>Ga0181531_10002406_pt1 | contig 11703 bp, 12 predicted proteins | sample PEATcosm2014_Bin_38_FD_119743 | JGI IMG/M metagenome (GOLD analysis project Ga0181531, IMG submission 119743) | Peatland microbial communities from MTU Mesocosm Facility, Houghton, MI, USA - PEATcosm2014_Bin11_10_metaG | ecosystem: Environmental > Terrestrial > Soil > Wetlands > Peat | place... | reverse complement strand
GGCGTTCATAGCGGATCGAGTCCCTTGGCCTTATAGATCGCTGCGGAAGAAGGCGCGGTCAGTGCCTTAATGATAGCCTTTGCTGCGTCGGCTTCTTTGGCGCCAACGGTGATGCCGGCGGAGTAGATCGTAATCTGCTGCAAATCCGATGGCAGCATGCCGATGACCTCCACCTCGGGATTAGCCATCAGTTCGGATACCTGCTGGAAACCGATCTCCGCTTCGCCGCTCGATACCAGCACGCTGACGCGCCCGTTAGGACCGCCGGCGGCAAGTTTCGTCTTTGGCGTTATTTGGTCTGCGATGCCGAGCCGCCGGAACATGCCTTCGATATGGGGCCCCGTGATGCTGCCGCCCGACGGCGCGGCGTAGCCTACGCTCTTTGCCGCAAGCAGCGCGCGCCTGAGCGCCTCAGGCGTAGAGACGTCCGGCCTGGGCGCGCCCTTGCGCACGGCGATGCCGATGCCGGTCCGCGCGAAGTCGGTGCGGCCGGGCAAGATCTTACCCTGCTTGATGAGTTGGTCGATCGCCACGCTGTCGGTGAGGAAAATGTCAGCGGGTTCGCCTCGCTCGAAGCGGGGGATGAGCGCGCCGGAAGGTCCATAGGTCGCGCGGATGATGTAGCCGCTGTCGTGCTCGAAGGGCGGCAGCAGTTGGTCCGTCGCCACTTTGATCGCCGTCGAGATAAGCGCGTTGATCTCAGCGGCCTGGGTGGCGCCGTTTGCCGCGAGCAGCACGATGGCGGCGACAAGCGTGCGCATGAACTGCTCTCCCCGTTCGATCAGCCGCGGAACGCCGCCTTGATGCTTTCCGCGCTCGCGCCAGGCGCGCGTGCGGCGGTGATGATGCGTGCTTCCTGCTGCAGCAGCCCGTCGAGCGCCTTCTGCATCGGGTCGATGGTCTCGACCGGCACGATGACCGCGCCGTGGCGGTCGGCGTGGATGAAGTCGCCGCTTTTGACCGCCATGCCGTGGATCGTGACGGGGACGCCGAAATCCTCCACATGCACATAGGCGTGCGAGGGGCCGATCGAGCCGGCCAGCATCTGAAAGCCCTCCGCGACCTGCGCAATGTCGCGGATCGAGCCGTTGGTGATGGTGCCGAGGCAGCCGAGCGCCTTATGCACGTTGGTCTGCACTTCGCCCCAGAACGCGCCATAGCCGGCGGGGTCGTCCAGGTCCTCGATGACGGCAATGCCGGGAAGGGGCGCTGCTGCGACGTAATCGAGATAATCCATGCGTTTTGCCATGTAGCTTGGCCCGCCGACTTTGTCGCGGGCGCGCATTGTCACCGTCTTGGCGAAACCGACCATCGGCGGCAGGTCGGGAAACGGGCAGTGCAGATGGACCGTCGTGTAACCCGCGCCGCGGCGCTCGGGCGCCACGATCTCGAGCAGGTTACAGACGGTCGGCGTATCGATCGATCGCAGGAATTTGAACTGGCTGTCAGACACCATCGGCGTTTCCTTTATCTTTCCCAAGCCAAAGCAACGATCACCGCCATGATCGCCAGCATGGCGACGATCACCGCGATGCAGCCGTCCCAGCCGGCCAGCGTCCAGGCCAGCCCGGTGAGGAACGCGCCCGCACTGCCACCGATATAATAGATTGACGCATAAAGGCCGACCGCGGACGAGCGGCCCTCCTTGGCCGTCATGGTGACATAGCCGGTCGAGACGGTCTGGCACAACATGCCGCAAATGGCGCAGAGCGTCAGGCCTGCGACGATCACTACAACCGGCGGCGCCAGCAGCAGCAACGCGCCGACCACCCACAGCGCGATCAGGCCGAGCACGAAGCGGCGGCGGCCGAACAGCGCGATGGCGCGCCCGGTCCACGGCAAGATCGGGGCGCTGGCGAGATAGGTGAAGAACAGAGCGCCCAGCAGCGTCGGCGTAAACAGGTAAGGCGGCGCCGCCAGATGGAAGCTCACATAGGTGAAAGTGGCGATGAAGTTGAACAGGACGCCAAAGCCGATGGCATAGGTCGCAATAAGACGCCGGTCGCGCAGGTGCTGCACCATATAGCGTGCCGAAGCGGCGAGCCCGCTGGAGGGCACGAAGTTGCGCTCGCGGGTCAATGTCAGCGCCACGATAACCGCGGCGACAAGCGTCAAGAGCGCGATGGCGCCCATGGCGCCGCGCCAGCCGATCAAGTCGGCCAGCATGCCGGAAATGAAACGGCCTGAGAATCCGCCGATGCTCGATCCGGAGACGTAAACGCCGGCGACGCGCGCGATGTCGGCCGGCGGCCATTCGTCGCCGATATAAGCGACGGTGACGGTGAAGATCGGCGGCACCAGCATACCCTGCACGAAGCGCCAGAAGGTGAGCTGCGGCACGCTTCCGGCGAACGCTATGATGACAGTCGGCACCGTGATGGCGAACATGGCGGCGGTGATCAGGCGTTTTCTGCCGACCACATCGGCGAGCGCCCCGGTAAACGGCGCGGTCAGCGCGATCGCCAAGGTGCCGGCGGTCATCAGCGCGGAGATGGCGCCCGGGCCGACATGAAATTCGGCTGCCAGTTCCGGCAACAGCGATTGCGGGGCATAAAGATTGACGAAGGCGCAGAACCCGGCCGTGGCGACGGCGAGCGTGCGAGGATCGAAAGCCATGCTGTATTATGAGCGAGGCGCGAGGTGAAAGCACGGCCGGCGAGCATGGCAAAATTGCCAGTCATGAGATATCTGCCGTTGCTATGCGCTTTGCTGTGCGCCGTCCTCGCCAGCGCCATGGCGGACGACTACCCCGCCCGGCCGATCCGCCTGATTGTGCCATTCGCGCCCGGCGGTGCGGTCGATCCGGTGGCGCGGCTGATTGCCGATCCGCTCGGCGCCCGGCTCGGCAAACCGGTCGTAATTTATGACCACGGCGGAGCCGGCGGCAGCATTGGGATGGATGAAGTCGCCAAGGCGCCGCCGGACGGCTACACGCTGCTGCTCGATCACAGCGGCATGACCTATATGCCCGCTCTTTATCGCCGGCTGCCGTTCGATCCGGTGAAAGACTTCGACGGCATCATCACCGCGGTGTCGGGCCTTTATGTGCTGGCGGTGAACCTCGATCTGCCGGTCAGATCGGTTGCCGAACTGATCGCCTATGCCAAAGCCAATCCCGGCAAACTGTCCTACGGGTCGGCAGGGATCGGTTCGACGCTGCACCTGGCCGGCGAGCTTCTCAGGCGCAACACCGGCTTGGACATCGTGCATGTGCCCTATAAGGGAGCTGCTCCTGCAGCGACCGACCTCATCGGCGGTCAGATCCAGATGATGTTCGGTCCCGCGACCGCCATGTTGCCGCTGGCGCAAGCGGGCAAGATTCGCGCACTCGCTGTTACGTCGGCCAAGCGCTCGGCGCTGGCGCCGCAAGTGCCGACGATGGCAGAAACGCTGCCGGGCTTCGAGGTTGTCGGCTGGTACGGACTGGCCGCGCCGGCCGGCACGCCGAAACCGGCGATTGCAAGACTCAACGCCGAAACCAACAGCGCCCTGCGATCGCCCGATCTGATCGCGCATTTGCGCGAACTGAGCTACGAGCCGATCGGCGGCACGCCGGAAGAGGCCGCTGCCCGGATCAAGACGGACATTGCACACTGGACCGCGATCATCCGGGACGCCGGCATCGAGCCCCAATAGTGTTGAGACCATGGACCAGGACCTAAAACCCGAAGCCGAGACCCTGACCAAGACGCTGTGCGGCCATTTGGCTGCGGCGCGGTTCGGCGATCTCACCGCTGCCGCGGTGAACGAGGCCCGCCGCGGCGTGCTCGACTGGATCGGCTGCGCGCTCGCCGGCAGCGGCCATAGGACCATCAGCACGCTGCTTGCCGTCTTGCAGGAAACCTCCGGCCGGCCGCAGGCAACCGTGTTCGGGCGCGGATTGCGGCTCGGCCTGCTCGATGCGCCTTTGGCCAATGGCCAGATGGGACACGTGCTCGATTACGATGACACTCATATGGGCGGCGTCGTGCTGCATACGAGTTCGCCGGTGCTCGCCGGACTGTTCGCGCTTGCCGAACGCGATCCGGTGAGCGGGGCGGACTTCATGCTGGCCTATGCCGTCGGCTTCGAGGCCGGAGTCCGCTCCGGCCGCGCCGCGCCGGGCCACCACAAGGGCGGCTGGCATCTGACCGGCACGCTCGGCACCATCGCGGCGGGCGCGGCCTGCGGCAAGCTTCTCAAGCACGACCGGCAGCGGCTGACTTATGCGCTTGGCATCGCGGCGACCCAGGCCGGCGGCATGCAGCAAAACCGCGGCACCATGTGCAAATCGTTCCACGCCGGCAAGGCCGCGGCCAACGGCGTGCTGGCGGCACTGCTGGCCGAGCGCGGCTTCGATTCAACGCAGGAGATCATCGAGGGCAAGAGGGGTTTTTCCCGCATCTACAGCGACGTCGCCGCTCCGGAGCAGCTCACCGCCGGGTTCGGCGATCGCTGGCTGATCGAAACCAACGGTCACAAGCCTTACGCGTGCGGCGTGGTGCTGCATCCGCTCATCGATGGCGTCATCGCCATTCGCGATCGTGACGCGGTCGATCCGGCGACGATCAGCGAAATCAGCCTGCGGGTGAACCCGCTGGTGCTGTCGATCACCGGCGTCGTCGAACCTTCGACCGGCCTGCAGTCAAAATTCTCTACAGTCCACTCGGCGGCCGTGGCCATGATCGACGGCGCGGCCGGCGTCACGCAATATTCCGACGCCAAAGCCGCCGATCCCGTGGTCGCGGCGCTGCGCCGAAAGGTAAGCGCGGTTGCCGACGAGACGCTGCGCAAGGACGAGGCCTATGTGGCGATTACCGCTGGCGGCAAGCGCCATGAGGTACACATCGCGCATGCCAGCGGCACCGCCAACAATCCGATGAGCGATGCAGCGATCGAAGCCAAATTCATGGCCAATGCGACGCCGGTGATCGGCCGCGATCGCGCCGAGCGCGCACGCCTTTTCGTTCTTTCGCTCGAGACCCAACCGGATATGCGCGCTTTGACCGCGCTGTTGGCTTGACCCGGCTCCCGCTCTTGCTGAACTTGCGCTATTGAGAGGGCGAATGAGCGCGAGAGTGCCGTCCAGGGAGACTTAAAATGCGCGCCAAGGACAATATGCGCACCGCCGCCGAGGTTTTGGTGGATCAATTGCGCGTGCACGGCGTGCGCCACGTGTTTTGCGTACCGGGCGAAAGCTATCTCGCGGTGCTCGACGCGTTCCATGACAGCGACATCACCGTCACCGTCTGCCGTCAGGAAGCCGGCGCCAGCATGATGGCGGAGGCCATCGGCAAGGTGACCGGCCGTCCCGGCGTCTGCTTCGTCACCCGCGGTCCCGGCGCCACCAATGGGTCGCACGGCGTTCACGTCGCGCGCCAGGATTCCTCGCCGCTGATCATGTTCGTCGGCCAGGTGGCGCGTGACATGCGCGAGCGTGAGGCGTTCCAGGAGGTCGACTACCGCGCATTCTTCGGTTCCATGACCAAGTGGACGACCGAAATCGACGATCCGGCGCGGGTGCCGGAGCTCATTTCGCGCGCTTTCCATACCGCGACCAACGGCCGGCCGGGCCCGGTCGTGATCGGCATTCCCGAGGACATGCTGACCGAGCGGATTGCGGCTGCCGACGCGCCGCCGTTCGCGGTCGTCGAGACCTCGCCGGGACCGGCTGAGATGGAAAAGTTCGCCGAGATGCTCGGCGCCGCGCGCGCGCCGGTCATGCTGTTGGGCGGCAGCCGGTGGTCGCAGGCGGCGTCCGATGGCGTCGGGCGGTTCGCGCAAAAATATTCGATCCCCGTCAGCACCACCTTCCGGCGTGGTTCGCTATTCGATCAGACGCATCCTTGCTACGCCGGCGACCTCGGCATCGGGCCCAATCCAAAGCTCCTGGCGCGCATCAAATCCGCCGACCTCGTCATCATGGTCGGCGGCCGGCTCGGCGAATTGCCGTCGCAGAGCTACACTCTGTTCGATATTCCGCGTCCGCAATTGCCATTCGTGCACGTGCATCCGGGCACCGAAGAGCTCGGTCGCGTCTACAGCCCGCATCTTGCCATCAACGCGACGCCCACGGCGTTTGCCGCGGCGCTTGAGCGCTTGCAGATTCCCGGCACGCCGAAAGGCGACGGCGCGGCCGCCCATGCCGACTATCTGGCATGGACCGAGAAGCCAACCGACCAGCCCGGCGCCGTCAATTTCGGCGCGGTGATGGTGTGGCTGCGCGACAATCTTCCCGCCGACGCCATCCTCTGCAACGGCGCCGGCAATTACGCGGCCTGGATCCATCGCTTTTTCCGCTTCCGCCGCTTCGGCGCGCATGTCGCGCCGGCCTCGGGCTCGATGGGCTACGGCGTGCCGGCGGCAGTGGCGATGAAGCGGCTCTATCCGAAGCGCACCATCGTGTGCCTTGCCGGCGACGGCGATTTTCTGATGAACGGGCAGGAATTCGCCACCGCCGTGCAATACGATCTGCCGTTCACCACCGTCATCATCGACAACGGCATGTACGGCACCATCCGCATGCACCAGGAGCGCGAATATCCCGGCCGCATTTCGGCGACCGACTTGCGCAATCCGGATTTTCCCGCTTACGCACGCGCTTTCGGCGGCTACGGCGTGTCGGTCGAACGGACGGAAGATTTTCCCGAGGCTTTCAAGGCGGCACAGGCCTCAGGCAAGCCGGCGATCGTCCGGCTGGCGATCGATCCCGAGGCGATCACGCCGGGCATGACGCTCGCCAAGATCCGCGCCAAATCGCTCGCGGAGAAGGGTGGCAGAGACTAGTCACCCTCCCCTGCAGGGGGAGGGTCGGCGCGCAAAGCGCGCCGGGGTGGGGTTGTCGGTGAATCCATACGCTTGCGGCGCAAATGCTTCAGCCGGACAGGTTCCGCGTTGAGCGAGCCATAAATCTCCGCGTAGATTTTCTCCATCACGCCATCGATGTTTTGCTCAATCTCGTTGTTCCAAATCCGGATGACGCGAAAACCCTCCTTTTCTAGCCAACGTGTGCGAGTCTCGTCACGTAGTCTATTTCCTTCGTTGCCATGCCGCCAGCCGTCGACTTCGATCAGCAGCCGTGCTGCCATGCACGCGAAATCGGCGACGTATGGACCAATCGGTACTTGCCGGCGAAAATGAGAGCCTTGGAGCTCGAATCTTCGCAGATGGCGCCAGAACCGTTTTTCCGCATCGGTTGCGGCTTGGCGAAGCCGGCGCGCTCTTAGCCGCCGACCATTGTCAGGCGAGTCGCCCTTGATCATATTCCCCACCCCGCCGCCTTCGGCGGCGACCCTCCCCCTGCAGGGGAGGGTGATTTATATTACTGCGCCTTGACGCCGGCGGCCTTGATGATCGGCCACCATTTCTCGATCTCGGACTTCTGGAAGGCATAGAGCGCCTCCGGCGTCTGCTGCTCGCGCGGATAGATTTCCTGCGCGAGATCGAGCAGGCGCTGTCTGGTTTCCGGATCGGCGAGCGCAGCCACGACCGCCGCGTTGAGCTTGGCGACGATGAGTTTTGGCGTGCCCTTGGGCGCCCACATCGCATGCCAGAAATAGAAATAGTAACCGGGCAGTCCCGCTTCCTCCGCTGTCGGAATCTCGGGGGCGACCGCAATGCGGTTCTTGGCGGTGACGGCGTAGGACTTGATGTCGCCCGATCTCACATGGGGTAACGACACCGCCGGCGTGTCGAGCAAAATGTCGATGGTGCCGGCCAAGAGATCCTGCGTGGCAAGACCGGCGCTGCGATAGGACACCATTTGCCACTTCAAGCCGAGCATGTTCTCCATCAAAACGCCGGCCAGATGGCTTGGCGAGCCGACGCCGGAATTGCCCATCGTGGTCTTTTCGGCATTTCCCTTCAGCCAGACGATCAATTCCTTCAGATTTTTCGCCGGCATGGTCTTGCGCGCGTCGATCAGGAACGGCTGCGTCACCGCCAGCGCCACCGGCTCGAAATCGTTCAAGAGGTCGAAATCGAGCGGATAGATGGCGCCATTCGCCATGTTCGTCCCCCACATTCCCCACAGCACCGTGTAGCCGTCGGGCGCCGAGCGTTCGGCCCGGGTGACGCCGATCACGCCGGCCGCGCCCGCGGTATTTTCGACGATGACGGCCTGGCCGAGCGTTGCGCTCATGCTCTTGGCCATGATGCGTCCGAGCACATCGGTCGAGCCGCCCGGCGCCAGCGGGATGATCATGATGATGGGACGCGAGGGATAGTCTTGCGCGCAAGCCGGCGACGCGGCGCCAAGGGCGGCCGCGATCGCCGCCGCGACGACGGATTTTCCGACCATGAGCTTGCTCCCCCCGGCCCGCAGCATATACCGGGCGCGTTGCCGGACAAATTGAATCGTGGTTCAGTTATTTCCGGATCGCCTGATTCCACGCCTCATCCTTATGCCCTATCGCCGCACCGAGAACGTCGAACGCCGGCTCGCCGCCCGCCAGGCGTCGATCATCGGCGCGGCGCGCGAAACGGCGAGCGAAGGCGGTATGGCGGCGGTGCAGATCGTCCCGGTGGCGCGGCGCGCCGGGATCGCCGTGGGCACCGTCTATCGCTACTTCCCGGGCAAGACCGATCTGGTCGCTGCCGTGCTCGCGGAAATCTCCGCCCGCGAGATCGGCGCATTGCGTGCCGCCGCTGCGGTGGCGCCCGGCCCGCTGTCGGCGCTGTGCGCCTCAATCATGACCTTTGCCAGGCGCGCGCTGCGCCACCGCCGCCTCGCCTATGCCGCGATCGCGGAGCCGGTCGACGCCGAACTAGACGCGGCGCGGCAGAACTTCCGCAAAGCGCTTGCGGCCGAATTTGCCGAACGCATCGCCGCAGCGATCGCGGGCAAGCACCTGCCGGAACAGGATGCGACGCTGTCAGCGGCGGCTCTTGCCGGCCTGCTCATCGAAGGGCTGATCGGCCCGCTGGCGCCCGACGCATCGGGCCGTGAGCGCGACGTTGTGCAGTCACTGACGCTTATCGCGCTACGCGCGCTCGGCGTCGCCGATGCGCGGGCGCGAGGCCTTGTCGTGCAGACGGCGCCGCCCGCGCCGCCCACGCCGTAAATATCAACTGACAAGAACGGACGCAGCGGCCTGTGGCGCGCTGTCTTTGCGCAAATGCGGAAAGCGCTCGGTCAAGAGCGAGCCCGGATAATAGGTCGGCGCGAAAGCCGGATGGGCGCGAATGGCATCGTACCAGCGTTGTACGCGCGGCAGATCGTGCCAGTCGGCAGCCCGCCCGAGATCGGCCATGCGCACAATCGACGGCATCACCGCAATATCGGCAAGAGAAATATCGCGGCCGAGGAGCCAGGGACCGCCGCTGTTGCCGATGTCCGCGTTCATGCGCTCGTAGCTGCGGCGCAGCCGCTGCGTGGCCGCGTCCATGTCCTTTTGCGGAAAGCCGTTGCGCCCCATCGCCAGCATGAACTCTTTGCGCAGCGGTTTTGATTCGGCAAAGCCGATGAACTCATCCTCGCTCATCGCCGCAAAGCGCGGCAGGAATGCGAGATTATAGGTCGGCACGCGTACCGCCGCCGCCGGCACTTCATCGATGAAACGCATGAGCGCGCGCATTTTCCCGCGCTCCACCGGATCGCGCGGCGTGAAACTCGGAGCGCCGGGCGTGATCTCGTCGAGATATTCGATGATGACCGAGGAATCGGTCACGATCGCGCCGTCATGGTCGAGGGTGGGCACCACGCCGTTCGGATTGAGCGCCAGATAATCCGGCTTGAACTGATCGCCGGCGAGCAGGTCGAGCTTGACCTCTCTGAATGGCAGTTGCTTCGCGTTGAGCACGAAGCGGACGCGCTGGCTGCAGGTCGATTGCGGCGCGTTGTAAAGTGTAAATGTCATGGGGCAAATGTCATGGGGCAAAATTCATGGGGCTTCGAACGGCGCGCTTCAGTGCGACATCAGCACAGGCACGGTCATCGAGCGCAGGATCGAGTGCGTGACGCCGCCGAGCACGAACTCGCGCAGCCGCGAATGCCCATAGCCGCCCATGACCATGAAGTCGGCGCCGCTGTCGGCGGCATGCGACAACAACGCGTCAGCGATGTCGATGTTGCCGCCGGGAATGCGGTGGACCTCGACCGTCAGTCCGTGACGGGCGAGGTGCTGACCCATATCGGCGCCCTCGATCTCGTGCTCCTTGCCGCGTTCATTGGTGACGATGACGATTTCGACGCGGCCGGCTTTGTCGAGCAGCGGCATGGCATCGGAAATGGCGCGAGCCGCCGGCCGGCTGCCGTCCCAGCACACCATCACATTGTCGAGTTTGAGCGGCGCCTTTTGGATGTAGGGCACGATGATCATCGGCTGGCCGGAGCCGAACAGCGTGCTTTCGGCAATCACCTCCTCGACCGCGCCCATTTCCGGCTCGGCCTGGCCGAGAACCGAAAGATCGAAACGCCGCGCGATCCGGGCGAACTGCTCGCCGGCGCCGGCGAGGCTGGCGCCGAGCGTGAGCGGCTCGGCCGTAATGCCGGCACGTGAGGCCGCCTTGGCGAAACCGTCGATTGCGGATTTTGCCGCCGCTTCGTTGTCGGCCTGTTGCGTTTCGATCACTTCGGCCGGGATGTAACCCGTGCCCGAGACTGGAACGATCGGGTCGTAGACGAATGCGATGCCGGTGACGTGCGCCTCGAGCGCGGCGGCGAGCGAGACGGCATAGTCACCGACCGAGCCGCCGTCTTCGCGCACGCTCAGGTTGACGACGATGTCCTTGATCATGGCCTACTTCTTGATGTTGCCGTCGGCATCGAACTGTTTGACGTAAGCCCACAGGTCATCGACCTCCTGCGGGTTGCTGACGCCGGCGAAGATCATTTTGGTGCCCGGGATCTTGGCCTTCGGGTCCTTGATGTAGTCCTTGAATGTCGCCTCAGCCCAGACAATGCCCGAATTCTTGTTGGCGTCGGAATAGCTGAAATTCGCAACACTGCCGGAATGACGGCCATCGAGGCCGTTCAGCACGGGTCCGATCTTGTTTTCGGCGTCCGGGCCTATGGAATGGCAGGGCAGGCACTTATTGAACGACTTCTGGCCTTTGGTCACGTCTTGGGCGACCGCCACACCCCCCGTCACCGCCACTAATGCTGCCGCCACAATCAACGTCCTCATCGTCAACTCTCCCCTTGCGTCCTTGGCTCCGGCCGTGCCCCAAGCCGTTCAAGCGACCCCGGCGCAACGTGTCAACGGCCATTATCGCCATTATCGCCGGGCGGCCTTGCGCTATAATGACGGGGGGAAACGCTGAAGAGGTTCCAATGACGGTTTTGATGCCGTTGTTCGACGACGCGGTGCTGGCGCACCGCGCCGAGATCGTGGCGGCACTCAGGCGCATCGTGCCAGGCGAGGGCGTCATCGCCACCGAAGAGGGTATGCGGCCGTTCGAAAGCGACGGGCTCACTGCCTATCGCCAGTTGCCGATGGTCGTGGTGCTGCCGTCGACCACCGCGCAGGTCGCCGCCGTGCTTGCCTATTGTCACCGCGAAGGCATCAAGGTCGTGCCGCGCGGGTCGGGCACCTCACTGTCGGGCGGCGCGCTGCCGCTCGGCGACGGTGTCCTGCTCGGGCTTTCCAAATTCAACCGCATCCGCGAAATCGACTTCGACAACCGCGTCGCCGTGGTCGAGCCCGGCGTTACCAATCTCGCGGTGTCGCAGGCGGTCGAGCAGGCCGGGTTCTATTACGCGCCCGATCCGTCGTCGCAAATCGC
>Ga0181531_10002404_pt1 | contig 11703 bp, 11 predicted proteins | sample PEATcosm2014_Bin_38_FD_119743 | JGI IMG/M metagenome (GOLD analysis project Ga0181531, IMG submission 119743) | Peatland microbial communities from MTU Mesocosm Facility, Houghton, MI, USA - PEATcosm2014_Bin11_10_metaG | ecosystem: Environmental > Terrestrial > Soil > Wetlands > Peat | place... | reverse complement strand
TGCGCTGGCTGAAGCCGCTCGAGCAAGGCTTTGACGTCAAGATCGCTGCCGGCACCCATGGCGGGTGCATGCGCGTGCTGTCACGCGTAAGTTCCGGAGTGGACAAACTCGTCGATCTGAAAGGCAAGATCGTAGGGGTCGGAGATCTCGCCGGGTCGGACAAGAATTTCTTTTCGATCCAGCTCGCCAAGCTAGGCGTCGATCCGAACAGGGACGTCGATTGGCGGCCTTATCCCGGCAATCTCCTGCAACTTGCTGTCGAAAAGGGAGAAGTCCAGGCGTTTCTCTCCGCCGATCCGATTGCCTACCTCTGGCTAAAGGATAGTTCCTACAAGGAAGTCGCCTCAAATCTCGACGGCGACTACAATGACAAGTCGTGTTGCATCGTCGGCCTTCGCGGCAGCCTCGTCCGCAACGATCCTCAGGTCGCACGTGCCCTGACCCAGGCGCTCCTCGATGCGGCGATGTTCACCGCACAAAATCCGAAAGAGGCGGCCGCTTCGTTCAAGCCGTATGCGCCCAAGGCCGCGAGCCTCGAGGATCTCGAGGGGATGGTGCGATATCACACGCATCACCATCATCCCGTCGGCGAGGTACTCAAGCGGGAGCTGAAATCCTATGCCGACGACCTGAAGGCGGTTTCCGTGTTCAAGCCGAGTACAGATACGGCGAAGTTTGCGGAGCGCATCTATGTCGACGTATTCGGCGTTTGATACGGCTGCGCCGGCTCAGTCGGTCGACGAGGGAGCCGCGCTGACGGGACGGCCCCTGTCGCTTCCTGCAATGTTTCGAGCGAGCGGAACGGGGGTGGCTGCCAGTCTTGCATGGGCAAGCTTCGGCCTTTCCAGCCTTGGGTGGCCTGATCGTGGCGACTGGTCGCGTACGCATGACGTCGCGATTGCTGCTTTTCTCATCGCTGGCCTCGTTCTTGTCGTGGCGCTGGGCGGAAGCTCGTTCAAGCGTCTGGGCTCGAGCCTGAGCCGGCGGGCGCCGTGGCTACTAGTGCTCGGATTGTTCCTGACGGTATGGGAAGTCGCGACCGCGAAATTCGCCTGGTTGCCGCTTCCGTTTTTTCCGCCGCCGCAAGCGATCGTCGAGGTCTACACCGATGATCTCCCGAAGTTGATCGATAGCGTTACCGCCTCGGTGAAACTGCAATTGGGCGGCTACCTTATCGGCGCGCTGGCCGGCTTCCTGACCGGCGTGTCGATCGGCTGGTCGCGCAGCGTTGGTTACTGGGTGCATCCGGTTCTTCGGTTCATCGGCCCATTACCGGCAACGGCTTGGCTGCCGATCGCGTTCTTCATTTTTCCATCGAGCTGGAGCGCCAGCACGTTCCTGATTGCGCTGGCGACCGCCTTTCCGGTCACCGTATTGACGTGGTCGGGCGTGGCGAGCGTCAGCAGCGCCTATTACGACGTGGCTCGCACGCTTGGCGCCAAGCCGTCGTTCCTGATTCTGAAGGTCGCGATCCCGGCAGCGCTACCTCATGTATTTGTGGGTCTCTTCATGGGCCTTGGCGCATCTTTTGCCGTTCTAGTGGTAGCGGAAATGATCGGCGTCAAGGCGGGGCTCGGCTGGTACCTGCAATGGGCGCAGGGCTGGGCGGCTTACGCCAACATGTACGCCGCGTTGATCGTGATGTCGCTGTTATGCTCAGGCGCGATCACGTTGCTGTTCCATACGCGCGATCGTCTCTTGGTCTGGCAGAAGGGCGTCGTAAAATGGTAGCGCATGCGCTTGCCGGACCGATCACCTATCCGGCGGTCGGCGCGACGCTTGAAATCGAACGGGTCAGCCACGCCTTTGATATCGACGGCAGCGTGCTGCCGGTGCTTGAGGACGTGAATCTGGCGGCAAAGCCCGGCGAGTTCATCGCTCTGCTCGGGCCATCCGGCTGTGGCAAGTCGACCTTGCTGCGGATTGTCGCCGGGCTCGAGAGGCCGCGGTCCGGGCTTGTTCGAGAGGACGGCGAAGCGGTAACTGGGCCATTTCCCTCGCGCGTCGTCGTGTTTCAGGATCCGACGCTTTTTCCATGGCGGTCTGTCTGGCACAATGTCGCACTCGGCTTGGAAGCCCAGGGTATCCTGAAAGCCGAGACGCCACGCGTGGATGCTGCGCTCGACCTCGTCGGGCTCGCGAAATTTCGCAACGCCTATCCGCACCAGTTGTCAGGAGGCATGGCCCAGCGCGTTGCATTGGCGCGCGCGCTGGTCAACGACCCAAAAGTCATGATCCTCGACGAGCCGCTTGGAAAGCTCGATTCACTGACGCGCATTGCGATGCAGGCAGAAATCGTGAGGCTTTGGCAACGCAAGGGTTTTACCACGCTTCTGGTCACGCACGACGTCGAGGAGGCGCTCTTTTTCGCCAACCGCGTCATCGTATTCAGCGATCGTCCGGCGCGCGTCAAAGCCGATATCGCGATTGAAAGCCCCTATCCGCGTCATCGCGGCGATCCAAAGCTGCTTGAGCTTCGTCGGCACATCCTCTCGCTGCTGGGACTGGAGGCGACATGGTGAGGGAGGCAGCGCGGTTGGCGAACGGCAACCGTGTGTGGCGAATGATCCAGGAGGGTTGGCGTCTGTTTTGCGCGGCTTGGTCCGCGGAAGCGCAGCTGCCGCTCTCCGACGTCGACAAACGTTGACGCCGTCTGCTTTGCGCGCTGAAACGGGCTGGATATTCCGGTTCTGCGAATGATCATCATGCGCGGTCGACCTCGGCTAATCGTGAGGAAGTAGTATCCAGAGCTTGCTGTAGAACGAGATTTTCCAGTAAGCCGCGCGGCCAATAGATTATGTCTCGGTTCAGTTTCAAATACAGGCCAATCTTCTTCCTGCCTCGTTGTATAGCAAACAAAGCATATTTTTTCCGCACCTGTCAGTTGACAGCATTGCAGGAGTTCGAAGATGGCCCGCTTGCCGTTGCCTACGATTGAGAATGCCCCCGAAGACGCCCAGCCACGGTTGCAGGCCGCCCTGAAAAATAACGGCTTTCTGCCCAACCTCGTTCGCGTTCTTGCCAATGCGCCTGTCGTGCTCGAGACATATCAAACGGTTGGTGCGATCAATGCGCGCGGAGGTCTCTCGCTCGCCGAACGCGAGGCTTTGCAGATCACGGCAGCCGCAATTCATGGCTGCGGCTTTTGCGTCGCCGGTCACACAGCCGTTGCGTATAAGCAGGCCAAGCTTCCGGAACCGGTTGTCGATGCGCTCCGCGACGGAACGGAAGTAACGGACAAGCGACTGGATGCTGTCGCGGTCTTCACGCGCGCGGTCATCCGCTCGCGGGGGAACGTGGATGACGCCGAACTTGCGGCATTCCGCGACGCCGGGTTTACGGCAGCGAACGTGCTGGAAGTTATTCTCGGCGTCAGCCTTGCGACGTTGTGCAACTTTGCCAACAACCTTGCCCGGACCGATCTCAACCCCGAATTGTCGCAATATGCCTGGCACGGTTCGGTTCCCGTTGCGGCTGAATGAATTGGCGCCCGACCATGTCAGCGCTAGCGAAAGATCTTGAATCCTGGCTCTCTGCCCACGCTGAGCAGCTCGACGCTGAAGCGAAAGATGCGGCGCTCATCCTACCGGCACTGGCGGGTGAATCGTTGTTCGGCATTGGCCTTTCCGAAGATCATGGTGGAAGCGGCGGTGACGTTGCAGATGCGGTTGAGGCGATCGCGGCAGTTTCGGAGCAATCGCTGACAGCCGGCTTTGTGTTCTGGGGGCACCGCACGTTTATCGAGTATCTGTTGCAAAGCGCGAACACGGAACTTCGCGCGCGACTGTTACCTGATCTTCTGGCGGGACGGCGGGGCGGTGCGACCGGTCTTTCCAACGCGATGAAGTTTCTCGCAGGCATCGAAGAACTCCGGATAAAAGCGCGTGACGCTAGCAATGGCAGCGATCTGATCCTCGATGGAAAGATGCCGTGGGTCACAAACTTGCGGCCCGACGGTTTCGAGGTCGCCGCTGCAGTAGAAGGGGCGGGCCAGGGGCCGGCCTTCGTCGGGGTGCTGTCGTCCGAAGACGCTGGCCTCGAGCGTTCGGCTGATCTCGAACTTATGGCGATGCGTGCCTCCAATACGGCAGCCATCACCATTCGCGGCGTCCGAATTGGCGCCGAGCGCATTCTTCATCCGAACACCAGTGAGTGGCTGCCGCGCGTCCGTCCGGCCTTTCTCGGATTGCAGTGCGGCATGTCCATTGGGCTGGCCCGGCGCGCGCTGGAGGAAGTCAGGCGAAAGCTCGACAGCGGCCGCCACGTTCTTGGCCAACCGGTCGAAAGCCTCCAAGAGCAACTGCAGATCCAGATCAGCTTGCTCAAAGACGGACTGCGTAACGGTCAGTTTGTCGAGGGAGCGGCGGGTCTGTTTCAGATCCGGATTGAGCTGGCCGACATTGCGGCGGCTGCGGTACAGCTGGAGCTTCAAGCCTCGGGCGGTGCTGCATATCTGTCGAAGCCGGGCCGCGATATCCAACGTCGCCTGCGGGAAGTAGCGTTCATTCCGCTGGTCACGCCAAGCCTTGTTCAACTGAAGTCGGCGTTGCACGCGAGTGGGCCGACACAGCAGGTCGCGGTGGCGTGATGCTGGCGAACGCCACGGTCCTCGCTGCACGCGGTATTTGCCTTCGCTATCCAGGGCAGAATGCCGATGTTCTGTCCCAATTTGATCTGTCGTTGCGAAGGGGCGAAATCGTCTCCGTGCTCGGTCCGAGCGGTATAGGCAAGTCAAGCCTGTTGCGCGTGCTGGCCGGTTTGCAGAAATCGACAGAAGGCTCGGTTATTATCGACCAGCATCCGATGGAGGGCGTGCACCCGCGGGTGGCGATCGCCTTCCAGGACGCGAGCCTGCTGCCGTGGCTCTCGCTTGAAAGGAATGTCGGGTTTGGGCTCGGCTTCAAGCACCAGCCGAAACTGACGGCAGCCGAACGGCGAGAGTGTGTTGACGACGCGATCGAGGAGGTCGGGCTCTCGCACGCGAGGTCGCTTTATCCATCCGCCCTCTCAGGTGGCATGGCGCAACGCGCCGCCCTGGCGCGCTGTCTCGCGCGGAAGCCGGAAATTCTTCTGCTCGACGAGCCGTTTGGAGCGCTTGACGAAGTGACACGAGCTGAAATGCAAAAGCTCCTCGTCAAGATCGTCAGGGATTTTGGAACGGCTACGCTGCTTATTACGCACGACATCGACGAGGCGCTTCTCGTCTCAGATCGTATCGTTCTGCTGGGCGGCGCGCCTGCGCGCGAGGTTGGTCATTGGACCATCGACCTGCCGCAACCGAGGGGAGGGCTGGTCGCTGAGCTCGGCGCGAGGCGCATCGATATTCTCAAAACCCTGGATCGCGCGATGGTGTGGCACCACTGACAAGGAGAGGGGCTCTCATGCCGACAGATGATTTCTCGCGTCGCGACATGCTGCGCCTTTCGGCGCTTCTGACCGCGACGGGGGCGCTGCCGTTCCTGCGCGCCAACCAGGCACGTGCGCAGGAGACGGACGGACCCGTCCGCATCGGCTATCTCCCGATCACGGATGCAACGCCGCTGCTCGTAGCCCATGCCAACGGCCTGTTCGACGCGGAAGGCGTGAAAGCCGAAAAGCCGGTGCTGTTCCGAAGCTGGGCCCAGATCGCCGAAGCATTCATCGCTGGCCAGGTCAACGTCGTTCACCTGTTGTCTCCGATCACGGTGTGGGCCCGGTTTGCCAGCAAGGTGCCGGCGAAAGTGGTCGCGTGGAATCACACGAGCGGATCGGGGCTGAGTGTATCCAACGACATCAACTCCGTGAGAGAGCTCGGCGGAAAGACGGTCGCCATTCCGTTTTGGTATTCGATACATAATGTCGTGCTGCAGGCGATGTTGCGTGAGAACGGCCTGACAGCTGTGCAAAAGCGAGCCGGCATGTCGCTGGCGCAGAACGAAGTGAGCCTGGTCGTGATGTCGCCGTCCGACATGGTGCCGGCGCTCGCGAACAAGCAGATCGCGGGCTATATTGTTGCCGAGCCCTTCAACGCCGCCGCCGAAACGCTGGGTGTCGGCAAGGTGCTTCGTTTCACGAGCGATGTCTGGAAGGATCACGCTTGCTGCGTCGTCTTCATGCATGAGAGAGACCTGGCCACCCGCCCGGAATGGACCCAGAAGGTCGTGAACGCAATGGTGAAGGCGCAATTGTGGACACGCGCCAATCGGATGGAGACTGCAGCGTTGCTGTCAAAGGAGGGCGCCAACAAATACACGCCTCACTCCAAGGAGGTGCTGGCAAAGGTGCTGGCACCGTCGGATGCCGACGTCGCGACGTATGTGAAGTCGGGCGCAATTCGCCATGCCGACTGGAAAGAACGCAGGATCGACTTCCAGCCGTATCCTTTCCCAAGCTACACTGAGGAGTTGGTGCGCCGCCTGAAAGACACCTTGATCGAAGGCGACCGCGGGTTTTTGGCGCAGCTGGATCCGGCTGCTGCCGCACGCGAACTGGTCGATGACCATTTCGTAAAGACGGCCATCATCGCCGCCGGCGGGCTTGCTGCGTTTGGCTTGCCGGACGAGTTTTCGCGCAGCGAGGTTGTCGCGGCGTGACAGTCCTTTCGACAATGTCGGGTGACCGCCGCGAGGACACGTTCACCTCGCGCGGAAGCGTTGGTTGGACGGCGCCCCTGTGGCAGACGATACGTGGTCTGTTTGGCCTCGTGGTTCTGCTCGGGCTTTGGTGGCTCGGAACATCCATACTGCCGGCCGAGGGAAGTTTTGCGAGACAGTTCTCTCCTGCCGTCGCCATTCCGAAACTCGCGGAGCTGCTGACCGGATCCGACCTGCCAACGCATATCCTCGTTAGCCTGAAACGCGTGTTTGTGGGTCTCGGTCTGGCACTTTTGATTGGCGTACCAACCGGATTGGCCGTCGGGACTTCGTCTCTGCTCAATCAGGCGACCTCGCCGGCGTTTCAGTTTCTGCGCATGATTTCACCGTTGTCATGGATGCCCCTTGCGGTCATGGTATTCGGAGTCGGCGATCCACCGATTTACTTTCTGCTTGCATTCGCTGCTGTCTGGCCGATCCTGCTCAATACTGCCGAGGCCGTGCGCAAGCTTGATCCTAGCTGGATACGCCTGTCGCAGAGCCTGGCCGCAACACGCTTCGAAACGCTGTGGCACGTTGTGGTGCCCGGTGTACTAGGCCACATTCTCACCGGATTGCGGCTCGCGATCGGGATTGTCTGGATCGTTCTGGTGCCGTGCGAAATGCTCGGCGTCTCGGCGGGTCTTGGTTACTTCATTCTGGATACCCGGGATCGCTTGGCCTATTCCGAGTTGATGGCGATCGTCCTGTTGATCGGTTTTCTCGGTTTCTTGCTCGATCTATTTGCGCGTACGATTTATCGTCTGGCTACGCCAGGTTCATAGCGGCAATTGAATCGGAAAGCCGTCCGGTTGCCATGTGAATTGCTGAGCCAATCGCTGCCCCTGGTAATTGTAAGAAAGCCTAACGCCCTCAGACCCTGCTTGCCGCGGCGAAAAAATGCGTTGTTCCGGGCCCCATCGACAAGAAACCATTTTGTTGGTGCGCTGAACCACGGCTTTCTTGTCGCCTTCTACCGCTCTATCCTACTGACAAGGGCGAGCTCATACATGATCGCCCTCGACAAATTCACAAACGCAGAAGGGCCAGGAGCAGCTGAGCCTTTAGCGGTCCTTCGGGAGCAAGATGGGCGGAGCCGCACGACACAACGCCCACTGGATGGTCAATGGGTTTGAGTTCATATTGTAATTATTGGGCTTTCTCTCTGCGCTCCCAGTCCGTACCAACCACGATACCACCAAGCAACGGGGGTTGGGTTCGCGGATTCTCTATGGCGATCCTGCCCACCATAAACGTGCGCGCATCACAAACGAGCGCCGCGAGAATGCAGACCAAAAGAAACAGAGCAGAGCGCGAACTTAATGCGTGACAGCCCTCGCCACAGCCTCGATCGCTTCCAAAAGGACCGGAAGCAGACCCGTCACTTTCAAGACGATTGCAGGTGCCAGAGCCGTCAGCGCTGCGTCCACAAACTTCGTGGTTCGCTGGCCTGCCCAGGTGACCATTTTGACGCCGCATTGAGATCGTGACGCCGCGCCACAATCGATACCAAAGCACCTGGCACCAACGTCTCCGCCAAGATCCGCTGCTTCTCGTCTTCCGTCCGCGGCCGACGGATGGGTTGACTTCCGTGAGGACGCTTTGTGCGGCACAATCTCGTCAGTTATCGCGACAATCGCAGGAGAGGGTGCATCACGATGGTCAGTCTTCGCGACGGCGACAGCCCTTAATTTCCTGCGATCAACCACCTCACTCGCGAGCTTCGGCAAAAGCTTAGACTAGGTGACAGGCGAGGCTCACCCTACGTCATAAATGCCACCTCGTCGGCCATCGCCGCCCGCGGTTGATTTCGCCGCATGTCAGTCGAAAGGATCGCAGAACACGCTGCTGATGCCGGCTTGTAGCCCTGCTGCATCGCGCCTGATCTGCTGCTTCGATGCGCCCGTACGATGGGCCTCAAACGCTTCCGGGCTCGCATAGAGCTCGTACAGCATGACGGTGTCGGCCTCATTTTGCGGCACAAGTATCTTGAAATCCAAAGTCCCTGGCTCGGTTGTGAGGCAACGTTGCGCGTGAGCGTTGAGGTGCCTCAGATGCTCGTCCCGCTTCCCCGGCGCCGTCTTGATAGTCACGATTATGGCAAGCTTGCTCATGTGTTCACTCACCACCAACTCCTCATCAAGCTGCAGCTCCCTCGCACGCCGTGCGCTCAGAGACCTTTTGTCGGATCAATCAGATATTTGGCGCCGGTCGCTCGCCGCAAATATTTCAACATAACGTCGCGATCCAGCACCTCGGCTAGGGAGATCGTGTGCGAGTACCGACTTTTGAACGTAGTCTTCAGGCTGGCAACGACGCGTTCACGAAGCTCGGCGCCCCGCTTGGGCCCGACCTTCTGCAGGAAACTCGACAGCAGAAACCCACCGGCCGACCAGGAGAAGCCGAACGAGCGGGCGAGCTCGGTCGGCGAGGTATCGAGCGCCCCATAGATATAGAGCTGTTTGAATGTCGAAGAACCGTAGCGGCTGTAGGTCGTCGCGTTCTTGTTTGCCGCGATCTCCATCGCGGTGAGAATTTGGCTGCCCTGCTTGCCGCCCCCGATCGCATCGAAGGCGATGGTTGCCTTCGTTGCGACGAGCGCATCCGTCAGATCGTCGAGGAAGGTCGGTGCGCTCGTGTCGACGACATGCTCGGCTCCGAGGTGTCGCAAGAGGGCCGCTTGCTCGGGCTTGCGAACGACATTCACGAGAGGAACGACTTCGTCAGCGCAGAGGCGTACGAGAATCTGGCCAAGATTGGATGCCGCGGCCGTGTGCACGATGCCGCTGTGCCCTTCGCTGCGCATGGTCTCCACCATCCCAAGCGCGGTGAGCGGATTGATGAAGCTGGAGGCACCGTCCGCCGCTGTCGCATCGGTCGGCAACACAAGACAATCCGAGGCGCCTATCGTGCAATATTGCGCCCACATCGCGCCCCCTCTGGCCGCGACCTTCTTTCCCACCAGCTCTTGAACGTTCTTGCCAGCCTTGATGACCGTGCCGGCACCCTCGCCGCCGACGGGCAACGACTGCCCCACGCGCGCTGCGAGCGCCCGCATTGCGGTCTGCGGAATCCGCGCGGTGACAACCGGAGAGCGGCTTATCCCCGCAAACGTCGCGGCGCTCATATCCGCTGGACCCGTCAGAAGACCGATGTCTGCGGGATTGATCGGCGTCGCCTCGACACGGATCGTAACCTCGTCGCTCTCTGGCTCTGGCGCGTCGACGCGCACAAGCGAAAGCTCGAGCTCACCCGTGTCCCTCACCAATGACCGAAGCTGAAGACCCTGCATATGAAACTCCGTCTTAGAGCGCTGTCCGAATAGACGGCATCACATTCACCGTCAGCGTGGTTCCAGCTATTCGACGCCGCGCTATTTTCCCTGGAACACGGGCGCCCGGCCCTCTTCTCTGGCGCGCGTGGATTCTTTGCTGTCCTCGCTTCGCAGGAGATGGGCGAATTCCATCCGCGCCGCCGCGAAGGCTGCCTCTTCGCCGGCCAGCGATTGATGAGCGGACGCGATCGTCGCGCGCACACCGAGCGGCGCCGCGGTCGCGATTTTCTGGGCGAGCTCGATCGCGCGATCGAGCTGCTTGCCGGGCGCGGTGATCTCCTGGACGAGACCGAGCCGGCGCGCTTCTTCCGCATCCCATTGGTCGCCGGTCAACATGTAGCGCATCGCGTTGGCCCATCCCGCTTCATGCACGAAGCGAACGGTGGCGCCGCCGGCAGGGAACAACCCGACCGTGACTTCGGGGTGGCTGAAATTGGCGTCGCTCGCGGCGACGCGGATATCGGCGGCGAGAAAGAGTTCGTGACCGCCGGCCCACGCAGCGCCCTGCACCGCGGCGACGACCGGCTTGGTTCGAAACGGTGCCGTCCTCCCCCACGGATCGAGGTAGTCGGACTCCTTCATCGGAAAGATGCCCGCCGCTACCGCAGCCAGATATGCCGGGACGTCAAGGCCGTACGAAAAATCCGGCCCCAGGGCATAAAGCACGCCGACGCGCAGCTCGTCATCGTGTTCGAGCTGGTAATATGCCTTGCCCAAGCCGATCAAGATCGGCGGGTCGAGGCGATTTAGCACCTCCGCGCGATCGATCCCGATGAGCAGAACTGCGCCGCGCTTTTCGATCGCGATCCGGCCGGGCTTTGCCCGCGGCGACGATGGCGGCGGCAAAGGGCGCTGCGCCGTCTGCGCCTGAGCGTTGCCGTTGAAGCCCGCGGCAAGCACCACGGCGTTGGTACCTATGCCGATCAGGTCGCGCCGAGCCAAACTCGGCCGCGGTGTGGTGCCGTCAGAAATAGTGTCGTTATCAATCATGACATATCTCGCTTGTGATGTTGTCAATCGAGCTTGGTGAAGGCGTTCTTCTTCGCGGCGCGATCGAAGGTCAGTGTCGCGGATCCATGATCACCCGGCCGAAGGGCCGGTCTTCGATGAGGAAGCGGACCGCTTCGGCCGCCCGCGACATCGGCAAGACCTTGCCAATGGTCGGCTGCAGCACGCCCTCCTTCAGAAAGCCGGCGAGCGTAGCGCGGGCCGCGGCGATGGTCTGCGGCGTGAAGAGCCGGAAGTTGAAGCCGCGGATCGTGGCTTGCTTCCAGATGATGTCGGTGACGTTGACCTCGGCGTTGCGGCCGCCGGCGTAGCCTGCGATCACGCAGGTCCCGCCGGTGGCTAGGGACGCCAGCGCCGGGCCGGTCAATTGTCCGCTGACCCCGTCGACGATGACGTCGACGCCCTTGCCCTTGGTGATGCGCTCCACCCCGTCCCGGAGGCCCTCCTGCGACAGGTCGATGACATGCTCATAGCCGGCGGCGCGGGCGCGCTCGGCCTTCGCGGTGCTGCCGGCGGTCGAGATCGCCAGCGAGGCACCGAGCTGCCGCGCGACCTGCACGGTCTCCATGCCGACCGCGCCGCCGATCGCCGGGGCGAGCACCGACTGGCCCGCCTTGAAATGGGCGAGCTCCGTCAGCGCCAGATAGCCGGTCATGTATCCCGCGCCGGCGCGGTAGGCGGCGGCATGATCGTCATCGATCCCGTCGGGAATGGGCGAGAGGTTGGCCGCCGGCGCGGCCACGAACTCGC
>Ga0181531_10002403_pt1 | contig 11711 bp, 9 predicted proteins | sample PEATcosm2014_Bin_38_FD_119743 | JGI IMG/M metagenome (GOLD analysis project Ga0181531, IMG submission 119743) | Peatland microbial communities from MTU Mesocosm Facility, Houghton, MI, USA - PEATcosm2014_Bin11_10_metaG | ecosystem: Environmental > Terrestrial > Soil > Wetlands > Peat | place... | reverse complement strand
CTGGTACTACCGGCCATTACCGCGTATGAACTGTCGTGACATCGCCCGGCTGGCTAGTGATCCCTACAATGAAGAGGCAAGGCGCGGCCCCGCGGCCGCCGAATGGATGTCATGGAAAGCATTGGAACCAAGCAGGCCCTGGAAAAGATCGTCAGTCCGGATATGGTAAATGCGGCGCTATCTGCCAGTGCCTCCCTGGCGTCGCAGCCTCGACAGGCGCGGTCTTCCTCTTCTGGCGCCCCAAAAGTCGCCATGGAACATAGGGTAGTTGGCTACGGCCTGCCCTGCGCCCATTGCCGAGCCTACTATCCGTCCGATATGTCAGCGTGTCCGATCTGTAAATCCCCGGAACGGATATCCATCGACTCCGTCGGACAGGTAACGACTACGGCCTCCGCCACCGCGGCAGCAGATGGAGCGAAATCGCTGAGCGAGGAACGGGAGCGCCTGAGAGAGCTCAAATCGCAGATTTACTCCCAAGTCCCGGCGACCACTTTTCGCTGCGCATTGGATCAGAAGCACGACGGAAACGTCGAACCGGCTGCGATTTGCCACTCCTGTTATGGAGAAGTCCGGCAGCAGGCCGATCGCCTCGAAGCCGCCCTCCACATGGACATCAAGGAAGCGGCCAAGATCGTCTATGATGCCGTCTGGGCAGACACATCCGATCCCAACAAGACGTACCTGAACGCCGCCTCAGCGCTGCTTGCAGAACTACGCAAGCGCGCCGGTGTGGCGCAAGTGTTGGGCGCGAATCAGCCCCTGGCCCACTAGCCCAGGTCACGTCTTAGAAGCCTTTAGCCCACCTTTACGACGACATACTTGCGCCCGGAGTACAGGCGGTATCCCGCCTCGCTTTTTTCAAATTTCAGGGGAACCGGATGTTTGAGCTGATCGTCGCCTTGACTGGCCACCGAGAACAGATCGGTTCCGGCCACATTCATGACGATAAACTTGCCATCCCTGAATCCGAATCCATAGCATCCCGGCTCCAGAGTTTGTCCCTCGATGCTGAGTTTGGTCTCGGCAATGAGAAAGCCCTGGAATTTCTCGGCGATCGCGGTCGCGTATCCCGAGGTATCCACCAGCCCCGCTGAAACGATTTTGCCGCTGGCGATCTTCAGCGCGGTCGAATTGCGCGCCTGCACGGTCGCAACCTGGCCGGCGAAGAAGAACGTGCCGGGAACGACTTTCTTGAGTTGGTCTCCGGTCAGAACCTCGCCGGGTTGTGCCTGGGCTGCCGCAAGAACCGGCGCCAGCGTTGCTAAACAAATCGCCGCGCAAACCACCAGCCGCATGATCTCAAAATTTCTTTTCATAATTGCTCCGATGCGTTCCGAAATTACCTAAATCGCTGCCGGATGAATTCTATACGGTGGCGAAGGGTGTGCGGGAGGGGCGCTTTGACAAAGGACTGGATTTTACAGGGAGTACTTCTTCATCAAATGGCGGAACGAGCGGTAGGAAATTCCGAGCACGTCGGCGGCGCGCACCTGGACTCCCTGAGTTTGTCCAAGCGCGGACTGCAGAAGGGAGCGCTCGATCTGCGCGACATAGTCCTCCATGTTCACGCCCTCTGGGAGGACTGCACTTCCGCCAAAGGTCGTGGCAGTCTCCGCGCCGGCGGCCACGGCGCGCGCTTTCGGGCGTTCGGCCGGCAGTTCGACGTGCAGCTCGCTGCCCGCCTCCATCGCTACGGCGCGCTCGATCGTGTTCTCCAGCTGGCGCACGTTTCCCGGCCATTCGTAGCGGCTCAGCATGTCGAGCGAAACCGGAGCCATCCCGTGGATGTTCTTGCCTGCGCTGGGCGCGTATTTCTTCAGAAAGTGATTGGCCAGCAGCGGAATGTCTTCCCGGCGCTCGCGCAGGCTGGGCACACGGATTGGAATCACGTTGAGCCGGTAGTAAAGATCTTCGCGGAAAGTCCCATCGCTGACTTGGCGGTCGAGATCGCGATTGGTGGCCGCGATGACGCGGACGTCCACGGCAATTTCGCTCGTGCCACCCACCGGACGAACCGTGCGCTCCTGCAGCACGCGCAGCAATTTGACCTGCATCGGCATGGTCATCTCGCCGATCTCGTCGAGAAAGATGGTGCCCTGGTCGGCCACTTCGAACAACCCGCGCCGGTTCTGGTTCGCGCCCGTGAACGCGCCCTTGACGTAGCCGAAAAGTTCGCTCTCGAGCAACGTCTCCGGAAAAGCGCCGCAGTTGACTGATACAAACGCCTCCGAATCGCGCGGCGAACAGGTGTGCACGGCCCGCGCCACCAGTTCTTTGCCGGTCCCGCTCTCGCCGTAGATCAGGATCGTGCTGCTGGTAGTAGCGACGGTGCGGATGGTCTGCTTGAGCTTCTCGAGCGCCGGACTGGCGCCGATGATGTTTTCAAGCGAGTTCCGCGCAGCGGCATCCCGCCGCAACGCAAAATTCTGGCGACTGAGCGAAACGCGAGTCAGCGCGCGCGCAATGGCCAGCTTGACCTCATCGACCAGGCCAGGGCTCTTGCGGATATAGTCGGTCGCGCCTCCCGCCTTCACCGCCTGCACGGCAGCCTCGTAGTCGTCCACTGCCGTCATCAGGATGACTCCCGACTCGGGCGACACCTGGTGCGCGTGGCGCAGGACTTCGACGCCATCCACGCCCGGCATCTTGATGTCGGTCACGATCACGTCGAACAGCGCGCTGTCGATCTTGCGCCTGGCAAGATCGCCGCCCGTGACGGTCTCGACCTTGTGGCCGTCGCGGCGCAGGGCTATGTCCAGCAGTTCGCAGATCGAGCGCTCGTCATCGCAGACGAGTATGTTACCCACGCGTCTCACCTCCCGTGCTCACGCGCAGGGCATCGGACAGATCGGACGCGGTCGCCGGCTCTCCGGCGTCCCTATTTTCTTTTCCCTCGACCTGCTCGACGCGCCGCAACCGCAGCACGAAACTGGTGCCTTTGCCGACTTCCGACCGGGCCCACACCTTGCCTTCATGCGCCTGCACGATCTGGTAAACGATAGCCAGGCCCAGCCCGGAGCCTCCTTCGAAACTGGATTGGAAGGGCTCGAAGATCTTCTCTGTCTGCTGCGGCTGAATTCCCGGCCCGGTGTCGGCAAAGATCATTTCCCAGTCGCCTCCCCGGTCGCCCAGGGAAACCGTCAGCTTTCCGCCCTTATTCTTCATGGCGCGGACGGCGTTCTCGCAAAAGTTCCAGAACACCTGCTTCAGCTTGTCGCCGTCGCCCAGAACCCAGGCCTCAGAGGTCGCGAACCTGCGCTCCATCCGGATGCCGGTGTTCTCGGCGATCAGGCGGTTCTCCACAAGTGTGAGCGTGTCTTCGAGCAGCGGAAGCAGGTCGACGCGTTCCAGACGGTACTGCTTGCCCCTGGAATAGGCCAGGAAATCGGTGATGATGTTATTGAGACGATCGGACTCGCGAATGACAATCTGCAACAGGTGCCGTTCTTCGGAGTTTAAGGCCGGCGAATCCGACAACATGCTGACCGATCCGGCGATTGATGTCAGTGGATTGCGGATTTCGTGCGCGATCGCCGCGGCCAGACGCCCCACCGCGGCCAGCCTGTCCTGCAACCGCACTTCCCTTTCCAGACGGCGGATCTCGGTGAGATCGTCGAAAGTGTAGACAAAACCGAGATCGCCGCGCGCGCTGACGTTCAGCGCCGAAACCGTCACCCGGAATGTCTTGCGGAATCCCTTCGCGTTCGCATACCGCACTTCGGCGCCCGCGCTGGCCACGCCAAAGTGCGGGAGGGGATCGAGAAAAAGATCGGCGACGGAACGGCCGCGCAATTCGGCGTCGGAGATCTCCAGCAGTTGCTGCGCTGCCCTGTTCACGAGCGTGATCCGGCCATCGAGCCCGGTGGTGATGACGCCGCCGCTCATCGACTGCACAATATTTTCGTGGAGCGCTTGCAGATTTTCGAGGGCGCCGCTCGCGTTCTTGAGTTGCACATCCACCTGGCGAAGCTTGGTCATCAGAAGGCCGGCCAGGTAGGCGATCGCAAAATAAGCGAACAGGTTGACGAAGATCACGACCTGCAGCGCTTTCAGCTTGGGATGCGAAGTCGAGTAGGAGTGGATGATCCCGTAGTAATCCAGCTCGAGCATCGTGCCGAATAGAATGAAGGCCAGCGCCGCGTTCAGATAAGCCCAGGTGCGCGGCAACAGCATGGACGCGACCACGATCACCAGCGGGTAAAGAAAGTTCAATGAGCTGTCGATGCCGCCCGTGAAGTGAACGACCAGCGTCACCATCGCCATATCCGCCAGAACCTGCAGCAGGGCTTGCAGGCGATGCTCCTGCCATACAGAAACAAGAAAGAGGAAGAACAGGGACAGCACGAACCAGAGCACCATTCCTGTCAGGAATGGAACCACCGGCACCGGGCTGGGCGTCAGGCGGATGACCGCGAATTCAATGGCGAGCAGGGCCAGCAGGATGAGGATGCGGGCCTTCACCAGCCAAGTCAGCCAACTGCGCTCATCGGAGATGGAATGCATGTAGATCGTATTCCTGGAACTCACCCGCACCGGCGGCTCCGAGCCTCGAGTTACGAGTCGCGAGTAAAGTTCAACTCGTGACTCGAAACTCGAGGCCCAACACTCGCAGCGCGGGCTCGCAGTTAGCCAGCCAGTTTCGAAATCATTGCGAACAGCGGCATGTACAGGGATATCACGATGCCGCCTATGGTGATGCCCAGCATGCCGATGATGACCGGCTCGAGCATGGCCAGCATGTCCTTGGTAGCGGCATCGACTTCGTCTTCGTAAAAGTCCGCGATCTTCTGCAGCATGGCATCCATTGCGCCCGTCGCTTCGCCGACACCGATCATCTGCGTCACCATATTCGGGAACACGCCGCATTCGCGCAGCGGATCGACGATGGTGCGGCCTTCTTCGATCGCCTTGCGCACCTTCATCAACGCTTCTTCCAGCACCGCGTTGCCGGACGTGCGGGCGGTAATCGCCAGGCCTTCGAGAATGGGAACGCCGGACGTGATCAGTGTGCCGAGGGTGCGCGTGAAACGCGCGACCGCGATCTTGCGCAGCAGGACTCCGATGATGGGGAGCTTGAGCAGCATGGCGTCAAAGTGATAGCGCCCGCGCGGATGCTTGCGGAGCTGTTTGATGCCAAAGACTGAGCCCACCGCAGCCGCCATGAAGAACCACCAGAAATGTCCCACGAAACTGCTCAGGCCGATCACGATGCGGGTGGGGAGCGGGAGCGCGACACCCAGTCCAACGAAGAGGTTCGCGAAGATCGGCACCACCCACTTCAGCAGCGCGCCCACGATCAACAGGGCCAGCGAGACGACAGCCACCGGATAGATCAAGGCCGACTTGATGGCCGCGCGCAGCTTGACCGCCTTTTCCACGTAGATCGCAAGGCGCTGCAGGATGAGGTCGAGAATACCGCCGGTCTCGCCCGCTTCCACCATGTTGGTCGTGAGGTCGTCAAACACCACCGGATACTGGCGCATGGCGTTGGCCAGCGTCGCGCCGCCTTCGACCGTGGTGCGCACACCCAGCAGCGTTTTCTGGAAGCTCGGGTTCTCCTGGTTCGCGCCCAGAATTTCCAGGCACTGCACGAGCGGCAGTCCGGCGTCAATCATGACGGAGAACTGGCGGAAGAACACCGCGACTTCCTTGACCTTGACCTTGTTGCTGCTGAAGGTCGGCAGGGAAAATTCCTTGCCTTTCTCCCGGATGGAGCGCGGCGTGATCCGCTCCTTCCGGAGTTGCGAGGCCAGTCCATCCTTGCTGGGGGCGACCCGTTCGCCCTGAACTTTCTCGCCCGTGGCTGTTTTCCCTGAAAATGTAAAAACCGGCATGGCTGCTTTCTCCTGATTCGTGTTTCGTCTGGCGCGGCAAATGATCGCGCCAGTTGGTTGCAATCGGTTGCGGCGCGAACCGGGGTTGGTTCCGGCCGCGCTTTAAAGTCATCGCTTGACGGGCTGCGGCTTGACCGTCGAAGCCGCCGTCGGCCGGCTTAGCAGGCTCGCGCCGCGCGCAATCATCTCCTGCAGTTCGTCCTGATTGCTGGAACGGGCAATGGCGGTTTCCAGCGAAATCTGCTTCTGGAAGTAGGCGGTCGCCAGCGACTGGTTGAAGGTCTGCATCCCGAATTTTTCCTGCCCCGATTGCATCGACGAATAAATCTGGTGAATCTTGTCTTCGCGGATCAGGTTGCGCACGGCCGCGTTCGGCACAAGAATCTCCATGCACATGGCCCGTCCCTTGCCGTCGATCTTCGGCAACAGGCTTTGGCACATGATGCCTTCGAGGACCAGGGAAAGCTGCGCGCGAATCTGCGATTGCTGGTGCGCCGGGAATACGTCGATCACGCGATTGATGGTGGACGACGCCGAGTTTGTGTGCAGCGTGCCGAAGGTCAGGTGTCCGGTCTCGGCGATACGCAGCGCCGACTCGATGGTTTCCAGATCGCGCATTTCGCCGATCAGCACGACGTCCGGATCTTCACGAAGCGCGGCCCGCAGGGCGTCCGTGAAGCTCTTGGTATCGGAATGCAGTTCGCGCTGGTTGACTACGCAGTTCTTGTTCATGTGCACGAATTCGATCGGATCCTCGATGGTGAGGATGTGATCGTGCCGCTCGCTATTGATCTTGTCGATCATGGCCGCCAGCGTCGTCGACTTGCCCGACCCGGTTGGCCCGGTCACCAGCACCAGCCCGCGCGGCTTGTCGCACATCTTGCTGACCACCGGTGGGAGGCCGAGCTGGTGAAACGATTTGATCTCGAACGGAATGAGACGGAAAACGCAAGCCGTCGCGCCGCGCTGGTTGAAAACATTGGCGCGGAAACGGGCCAGCCCTTTCAACCCGAAGGAGAAGTCCATTTCGAGGTTTTCCTCGAAGCGGTGCTTCTGCGAGTCGGTCATCACGCTGTAAGCCAGCTGCTTGGTCTCAGCCGGCGTCAGTTGCGGCAGGTCGAGCGGCACCAGGTGCCCGTGCACGCGGATTTGCGGCGGAGAATTGGTCGTGATGTGAAGATCGCTGCCGCCCATCTCCAGCATGCGCCGGAGCAGATCGCTCAATGAGAGTGCCATAATTTTCTTTCCGTTTCCTTTTGCAGATTCGAAATGCTTGCCGTTCGCTTTCGCCTCACGCCCCTCGTCGCTCTTGCAAACGACGAAAGGCGAACGAAGTCCTTAGTGAATCGTTTCCCGGGCCACTTCTTCGAGCGTGGTCCAGCCTTGCGCGACCTTCATCAGCCCGCTGCGCCGCAGAGTGATCATGCCGCGTTCAATCGCCTTCTTCTTAAGTTCCAGCGCCGACGCTCCTACCAGCACCAGTTCCCGGATCTCGTCATCCACTTCCATCACTTCGTACAATCCGGTTCGCCCCTTGTAGCCGGTCTTGTTGCAGATCGGGCAGCCCTTGCCTTTCATGATCTGCACCGTTTTGGCTTCCTCGGGCGTGTAGCCTTCGTCGATCAACGCCTGCGGAGGCATCTCGACGGGCTCCGCGCAGTCCTTGCAAATGCGCCGCACCAGTCTTTGCGCGCAGATCAGGTGCACCGAAGTCGCCACCAGAAACGGCTCGATGCCCATGTTCATCAGTCGCGTGATGGTTTCGGGAGCGCCATTGGTGTGGAGCGTCGACAATACGAGGTGTCCGGTGAGGGCGGCCTTGATGGCGATTTCCGCCGTTTCAAAGTCGCGGATCTCGCCCACCAGGATGATGTTCGGGTCCTGGCGCAGAAAGGCGCGCAGCGCGGTGGCGAAATTCAGACCGATCTGCTCCTTCATCTGCACCTGGTTGACGCCGCCCAGCTGAAATTCGACTGGATCTTCGGCGGTCATAATGTTGGTGTCGGGCTGGTTCAACCGCGAAATCGAGGAGTACAAAGTGTTCGTCTTGCCCGATCCGGTCGGCCCCGTCACCAGCACCATGCCGTAAGGCTTCAGAATCGCCTTCTCGAACTTGACCAGCGACTCCTGCTCGAAACCCAGCTTGGTCATGTCCAGCCGCAGGTTTTCCTTGTCGAGCAACCGGAGCACGATCTTCTCGCCCCACAGCGTCGGCAGGGTCGAGACGCGGAAATCGAGGGCCTTTTTCTTGCCCCCGATTTGCATCTTCAGCATGATGCGGCCATCCTGCGGCAACCGCTTTTCGCTGATGTCGAGCTTCGCCATGATCTTGAGACGAGAGGTAATCGCGTCCTTCAGCTTGAGTGGCGGGTTCATGATCAGCTGCAGAACGCCATCGATGCGGAAGCGCACGCGGAATTCTTTTTCGTAGGGCTCCATGTGAATGTCGCTCGCTCCGCGCTTCACAGCGTCGGTCAGCACCAGGTTCACCAGCTTGACGATGGGAGCTTCATCGGCCGCTTTCTCCAGCTCTTTCAGTTCCAGTTCCTGCTCTTCGGACTGGACCTCGACATCGGCCGCGTCGCCGAGCTCGTTCATCGACTGCATGACGCTTTCGAGCTCTTCTTCTTTGCTCGTGCCGTATGCCTTCTCGATACCCTCCACGATCGAGCTTTCCGAAGCCACCACCGGTTCGATGTTGAACCCGGTCATGAACTTGATGTCGTCCATGGCGAAAACATTGGTGGGATCGACCATGGCGATGGTGAGGGATGCGCCTACGCGGCTGAGGGGCAGGATCTGGTAGCGCTTGGCGGTTTCGAACGGAATCAGCTTGACGACCGCGGAATCAATTTCGAAATAGGAGAGATTGATGGCGGGGACGCCATACTGGCGGGAGAGAAAATTGGTGACATCCTCGTCGGAAAGAAATCCCAGCTTCACGAGCGCGGAGGCGAGGCGGCAGTGCGTCTCCTTCTGCAGTTTGCTCGCCTGATCTAACTGCTCGGGGGTGATAACCTTCTCTTTTACGAGCAGGTCCCCCAGCCGCTGAGACATATCTCTCCTGTTTCCCGCGAAAGCGGAGATGCGAAACCGCTGATTTCCGGGGGGATTCAACGGGGCTGCTTCGCACTGACATAAATTGTCAACCCAATGGGAATTCTGAAAAAGTAACTTAGGTACCTGTACTTGGCGGCGAACCAAAGAAGCGCACTCGGGGGGAGGCTTTACGAGCAGAAATCGCGAGTTTGCGCAGAACAATGACGCAACAGACCATGTTCTTCGGTGTAGGAATGAAGTGATGGACGGCACTGAGCGCGAGAGCAATTCGAGCGAAAACCTTTCCCCGGAAAGCCCCATGAGGCTTGAATCCGATGAGCGGGTGCGCAGCTACTTTCAAACGCTCTATCGCACCTGGGGACGTCAGCACTGGTGGCCGGCGCAATCCCGCTTCGAAGTCATTGCCGGCGCCTACCTGACCCAAAACACCTCGTGGACCAATGTCGAACTCGCTCTGGCCAGCCTGCGCCGGGCAAACGTCCTCAACGTTCGCGGCATCCGCCGCACACCCTTGTTGAAGCTCGAACGGATGATTCGCCCGGCAGGATACTTTCGCCAGAAAGCGCAACGCCTGAAAATCTTTGTGCGCTTTCTCGACACTCGTTATGCGGGTTCGCTGTCCCGCATGTTCGCCCAGCCCACCGCTACACTTCGGGAGGAGTTGCTAGCGCTCAACGGAATCGGCCCCGAGACCGCCGATTCCATCCTGCTCTACGCCGGCCATCATCCCGTCTTCGTGGTCGACGCCTATACCCGCCGCATTCTCGAACGCCACCAGTTAGCGACGGCTGACGCCAGCTATGAAGACATTCGGGAAATGTTCGAGCAAGCCCTGCAACCATTAGCTAGGTCCCATCCTCCCCAATCGCTTCCTTCAGCCAGCGAATCTCTTGCCTTCTCACCGCCTTCCTCACTGGTCGCGTCGCAACCCCGCGGATCCTCGCATCCGCCTTCGCGGATGAGCACCGCTAAGCGCACCGCGCTTGTTCAAGTCTTCAACGAAATGCACGGCCTGATCGTGGGCGTCGGCAAGAACTACTGCAAAAAGTCACAACCAGAGTGTGAGCACTGTCCTTTGCAACCATTCCTTCCCCAGGCAAAGTAGGAGTTGTAGCGAAGGCGTAGCGCCGGCAACTTGCCGGCAGTCCCGAGCGCGCCTCGCGCTCGGCGGCAGCGCCCCGATGAGGTACGTCATGAGTCAGGCCCCACGCATTCGCATCGCGATCTGCATCCTCACTTCCTTCTGTTTCGCTTTTGCGCCCACGTCTCTCTCTCAAGACCCTCCCGAAACCCTCCGCCAGGCCGCCCAGCATTCAGGAATGCTCATCAGCGCAGCCGTCCGCCCCGCGCAGCTTTCCGAGCCCGCCTACGCTGCCACGCTCGCCCGCGAATTCAATACGCTCGAGCCAGAAGACGCGTTGAAATGGGAGGTGCTGCGCCCCGATCCCCAATCGTTCGACTTCCATCAGGCCGATCAGGTCATCGACTTCGCCCTCCGCCACAACATGAAGGTCCGTGGACACACGCTCGTCTGGCATCGCCAGAACCCGGCATGGCTCGCAACTGGGAACTTCACTCCCGAGCAGCTATCGAAAATCCTCGAGACGCACATCAAGACCGTAGTCGGACATTACCGCGGAACGATCTTTGCCTGGGACGTTGCCAACGAAGCCTTTGACGAAGGCGTGCGCACCGGGCAGTTGCGCAGCACGATCTGGCATGACCAGCCCGGAATCGCCGCGGACGCCAGCGGATCGAGCCAATCCGATACGCGGACGGCGAGCAAGCCTGATCGGGCGCAACTCGTGACTCGCGGCTCGCCGCAGCCGTATGCCTACCTCGCCCAGTGTTTCCGCTGGGCGCACGACGCCGATCCTCAGGCCTTGCTGTTCTACAACGAAGCGGAGGCCGAAGAGGTCAACCGGAAATCCGATGCCATCTATGCCATGGTCCGCGACTTCAAACGCGAGGGCGTTCCCATCGATGGCGTCGGCTTGCAGATGCACCTGGCCGTTCATAGCGAAGCCGCGCTTCCCGACATTCCCTCCATCTCCGCCAACATCGCCCGCTTCACCGCGCTCGGCGTTCAGGTTCACATCACCGAAATGGATGTCTCACTCCCCGTCGATGCCAACGGCCGAGCCAGCGACGCCGATCTCCAACAGCAAACCACCATCTATCGAGAGGTCGCGCAGGCCTGCCTGGCGCACCCCGGCTGTACAGCCATCCAGACCTGGGGATTCACCGACAAATATTCGTGGATCGGCTCGCATTCCAAGCACACGCGAGGCGCGGCCTTACCTTTCGATCGCAACTACCAACCCAAGCCAGCCTATGACGCGCTGCGGGACGCTCTGGCAACCGCGCATCCCATCGCTCGCCCTTAAGCAGCGACCGCGACGGCACCGTCAAAGAGAGTGGTACCCGCAGGCATTCCCGCTTCCTGGCGGCTCTATAATGGTTCAACTTCCGGTTCGTCTTCCGGACCCAGAGCCTTGGACTCACCCGACCCAATCCGCGCCGAACCGAAAACCTCGGGCCGGCGGAAAGCCGTCATCACGCTCGCCATCGGAGCCTTCCTGCTCCTTGGCGTTCTGATCGCGCAGGGATCGTTCAACCTCAAATTCATCAGTCCTGACAGCAACCAGCAGCTTTTCTTTTTCGTCACCCTGACGGGCCTGATCTTCGCTGCCTTCGTCCAATTCGCCGTCGAGATCTCCCCCGGCCTCCAAAATATCGTTTCGTGTAAAGTCCTAATGTGGGTCTTCCCGCACATCTTCACAATTTACCTCTTCCACGGACTCGTCTTTTGGT
>Ga0181531_10002401_pt1 | contig 11719 bp, 14 predicted proteins | sample PEATcosm2014_Bin_38_FD_119743 | JGI IMG/M metagenome (GOLD analysis project Ga0181531, IMG submission 119743) | Peatland microbial communities from MTU Mesocosm Facility, Houghton, MI, USA - PEATcosm2014_Bin11_10_metaG | ecosystem: Environmental > Terrestrial > Soil > Wetlands > Peat | place... | reverse complement strand
GACGGGGCGCGATCGGTCATGGCGGTATCACCTCCAGGGATCGACCGATGGGCCCGGTTAGCGATGCCTTGTGTCGGGCGGACGGCAAGCCATCAACGGGCTGCGTCACGCAGTGTTGATGGCTTCCTGCGGATCACCCCAACAATGTGCTGATTTCAATGACCGGTGGGCATCAACGCGCGCTCGGCCTCGGCCACGGTTATCATCAGACTCATTGGGTCCACCGACGACGCGTGAAAACCATTGTGCTCATAAAATGCTTTCGCGGTGTCGCTGATGGCATGGACCAGCATCGCCCGAACGCCGATGGTCCGGGCGGCCTGCGCCATACGGAGCACCGCGTCCCGCAACAGAAAGGCGCCCAGCCCGGCGCCTTGCCACTGCCGGTCCACCGCAAGCCGTCCCAGCAGAACTACCGGCACCGGCTCAGGCATATTCCGCCGCACCCGGCCGGATGCCAATTCCTTGCGCAATGAACCGGCCGCCAGGCTGTAGTAGCCCGCCACCCGCAACCCCGCCGCCGTCACGTAGGTGCGCGAGCCACCTTCAATCTCGTTATACAGTGCGTGGCGCCGCAGCCAGTCATCGAGCGGCGGAACGCCGGACGAAAAATCCGCCAATTCATGCTCGGCCCGCAGCGGCGCCGGCGCATCCAACGCCGGCCGGCCGCTCAGCTGTCCCAGGGCGGCCGCCGCTGCATCAGGGCGCGCAGCCGCGGATTGTCGCTCGGCGGCGCATCCAGCGCCGCCATGAACGCGGCCCAAGCCACATCGTCCAGCACGAAGCTGCGACGGTCGGCCAGCGTGGTGTAAGCCGCGGTCAAGCCGCTATCCAGCAGGAATTCTGTCAGTGTCTTGTTGGCCGCCGCCGCCGCTTGGTTCAGCGTGCGCTTGGCCGCCGGCGTCATCCGCAGGTCCACCCGCTCAGACCTCGTCTCGGCAATGCCATCCATGGCTAACCCTCCACCCAGCGAACATAACGTACGGACGATGTCAGGACAAGGGTTTGCAGAGCAGTCGCCTGCAAAAAGCCGTTGTTCATGCGAGCATACCGGGTACTTGCTTGGGTCCGCGTATGGCAACGGCCATGCGGGCTAAGGCGTGGTAGACCGCTCTGAACAGGCGATTGAGGCGACAGATGTCGCTTTCACCGGAGCGCTCCAGAACAATGTTTCACGGTTGGGAGAACCTCTTCATTGTCGGTGCGGTGGCAAGCTGTGTGCAACGATACGCGGCAACGGCAGGTCCGCCGCAACGGATGATACCAACCGCCCTAATTGCTGGAAGAGTCAGCAATTAAGGCGGTTAGCATGAGACACTACGTCCCGCGGGGTAAGGAACATGGTCCTCAGCTTGGCCTTTCCCTACGCCACCGCCTGGATCACATCGCCAATAATCCCCACCATCTCATCCACATGCTTCCGCTCCGCGATCAGCGGTGGTGAAATGGCAATGATATCCCCGGTCACCCGCGTCAGCAGCCCCGCATTGTAGCACGCGACAAATACGTCATACGCGCGGGCCCCCACGGCCCCCGGCCGCGCCGCCAACTCCACACCCGCCACCATGCCGATATTCCGCACGTCAATCACCTGCGGCAGTTCCTTCAAACTATGCACCGCATCCTCGAAATACGGCGAAAGTTCCGCCGCATTCTGGAAAATTCCCTCTTCGGCATAGGTGTCCAATGTCGCCAGCGCCGCGGCACAAGCCAGCACATGCCCGGAGTAAGTGTAGCCGTGAAATAGCTCCATCGCCCCTTCCGGCCCCTGCATGAACGCGTCATAAATCGCGGCGGAAACCACCGTCGCCCCCATCGGCACCGTCGCGTTGGTAATGCCTTTCGCCAGTGTCATGATATCCGGCACAATACCAAAATAATCCACCGCGAACGGCGTGCCCAAACGTCCAAACCCGCTGATCACCTCATCGAAAATCAGCAGAATCCCGTGCTTGACGCAAATCGCCTTCAGCCGTTCCAGATACCCCACCGGCGGCACCAGCACGCCCGTCGATCCCGCCATCGGCTCGACAATCACCGCGGCCACCGTGCTCGGATCATGCAGTGCCAAAATCCGCTCCAGCGCATCGGCCAGCTCCGCGCCATGCGCCGGCTGCCCGCGCGAAAAAGCGTTGCGCGCCAGATCGTGCGTGTGCGGCAAATGGTCCACGCCCACCAGCAGCGGCCCGAACTGCTTGCGATTGTTGCCGATGCCGCCAACGGAAATGCCGCCGAATCCAACGCCGTGATAGCCGCGCTCCCGCCCGATCAGGCGTGTGCGCTGGCCCTCGCCACGAGCACGATGATACGCCAGCGCGATTTTCAGCGCCGTATCGACCGCCTCCGATCCCGAATTGCTGAAAAACACATGGTCCAGCCCATCGGGCAACATGCCCGCCACGCGGCTGGCCAGTTCGAACGCCTGCGGATGCCCCATCTGGAACACCGGCGCGTAGTCCATCGTGCCCGCCTGGCGCGCGATCGCTTCGGTAATGCGCGGCCGGCAATGGCCGGCGTTGACGCACCACAGGCCCGCGGTGCTGTCCAGTATCTGCCGCCCGTCGTCGCTCGTGTAGTGCATATCCTTCGCACCCACGAGTAGCCGCGGCGCCTTCTTGAACTGGCGGTTCGCCGTGAACGGCATCCAATATTCCGCGAAGCTATTGACGACCGAATCCATCATGATCTCCCAAAAGGAAGGCCAGGGCTCTGCCCTGGACCCGCTGGGGCCGGGGGCCCCAGACCCCGATTCTTAAGGAATGGGGTCTGGGGCCCCCGGCCCCAGCGGGGTCCAGGGGCAGAGCCCCTGGCCTTACCTTATTCTTTCCTCATTCCCGCTCGTCTTACGCGTCCAAGGCCCGCCATCCATCGAATGCTGCACCTCGAAATGAATGTGATCGTCGTCGATAAACACATTCACCATCCGCTCCAGGTCTTTTTGCCCCGCCGGCACATCCTCCGGCTCATAAATCCACCGCCGCCCGCTGATCGTCAGCCGGCTCCACCCGCCGCTGGCGTCCGAAGCGGTGCCCATCGCCTGCGTGCGAAACGTCTGCTCGCCGTCCCCCTCGCCCGGACCGGTCGGCATGAACACCACCAGCGCCTGTGTCTTGTCGCCCGCCACTTGCTCGCAGACGTAAAACATGCCGGTCACCCGGCAATGGTTTTCCACCCGCGTCTCGGCGCCGGCGTCCGGCTTAACCCGCCAGACGCCATCATAGATTTTCAATGCCGCATAGGGATCGTCGGTCGCCCGCGCCGGCCTCGTGTTCACCGCCGCAACGCCCGCCAGGAGGCCAAGGCAGACGACCGTGACACGCCTCATGGGTGGACTTCCTTCCTGCGGAGCCTGGCCGCCAACTATCGCAACCCTAGCACCTTGTGCGTCTGAACCGTCAGGCGCCAGCGCGGATGCGCCAGGCAGTAAGCGATCGCCGCCTGCGCGTTCGCCGCCAGATCCGCTCCATCCATGGGCTGTAACAGGAAATGCCGGAATTCGAGCCGATCGAAAAGAGCCGGTTCGGCGCCGTCCTGCGGAAACACCAGTTTGAGCTCATCGCCGGCGCGCAGCACAAGCGGCGCGCCGGCCTTCGGGCTTACGCACACCCAATCCAGTCCGGGTGGGCGCGGTTGGGTGCCGTTGGTTTCCACCGCTATACGAAAGCCGCGCGCATGCAGCGCGCTGGTCAGCGCCACATCGACCTGCAGCAGTGGCTCGCCACCAGTCAGCACCACCAGGCGATCCGCGGCGCCGCCTTGCCATTTCGCCGCCACTGCGTCGGCCAGCGCGTCCGCCGACCCAAACCGGCCGCCGCCATCGCCGTGCGTGCCAACGAACTCGGTGTCACAAAACCGGCACACCGCGGTGGCACGATCGGCCTCTCGCCCACTCCACAGATTGCACCCGGCAAAACGGCAAAACACCGCAGCGTGGCCGGTCTGCGCGCCCTCGCCCTGCAAGGTCAGGAAGATCTCATGCACCGCATAAACGCGGACCTGCGCCGCAACGGAACCGTCCATCGATCCGCCGCTAGCCAGTCTTGCCGGCGGGCTTGTCGTCCACCTTTTCACTCGGCTTTTCGATCAGGTGCTTCACCTCGTCCATCGCCTCCTTGAAGCGATGGTCGAGCAAGCCCAACGCCTCGGTGTTGCTGCGCTGGATCAGGTCGGACAGCTCGCGAATGTTGGCGACCGCGTGCTCGTAGCTGCGCTTCAGAAGCTCGGCCGCGCGCGCCGCCTTGGCCTGCGGCGTTTCCGAGCTGGCCAGCTCGCGCACGTGTTCGGTGAGCTCCGTCATGGTCTGCTGCATGATTTCCATATGCCGGCGGGCCACCGCCTGGGCGCCCTCAAGCGCCATGCGGTTGGCCTGGCTCAGCGCATCCATGTTGCGCCGGTGCGCGGCCATCAGCGCGCCGGTGTCGGGCAGCGACGTCGGGAAGCGCATATCCTTGAACATGCGGGTGAACTCGCCGAGCATCGCGGTCTGGCGCTCCGCGGCGGCGCGGCCGAAGCCGGCGATCGTTTCCGCGGTACGGCGCGCGGCGTCCGTCGCCATGCCGGCGGCGGTCTCGCTCATCGATTTGGGTTTGTCGGTGGTGTCGGCCATGGCGGAATTCTCCTGGCTTTGCATGGGTCGGAACACACCTTGCTACACCCGCCGCACCAAACTGCCTATGCCGCGAGGCCGTCCGCGGGCGCCGGCTCGGCCTCGGGATCCTCCGGGAACGGCTTTGGCGTGCTCGCCCCCTGCGGCTCCAGCCAGGCGCCAAATCGCTCGGCCCGGGCCAGCGCGCGGTCCAACGCCGCCATGGTGGTGGCAAGATCGGTGCTTTCGTCGCGTTCCCAAGCGCGCGCCGTGTAGAGCCACACGGCGGTGAGGCCCTTGGTGCGCAGCAGGCCGCGCAGGCCTCCGGCGGAAATTCCGCATGCCTCCAGCATCCAGGCCATGCTGGTCTGGGTGGCGGCGGCCAGCAGCAGCGCCAACGGCGGATTGGCCGGCAGCGCGCGCAGTAGGGCGATTACGCCCGCGCGGTGCGCCTGCAACGCGTCGAAGCGACGCATCAGCACATCGAACAATTTGTCGCGCGGGGCCCCCTCGGCGAGCGCGCCGGTCAGCGCCGCCTCGTCCGCCAGGCGGCCGAACCGCAGCAAGATGGCGTCGCGCCCAGAGAAGCGGGCGCGGGCGCGTTCCAACGGCAGGTTTGCGTCCCGCGCCGCCGCGGCGACACTGACCTGCGCCCAGCCGACACGCGCCGCCAGCGCGAATGCTGCGGCGATCAGGGTCTGGTCGAAAGTGCTGTCGTCCATGATGGTCAGGTAGGGGACGGCGCGGCGTTTGTCAGCCATAATTAAGGAAGGCCAGGGCTCTGCCCTGGACCCGTCACGCCGGAGGCGTGCTGCGCACGACGCGGCCGTAGGCCCCAAACCCCATTTAGCGCTGCGCGGCTTTTGCTAGCTTCTTGGCGAAGCCATAAAACGAAATGGATTTTTGGCTTCGCCGTTCCCCCAACGCGTCCTAATGAATGGGGGTCTGGGGCCCCCGGCCCCAGCGGGTCCAGGGCAGAGCCCTGGCCTTACTCTGCCTACTTCCCCCGAATAAGCGCATCGATCAGTATTTGGCCGGCGGGGCTGCCAAACCCGGTGACAAGATCAAAGCCGCGGCCGGCGATATAGCGGCCGTTGTTGCCGAGTTTCTCGTCGTGGAAAATCTTGTGATACTGAGCGGTTCCGCCAATCGTGTAGAGGGTTGGGTTGAGAAATCCCACCGGACGCCGGTGCATCGACGCGGCCTGCTGGTTCACCAGGGCGATGAAGCCGGCCCAGAGCGGGGCCGCGTAGCTGGTGCCGCCGTTGCCAGTGTAGCAGCCACCGTCATAGCAACTGTAATTGTCGGTGTTTGCGTCGCCGGCGATGTCGGGCACGTTGCGTAGCTTTTTCGATCCGTTGTTGTTTTCGGTAATAAATGGCACCTGGTAGGCAGGGATCGCGATGTGGTCGGGCGACGGGCCGCCGCCGCTGAAATGCCAGCCGAATTCCTGCGACCAGGCGCCGCCGGGGCCGGTGGTGATCAGATCGGTGCCGCCGACGCCGGTGACGTATTGATCGTCGCCAGGCCAGACCGCGTCCTCAAGCAAATGGTAGCCGTCATCGCCGGTGGCATCGACGAAGCTCTGTCCCTGCGCCGCGAATTCCTCGAGGATCGGGTCAATCGTCGCGGCATCGGCCTTCCAGCCCCACGATGAGCTGAGTTGCTTGCTGGTATTGTCGACGGCCATTTGATTGAGCATCGATACGTCGCTGTGGCCGACATACACCACGAGCTGGGCCAGGCCTGGCGCCATCGAAATGGCTTCCTCGATATCGAGTGCCTGTTCGCCGTCATCGCATTTATTGATACAGCGGAGATGGGCGCCGTTCAGGGAGACGCCGACGATCGGCACGCTGAAGGGTTGGTTCACCTGGGTAAAATAGTTCTGCACGTCGGTGATATTGTAGCCGGCGTATTCGAGCAGCCCGACCGACTGGCCGGCGCCGGTCAGTTCCGTGCCGCCGTAATAGGCGGCGCGGATGTCGCTGCCGATGTAATCGCCGTCCGGGCCCGAGCCGGTTCGCGTGCGCGCCGGCGTGGTCGCGCGCTGGCCGCGGATCATATGCGCATGCCGCAGGATTTCATTGTCCAGTCCCGAAATATGCTGGATCGGCAAGGCAAGATCGGTGGTGGGCTCGCGGTCGGGGGCAAAGAAATTTCTCGCGGCACCGGGCAGCCGGTAGAGGCCGATCTTGACGTGAAAAGCATTTTCGATATCGCCGACGCTGCCTTGCACATCGAGCACGCGGCGGTTTGCGGCATATTGGCGCGCGTGCAGGTTGTGGGCGGCGGCGAAGTTCAGCACCGATTGGTAATCGGCTTCGGTGGGGCCAAACCGCGCGGTGAATGCGTCGACCGAAAGGTAGTGCCTAAACGATGGGCTGGCCGGATCGTAGAGATCGCGCAGCAGAGCGCGCAGGCCCGGCTCGTCGCGTAACGGCAGCGAAATCGACAGCTCCATTGTTTCGGTCGCGTTGGGCAGGCCGACCAGAAGCGCGGCCCGGTGCGCGACGGTGGCCGGCACATGTGCCGTCATCGCCGGAACAAATGCGGCCTTCGCGGCGCCGGCCGCCAACAGAGCGGCGATGAGTGCCAATCGCTTCATGCGGATGAACTCCCTGTTTGCTCTCAAATCCGGCGCGCCAGGCGCCAAGGCGAAATGCGGCTTGAGCGGCGGCACCGTCAGTCGGACGAGGGTAGCGCCTTGGCCTGCTTTACCGCCAGCCTGACCCCGTCCACGCTGAGCGCGCCGGCACCCCCCTTGGTGCACAGAAACTCCATGGTCTCGCCTTCATCCACGTAGCGCTTGCCGGTCAGCGACGGCTCGGCGAACGCGGCCTCCAGCACGAGGCCGGCCGGCGCGGTTTCCTGCATCGCAATCATCGGATGCCCGCCGCAGCCGATCTCGAGCGGCGCCGGCGGCACCCGCAGCACCATGATCTGCGTCTCGCACACGGCACTTTTCAGCCGTGCCCCGGCCTTCAACACCACCGCAGCCACCGATCACCCACTCCCCGAAAAAGCGCGGTTACCGCGCCATATAGCCGCCATCCACCGGCAGCGCGTGCCCGACGATGAACGAGGCGCGCGGCGAGGACAGGAACAGCACGGCTTCCGCCACCTCCTCGGGCCGCCCAAACCGGCCCAGCGGCGCGAATTGCTCCAGCATCGGCCGCACCGCGTCGTTCTCGAGCAGCGGCCGCGTCATCGCGGTTTCGATCACCCCCGGGCACACCGCGTTGATCCGCACGCCATCCTTGGCGTAGCGCACGCCGGCCGAACGCGTCAGCCCCACCACGCCGTGCTTGCTCGCGCAATATTCCACGGTGCCGGAGGACGAGAGCCCGGCGATCGACGCGGTATTGACGATGGTGCCGCCGCCGGCCGCGGACATATGCCCGATCTGATGCTTCATGCCGAACAGCACGCCGTTCAAATTCACCGCCATCACGCGCAGCATCATGGCTTCATCCCAGCTGTCGGCAAGTGTGGTGATGCCGGCATTGTTGCAGGCGTGATGCACGCGGCCGAACCGCCCGAGTGCCGCCTGCATCAGCGCCTCGGCCGACGCCGGGTCCGCCACGTCGCAAGCCACGAACAGGGAATTTCCGCCAATCTGCGCCGCCAGCGCCGCGCCGGCCTCCGCGTCGCGGTCGGCGAGCACCAGGGCGGCGCCCTCAGCGGCGAAAGCCAGCGCGATCGCGCGGCCGATGCCCGAGGCCGCCCCCGTTACCAGCGCCACCGCGCCGGCGAATTCAGCCACGCGGGTCAAACCGTGCGCACATTGCCCGGGCCCCAGAACGCCTGCATGGAGGCGATCTTGCCGTCCGTGCCGAAGCGGAACACGTCGATGATGTCGATCGCAATGTTGGCCGCGGGCACGTTGGCCGTGAACGGAAACGCCACGGCATCGCCGGCCAGCCGCGCCGGGCCGGTCAACGCCAGCTTCGCCCCGCCCTGCATGGCGCGCGTGTAGAATTCGAGGATCGCCTCGCGGCCGCGGATCGCGTCGCTGCCGAACGGATCCTCGAGGGTGGCGTCATCGGCGAACAGCGCTGCGGCCGCGCCGGCATCGGCGGCCTCGAACGCGGCGACGTAAGCGTGCACGCAGGCAATCTTGGGATCGGCATCGGTCATGACGCGGCGGACCCTACGCAGCCGCCGACCGGGTGACAATCGCTTTTCGTGGCGAAATTGGCGTTCTGCTACGCATTTGCGTAAAGGCAAGGCGAGGAAGGCCAGGGCTCTGCCCCTGGACCCCGCTGGGGCCGGAGGCCCCAGACCCCATTTAGCGCTGCGCGGCTTTTCCCGGTGGGTAGCGCACTGACCTGGGTTCTGCAGGCTTCGCCGTTTCCCCCAACGATTCTTAATGAATGGGGCCTGGGGCCTACGGCCCCAGCGGGTCCAGGGCAGAGCCCTGGCCTTCCTGGCCCTACGCTGCCTTGGATTGCGCCTTATCCGCGCCTTTGCCGGCTTGGCGTGGAGCCGCGGTATAGACCACGATCCCGCTGGCGGGTGCCGGGCCAAGCGGCGCGAAGCAGCAATCGCGGTGCAGGAACAGCAGGCGGTCCGGCCCAAAGCTGTATTCGATGCCGCCGGGCGGCGGTTCCGCCAGAATCTTGCCGCGCTCCGCCTTCGGCCTGGCATGCGACCGCTCATCGAGGCTGATGCGACCGCGCTCGCTACTCCACAGTGCCACCACGGTGGCGCCAGCGCCCTGCAGCGGCGACCCGGGCGCCGCGAGGTCGGAAATGCTGGCCACCCGCGCCTGGCTGACCACGACCTCGCCGAGGCAATACATGCCCAGCATTTCCTGCACCGCGGCTTCCGGCTTGGCGGGTGCCGGCGTATCGCCGCCGGCGCGACGCGGCGCCCGCAGGCCACGCTCGTAGGCGCCGAGGTTCTGCACCGCCTTGAGAAAATCGTATTCGTGCTGCTCCAGCCAGCCGCGATCCTGCATCCAGGCGACGCTGGCCGGGCTGATCGCCCCAAGGTCAGGACCGTCGCCCACGCCATCGTCGTCATTCGGGCCGGTCAGTACCGTGTCGCGCTGGATCAGCGCGGCGTCGGAGCTTTGCAGCTTGACCACGACGGCGCCCAACCGCTCGCCCTCGTTCAGCTTGATCGGAAACTCGAAGCCGCAATAGCCGTCCCCGAGTTTCGCCTCGAGCAAATCCTTGCGGAAGCGGTCGACCTTGCCGCTGCCCACGCAGCGGCCGCCGACGAAGGCAAGGATCAGCTTATCGCGCACCGAATCCGCGCTGGAGTAAATCCATCCCGCGACCTTGGCCTTTTGCGCAACCTCAATGGCCCCCCTGATCATCACGTCCCCTTAGTCGATAAAACCCCGTGTTTCCGTAGCACTGGCACGGGGGGGCAAGGCAAGGGTTGATGCATGACATCTCGTCGTGCGGCGCTCCGCCGGCCGGCGAGGATTGGTGCGGGCCACGGGACTTGAACCCGTAAGCCATTGAAGGCCCGAGATTTTAAGTCTCGTGCGTTTACCAGTTTCGCCAGGCCCGCGCCGCTCCCGCGACGTGCAGCAGGGTATGCGACACGCGCGCAGGATGCCAGGGCAGCCTGCGGCCTCCGCGCCTTGGCCACGACTGGCAAAGCGCCGCGGTTATCCGATCACCCACGGTGGCTAGATCGGCCAGCCGCGGCTTTCCAGGTGCAAACGGCCTCAAATTGTGGTTTGGTTCGAATCTTACGGATGCTGCTAATGGCTGGAACTGAAACAAAATCGATTTTCGACATCGAGCCTGATGAGGTCCTTGAGGCGCGGCTGGATGCAGAGGCTGAGGCTGATTACCAGGCGGGGCGCGTTGTTCCGCATGAAAAGGTGCGCGCGTGGCTGTTGAAGCTTGCCAAAGGCGAGAGAGTTCCTCCGCCCCGCGTGTGACACATGCGTGTGGTTTGGACCCTGACGGCCACCCGCGCTGTCGAGCACGCGTACGAATATCTCAATGACTTCAACCCGCGGCCCGCGAGGCACCTGGCAGAGTCACTGTTTGCAGCGGGAGATGGCCTCGTGGAGTTTCCTCTCCGCGGACGCAAGGTGCCGAAAACCGAGCTGCGCGAACTTGTCACCGCTCACCCGTATATCATTCGCTACCGCATTGACGGGGAAGTCGTCGTGATTCTCCGCGTGCGCCACGGTTCGCGACGGCCAATTAATCCGTAAAAGCCGCGCAGCGCCAAATGGGGTCTGGGGCCTCCGGCCCCAGCGGGGTCCAGGGGCAGAGCCCTGGCCTTCCTTTTCTTTGGCTAGATCGAACTAGCCACCCACTCCTTCAGCGCGCTCTTAGGCGCCGCGCCGATCTTGGTGGCCACCTGCTTGCCGTCCTTGAACAGGATCAGCGTGGGAATGCCGCGCACGCCGTAGGTGTTCGGCGAATTGGGGTTCTCGTCGATGTTCACCTTGGCCACGGTCAACCGGCCTTGGTATTCGGCGCCGATTTCCTCCAGCGCCGGCGCGATCATCTTGCACGGACCGCACCATTCCGCCCAGAAATCCACCAGCACCGGCCCTGTAGCCTGCAGCACGTCGGTGGCGAAGGTGTCGTCGGTTACGGCCACTGTATTGGCGCTCATGCGCTCTCTCCTGTCGGGGCCCGCCGCGTTCGGAGGGCCGGTTGGCTCGCGAGATGGCCCTTCGGCCGGCCCGCATCAAGTTTTCCCGGCCGGCGCATGACTGTCCAGCACCGCTTGCGGGATGTCGATGAGCACCGGACCCTCGGTGTAGATCAGCAGGCACCGCACCGCATGGGCAGGATAGATGCCGCCGAGGATCGCGCGATAGGCCGCCATCTGGCGTAGATAGCGCACCGGCACGGCCCCAAGATCGGCAGGCGGCGTGCGCGAGGTCTTGTAGTCCGCCAACAGCACCTCGTCTGCGCGCACGGCAAGGCGGTCGACGCGGCCGGTGATCACCTGGTCGCCGGCCAGGCCGGTCAGGGCCTGCTCGGCGCGGCTGCCGGGCGCGAACAGCGGCGCCAGGCGCGGATCGTCCAGCAGGGCGAGCACCTGGCCCACCAGCGCCCCGGCATCGTCGCCGATCGCGCGGCGGGCGAAGCGGAGGGCGGCGGCCTGGCGTTCCGGCGGCGCCACGGCGGGCAGGTGTTGCAGCAG
>Ga0181531_10002400_pt1 | contig 11722 bp, 9 predicted proteins | sample PEATcosm2014_Bin_38_FD_119743 | JGI IMG/M metagenome (GOLD analysis project Ga0181531, IMG submission 119743) | Peatland microbial communities from MTU Mesocosm Facility, Houghton, MI, USA - PEATcosm2014_Bin11_10_metaG | ecosystem: Environmental > Terrestrial > Soil > Wetlands > Peat | place... | reverse complement strand
TCAGACTCCCCCGCGCAGATCCGGTCCGCTTCACACCGACACGCCCTCGCCGTCGGGCGAGCGCGCGGTCACGCTCGATGATTACACCGACCCGAAACCTTGAACGCTGAGCACGCGCGCCCAGGCACTCGGCGCACGGCAACAGCAGCGGTTGTCACGCTCAAACAGCCGTAGGCATCCGGTCGCGCCGTCAGAGCATCGGCAGCGGCCCAGGCTTGCCGAGCGGAAAGGCGGCATCGAGTCGAGCGAGGTCGTCCGCGCCCAGCTCCAGCGAGGCCGCACCGGCGTTCTCCTCGACATGCGCAACCGTCGCCGCCTTCGGGATCACGAACGTATTCGGGTGGCGCAGCAGAAACGCGAGTGCCACCTGGCGCGGCGTTGCTCCGCAGGCGCGGGCGACTTCGCTGAGCACCCGGGACGCCTTGCTGCGTCCATCGTAGAGGCGCGGCGCGACGCCGAACGGCGTGTAGGCGACGACCGCCGCGTTGCGTCGCGCGCACCAGGGCAAAACCTCATGCTCGATGGCGCGCTCCTCCAAGTGATAGAGCACCTGATTGCAGGCGGGATGGCCCTCGCCGGCGAGCGCTTCGACCTCATCCAGATCGACCACGTCGAAGTTGCTGACGCCCCATGAGAGGATCTTGCCCGTGCGCATGAGCGTCTCAAAGGCGTCGAATGTATCTTCGAGGGGATGCGCGCCGCGCCAGTGCAGCAGGTAGCAATCGAGCCGATCGGTGCGCAGTCGCTGCAGCGACTCCTCGCAGGCGGTCAGGGTGCCGCGACGGCTGGCATGATTGGGGAGCACTTTCGAGACCAGGAACACCTCGTCGCGCCGCCCCACGATCGCCTCCCCGACGATCCGCTCTGCGGCGCCCGAGCCGTACATCTCGGCCGTGTCGATGTGCGTGAGGCCGAGGTCGAGACCGCGTCGAAGCGCCGCGATCACCGTGGCCCGATCGCCCTCCTCGGCGTGCCAGGTGCCCTGGCCGACGACGGGTACGGGGTGGCGCGTCGGACCGAACGGGCGCATACGCATCGGTGGCATGGCACTACGATGCGCCGCGCGCAGCCCCGTGGCAATCGCCCCGACAACACGCGAGAGTGACAGCTGGTTCACAGTTCCTCGTGGAAGTTCCCAATATTTTGTCGGTGCCGGGCATCGTCAGGAGACGGGCGCACTCATAAAACGGACACCACGTCATGATCTACAAGGAACGGCGCTTCTGGCGGAGCGTCGCGTATGCCGCCAGCTCATTCTTGATGCCGGCGGTGCTGCTGGCTTCCACCTCCGCGCCGGCCGGCGAGGAGCAAAGCTGCCGGATCATGAGCTTCATCGAGAATGGCGCCATTGATTTTGCTCCACAGCCGCAAAGCATGCCGGCGGTGCGTATGGTGATCCTTAAAAACCCCTCCGAGGGCGGAACCGCGGGCGTGGCCATGGCCGCTGGGCCGGGTGCAGCCGGGCCGGGAGCAGCCGGGCCGGGCGCAGCCGGGCCGCGCGATGAGGCGGCGCTGATTCGAGACGCCATCGCGCGGCGGGATACGCGGGCGTTCCTCGAGTTGATGCCCGCGAATCCGCAGGAGCGGCGGGAGTTGCTGCAGAAGACCTATGCGCTGGACGGCGCTTTCCGTAACACCGCGCTGCCGATCGTGCGCCAGATCCTCCTCTGGCAGCCTGATGCGCTCAGCGCGCGCCCTGCGAGCTCAAAGGCGTTTGCCATCGAGGCCGTGGCGAGCAATTGGGCCTCGATCAGATACTTTCAGACGCACGGTGTGGTGGTTGCGAATCCACCCGCGGACGATGACTATGTCGAGTTGCTGCGCCTGCTTCTCGACGCGGGCGCAAGCGCCGATGGCGGCTCGGACTGGCGACCGCCGCTCGGTATCGTGGCTTCCCTGCCTGCTTCGGCAGCCACGATGAAGGCGGGCCGGCTGCTCATCGAGGCCGGCGCCAATGTCAATGCGCCGCGTGCCGGCGCGCAGCCACCTCTGGTGTTCGCGGCCGAGACCGGCAACGCCGCGCTCATGCGATTGATGCTCGACACGCATCGCGCGACACAGGAATCGCTCGATGCAGCCTTGGTGAAGACCTCGATCGCAGAAGCCAACGAAGCACTGCCGATGCTGCTGGAGGCGGGCGCAGACATCAACACCGCCAGAACGCCGACGGCCGACCCACGTGTGCTGTTCACGCCGATGGCGAACGCCGCGAGGCGTTACAGGACCGAACATGAACGCCGCCTCGTGCAGCTGATGATTCGCTACCGCGCCGACCCCAACCGGATGATGTATCCGGGCAGAAACGACTCGCCGTTGATGGATGTGACTCCGGATGTGGAACTCATGAGCGGGCTCCTGACTCTCGGCGCCGATCCGAACTACCGCAATGCCGGCGGCCATACCGCGTTGCTTGCGATCATTCAGGCGCCCGAGTCGGCCGCCCCCGCTTCTGCGCGGGCACCGACCACCGCGGCTGTGGCCGCGGCGGGCGATCAAGGCGTGCGGTACAGGGCGGCAGCTCTGTTGCTGAATCATGGTGCCGACGTGCACGCAGACCCCCAGAGCGACACCTCACCTCTGAAGGAGACTCGCGCCGAGGACGCTGCGCTGGTGTCTCTGTTGATCGCGCACGGCGCAACCTGGCAGCTGAACGATAAAGATCTTCAAGAGTATCGCGCCTACCAGGTTCCGATGGGCCGCTACTCATGGGCTGTCTTGCACCACAAGGACGCGCTCGCCGCGGGCACCCTCGAGCACGGGGAAGCGGTGACGGCGGAGGACTGCGGCGTGACGTACTACGCGGCGGCGAGCGGCGCCGCCGCCACCCTCAACGAGCTCATCCATCGTCGCGAAGCGAGCAGCAGCGTGCACGATCTCAAGGGGTTGACTCCGCTGCTGGCCGCGGCCGGGAACGGGCATCTGAAGACGCTGCAGTTGCTCCTGGACAATCACCTGGCCTCGGTCAATGAGCGATCACCGGTCACAAACGGCTCACCCCAAGCTCTCGTGGCGAGCCTCGCGCTCGGGGCGAATCTCTACACCACCGGCGGCACCACGGCGCTCATGCTGGCTGCCAGCGCCAATCGGGTTGAGGTGGCCGAGGAGCTCATCCGGCGCGGCGCCGATGTCAATGTGCGCGACGCCGGCGGGCATACGGCACTGGATTATGCGGACCAGGTTGGCCACGGGGTCAGCGCGACGCTGCGGGCGCATGGCGCTGTGAATGGAGAGCCGTTTTCGCACTTCGAGTAGCGCCCATTCGCCGGGCAGGCAATCGCCTGAGAGGCGCGGTTCGCTCAAGAAGCAGCGGGAACACCGAGGCGTCGCGTCATGCGTAACGCCGCCTCGCGTCCCTGGTAATAGCCGGGCACGACATTGAGCGTCTCGAAGCCGAGGCGCTCATAGAAGACGCGCGCGCCACCGTTTTCGGCCCGCAGCTCGAGATCCACGCGAAACACGCCGGCCTCGATCGCTGTCGTGCACAGCCAGTCCATGAGCCGGCGGCCCAGGCCGCAGCGGCGGTGTGCGGCGGCGACCGCGAGCAGGTTCAAGTGTGCGACCTCCTCGCCGTAATGCATGATGCCGAACGCCGCAATACGCTCTCCGCGTCGTGCCACGACCACCGAGGAGTCGATGCCGCGGATCGAGCGCAGCACGCGCATCGGGGTCCAGCTCCAGGAGAGCCCCTGCTCGATGAGATCGCGCGACATCTCTGCGATCTGTCGCGCGTCGGCACGGCGTGCAAGGCTGAGGACGGCGAGCTCGGACATGGTGTGGATCTTATCGCTCAGATCCGGCGGGGACGGCGGATCCTGCAGGGGCGGCGGATCCTGCGGCGGCGGATCCTGCGGCGGCGGATCCTGCGGCGGCGGAACCGGCCGGGGCGGGTGCCTTGATCGGTGCCGCCGGACGCGGCGGCAAATGCTGCGGTGTCGCGGGCAGGCGGGTCATCACCTCGGCCACCGCGCGCTCGAGCTGAGGATCGTGTCCCGCCAGAACGGCGAGCGGATCTTGCTCGACCTCGATGTCCGGGTCGACGCCGTGGCCCTCGATGATCCAGCGTCCTTGCGCATCCGCCGTGGCGAATTCCGGCACGTACACGACGCCCCCATCGAGGAGCGGACCGTGATCGGTGATGCCGACCACCCCGCCCCAGGTGCGCTTGCCGACCAGGGGTCCGAGCTTCCAGTCGCGGAAGGCGTTTGCAAAGATGTCGCCATCCGAGCCCGTGCCCTCGTTGATGAGCGCGACCTTGGGTCCCGTCTGCACGACGGCGGGATAGGTGTCGGTGGCATCGTGATTACGCGAATAGCCGGTTCCGTGCAGCGTGCGCGCGAGGCGCTCGATCAGCATTTCAGAGACGTTGCCGCCGCCGTTGTAGCGCTCATCGACCACGATCCCCTCGCGGCGCACCTGCGGATACCACCACTTGATGAATTCGCGCAGCCCCGCATCCGCCATGTCGGGCAGATGGATGTACGCGAGGCGGCCCTGACTCAGGCGATCGACGCGCGCCCGATTGTCGCTGACCCACTCCAGGTACCTCAGTGAATTCTCCGAGCTCAAGGGCTGGTAGCGGACGGAGCGCGCATCCTTGCCCTCGGGCGTTGCGGCAACGCGCCACTCGACCGGCTGGTCGGGGGGCGCCACCAGCAGCTCGTAGGGATCGGTGCCTGCCTCGAGCTCGCGGCCGTTGATGGAGAGCACGTAATCACCCACATGCGCGCCCACGCCGACCTCGGTGAGCGGGGAACGATACTCCGGTTCCTCGTTCTGCCCCGCGAAGATCTTCGCGATGCGATAGCGATGCGCGTGCTCATCGAGTTCGAAGCGCGCGCCGGGGAGCGCCACGAAGGGGCGATGCGGCAGCTCGAGATCGCCTCCCTGGATGTAGGCGTGCTGCACGGTGAGCTCGGCGATCATCTCGGCGATCACGTAGTTGAGGTCTGCGCGGTGCTCCACCGAATCGACGAGCGGCTCGTAGCGCCGGCGCAGCGCCGGCCAGTCAAAGCCGTGCATGTTCTCGACGTAGAAGTAATCGCGATAGCGGCGCCAGACCTCGCCGAAAATCTCGTGCCACTCCTGCGCAGGCACGCGTGTCGTGGCGAGGCCGGCCAGCGAGACGTTCTTGCTGGAGTCGCTCTTGCCTCCGACCTCGTAATACTTGAATTCCTTGGAGGCGAGTTGCGCGAGCACGTGCTTGCCATCGGCCGTTACCGACCATGCCGTCACGTCCTCGACGACCGGCTTCGCCTCGCGATCCTTGATGGAGTACGCCATGACCGCCGGCTTCACGCTCGAGTCGCGGCCATAATAAGTCGGGCCGTTGCGCTGATACAGGAGCGTGTCCTGGGTGACGTGCAGCGCGCTCAAATTGTCGGGCTCGAGCGGGACGCGAATCGAGCGCTGCTCGATGCCCTGGAAGTCGATGTCGACGCTGAGCTTGGGATGCTTCGCGGATTTCTTGTCAGCTTTCCTGTCCGATGTCCCGGCTGCACTCCGCGCTGCGTCCTCCCCGTTCGCCGTCGCCTCGCTTCCCTCGTGCGCCGTCGCCGTGTCAGCCCTGCCCGGGGGCTTCCCAGGCTCGCCGGGCTCGCTGTCGCGGATCCCGAAGGGATTCGCAACGCCGGTGCGCAGCGCGACGGCAAAGATGCCGGTCTGCCGGTCGGTCGCGAACTCGAACTCGACCGCGCTGATGATCGGCTGATACTCGCGCGCGCTCAGGAAATAGAGCAGCCCGCCGTCGGGCGCCCACGCGGGAGAGTGTGCGTTGAAGAGCAGGGGTGTCACGCGGCGCGAGCGCCGCTCGCTCGCCGACCACACGTAGATCGAGGCAATGCCTGCCTCGTCCGCGACCGCGTAGGCGAGCCAGCGTCCGTCCGGTGACCATTGATAATCGAGCGCGATATCGTAGGGGTCCTTCGCGACCGTGGTGCGCTCACGGCTCTTCAGGTCGATCACGTACAGCCTGCCCGTCTGATCGGCCACGGCGATACGCTGATCGTCCGGGGAGAAGCGCGGCGCGAAGTAGCGCGCGCGGTCGCCATGAGTCACGGCCAGGGGCGCAGCGCTGCCGTCCTGGATCTGCACGTAGACCTGCTCCTCGCCGCTCAGATCGGACACGTAGGCGATGCGCCTGCCATCGCTCGACCAGGCCACCTCGCGGTCGTGCGCGCCGGAGGAGTGGGTGATGTTGCGGGTCACGCCATGCTCGACGGGGACGGTGAAGATATCGCCGCGGGCGGCGATCGCGACGCGCTCGCCGCCCGGGCTCACCGCGTGGCTTTCGATATTGTCGGCGGCGTTCACCGCGTGCGGCCGGTGCGTGGTGTCGTCGATGGGTACATTGATCGCGACCGTGCGGTCCTCGCCGTTGCGCGTGTCGTACAGATGCAGCTCACCGCCCTGCTCGTAGACGATCTGCCCCAGTGCATCGGCGCTCGGCCAGCGCACATCCCACTCGTGATAGTGCGTGATTTCGGCGGTCGCGTGCGTGCCGAGATCGTAGCGGTACAGGTTGAAGGTGCCGTCGCGGTCCGAATTGAAGTAGATGGCATCGCCGATCCACATCGGGTCGCGGTCGACGCGCGGGTCGTTGGTGATCTGGGTAAGCGCCGGGTGGTCCAGGTCGAACAGGTAGAGGTCATTCGCCTCGCCGCCCGAGTAGCGCTTCTCGCTGCGAAAATCGCGCCACAGCGGCGAGTACACGATGCGATGGCCGTCCGGGGAGAAGTGGCCCGCGCCCGCCATCGGCATCGGCAGTGCCCGTGCTCCCCCGCCGTCGGCGGGAACGAGGTACAGGCGGCATTCGGTGTGCGTCCATCCGTCGCGGCCCGAGCGGAACAGGACACTCTTGCCGTCGGGTGTCCAGCCATAGACCTGGTTGTCGTAACCCCAGCGATCCGGGTTCGGCCCTTGCGCCGGGTAGAAGGTCAGCTGGCGCGGCGCGCCGCCGCCCACGGGCATCACATACACCTGCTCATCGCCGCCGTACTGCGCGGTGAAGGCGATGCGCGTGCCGTCGGGGGAGAACTTGGCGAACAACTCGAGACCTGGTGCCGAGGTGATGCGCACTGCGGTGCCACCTCGAGTGCTCACCGTCCACAGATCGCCCGCGTAGGTGAACACGATGCGATCGCCGTGCACGTCGGGAAAGCGCAGCAGGCGCGTCGCCGCGCGCGCGTCCACGCACACGGCGAGCAGCGCCGTCGCCAGCCATACAGCCGCACGCGCGGCGCGCCGGGGCACGAGCGCAGCGCTCAACGGCTGCGATAACGATCGGTCGCGAGCACGAGCTCGTGGATGTTGCCCGGCTCGAACGCCGAATGGCCGGCATCCGGCACGATGCGCAACTCCGCTTCCGGCCACGCGCGATGCAGGTCCCACGCGCTGGTCGCCGGGCACACGATGTCATAGCGGCCCTGCACGATGGTGGCGGGCACGTGGCGGATGCGCGGGATGTCGTCGAGCAACTGCGTCTCGCTGCGCAAAAAGCCGCGGTTCACGAAGTAATGGCATTCGATGCGCGCCACGGCGAGCGCGAATTGATCCTCGCTCCACTTGCGGATGTTGTCGTGATTGCTGTGCAGGAAGCTGGTGGAGGCCTCCCACACCGACCACGCGCGCGCCGCCGCAAGCGCCACGCGCTGATCGTTGCCGGTGAGCCGCTGATGGTAGGCGCGCAGAAAGTCGTCGCGCTCGTCGAGGGGAATGATGTCGCGATACGCCTCCCAGCGATCCGGATAAATCTCCGAGGCACCGTGCTGGTAGAGCCAGCGGATCTCTCCGTAGCGCAGCAGAAAAATGCCGCGCAGCACGAGCTCGGTCACGCGCTCCGGATGCGCCTCGGCATAGGCGAGCGCGAGCGTCGATCCCCACGAGCCGCCGAACACCAGCCAGCGCTCGACGCCGAGATGGCGCCGCAGACGCTCGATGTCTGCGACCAGATGCCAGGTCGTATTCTCGATAAGGCTGGCACTCGGGCGGCTGCGTCCGCAGCCGCGCTGGTCGAACACGACGATGCGATAGTGCTGCGGATCGAAGAACTGGCGCGCGCGCCGGTCGGCGCCCGCGCCGGGGCCACCGTGCAGAAACAGTGCCGGCTTGCCGGCAGGGTTGCCGGATTCTTCGTAATAGATCTCGTGAATCTCCGAGACGCGCAGATACCCTTGCTTGAAAGGCTCGAGAGGCGGGTAGAGCTCACGGCGCGGTGCGCCGACGGATGATTTGCCGGCTCGACCTGCGCCTGATGGCCCCACACCCGATTTGCCGCCGCGACCGTGGGCCGGTGTGCGCTCACGCGGACTCCTGCCGATTCCGCTGCGCTTCGCCGCCGTGCGCGGCGGCGCTGCCGCGGTGCGAGATTTGGCGCGCGCGGTCACTCGCGCCGCCGCCCGCGTCGCGACACGCGCCGTCGAACGCGCCGTGGAGCGCGCCGTGTTGGATGCCGTGGAGCGCGCCGTGGCGGGTGCGGTGCTGCGTGACGCGGTGGGTGCAGTGCTGCGTGACGCGGTGGGCTGTCCGTTACTTCTCTTCTTCTTCATGTCCTTCCCTCTGTTGTTTCTCAAGGCCTCTGGACCAAGGGTCCGAGCGGCCTTCCCCCGAGAAGGTGCATGTGCAAGTGATACACCTCCTGCCCGCTGTCGGGATTGCAGTTGATGATCAAGCGGTAGCCGCTCGCGGCGACACCGAGTTTGCGGGCGAGATCACGCGCGACCAGCATCATGTGTCCGAGCAGCGCCTCATCCGCCTCGCTGATGTCATCGGTCGTCGCAATGACCTTGTTCGGCACGATGAGCAGGTGCACGGGCGCGGCGGGTCGTATGTCGTGGAAGGCGATCACGCGATCGTCGCGATAGACGATGGTCGCGGGTAGCTCCCCAGCGATGATTTTTTCAAAAATCGTAGGCATTTCATGCGCCTCCACGACTTATCAAGCCGATAAGCCTAGCAGGAATGGGTCGCGAGGCCCTCCTTTTGCGTGAATTGTGCGCCGCGTCGCGGGGTTGAATGGAAATAGGAACGATTCTCAGTTAGAATCAGCGCATGGATACATCGCAGCGCCCGAGCACGTCTCACGTCGCCCTCACCGAGCTTGCTCCCGGCACGCAGGCGCGCGTGGTCGCGGTTGCCGCGATCGAGGGGGCGCCGGCACCGCTCGAGCTTCCCCGGCGACTCGCCGAGCTGGGGTTCCTTCCCGGCGAGGCGGTGCGGGTGCTGGCGCGCGGGCTGCTCGCACGCGATCCCATCGCCGTTCGCGTGGGCACCGGCACCTTCGCCTTGCGGTTATTCGAAGCCGCCTGTATCCGGGTGTGTCCGGAGCCCGCGCTCACCGCCTGACCCGCCGATGACCGCCCTGGCGGGTGCCCCGAGTCCGCTGGTCGCCCTGGTGGGCAATCCCAACTGCGGCAAGACCGCGCTCTTCAACGTCCTCACGGGCAGCCGGCAGAAAGTCGCCAACTATGCGGGTGTGACCGTCGAGCGCAAGGAGGGCGTACTGCGTACGCCTTCCGGATTGCGTGTGCGCATACTCGATCTGCCCGGCGCCTACAGCCTCGAGCCGCTCACGCCGGATGAGCAGGTCACCGTGGACGTCCTTCTCGGCAAACGGGCCGGGGAGAGTGCCCCCGACCTCGTGGTGTGCGTCACCGATGCCACCAACTTGAGGCAGAACCTGCGCCTGGTGCTGAGCCTGAAGCGGCTCGGCCTGCCGATGGTCGTGGCCCTCAACATGGCGGATATCGCGCGGCGCAAGGGCATCGTGATCGACGCGCAGCGGCTGGCGGCGGAGCTCGGCGTTCCCGTCGTCGAGACGGTCGGTGTGCGCGCTTCGGGGGCAAAGCAGCTGGTCGCGCTGCTCGAGCGCGAGGCGCTGCCGCTGCGCTCGCGGCCCATCGCCTGGGTCAAGCCGTCGGCCGAGGACATCGAGCAAGATCAGCGCGAGGTGCGTCGCATCCTCGAGCTGGTCGGCGGCAGCCGGCTCGAGGGCATCACGGTGAGCGATCGGGTCGATGCCGTGGTGCTGCATCCCCTCGTCGGGCCGGTGTTGCTGGCGGTGATTCTGTTCCTGGTCTTTCAGGCGGTATTCGCCTGGGCGCAGCTGCCGATGGATGCCATCAAGAGCGGGGTCAATGCCTGCGGTGTGGCACTCGATCATTGGCTGCCTGCGAGTCTATTGAAGGATCTGCTCATCAACGGCGTGCTGGCGGGGACCGGCAGCGTGCTCGTGTTCCTGCCGCAAATCATCATTCTGTTTTTCTTCATTCTGGTGCTGGAGGACTCGGGCTATCTGCCGCGCGCCGCTTTTCTGCTCGATCGCCTGATGGGAAGCGTCGGCCTCTCGGGTCGCGCGTTCATACCGCTGCTCTCAAGCTTCGCCTGCGCCATCCCGGGCATCATGGCGACGCGCACGATCCAGAACCCGCGCGACCGGCTCGCGACGATCATGATCGCCCCGCTCATGACGTGCTCGGCGCGCCTTCCCGTGTATGCGCTCATCATCGGCGCCTTCATTCCGCAGCGCCGGGTGGGAGGCGTGCTCGAGCTGCAGGGCTGCGTGCTCTTCGCGCTCTACGTTCTGGGGGTCGCGAGCGCTCTGGGCGTCGCCTGGCTCCTGAAGCGCACGGGCTCGACCGGCCGCTTTCAACCCCTGATGCTCGAGCTTCCCGCCTACCACTGGCCGAATCTGCGCAATCTCGCGATCGGCCTGTGGCAGCGGGTGGAGATCTTTCTGAGCCGCGTCGGTACGATCATTCTTTCGCTGATGGTCATCCTCTGGGCGCTGTCCTCCTTCCCCGCGCCGCCGCCCGGCGCAACGGGTCCTGCGATCACCTACAGCATCGCCGGGCACTTGGGGTCCTGGCTCGCGGTGCTGTTCGCCCCGATCGGGTTCAACTGGCAGATCTCGATCGCGCTGGTGCCCGGCCTCGCCGCGCGCGAGGTTGCGGTGGGCGCTCTCGGCACCGTTTATGCGCTCTCGGCCACGGGCTCCGACATGAGCGGAGCACTCACGCCGCTGATTGCGCACTCCTGGAGCCTCGCGACGGCGCTGTCCTTGCTCGCCTGGTACGTGTTCGCGCCACAGTGCCTGTCGACGCTCGCCACCGTGCGGCGCGAGACCAACTCGTGGCGTTATCCGCTGCTCATGGCGGCCTACATGTTCTCACTCGCCTATCTCGCCTCGTTCGTGACCTATCGTCTGGCGCTGCTGCTCGGCGCGGGAGCGCCCGCCGCATGAGCCGCTGGATCGATGTACTGGGGGTGTCCGCGGCGCTCGCCGCAAGCCTTTTGTATGTCCTGGCCGCGCTGGGTCCCAAGGGTTTGCGGGCGCGGCTGTGGCGCGCGCTCGGACTCGTGCTTGCACGCGCCCCGCGGCCGCTGCGCAGCGCACGGCTCGAGGCGCGCATCGCGGCGTCAGCTGCGCGCATGCAGGCGGCGTGCGGTGGCTGCGATACTTGCGGATCGGCGTCCGCCGCGGAGGCGACGACTGGATCCGCCGCGGGGGCAACGCCCGGATTCGGCGCGGGTGCAACGCCTGGGCCAACCACCCGCGGCGGCGAGGTGCGGGTGCCGGTCGGCCGGATCGGTCGGCGTCAGCCGCAGCGTCCCGCGGAGCGGTGAGGCTGCGCGGCGGGAGCGCGGTGGGCTGCGCGGCGGGAGCGCGGTGAGCCTACTCGCCGCTGAAGCGCGGCGCGCGCTTGGCGCGAAAGGCGGTCAGCCCTTC
>Ga0181531_10002399_pt1 | contig 11724 bp, 6 predicted proteins | sample PEATcosm2014_Bin_38_FD_119743 | JGI IMG/M metagenome (GOLD analysis project Ga0181531, IMG submission 119743) | Peatland microbial communities from MTU Mesocosm Facility, Houghton, MI, USA - PEATcosm2014_Bin11_10_metaG | ecosystem: Environmental > Terrestrial > Soil > Wetlands > Peat | place... | reverse complement strand
GGCCGTGCCGCATCGGGATGGCGGTCGGGAATGAATTTGCGGACCACCGGTTTGAGAAGCGCAATTACCTGAATCTCGCTGGATCGAAGTTGAGAACTTGCAGCGTTGGGCCCGAACTGGTGGTTGGCGCGGGGTTTCAGTCGATTGCCGGAGAAGTGCGGATCAGTCGCGGAGCGGAGACGATCTGGTCGAAGAAGGTCGAGACGGGCGAGGCGAACATGTGTCATAGCCTGGCCAATCTTGAGCATCATCACTTCAAGTTCGAGTGTCACCGCCGGCCGGGTGACGTGCACGTGCACTTCTTCGGTGCACATTCATTGAGTTTTGGCGACGGAATTGAACTGCAGGATGGAGACTGGATGGAAGTGCGCTATGACGGATTCGGACGCGCACTGCGCAATCCGATCCGCATCGCGGCCAAGGCCGCGGATCGCATCGTGGCCGTGCATCCGCTCGAATGAGAATGTGAAAGTGCAGAACCGCTGCGGTGAGTGGGAATGTAGCGGTCCTTGGACTGGGCACGATGGGCGGCGGCATGGCCGCGAACCGGCTGAAGGCCCTGCTGTACGCAACTCGGCGTCAACGATTTGCTTGCCGTACGCATCGAAACCGATCGTCTGAAGCGTCCCGGACTCGTACGAAAAATTTGTTGAAGATGAAAAGGAATCCGCTCGATAAAGCCCCATCGCCCAGCGACCTGCCAACCAGTTTCAATTCAACGCGGCAGGCGGCGGACACCACATACACCGGCTTGACCGTGCCCGGTGCATAGTTCCACTGGCCGACGATGTGAATGCCCGGATGCTTCACATCGACCCATCCGTCCCACATCACCGTTTCGGCAAAATAGGCGTCCCTGGGCAGCCACATCGCGTCCACAGCCCCGCTTCGACGGTAATTGTTGTCGCATCGATAATGTGTATTCGAATCGGAGAAGATGATGTTTGCGCCACCGGAGTTGACCCGCATCCCAGTGCCGGCTTTAAAGTCTTTGAAATGTCGAACCCGCAGGCCATCACCCCGTCTTCATGACGCCCGATGAATTGACCGTTCGGGTAAACCTCGCCGGCCTGGCGAATGCCTTCTAATTCGATGAGGACCTTTCGCCGCGCGCTCTCGGCCGGCATTCGGAAAGTTTTGCGATACCGCGCAACGCGAACCGGCAAATCGTGTATGCTCACCCGAAAGGCTGCGTCGTCGTTCCAAGCGTAGGGCGTTGTGACCTGTTTCCACTGAAGATCGTCGAGGTCGGGCCGCTTCGCCCCTTGCGGATCCCCAACCAGGACTCTCCAGCCGGAGTTGAAGTTGTATCGTATTCGGGCTGCGGGAGACTCTGCCTGGCTGAAGGCAGGACAGTGCTGCTGTGCAGGATTCGGCTTGACTTGGCCACGGCGATGAAGAATCTCAAATTCAGCGATTGGTTTCCGCCGGAGCACCTCTATCCTGAAGAGGACGAGAAGTTTTCGGCCACTCTCAAGGCGGTTCGTCGTGTGCATGAACTCCTGGATGAAAATGAGTGCCCGCATTGCCGCCAAAACGGAATGGCGGCAGCGGATCGGGAGCCGCAGTATTACTTGGTGTAGTGACGCAGCCAACTGCTCCGGAAACATCCGCAACCACTCTAACCCTGCATTGGTCCGGTGTACCGTTCTAAATTGCCCACACTGGCTCTCAACCTATGTGAGCTGGATATTCAGCATGATCAAAGTCGAGAATCCGTTATCACATCTTCACAGGAACAAAAAAGATCCCTAAGTTATCACCTTTGCGGCGTGGAGGTCGCAGGTTCGACCGCCTGCCAGAATCCATGGCAGCCTAACAGCAAGAACAAGAACTTCCACCTAGGGAAAAAGCGAACACTGTCCGAACTAACTGGACCTCCTCCTCCCCTCCAACGTTCGCAGGTCGCCCGGAATTCCCCGAATCATTGTGAGCAGGCCCTTGACGTCACCAAGTACAAGTTTGAGAGTGTTCCATATCCGCTTGGATCACATTCGAGTCATCTGACGACATGGTCCACGCTTAAAGCATTCATCGGGCTCTTATTCGGAAGACTTAGAACCAATCGCGCCACCGCAATTTATTCATTGCGTATCTGAAGCGGATCCCAGCCATCACTGCCACGCAGAAAAATGGAGGGCGCATACTGCCTGGCTTGTTCGGGAGTTAAGAAGTGGGTGTGCGGATCGCGCTCTCCCGGGTGCGCGCCCGGACCGGTTGAGCCTAGCTCCGCATAGAAAACTGTTTCTATCGAATGCGTCTCGCCGGGGTGCCATTCACGCCACCCTGCGGGATCGATCTTATCGTCCATCTCCGTATTGAGATACACGACCATGGCATAGGGCCGCCAAGGCCGGCCGAGATAGACCGAGTTAGTTACATCGGGATCGGCGGTGAGCTTGCACTGGTTGAAGACGAAGCCAGAGTCTTCTTGGGGATAGTGCTTTGCCTGTGCGGTAACGTATCCCCCGGCGTGGGGTGTGCTGTGGATTTCACAGTGATCGAAGACCGCTTTGCCGTCGCCAAAGATGAAGTCCACGTTGCCGGCAATATAGCAGTCGGAAAAATACTGCCGCGCGGGAATGCAATTTTCTCCATCCGGGGCGCAGTTGCGGCTCCCGGCATACACAGTATCTTGGTTGCCCAAAAAGTGGACGTTGTGGAAGATGGCGCGGTCGCCATTGACCAGCAATGCGAGGGCCTGCGAGCCGGCCGGAAGCTGTGGGTGCGTGGCATTGAAGTCGTTCTGGAACGTGATGTTCTCGGCAAAGAAGTTGTCGGCTGTCACGTTCACAGTCGCTGAATGAAGCGTGCCCCCAGCTGTGCCGGCACTGCGGTCGTTGACGACAACTGTTTTGCCGGCGTCAGGGTTTGCGCTGCGCAAGTGGATGTTGGGCTTGTCGATGGTCAGCACTTCACGATAGGTTCCGGGAGCCACCAACACCAGCGCTCCCGCTTTCGGGGCGGCGTCGAGCGCGCGCTGGATGGAGTAGTAGTCGCCTGTTCCATCGGCCGCCACATAGAGAGTTTCGTCCTCAGGCGGAACTGTACCGGCCATCTCCGGAGCCGTGGGAAGCGCGGGAAAGGCAACGAAGCGAGACTCGCAAGCCAGAGGATCGCCGGCCGCGGAGCCAGGCGTTTGTTGCACGATAACATCTTCGCCTTTAGGCTCAAGGTCGCCGCGTTTGCTCCCAATCGTAATATCCGCATCTTTGGCGAGCCACGTGGAATGTTCCTGATCGTCGGCGAATACGTTGTCGAGTGTCAAGCCTAACTTGTGGCCGGAGTTCAATCCTAGAAATGTATAACTACCCGGCGAAACAATATGAACGCTTTCGAGCCGGATATCGCGATAGACAGGAAGCTGGTCTCCGCTAAAGGTCGTGTAGAGCGGCGTGAAGACGAGCGGGTTCTTTGTGTCGCGAATGCAGACGTCACGATACAGGATGTCATGTACCAGACCGCCCCGACTGCGGTCGGACTTGATGCGAATTCCGTTGTCGGCGCCGTCAATGGTCAGGTCGTCAACCAGCATATGATCCACACCACCATTCGTCCCGCTGCCAATGGACATGCCGTGGCCAGTATAGAAATGGTTATGCAAAATGGAGATATTTGAAGCGGGTCCGGACTTGCTCGACTTTACTGCAACATCGTCGTCACCAGTATGAATTGAGCAGTAGGCGATGGTCACATTGCGCGAGGAACCGGGATCGATACCGTCAGTATTACGAGCAGTCTTTGGAGTCATAATCTTCACGCCCCATGCGGTGAAGCCATCCGTGTTATTCACTCCAACGTGGAAGTTAGGTGAGTTACGCATCGTGATCTTATAAAGCGTAAATCCATTGGAATGGTTCACTGAAATAAGTCTCGGAACACTCTGTTCCTTGTCGGTGATCTTCGCTTCATGCGCGAGATCCCACCATGTAACATCCTGGCCCAACACTTTAGCCCCTCCGCGGCCATCGATGGAACCATCACCCATGACGCCGCTATCCTGAGCGTTATCGACCGAGATCAGCGGCTTGCATCCGTGTCCCTTTTCGTTCACAACGCCGCAGCTGCCGAGGGTCAAATCGTAGAGGCGCGGATCGCGGGAGGCCACTAGTGCGGTGTTTGCATCCACGACGAGGGTTACACCGGATCGCAGTGAAATTGGACCAGTGAGGAATGCATTCCTTTGCCCAAGCGCGCGCAGAACGACAGCTTTTCCGGCTGTGCAGTTATCGATTGCGTGCTGTATGCGTTCTGTGTCGAGCTTCCGCTCATCCTCCGGTGTAATCACTCCGTGGCCGGCGGCAATACTCGCATCCAGCGTGACGCAGGCGGAGGGAATATGCGGTTCGGTCACTTTGCGCGTGTCCTGAGCGGCTGCGATTGTGCATGAGACTAGCAGAACAAAACTTGGAATGGCGGCGAAACGCGGAAAGAACAATCTGAACTCCTGTTTTTATTGGCTGAACGAATATGGGCATTTTGCGGCAACCTTGTTCCTGCGTGATAACTAGCACCTGCAAGTTTCTTGCGTGATTTTGGCCATGATTCGATTGAGGAAAAAGTTGAGCGGCTAGAAGATCCTAGCCGCTCATGTAAGTGCAATGCGCAGGGTGGTTAGAAAGTGATATGCCCTGCCATCTGCCACTGACGTGGGCTGTTTGCCTGGCCGGAAACCACACCCAGGCCGGGATCGCCATTGCTCGTTGCCGTTACGTTTCCACCGACCGTCGAACCGATCGAGCCGTCGGCGGTGCTGGCCGGGCTGCCAAACCAGACATGGTTGAAGAGGTTGAAAACGCTCGCCTCAAAGATGAACTTTACTCTCTCGTTCTTCCAGAGATCGAAAGTGCGGCGGATATCGCCATCGATGTTGTAGTTGCCAGGGCCGCGCAGGCCGTACGGCGCGGTACGGGCAGCATCGCCCAGCACCTCGCCTGTGCATGCGGATGTGCTGGCCGAGCATGTGGTGGTGTTGACAAATGCGCCTGTCTGCAAGAAGGCAGCCGGATTGATGTATTGGATGGTGTTCAATTCGGTAGTACTGGTCACAGTACCGGCAATGCCGTTCCTGGTTGCACCATGTCCCCACCCTCCATTCTGGCGAACCGCTCCGCCGAAAGGATAGGTCGAATTGCCGCCGGTGTTGTAGGCGGGCATGCAAGTTCCCTGACCGCTGGTGCCGGTGCAAGTTCCCGATGTTATCGCGAGAGGATCGCCAGAGTAGAAGGAAACGATGTCGGAGAGACGCCATCCGCCGACGATGTTGCGCACAATGGCGTTGCCTCCCCCGATGTGCCCCTTGCCAAAAGGCAGATCGTAGGTGCTGGTGGCGACCAGGTTCTGCGGTTGGTCCTGGGTGCTGCGCGACCGTTCAATCCGGTCAATAGGCCAGGATGCCGTGCTGTTGTTGGCCATAAGTCCGGCGGGGATGGCATAGCCGGTGCGGAAGGTCCCGATATCGTCGATCGTCTTGCTGTACGTGTAGTTGATCATGAACGAAAGACCGTGACTGAGCCTTTCCACGACAGAAAGTTGCAACGCGTTATAGTTTGCGTTGCCCACTGAGTCAAGCTGGTCGGTGACCCCGCTGTATTGGGGAAATGCCAGCAACGCCTGGCTGACCTTGTTGTTGAAGGTCGGAAACGGCAAGCCGCCCGGAGTGTTGGCGGCCGTGGCAGTTGCGCCCAGTGCGGTGCTTCCCAAGGACAGGTAGGCTGGATTCAGCTGGTTGCCCCAGTAGCCGCGCGCGACGCCCGTTGGAAGCAGGAAGTGTCCCTGATTGCCCACGTAGCTGACGGTTGCGGTGATGTCTTTTGTCAGCAGGCGCTGGATGCCGAAGGACCATCCCTCGAAGGTCGGCGTACGGCCGCCATACTTGGGATCGAGATAAGCCACCGTGGACGAAATCTTGTTGGGCGAAACAGCCGCCGTGGAATAGTAGGTTGCATAGGCGGCGTTGTAGATCGGCGGAGCGGTTACCGAGTAACCATTGCCGCCAAAGGCCGGATTGGTCAGCGTGGCGTTGTAACTGCTGTTGTTCAGGTAGAAGGCCGGAAGCGAATCGCCGGGGCTGGGCGGATTGGGCGCCGCGGAGAAGCCCAGTTCCATGCCGGAAGAAGGGAGCGTGGTTGCGCCGCCGGAAGTGCCGCCGCCATGCGCGTAATAGATACCGTAGGCCGCGCGGATAACAGTCTTGCTGCCGAGCGCATAAGCCGCGCCCAGGCGGGGGCCGAACTCCTTGTAATACGTCTTTACAGGAGTGGGGCAGTTGCACCCATCCGCCACATTGCCGGCATATTCCAGCGCTCCGGGATTGCCGGTGACTGGATTCGTCATGGTGGGATTCAGGAAGGAGAATCGGTCCTCCGATTCGCGGAAGGGCTTCATGTTGTCCCACCGCAGTCCTGCATTCACCGTCAGCCTACTGGTTAACTTCCAGTCGTCGTTTGCATACCACGCGAATGGATGGTAACGCGAGCCCGTTTCCTCGGCAATCGGCGCGTACTCGGTGTAGGTTGACGAATCGACCGCCCCGAGTAGGTAGCTGGCGTAGGCCAACCCTGTCCCACTCTTGGCTGCGGCAGAAGATCCACTTACCTGGGCGGTTTCAGTCACGGCAAAACTCAAGGTGAGCGGGGTGCTTCCCTGGTACGCGTAAAGGTCGTTGAACTCCAGCCACTCGTATTGTCCACCGAAGGTGACCGTATGCTTGCCGTTAACCCATTGCAGGTTATCCTTCAGCGAATCGGTGTCGGTGCTTTGCACATACTGGCCCGTATTGGGTCCCCACTGTGCCGGTGCGTCTGTTCCGGAAAATTTGACGATCGGGAAGCTGTTGCCAGCTTGTCCGGTTGTCGGCAGGTTGCTGATACCTGAAGCGGACGCTGCCCACGCTGGATTCAAGAGGGTGATATTGCTGTCGGGCGCATGGTATTGCCCGATCCCAAAACTGAACTGGTTCACCAGATTCTGGTTGATCAGGTACGTGTCCTGGAAGATCGCGACCCGGGTGATGGGCGCATAGGTCTTCGAGTACAGATAGGGCAGCGGGCCCACCTGCGTGGTCTGGCTTCCGGCCGGGCCAATGAGGCCCTGGCGTCCTGAGGCCCCGATCACGGAGAACTTGTGCTTTTCCGACAGATCGACATCCAAGCGGTCTGTCGTCGACCAGTTGTTCAGGCCGTAGTTATACGAGCCCTGAAAGTTGTTAGTCGGGTTTGAATTGAGGTAATCCACGCCCGCCCAATATTGCTGCAGATACTTGGCTTGAGGCGAGATCTCCCCCTGCGGAATCACGTTCGACTTTACAGGGCCGGTGCCGCAACCAGCAGAGGTCCAGCTGGCACCGCTGAACTGTGTGCGCGAGTAGCTGGTGCCGGTTTCTGTTTGCGTTGTCGGATCGTAAATGTTGTTCGGTAACGCTGAAAAATCACCGCACAGTTCGGCCTGGGTAGGTATGGTTTCAGTCTGCGGCGAGGTAAGGGCGGAGAACCGGAAGCCCCCGTAATTGGCGAAGGCGAAGATTTTGTTCTTCCAGATAGGTCCGCCAACGGTTATGCCGTACTCGTTCATGTGCTCGGGAGGGACGTAGAAAGTGCCAGCCAGGGCGGGGTTATTGGCGTAACTCAGCGGATATTGGGCAGGATTGAAGCCCGCCGAGTCGAGCGCTGTGTTGCGCATGATTTCATACAACGAGCCGTGAATTTGGTTGGAGCCGGACTTGATGGTGAAGTTCTCAACACCAAGGCCTTGGTATTCCGCCGAATACGCCGTCGTCTTCACCTGAAACTGATCGACTGCTTCAACAGAAATGGCCGACCAGATGTAACGGGGGTCGCCGCTGACTGAGGCGGACTCAAAGGGCAATCCCTCAATGTACATCTCACTGGAGGCGGCATTGCCGTTGATGACCATCGGTTCGTCGGATTCGTTGTTCTTGACTTCGTTGTTGGAAACTCCGGGCATCAGGATCGCGGAGTCAGTGGCCCTGCGCTGATCGGTGCTGATTCCGTTTGCGCCTCCCATCTCAAGGGGAAGGGATTGATAAACTTCGTTTTCAATCACCGCGCCAAGGGTCGCGTTTCCGGTCTCCAATGGCGGCGGTGCGTCTGTCACGGTGACTGTCTGGGATGCGGTTCCCACTTTCAGTGCCAAGTTGAGGGAGAGGACCTGCAGACCATCCAGGTGAATGTTTTCACGCACCAGATTCTCAAATCCTGGAGCGGAAGCTGTGAGCGTGTAGTCTCCTGCGTCGAGCGGAGCGAGCGAGTAAAGCCCGCCGCTGGTGGTACTGCGAACAGTCTCGGCACCCGTTGCCAAGTTCCGCGCAGTCACCTTCGCTCCCACAACCACGGCCCCGGAAGAATCGGCGACAGAACCTTCGATCGTTCCCGTTCCGCCTAACTGCGCGATTGAACTCATTGGCGCCGACATGGCAATGATCAGGAAAATCATCCACGCCCATCCTGAGCAGAGAAGGAATCCCCCACCGGGTTTCCCTGGCACCCTCAAACGGTTCAGTCGTCTTTTTCTTACGTCAAATCGCATCTCTGTTGCCTCCACAAAACTTCAGTCTCGATTTCGCCCCATGGGTTCGTCAGCCCCGGCTTTCCGCTAAATATATATGCAGAGGTCAGACCATTCGTGAAACCCGAACAGTATGCTTGACAAACGCAATTCTTGTCAACAGCGAAACGGAGATACCAGCCCAATCTGCGAAAGAGCTGTACAATGAGCAATTTAGATAGCAAACAAGAATCGAACTGGAGCTTCCTCTGGTCAGACCTCGTGGGGGAGAACCACCGTCATGCTGTGGATATCCCGTCGGCCCGACGCCCCACAGCCGCAACCATACCGAGGCCCCCGCGAAGGTGAGACTCAATGAATTTTGCCTGGCATAGCACGCCGACTGATTGAAAACGCATCATAAAAGGAGTTGCTGGCTTGAAACGTAGTGCTTACGCGATACACAACCGAAGCAGGGCGAATGGCACACGGTGTAAAACGCAAGCCGCTCAGCGCATGGGGCCGTCAAGGGACGGGCGCAACCCATGATCCTGAAGCGGGGGGCTAGACTTCGCCCGGACGCCTCGCGGCTTGCCTGCCTTCCGATCCCCGGCTCGCTCAGAACTCTGCGCGGTCTGAGCCATGCGCAAGTGATTCTCCATGAGTTTCCGCGCTTCCTCAGGTTTCCGCGCGCGGATGGCACGATAGATTTCACGATGCATCTCAGCGGATTCGCGCAGGTCTGTCGATCGCTCCACGGTCCTGCGCCGCGTGTCGTAGAGCGCCGAGGTAACGGTTTCCATCAGAACGGACAAAATCGGATTTCCTGAGGCCTGCGAGATCAGGCGATGAAAGAGAACGTCGTGGATCAGATAATCGGTGGGACTATCCACGGCAGCAAACATCTCGCCAACCTCTTCGGCGAGCGCCGTGTGGTGCACTTCGCGTCCGCGCTCAGCGGCGAATGCTGCCAGATGACCTTCCAGAATCAGGCGCGCCTCAAACATCTGCCAGGACTGAAAACCGTGGAGTGCGCCCATGAAACTCAGGTACGCCTTGCCGAACTCGGGCGGTCCATCGGCAACGAATGTACCAACGCCATGCCGCACTTTCATAATGCCCATCGTCGCCAGATAGCCAATTCCGGTTCGAAGACTAGCGCGGCTGATCTTGAGAGTGCGCGCGAACTCGCGTTCCGGCGGTATTTTGTCGCCGGGCTTCAACGTTCCATTTTCGATAAGAGAGCGGATGTGGTTAACCACATCCATCGTCCGATGAGTATCAGGTTCTTCTTGCCGATTCTTGGTCATCACCGCTAAACACCCTTTTTGTCCACGAAATGCGGGCCAAGAATGAGGTTAGCACCGAACGCTTGTCCCTGGCCGAAAAAGTTCTCGCCTCTTGAAATGACGACCGCGGGTGACGTATATATATGTGTGGTCTGACCTCATCGAAGGCAGGTTCGCGAAAAAGGCGTATCGGCTGTTAAGCCAGAAATATGTGGAGGGCGCGAAATCGGCGGAGCGTTGTGTCCGGAAGAACTTAGCGAGTAAGCGGCAGAGGACTTGGGTTTGGGTATTGCGATTTGAATGAAATGTTGACTCGCTGCGATCCGGAGAATCCTGCCCACGGCTGTAACCGAGTAGATGGCGGAGATCTGTTTCTTATTGCGAACCCGGCGCAAGGGCTGTGGGCGCATCGCAGAAAAATCGAAGTTGGGAGACGATATGAGCAATAACCACTTGAAACTTAGCAAGTATTCCGTTGGAACCGGGGACCGGTTTGCCCACCAGGCCAAGGCGCAGTTGCAAGCATGCGTCCAGGCGCTCGCGAACGGGATCGAAGTCGTTCCGGTGTGGAACAAGTCGAACCGCGAGCACACGATTATCGGCTCCGAGCCCGCATCGGCGCGCCAAGCCGCGGACGCCGCAGTCAAAGCGCTCGCCTGGACACATCCCTACTTCCTCGATGCCGATCACATCACCCTGGAGACAGTTGGCCGGTTTCTTGATCCCTGTGATTTCTATACCATCGACGTGGCCGACTTCATCGGTCAAGCCGCGCAGGAGAATGACATCGATAGTTTTGTGAATCGGCATCCGGAGTTGCTGGGCCACATTCAACTCGAAGGCACGGACGAGGTCCTTGCGATTTCGCCTGCAGACCTCAGGGATTCTGCGTACAAGTTTCTTGCTGCCATAAAGAAAGCCAGCGAAGTCTACCGCAGAATTGAACATTCCAAAGGCAAAGGAAATTTCATCCCGGAAATATCGATGGATGAGACCGATCGCGCTCAGAGCCCAATCGAATTGCTTATTATTCTGGCGGCCATTGCGGATGAGGGCATTCCCATCCAGACAATTGCGCCCAAGTTCAGCGGCCGGTTCAACAAAGGCGTCGACTATGTGGGCGACGTCGAGCAGTTTGAGCGCGAGATGGCGCTTGATCTTGCAGCCATTGCCTACGCGGTCCGCCAATACGGGTTGCCAGACAATCTCAAGCTGAGCGTGCACTCGGGCAGCGATAAATTTTCAATTTATCCGGCGATTTACGCGACCATGAGGAAGTTCGACGCCGGCGTACACCTCAAGACCGCTGGAACCACGTGGCTCGAAGAATTGATTGGACTGGCGGAAGCAGGGGGTGATGGGCTGGCGCTGGCGAAGGAGATTTACGCGGAAGCGTACGCGCATCGCGATGAATTATGCGCGCCATATGCCACGGTCATCGATATCGACCCGGCTAAGCTGCCTTCTCCGGACGAAGTTGGTAAATGGTCATCGGAGCAATATACCTCCGCATTGCGCCATGTGGAAGGAGCAGCAGGATACAACAGTAGCCTGCGCCAGTTGCTGCATGTTGGCTTCAAGGTGGCGGCGAAGATGGGACAGCGTTATTTGGGTCTGCTCGAGGCAAATGAAGCTGTGATTGCGAAGAACGTAACTGAGAACCTTTACGACCGGCACATCGCGCCGGTTTTTCTGGGGCGCAACGGCTGATTATGGTATCGTCCTGCCGTCGAACATCGAAATCCAAAGTAAGATGTCAACGAAGAAAAACAAGGGGTGAACGGCAATGTGCCGATTTATACGGTCGATCCGCGAATCGTCCCCATTCGCGAAGCGACTTGCGCTCCGTCTCATTGCCGAGGTTTCCGCATTCAATGCAGAGTGACTTTCGCACCGTTCAGTTTCATAATCGCCTGCCCATCGCTGGCTT
>Ga0181531_10002396_pt1 | contig 11728 bp, 10 predicted proteins | sample PEATcosm2014_Bin_38_FD_119743 | JGI IMG/M metagenome (GOLD analysis project Ga0181531, IMG submission 119743) | Peatland microbial communities from MTU Mesocosm Facility, Houghton, MI, USA - PEATcosm2014_Bin11_10_metaG | ecosystem: Environmental > Terrestrial > Soil > Wetlands > Peat | place... | reverse complement strand
GGATCGCGAGCCCGCCGCGACGGTGCCGGAAGAAGATGCCGATGGTCAGAACAGCGCCCTCGGACTCCGCGCCGTTCTCGCCGCCGCGCTTGTCCTTCTGGCGGCATCTCTGCTGTGGAGCTCCCGCGATGTCGTGTTGTATTTGACCCGCACGCCGGAAGGGAAGCTTGATGTCCTGCGGGAATCCGTGGCCGCTCTTTTCTATAGCAACAATACGGGAGCGCCACCGCTGCAGTCCGCCGGCAGCGATGCGCAACAAGACGCGTACTTCAGCCGGGATTCGAACTCCAATGGACAGACGGCGGCCTTGAAAGTGGCGGCAACCGAGTCCACGCTCACGGAATCGCGTATTCCACTGCCCAGAGCTTCCGACTTTCCGCTTCCCTCGCCGATGGTGGAACGTGAGGCGGTGGCGCCCGTCCACGGAGCCCGCGTGGCGATCCCGGAAAGCATGAAGAATTCAGAGCCCATCGAGCGACCGATCGTGGTCACGGTGACCCCGGCGCAGATGATGCCGGTTTCGATACAGTCCCAACCCGCAGGTCAGCCCGCAGCTCAGCCAATGGATGAGCCGGTCGCACTGAGCGAAGACTCGGCCCGCGCGCTGCTGGTTCACGTCGTGGATCCGGTCTATCCGCCCGAAGGATCACCGCAGAAACTTCATGGGCCGGTGGTATTGCAGGCCGTGATTGGCCGCGATGGCAGCGTTCAGGATCTGAAAATTGTTCGAGGATACTTCGTTCTGGGTCGTGCGGCAATTGCCGCCGTCAAGCAGTGGCGGTTTCAGCCTTACAATCTGAACGGCCACGCCGCGGCAACCCAAACCTTGATCACCATCAACTTCAGCTATCCGCCGGGTTAGACTGCCTATAGACTGCGAATTTGCCGGCCAGCGCGGGCTGCGCGGAACTACTTGTGGTCGGTGTGTCCGGATTCTCCGGTCGGAGCGTCCGCAACGCCACTCGTCTTCTTCCAATATTCCTGCACCGCGGGAGGAAGTTTGTCGATGCGGGTAAGAAATGCGGTGACCTTCCACATGTCCGGTTCCGACAGAGTCTTGTCCCATGCGGGCATTCCGGTATAGCGGACGCCATTGTGGATCACGTAGAAAACGTGCCATTCCGGGTCGTCCGGTGGATGAAGAATGAGGTTCGGGGCGGGAGGATAAAATGATTCTCCGAAGGGTACCGGTTTACGATCGCCCTGTCCGTGGCATCCCGCACAATTCATGGTGTAGATTTTCAAGCCATCGATCAGGTTCTCATCCGTGGGGGGAACGGGATTGTCAACGCGTCGAGCGTGGCGCTCCACCGAATTGTCGAGCGCGCTCATCGCGATGTGGCTTTCCATCTCGGGAGGACGAACGTTGGCGCGAGTGGGCAGGAAGCCGAGCACTGCGAGTCCCAGACCACCGATCACCAGAACCACGATTGTCAGGACAATCCCCAGAATGAAGTTGCGCATCTCAGATCCCCGAACGGCTTGCCTCGTCGCCTTCTATATATAACAGTATTGCCTCCGCCGAGCATAATCCACCCGAAGGAAGCAAGCGGGGAAGTCAGTAAGCGTGCAACCGGCGCGCCTCGCGCACCAGGTCGGATACTTTCGGCAAAAAGAATTCCTCCTGTGGAGGAGAAAACGGCACTGGCGTATCAAGAGAAGTCAATCGCACGATGGGACCATCAAGATCGTCAAATGCTTCTTCATTGATGATCGCGGAAATTTCTCCCGCCAATCCTCCGGTGCGCGCGTGCTCGTGCAGAACGATAACTTTGTTGGTCCTCTTCACGGTCGCTGCGATTGCCTCGCGATCGAGGGGCGCGACGGTGCGCAGGTCGAGGATCTCAATTTCGATCCCCTCTTTACCAAGGATTTCGGCTGCTTCGAGCGCCGTGTATAACATTGCCGCGTAAGTAATCACGCTGAGATGGCGGCCCTCGCGCGCGACTCGCGCCTTTCCGAGTGGGACCACGTAGTCGCCGGCTGGGATTTCGTCTTTGATTCTCCGGTAGAGATACTTGTGCTCAAAAAAAATCACCGGGTTATGGTCGCGGATCGACGCTTTGATGAGCCCCTTGGCGTCGTAGGCCGTCGCCGGACAAACCACTTTCAGCCCCGGAGCGTGCACGAACCACATCTCCGGGTTCTGCGAATGGAATGGGCCGCCATGCACGTTCCCGCCACTCGGACCGCGCAACACGAGAGGAGCCGGCGCTCCCCAGCGGTAGTGCGCCGAGGCGACCATGTTGACGATCTGGTTGAAGGCGCACCCGATGAAGTCCATGAACTGGAATTCGGCTACCGGCCGCAATCCGGTGAGAGCGGCGCCGAAGGCTGCGCCCACGATGGCTGATTCCGCAATCGGCGTGTCGATGACGCGCTCGGAGCCAAAGCGGTGGATGAAGCCGTCGGTGACTTTGAATGCTCCGCCGTAAATTCCAATGTCCTCACCCAGGCAAAAAACGCCCGGATCGCGCTCCATCTCCTCCCAGATTCCCTGGCGGATGGCTTCGAGATAAGTGACGGTCGGCATGAAGATGAAGTGTAGCACTTCATAAATCGCCGCTTCCAAATTACCATCCAGGGGATGGCTTCCCGCCTTTCACGAGGGCTGCGCGATCCGCTTTTCCTCCTGTGCCTGACTGCGGGGCTGCTCGCTTTCGTCGTGCAAGCTGGTGAGTTGGAGACCTCCGACACCATGCACCGGCTCCAAACCACCCATTGGCTCTGGACCTCCGATCCGCAGGTTCCCGAAGGCGACTATCCCGACTTTGGACTGCGCGGTCGTGGCGGGCGTCTTTATAGCTGGTACGGCATCGGACAGTCACTTCTCATGTTGCCCGCCGATGTCGTGGGCACGTGGATGGAGAACTGGTCCATCTTTCGGAATTACCACGACGACCCGGCGGTGCGCAGCATCGTGGTCAGTTACAGCACCAACATTCTGGTGAACGTCCTCACCGCGCTGATCGCGTTCCGCTTGCTCGTTCAGCTGGGCTTTAGTATGAAAGAGTCGGTGGCGGGCGTGCTCGCGCTGATGTTCTGCACCACTCATCTTCATTACACCCAGAACATGATGGAGAACAACTACATCATGCTGCTGACCCTGGCCGGCTTTTCGTATCAGTACGAATGGCTGCGGACAGACAACAGGCGCGCGCTTTTCATCGGATCCTGCGCCCTCGGGCTCAACCTGCTCACGCGTCTCACAACCGGTTTGGACCTCGTTGCGGCCGGAATCTTTCTCCTGCTGGTGCGGTGGTTTCAAAGACCTCGGTTTGAAAAAGCACTCGGCCGCGAACTGTCGGGACATCTCATCGCCTACGCCAGAATTGCCGCGCCGGTTTATCTGTTTTTTCTCCTGATCGATCGTGTCTACCAGTTTTATCGCTTCGGTTCTTTCACCAACACCTACGTGACTTATTTCGCCCGCGAGTATCGCCAGCGCGATCCCACCCTGCCCGCCAATTTCCCCTGGAGCACGCCTTTTCACGCTGGCTTTTTCGGCCCGTTATTCCAGCCGGAGAAATCCATTTTCCTTTTCGATCCTCTTCTGCTGCTCGGAATTTTCCTCCTGGCATGGCTGTGGAAGCACCTCACTGCACAGGTACGCGCGTACGGAGCGACTTCTCTTCTTTTGCTCGTCGCCTACATCTGCTTTTACGCCAGATACGCCTACTGGAGCGGGGACTTCGCCTGGGGTGACCGCTATGTCTCAACCGCGGTGGAAATGGCGGCGCTCGTCGCCGTGCCGATCGTCATCCGCAATCGAGAAATCCTGGGAAGGACCATCTGGCGCGCATCCTGGGTGCTGATCGTGGTCAGCCTGTTGATTCAGTTGGCATCGCTGATGTTCTATTTGCCGTTGGAAATTTATCAGATGGAGACCCTCGGACATCCGACCTTCGTGATTGCTCTCCGCTGCAAGAATATCCTGGCCTTCAGCTTGGGCAAGATGTCCGCCTGGGGCTTGACCAACGACAGCATGACCGAGGACCCCTGGGATTATGTTCACATCAACTCATGGAATTTCCTGCCCTTTCTGTTGCGTCGCGTCGGAGCGGCGCCGCGATGGGTGGTCGATTTGGCGTTCGCCATCTGGATATTGGCGATCGCGGCACTCGGATCGGTTTTGCTCCGGTTACGAAACATCTTGCGAACCGTCGCTTGAAGGTACACTCGAAAGCACGCGGAAAGAAGTATGGTGGAACTGGGACGAATTTTCGTGATGCTGGGCATCGCGCTGATCATAATCGGCGGCATCATCCTGCTTCTCGGGCGGAGCGGACTGCCGATCGGGCGACTGCCTGGAGATATCCTGTACCGCGGCAAGCACACCACTCTCTATTTTCCGCTCGCCACTTCTCTCCTGATGAGTGTGGTCCTTTCCCTTGTTCTCTTCCTGATTGGACGGATGAAGCGGTAATGGACGAGCGACCGGGCTGCGAACTCCATCCGGACGATTTCCGGAGACTCAAACCAGATTCCCGGCCCGCGCGCGAGAGACAACTATATAGTTGACGAGCGTCCACTACCGCATAAACTGACAACACCGTCGCCGAACCTTCTGGGCGAACACCCAATGGAGATGTTCGACCAACTCGATTTCCAGTTTCGCCCGCCGGAGCGCCGCATCTGGACCGTGCGGGCCCTGGTCTCGGCGGTGCGGTCGCACATCGAGCGCGAGTATTCGCATTGCTCGGTGGAAGGCGAAATTTCCAATCTCCGCCTCCCCGATTCCGGCCATTTGTATTTCACCCTGAAGGAGGAATCCGCGCAGATTCGCGTGGTGATGTTCCGTTCCTCGGCGAAGCTGCTGCGATTTCGGCCCGAGAATGGCCTGCAGGTGACGGTTCGCGGTCGCATCACCGTCTATGAAGATCGCGGAGAGTTGCAGAGCTCTGCTGAATTCATGGAGCCGCAAGGTGCGGGTGCTCTGCAATTGGCGTTTGAACATTTGAAGGCGCGTTTGCAGGCAGAAGGATTATTCGAAGCTTCGCGAAAAAAGCCGATACCGCCGTTGCCGCAGAAAATTGGCATCATCACTTCACCCCAGGGCGCAGCCTTGCGGGACATCCTGAACATTCTGGCCCGCAGGCATCACTCCGCGAACGTCCTGATTTATCCGGCCCAGGTGCAAGGAGACGTGGCGGCGGGCGAGGTCGTGGCTGGGCTGCATCACTTTCATCAGGAATCGCGCCCTGGTGAGGCGGTCGAGGTCATCATCATCGCACGCGGCGGCGGCTCGGTTGAGGACCTGGCCAGTTTCAATCATGAAGGATTGGCCCGAGCGGTTGCCGGCTCGAAAATTCCAGTGATTTCGGCGATCGGACACGAAACCGATTTCACCATCGTGGACTTCGTCGCCGATCTGCGGGCACCCACGCCATCAGCCGCGGCGGAACTGGTGATCCGGTCGCGGCAGGAGATCGAAGCGCAGGCGGAAGATTTGTATCGCCGGTTACAGCGCGCGATACGATACCGGCTGTTGATGGCGCGTCAGGGGTTGACCAACCGTGCGCAGCACGGAGCCTTTGCGCGCATGATGGACGGCATTCACCGCCGGCAACAGAAACTGGATGAACAGCGTTTCCGGCTGGAGAAAGCCGAACGGCAACTTCTGGAGCGCTGCCATCGCCGTTGCGAAAAGGTCGCTTCAGCCGTGCGCCACTATGACGCGCGGCGCCGTCTGGCTGCGGTGCGGCAGCGATTGGAATTTCAGGTCACAAATCTCGCCCCCGCCATGCGCGCGCGGCTGCGAGAATGTCGCAGCGCCCTGGACCGCCAAACCGCAAGCCTGGAGGCCCTTTCGCCGGTGGCGATTCTGAATCGCGGATACGCGCTGGTGTTCGACGCCAACGGCCAACTGGTCAAAGATGCCGCGCGGCTGGCAACCGGGGATACGGTGTCGGCGCGGCTGGCACACGGCGGATTTCGCGCGCGCGTAACCGCCATCGAGCACGCCGGACCAGATTCCGGCGGGGCTGTAGAATGAATTCGACCTTCGATTGACACTTGCGTGAGGATAACGTGACGCCGTCACAGGTGTGGGCGCACATCTCGATCATCGCAATCCTCGACATCCTGCTCGTTGCGTTTTTGATCTACCAATTCCTGGTTCTGGTGCGGGGCACGCGGGCCGCGCCCATGCTGGTCGGTGTGGCAACCCTCGGCCTCGCCTTCTATCTCGCGCGATTGGGAGAACTGCGTACCCTGAACTGGCTGCTGAGCACGCTTCTGCCCTACGTCGTTTTCGCGCTCATCGTGGTTTTCCAATCTGAGATTCGCCACGCGCTGGCCAACCTCGGAAGCCGCATCTCCCTGATGCGATCTTCGAATTCGGTCGCCGACGTTTACGACGACATCGTGTTAGCGGCGAACTTGTTTTCGCAAAACCAGACCGGCGCTTTGATCGTCATCGAGCGTGAAATTGGCCTGCGCACCTACATCGAAAGCGGCGTCGCGCTGGATGCCAGATTGTCGTACGACCTGCTGGCTACGGTGTTTCGCCCGAGCGCTCCATTGCATGACGGCGCTGTGATCGTGCAGCGGGACCGCATCGCTGCCGCCGCATGCTTTCTCCCGCTCTCGATGAATCCCGTGCTCTCCACTCAACTGGGCACCCGCCATCGCGCGGCCATCGGCATTACCGAAGAAACCGACGCCGTCGCAGTCATCGTTTCAGAAGAAACAGGAACGATCAGCGTAGCGGTAGCCGGCACGGTTGAGCGCGACCTGAGCGTAGAGCGCCTGCGCGAACGTTTGAGCATCCTGTTGCGCCGCTATGCTCCGACAGCCACCCTGCCGGCGCCGATCGAGGAGAGCTTTATCGAAGAAGAGCCGCCCAGTTCGCACGTCTCTCGCCGGCAGGATTCGGGAAGGGACGACTGACCATGCCGAATTTCCTGCAACGGGCATTCGTTCACAACGCCGGAACCAAAATCGTCTCCCTGCTGCTCGCCATCGGTTTGTGGCTGGCCGTGGCGCGCGATCCCATCGCCGAAGTCGAAATGACGGTGCCCATCGAATTCCAGAACATTCCCAACACTTTGGAGATCGATTCCGCCAATTCCACCGAGGTCCAGATTCGTATCCGCGGGCCAGAGCGCGAGATTCATCAGATGCAGCCGGCAGATGTGCACGCGGAAATCAATCTGGCCACGGTTCACTCAGGAGAACGAACCTTCGATTTGAGCAGCCGTCAGATCCGTGTTCCACAGGATCTCGAAGTCGTACAGATCATACCTGGTCAGTTTCATCTCTCTTTCGATGAGCGCGAAACTCGCACCGTAGAAGTAAGACCTCGGGTAACCGGAACTTTTGCCGGTGGCATGCGAGTGGCGCGGGTTACGGCTGATCCGTCGACGGTTACAATCACCGGGCCTCGCCGGCGCGTCGACGCGGTCGACGCGGCCATCACCGATCCGGTAGACGCCAGTGGAGATATGACGCGCGCCACCTTCCTGACGCATGCCTACGTTACCGACCCCCTGATCCAAGTTGCACACCCCAGTTCTGTTCGCGTCACGGTTATCATGGAGGGGCTGACAGACGAGAAAAAATGATGAATGGAACTTTGCTTCCGGCCCTTGGATGACCGAAACCAGACAACTCTTCGGTACGGATGGAATCCGCGGCGTGGCGGGCGAGTTTCCGCTAACCCGCGACACGGTTTATTGGTTTGGTCGCGCCCTCGGTCACGATCTCGTTCGCGTCAATCCGAAAGCACGGGTTGTGATTGGACAAGACACACGCATCTCCAGCCAGTGGATCGCCGACCGGTTTCTGCAGGGCCTGCAATCGGTGGGTATAGAAACCCGTAGCGCGGGCGTGATCACGACGCCAGGCGTCGCTTTCCTGGCGCGATCGCAGGGCTTCGACGCGGGGGTGGTGATTTCTGCATCGCACAATCCCTGGACCGATAACGGCATCAAGATTTTCTCCGGCGATGGCTATAAGCTGCCGGATGCGCGCGAACTGGCAATCGAAAAGGAAATTTTTGCGCTGCTCGATTCGGATGCAGTTCCCGCGCCGCATTCCGCTCCAGAAGTTTTCAGCATGCCGGGAGAGGCAGACCTCCGCCGCGCCTATGTCCACTGGCTTTCGGACAGCGTTTCTGCCGACTTGAGCCGGCTTCGCGTCGCGGTCGATTGTGCCAACGGCGCCGCGACCGGCGAAGCCCCCGAGTTGTTTCACGCGCGGAAGGTCAAAACGACGTTTCTGAATTCCACGCCCGATGGACAGAACATCAACGAAAATTGCGGGGCGCTGCATCCGGAAACGGTGGCGCAATTCGTCGCGGAACAATCGCACAAGCGCGAACCCGAACATTTCGATCTGGGCGTTACCTTTGATGGCGATGCCGACCGGGCTCTGTTTTGCGACGCCAACGGGCGAGTCGTCAACGGGGACGCGGTTCTGCTGCTGGCGGCGCGTGACATGCAATCGCGTGGGACGCTCTCTAAAGCCACCGTGGTGGCCACCACCATGTCGAATATGGGGCTGGAGTTGGCGCTCAAGCGCTCCGGCATTCAAATGTTGCGCGCAAACGTCGGCGACAAGTACGTGCTCGAAGAAATGCAGCGCGCAGGCGCAACGCTCGGTGGCGAGCAGTCCGGACACATCCTGTTTCGCGACGGCGATGCGACCACCGGCGACGGCCTGCTCACCGCGCTTCGAGTGCTCGAGATCATCGCTCGCACCGGCAAACCGTTGGCTGACTTGGTAGCCGATCTGAAAGTGTTGCCTCAGATCATCAAGAATGTGCGGGTGAAAACGAAGACTCCATTCGGCGAAATTCCGGCAGTGCACGCGGCGATTACAGCGGCCGAGCAGGAGCTCGACGGCTGTGGCCGCGTCGTAGTCCGCTACTCCGGCACGGAAGCGCTGGCGCGTGTCATGATCGAGGCAGAGTCGAAAGATCAGATGAATCGTCTGGCAGAATCGATAGTCGCGGCGATTCAGTCGGCGCTCGGAGTGTGATTGAATCCGGCGTTCACCATCAGACGCCGGCTCTCACCCCGTCTTCCCCGTCTTGGCTGAACCCTGGATGCGATCCGCGTTCAGGTAAGATGTTGCCATCCTGGCATCGGTTCACGCATCAGAGAATGATCACTCTACAGGACATCCAATCGGCGTCGCAGCGCGTTCGGGGCTCCATCTACCTTTCTCCCTGCGCACGGTCGGAGACATTTTCGGAGTCGACCGGCAACGCGGTCTATTTGAAGCTGGACAACCTGCAGCGAACCGGCTCCTTCAAAGAGCGTGGCGCGCTGAATAAACTGCTCTCGCTAACTCCAGAAGAGCGCGCCCAGGGCGTGATTGCCGCATCTGCAGGAAACCACGCTCAGGGGGTTGCCTACCACGCTGGCAAACTTGGAATCCGGGCACAGATCTGCATGCCGCTGACCACTCCCCTGATCAAAGTTTCGGCCACCCGAGGCTACGGCGCCGATGTAGTCCTGCACGGCGCCAACTATGACGAAGCCTACGAAGAGTCGCTCTGCCGCAGCCACGCCGAGCATCTCACCTTCGTCCACGCCTTCGATGACGATGCAGTCATCGCCGGGCAAGGCACCATCGCACTGGAACTCCTCGAGCAGCATCCCGACCTCGAAGCCGTGATCGTCCCCATCGGTGGCGGCGGCCTGATTGGCGGTATCGCCTGCGCGCTCAAAGAGTCGAATCCGAAAATACAGGTTTTCGGGGTCCAGCCCTCCCGCCTGCCCTCGATGAAAGTTGCGGTGGCCGAAGGCAAACCCGTGACGCTCATCGCCGCTTCCACCATCGCCGATGGCATCGCCGTGCGCCGCGCCGGTGACCGGACACTTCCGCTGGTTCAGAAGTACGTTGACGACATCGTGACGGTCGAAGAAGAAGAAATCGCCAACGCCATCCTCCTGCTGCTGGAGCGCGAAAAAACTCTGGCCGAAGGCGCGGGCGCGGCCGCAGTGGCAGCTTTGGTCAACCGCAAGTTGCCCCTGGCCGGAAAGAAAGTTGCCGTCCTCGTATGCGGTGGAAACATCGACGTGACATTGCTCTCGCGAATCATCGAGCGCGGGCTCGTCAAAGACGGACGCCTGGTGCGTCTGCGCGTCCACCTCCCCGACTATCCCGGAGCGCTCCATCGGCTGACATCCATTCTGGCAGAGCATCGTGCCAATATCGTCGAGACGGATTACGACCGCGCCTATCACGGCGTCGGGCTGGGTGAGACGGCAATCGAAATCACCATGGAAACGCGTGGCCCCGACCACATCGCCGAAATCATCTCGGCGCTGGGCGCAGCGGGTTACACCGAGGAACGGGTGCTCTAGGCTTGTATAGGGAGGACACTCTGGTCCGCCAGACGCAGTGCGCGGCGCTGAAAACAGATTCTGACGAAGTTATTCTTCGCTACTCAAACTGCCGGCGAAATCTCTCCATCGAATCCCTGACTTCCGCGAGCTCTCGCCGCAGCTCCACCATTTCTTCTTCGAGACGCGAGATCCGCTCCGCATCCGCCGAATTACCCGCGACCCCGACGCCCGGGTGTACCGGCACTTCCGGCTCCATCACATCCCCCGCCAGCAGATGTGCATATCGCGATTCCTTAGTCCCCGGCTGCCGGGGCAGCAGTTTCGCCAGCGGCGGTTCGCGCTGCATCAACTTCTGCAGCGCCGATTGCACATCCTCGAGCGCCTCGAAGCGATGCAACCGCTCGCTGCGCCCGCGCAGCTCTCCCGGTGTCTGTGGGCCGCGCAAAAGCAGCACGCACAGGACGGCGATCTCCGGACGCGTGAAATTAAATACCTCCTGCAAACGCTGTTCGTACTTCGTCACCCGGCTGTCCGCGCCGCGAGCGGGTCCGGCCATGCGCTCTTGCTGCAGCCCCTCCAGCGCATCCCGCACCGCGTCTTCCTCCAACTGCATCACCGGATCGCGATTCGTCTTCTGGTTGCACGCGTTCAGCAGCGCGTTCAGCGACAGTGGATAATACTCGGGAGTGGTGATGTCCTTTTCGATCAGCGCGCCCAGCACCCGCACCTCGATTTCAGTCAGCCTGATTTCCATGATTGGATTTCATTGTATAGACTCGCAAGTGCCACAAGCGCGTGCTCCCTCCCGCGATGCATGGTGGAGGATGCATGACATCCTGCAGGCGCGGTCCTTTCCGGTCCTCCGGTCCTCTCAGCCCGTGCGAGCCGCAGCCCTCCGCACGGTATACTCAATAGTTTGTCGGATACACCATGTCGAGTACGCCCATGAGTTCACTGACCGTACCACCCCGCGTCTCCGTTGACGAACTGATCAGGGAGCTGCACGCACTTCGAGCATCGGCGTTCGATACAACCGAAACGGTCCGTTCCCTGCTGGCAAACATGCCGGTCGAAGAAGCGAGCCTCGCGCCATATTCAACTTGGGACCGCCAGCATTACACCCGCAATCTGATCGACAAAACGGACCTCTATGAACTCATGGCCATTTGCTGGGAGATTGGCCAGCACAGCTCGGTGCACAATCATCGCAATCAGAATTGCTGGATGGCCGCGCCCATAGGACGACTTCTCGTCGAAAATTTTCACGTCGGATTTGAAGACGCACAGACCGGTAAATGCCGGTTGACCGCATCTAACACGGTTGAGTTGACGGCGGCCAATCCGTGCGCGGTCGATCCGCGGGAGCCGGTGCACCGCGTTGTGAATCCGTGGGAGGCGAATCAGCGGGCTGTTTCGCTCCATGTTTACTC
>Ga0181531_10002395_pt1 | contig 11729 bp, 10 predicted proteins | sample PEATcosm2014_Bin_38_FD_119743 | JGI IMG/M metagenome (GOLD analysis project Ga0181531, IMG submission 119743) | Peatland microbial communities from MTU Mesocosm Facility, Houghton, MI, USA - PEATcosm2014_Bin11_10_metaG | ecosystem: Environmental > Terrestrial > Soil > Wetlands > Peat | place... | reverse complement strand
GACGATCTATGCGATCGAGGTGGAAAGGCTGACCGGCAAGAAGGGCCCGCTGCCCGGATTGTCCGATCAATGGCCGGCCAAGAACATGACCAAGTCGCCCGGCGTCAAGGCGCCCGAAGGTCACTGAGCCCTTAGGCGCCGTTCTTCGCGCGGTGAATCGCCTGCCACAAGCGCTCCGGCGTGGCCGGCATCTCGAAGTGGCGGATGCCCAGAGGCGACAGCGCGTCGTTGACCGCGTTCATCACCGCCGGCAGCGCGCCGACGCAACCGGCTTCGCCCGCGCCCTTGATGCCGAGCGGGTTGTTCTTGGCGGGAACGTCGTTGTTGCCGACGGCGATTAACGGGAAATCCTCGGCGCGCGGCATGCAGTAATCCATGAACGAGCCGCTCAAGAGTTGGCCGCTCTCCTTGTCATAGACCATGTTCTCGCACAGCGCCTGGCCCAGGCCCTGGGCGATGCCGCCGTGGATCTGGCCCTTCAAGAGCAGCGGATTGACCACCACGCCGACGTCGTCCACCACCGCATAGCGCATGATCCGCACCACGCCGGTGTCGGGGTCGATTTCGGCCTCGCAGAGATGACAGCCATTGGGGAAGGTGCCCGCCGGCGGCCGGTAGACGGCGTTGGCGCTTAGGCCCATCTCCATGTCGGTCGGCATTTTCTGCATGTTGTAAGAGGCCTTGGCGACCGAGATCAGGTCGATCGACTTGTCCGTGCCGGCGACCGTGAACTTGCCGTCGGAAAATTCGATGTCGAGCGCCGAGGCTTCGAGCAGATGCCCGGCGATCTTCTTGCCCTTCTCGATCACGCGGTCGGCGGCCAGTTTCAAGGCGGAACCGCCGACCGACAGCGAGCGCGAACCGAAGGTGCCGCGGCCGTGGAACACCTTGTCGGTGTCGCCGTAGATCAGGGTCACTTGATCGAAGGACAGTCCGAGGAAGTGATGGGCCAATTGCCGGAATGCGGTTTCGTGGCCCTGGCCGTGGCTGTGCGTGCCGAGCAGGAATGTGGCGCCGCCGGTGGCGTCGAAGCGGATCTCCATCGCTTCCTCGAAGGGCGCGGCCGCCGGGCCGCCCGCCACCTCGATCACCGAAGCCAGGCCCACGCCATAGAGCTTGCCCGCCTTGCGCGCGGATTCCTTGCGCGCCGCGACGCCTTTCCAGTCGCCGAGCTCGAGCGTCAAATCCATGGTCTTCTCGAATTCGCCGCTGTCATATGTGAAGACCAGCCCGGTCTTGTAGGGCATGGCGGCGGGCGGAATCATGTTGCGGCGGCGGATTTCGGCGCGGTCGAGCTTCAGCTCGGCCGCCGCGATGTCGATGATGCGCTCGATGCAATAAGAGGCCTCGGGTCTTCCTGCGCCGCGATAGGGGCAGGTGGCGTTGGTGTTGGAGAACACGCCGGTGACCTTCACGTGGATCGACGGGGTGGTGTAGGGACCGGCCAGACCGCCGACATTGCCCACCGGCACGTGCAGCCCGTTGGAGGCGAGATAGGCGCCGAGATTGGCGATGGTCTCGACGTTGAGCGCCAGGAACTTGCCGTTCTCGTCGAGCGCCAACGACACCTCGGAGACGTTGTCGCGGGCATGATGGTCGGCGACGAAGGATTCGCCGCGTTCGGAAATCCATTTCACCGGCCGTCCGGTCTTCTTCGCCGCCCACAACACCATCGCGTATTCGGGAAAGGCGCTGCCCTTCATGCCGAAGCCGCCGCCGACATCGGGCGAGATCAGGCGGAATTTACTGGCCGGCAGCTTGAACACCTGATCGGCGAGATCGGAACGCATCAGATGCGGGGCCTGCAACCCGGCGTGAAGAATGTAGCGTTCCTCGCGGGTGTCGTAGACGCCCAGCGCGGTGCGCGCCTCCATCGGGTTGACGGCGACGCGGTTGATGACGAAGCGTTCCTTGACCACATGCTTGGCCTGGGCGAAGGCCGCCTTCACCTTCTCCTCGTTGCCGATATGCTCGACGAAGCAGATATTGCCGGGCGCTTCGTCCCACACGGCGGGCGCATCCGGGCTGAGCGTTCCGGCGGTGTCGGTGACTGAGGGGAGCGATTCGTATTCCACCTCGATGAGTTCGGCGGCGTCCTTGGCCTCGGCGATGCTGTCGGCGACGACGGCGGCGACCGGATCGCCGACATGCCGTACCCGGTCGAGCGCCAGGATGCGGTAGGGCGTGGAGAAACTCGGGCTGCCGTCCGGCCGCTTACGCGAGACCCGGGCGCGCAAGGTGCCGAGCTTGTCGACATCGGCGTCCTTGCCGGTGAGCACGGCGAGCACGCCGGGCAGCGCTTCGGCCGCCTTGGTGTCGATGCGCTTGATGCGCGCCGCGGCATGGGGCGAGCGAAGCACGTAGAGATGCGCCTGGCGCGGGAAGACGATGTCGTCGACGTAACGGCCGCGGCCGCGCAACAGCTGGAAGTCCTCGGTGCGCGGCACCGGGCTGCCGAGATCGAATTCACGCATGTAAGGAAAAATCCTCCAAAACCGGCACGGGAAGGCCCGCGATCCTGCCCTTCGATGCCGCTTCTGTCTAGGTGTCGCTTGGACCCGTCAAGGGAGGGGGCCGATTGACAGTCCCGCCGCGAGCCGCGAAAGTCGCTTGTGGGGAGGAACCGGGAATGAACGGATACCGTCGAGCCGCCGGCGCGGTGGCGCTGGCTGCGGCATTGCTGGCTTCGTTTTTAACGGGCTCTGCAGCGCGCGCCGACGAGCCGCTTCATCTCCGCCTCGGCTGGGCGGTCATTCCCGGCCAGTTGGTCGCCATCCTCTACAACAAGCCCGATATCCTCAAACATTACGGCAAGTCCTATACGACCGAGACCATCCGTTTCCGCGGCAGCGCGCCGCAGATCACCGCGCTCGCCTCGGACCAGATCGACATCGCCGCCTTCGCCTTCTCCACCCTCGCGCTCGCCATCCAGAACGCGCATATGGAGGACGTCCGCGTCATCGGCGATCTCTATCAGGACGGCATCACCGGCTATTACGCCAACGAATACGCCGTCAGCCCCGACAGCGACATCAAGCGGGTCGAGGATCTGAAGGGCAAGGTGGTGGCATCGAACGGCATCGGCGGCGCCGCCGACATGGCGTTGCGCAAGATGCTGCGCGACCATGGGCTCGAGGACAAGCGCGACTACCAGCTGATCGAGATCGAATTCCCCAACATGCTGACGGCGCTCGATGAGAAGAAGATCGACCTCGGCTCGTTCATCATGCCGTTTTCCTTTGTCGGCCACCAGCAGGGCAAGCTCAGGACGCTGTTCACGGTCCGGGATTCGATGGGCGAGACCCAGGCGACGCTAATGGCGGCGCGCGCCTCTTTCATCGCTGCGCACCGCCCGGCGCTGGTCGATTTCTTCGAGGACACGCAGATCGCGCTCCACTGGTTCGTCGATCCCAAGAACCGCGACGCGGTGCTCGCTATCCTGTCCGATTTCACCAAGGAGCCGGCCGCGGATTTCTCGCCCTGGCTGTTCGTCAAGGGCCAGGACTATTACCGGGATCTCGACGCGCGGCCCAATCTCAAGGCGCTGCAAAACAACATCAACACCCAGAAGCAACTGGGATTCCTCGACATCGACATCGACGTGAAGAAATATTCCGACCTGTCGCTGGTCGACGAGGCCGCCAAGCGACGCCATTGATATCGTTTGCCTATTTTCGCGTCACGTCCGCGTTACGGCCGGTTGACAGCGACCCTGCCAGCCGCGAAAGTCGGCGAAGGTGGCGTTGTCGGCGCCGCCGCGCGGGAGGAGTTCGTTAAAAAATGCGCAGGAAACGCCTGACGGCGGCGATGATCGCCTTGGCTCTCTGTTTTGCCGCCGGAGGGACTTTATTCCTGGCTTCGCTCTTGACGAGCTCCGTGGCGCGCGCGGCCGAGCCCTTGAAGCTGCGCGTCGCCTGGGCGGTGATCCCGGGCCAGCTCACCGCCGTGCTGTTCGACAACAAGGCCATCCTCAAGCATTACGGCCAGAGCTATACCGTCGATCTGCAGCATTTCCGCGGCAGCACGCCCGAGTTGACGGCGCTCGCCTCGGGCGATCTCGATCTCGCCTCGCTCGCCTTTTCCTCCTTCGGCCTCGCCATCCAGAACGCGCATATGAACGATCTGCGCGTCGTCGCCGATCTGTACCAGGACGGCATCCCCGGCTATTACTCGAGCGAGTACATGGTCCGCGCCGATAGCGGCGTCAAAAAAGTCGAAGACCTGAAAGGCAAGATCATCGGCACCAACGCCATCGGCGGCGCGGTCGACATCGCCTCGAAGGCGATGCTGCTGAAGCACGGCCTCCAGGACAAGCGCGACTACCTGGTGGTCGAGCTCGAATTCCCCAACATGCTGTCGGCGGTCGAGGAGAAGAAGATCGACCTCGCCACGATGATCATGCCGTTCGCGATCGACGCCCACAAACGGGGAAATCTCAAGACGCTCTATACCGTGGGCGACGCGATGGGTCCGACCCAGACCACGCTTTTGGCCGCGCGCACGCCGTTCATCGCCGCGCACCGCGCCGTGCTGGTCGATTTCTTCGAGGATTGGATTCGCGCGCTGCACTGGTTCTACGATCCCAAGAACCGTGACGCGGCGATCAAGATCATCGCCGATTTCACCAAGAAGCAGCCCGCCGACTATTCCGACTGGCTGTTCACCAAGAAAGACAACTTCCGCAACGTCGACGCCGTGCCGAACCTGAAAGCGTTGCAAGGCAATCTCCAGGTCCAGAAGCAGCTCGGGTTCCTGACGGTGGATATCGACGTCGGCAAATATTCCGACGTGTCCATCGTCACCGAAGCCGGCAAAAGGCTGCATTGACCGATATGGATGGGACCAGGATGGCGACGGGTATCCAGTTCAGCGCGGTCACTCACACATACCGCCCGCCGCGCGGCAAGCCGGTGCTGGCGCTCGACGGCGTCTCGCTCGAAGTCAAGGACCGCGAATTCCTGGCGCTGCTCGGCCCCTCGGGCTGCGGCAAGAGCACGCTGCTCTATCTGCTCGGCGGCTTTTTGCCGGTCGAAAACGGCGAAATCTCGGTGGGCGGCAAGAAGGTGCAGGGTCCCGGCCCGGATCGCGGCATCGTGTTCCAGAACTTCGCCCTCTTTCCGTGGAAGACGGTGCGGCAGAACGTGCTCTACGGACTCGAGAAACAGGGTGTGCCCAGGCCCGAGCGCGCGCGCCGCGCCCAGGCGATGATCGAGCTGGTGCATCTGAACGGGTTCGAGGACAGCTACCCCTCGCAGCTTTCGGGCGGCATGAAGCAGCGCGTGGCGATCGCACGCACGCTCGCGGTCGAACCGCAGATCCTGCTGATGGACGAGCCTTTCGGCGCGCTCGACGCGCAGACCCGCGCGCTGATGCACGAGGAGCTGCTGGCCATCATGCGGCGCGCGCCCAAGACGGTGGTGTTCGTCACCCATGACGTGCGCGAGGCGGTCTATCTCGCCGACCGCGTGGCGGTGATGTCGGCGAGGCCCGGGCGGATCAAGGAAATCGTCGATACCAGGCTGCCGGGCGGCACCAATCCCGAAGTTCAACAGACTCCTGAATTCGCGCAGAAGGTCGAGCATCTCTGGCAATTGGTGCGCGACGAGGCGATCAAGGCCCAAGCCCAGGCGACGCACGGATGATCCTGCGCTTTCTCATCCGCATCTTTCCGCTGGTCCTGCTCGCGGGCCTGTGGGAGATCGCGCCGCGCATCGGCTGGATCAATCCCGAGGCGCTTCCGCCGGCGAGCGCGGTGGCGGCCGCCTGGTATCGCCTGCTGATGTCGGGCGATCTCGTCTACAACGGCGTCTCCTCGCTCATCAACGTCTCGGCCGGTCTGTCGCTCGGCATCGTCGTCGGCATTGCGGCGGGCGTGCTAATGGCCTGGTATCCCGCGGTCGACGCGGCGGTCAGCCCGCTGATGAAGAGCCTTTATCCGATGCCGAAATCGGCGCTCATCCCGGTGATGATCCTGTGGTTCGGGCTGGGCGCCGGCTCCAAGATCGCATCCATCTTCATGGGCTGCCTGTTGCCGGTGGTGTTGAGCTCCTACAACGGCGCGCGCGGCGTGGAACAGACGCTGATCTGGTCGGCGCTGGGACTCGGCGCCTCGCGCCGGCGCGTGCTGTGGGAGGTGATCGTGCCCGGCGCGCTGCCCGAGATCATGGCCGGGACCCGCAACGCGCTCGCCATCTCGTTCATTTTGCTGGTGAGCTCCGAGTTTCTCGTCGGCCAGCGCGGCCTGGGCTATCTCATCTCCTTCCTCGGCGACGGCGGCGTCTACGACGCCATGTTCGCCGGCGTGCTGACGGTGTCGGCGATCGGCTTCTTCGCCGACCGGATCTATCTCTATTTCATGCAGCGCACGCTGCGGTGGCGCGAATGAGCGAGAAATCCGAAAAAGCCGGCGAATATGGCCTGATGGCGCTGCGCGTCGGCTCGATCGTCGTCGTGCTCGGCGCCTGGCAGCTCACCGCCATGGCGCATGTGTTCTCCGATTTCCTGCTGCCGTCGCTGAGCTCGGTGCTGCTGCGGCTCTACCACGACCTCGTCACGGGTGATCTGATCCGCGGCATCGAATTGACGCTGATCCGCACCTTCATCGGCTTCGCGATCGCGGCGGCGGGGGGCGTCGCCATCGGCGTCGCCATCGCGCGCGTGCCGCTGGCGCGCTGGTTCTTCGATCCGCTGGTTTCGGTCGGGTTGCCCATGCCCAAGGTCGCCTTCCTGCCGGTCTTCATGCTGTGGTTCGGCGTGTTCGACGTCTCGAAAGTGCTGATGATCGGCTTTTCCGCGATCTTTCCGGTGATCGTCGAGGCCTGGGCTGGAACGCAGAACATCGACAAGTACATGTCGTGGTCGGCGCTGAGTCTGGGCGTCGGCAAGAAGCGGTTTCTGTGGGAGATCGCGCTGCCGGCGGCGCTGCCGCAGGTCTTCACCGGGCTTCAGGTGGCGCTGCCGATCTCGCTCATCGTCGCCATTATCTGCGAGATGCAGATGGGCGGGCAGGGGCTCGGCGGCTCGATCATGACCGACATGCGCTTTGCCGATTCACCGGGCGTGTTCTCCGGCATCGTCGCCATCGCCTTGGTCGGCATGGTGCTGGTCAAGGCAATGGAGTTGCTGCGCCGCCGCCTGCTGGTCTGGCACCAGGAGACGCAGTCGGAATAGGCCGCGTCAAGGCCCCGGCGCCTTCACCTTCGGGAATGTCAGGATTTCCTTATTGACGATCTCGCCGTTCACATTCTCGACGCGACGGATATAGACGTTCTCGATCATCTCGCGGCTGTCGGGATCGACTTCGATGTCGCCGCGCGGGCTCACCAGCCGCATGCCCTTGAACGCCGCCATCGCCTGGTCGCCGTCGATGACGCCGTTGAGCTTGCCGATCACCGCGTAGATCGCGGCCATGCCGTCATAGGCCGCCACCGACATGAAATTGGGGCGCGGATGCGCGCCATAGGCGGCCTTCCAAGCCTTCACATAGTCGCGGTTGAGGTTGCCGGGATGGGCGTAGGAATAAACCTGAGTCGAGATCACGCCGAGCGCGTCGTCGCCCAGCATGCCGATCGCCTGGTCGTCGATGATCTCGCTCGCCCCCAACAGCTTCACCCCCGCCTGTTTCAATCCCAGCTGGATGAATTGGCGCACGAAACCGGTGGGCTGCTGGCCGGTCGGCAGGAACAGGAACACGGCCTGGGGTGACGCGTCCTTGATGCGCTGGACATAGGCCGCGAATTCCGGGTTTTGCAGCGGAATATGCACCGAGCCGACGATCTCGCCGCCGGCGGCGGTGAAGGACTTGGTGAAGGCGGCCTCGGCCTCGTAACCCGGCGCGTAATCCGACACCGCGACATAAACCCGCTTCATGCCGTTCTGCACCGCCCATTGGCCCAAGGGCGTCACCAGCTGCGCCAGGGTGAAGGAGAAGCGCACGAAATAGGGCGATTTCTGGAGGATGGTGCCGGTGGCGGCGTTCATGATGACCATCGGAATTTTGGCCTCTGTGCCCATCGATGCCACCGCCATGGCGTCGGGCGTCAGGCCGAAGCCCGCCAGGAAGGCGACGTGATCGCGCGTGATCAGCTCCTGCGCCTGGCGCTGGGTTTGCGCCGGGTCGATGCCGTTGGCGTCGCGCTTCAGGATTTCGATCTTCTTTCCCGCCACGTTGTCGCCGTGCTGCTTGATGTAGAGCTCGACGCCTTTCACCATCTGATCGCCGAAATCGGCGAACGGGCCGGAAAAGGGCGCCAGCAGCCCGATCTTGATGGTCTTGGTATCGCTCTGGGCTAATGCCTTGGCGCCGGGCAGGGCAGCGGCGAGGCACAGCGCCAAAGCGCCCAGAATGATTTGCGTCTTTTTCACGTTTCCTCCCTCGGCCTAGAGCGGTATGGCCAGCAGCGTGTCGATTCGCCGGCTGTCGAAAACCACCAGCTTTTCCGCGAACAGCGGCGCCTTCCCCGTGAGATCGATGCGGTCGAGATAGCGCCCGGTGCTGAACATCATGGTCGCGCCGTCATGCATGATGCGGATGACCTGATAGTTTGACTGCGCCGTTACGATGCCGTCCGCATGACTCAGGATCAGCGTCGAGGAGACGAGATGGCGGTAGCGCTGCGCCTCGTAGACATTGGCCTGGCGCAGCGCCGCGACGCGGTCGGCGAGCATGGCGCGTGAATCGGCGAAGAACACGCCGATTGGATGCTTGGCCTCGTAATTCTCGCTCGAGATGATCTGGTAGCGGCAAGCCTCGGTGAAGAAGCCGGGCCAATCCTCGAGCCGGTCCTGGTCGATGCAGGCGACATAGCGCGCCAGCAGCCGCTCGACCTCGAACTGAACCGCGATCTCGTCCATGCGGCTCAAAGCTGCATGTGCTCGCGATAGGTCTTCCAGAAGCCGCGCAACGGCGATTCGGTGGCGCGCGTCTGCTGGGATTTCCATTCGCGCCCGCCCATCTCGATCACTTCGTTGTCGCGCCCGGCGCCCGGCGTCGCGCGCTGGACGAAGCCGCCGACCGCGCCGTCCTCCATCGAAATATAGCCGCCCGGCCCGACCAAATTGGACTGCTTGATCCGCAGATTCAGCATCTCCGCGTCGTCGTCCTGGAAGCCGAAATAGGTCCAGAGCAGCTCGGTCTCGGTCAAGCCGCGCGGCACCAATTGCCGCACGCACAGGCTGTTCTGGATCTGCTGCACGATGAAGCAGGGGAAGACCGCCAGGATCTGCAGCGTGATGCCGTCGCCGAACTCGTCGCGGCCCTGGATGATCGACGGGTCGGCGAGGTGGAAGCCCTCGCGTTTGACGCGCAGATCGGCCTTGTCGTATTCGGCGCTGACGCGGTCGGTCGCCGCCTTGGAATAGCTCACATGGTTGGCGCCGCTGTCGTCGATGATGATGCCGCCCTCGGCCGAAAGCCGGTTCAAGCGGAAGGTGGTGAAGAAGGCGTGCAGCAGGCTCGCGTGATAGGGGTCCTTGACGTTCTCGGCATAGAGCTTCCAGTTGCTCGGCAGGATCTGGCTGTTGTAGCCGAGAATCTTGATCGGCTTTTTCATCACGCGCTCGATGCGCGCGCAGATTTCCGGTCCGAGATAGGTTTCGAGCGGCGGCGCTTCGCCGGAGAAGGTGCCGAACACCATGCCGGCATAGCTGGAAACGCGCAGGCTCCGGCGCTTGTGGTCGGCGAGCTTGAAATCCGCCGGCATGCCGCCCTGGCCGTTGATGCCGCGCTGGAATGTGACGGCGGTGAGGTTGCCTTTCAGATCGTAGGTCCAGCCGTGATAGACGCAGGACACCCGCGCGCCGTTGCCGCAAGGCTTGTGGCAGATCAGCGCGCCGCGGTGGGCGCAACGGTTTTCGAAGGCGTTGAGGCTGCCGTCCATGTCGCGGGCGACGACCACCGGAACGTCGCCGACGAATGTCGCGCGCCAGTCACCGGGCGCCGCGATCTCGGCCTCGAGGCAGAGATAGTTCCACACCGCGCCCATGAAGATGCGCTCGCGCTCCTCGGCATAGACGTCCGCGCGCGTATAAAGCTGGTAGGGGACGCGCGTCACGCCTTCATTCGGCCAGACCAGATCGAGTCCGTTCGCCATGGTTTCCTCGCTGCGGTGCCGGCTTCAGGCGGCTTGGCCGTCAGCTTAGCCGAGCACTGCGCCCGGTTCTATCCCCGCCTCGCCGGCGTGGATTTTCTGGCCTTCGTCGAAGCGGCAACGCCGCACCTCGATGAAGCCGCCCTGGGCATAGACCGCGAATCCTTCCGGGCCGGACGAAATGACCTGGCCGTGGCGCAGGCCCTTGACCGCGCCGAAGTTGCGGGCGAGCTTCTTGCGCGCGTCGAATAGATGCAGCCGCTTGCCCTTGAAACTGGTCCAGGCGCCGGGCGCGGGATCGCAGCCGCGGATCAAATCATAGATGCGGTCGATCGGGCCGGCCCAATTGATGCGCGACTCCGCCTGGCGCACCCAGCCTTCGTATGTGGCCTGGGTCTCGTCCTGCGCAACCTCGCGGGCCGTGCCCTTGACCACCGCCTCCGCCGCCTCGATCAGCCCGGCCACGCCCATGTGAAAGATCTTGTCGAAATAAAGCGTGCCCACGGTGTCGTCGGGGCCGATTTCGACCTCGCGCTGCAGAATGATCGGTCCCTCGTCGAGCCCGTCGACCGGCCGCAGGATGGAGAAGCCGGTCTTGCTCTCGCCGTTGATGACCGCCCAGTTGATCGCCGCCGGGCCGCGATGCTTGGGCAGCATGGACGGATGGAACAGCAGCATGCCGTGCTTCGGAATCCGGATGAAGGATTGCGGCAGGAACTGGGTGACGAAGGCGAGAATGCCGATATCGGCCTTGAGGCTCTTGAGCGCTTCGGGTGCTTCGGTGGTGGAATAGCTCTGGAACTGGAACACCGGCAAATGCTTCTCGACCGCGGCGATTTTCAGGGGGTCGGGTTTGGCGCCGGGCGTATCGGGCAGCACGAAGACCCCGACGACCTCGTCGCCGCGGCCGAGGAACGCGTTCAGCACGGCCTTGCCGAAAGCCTGCTGACCGATGATCGCCACCCGCATGAAGCTCCCCCGAGCCCCGAATCACAGGTGCATGATCTATCACGCGCGGGCGGCGGCGCTCAAATTAAAGCCGTCGGCGAGGCGGCAAAACGTCTCATGCGGCGCGTTCCAGAGGGAAAGCCGGGGCAGGGCCAGGAGTTCGGTTCCCCGGGCGAAACGCGCGAGGCTGAGCGCCGTATCGGCGGGCGGCAGGCCGCTATCCGGGCTTTCGCTGACCACCACCGCCCGAAGGGCGAGGCGCCGTGCGCGCAGCGCGGTGAGCGCGGTCAAGGCATGGCTCTGCGCGCCGAGATAGCTGCCGGACACCAGCAATACGGGAATCTCGAGCTCGACCATCCAGTCGAGCACGGTCTGCCTGTCCGATATCGGCGACATGACGCCGCCGACTCCCTCGATCAGCAGATTGTCCTGGCGGTCGACGGCGTCGCGGCAGAATTCCACCAGCGCGGCGAAATCCACCTTTTTGCCCTCGCGCTTCGCCGCCAGGTCGGGCGCAAGCGGCGCGCGGAAACGCCAGGGCGAAATCCGGTCGAGCTCGGTCGGCGCGGGATCGCGGCCGAGCGCCGCAAGCAGCCGTCCGGGGTCGCTTTCCGCGGCGCGCGCGTCGTCGTAACCGCTGACCAGCGGCTTGAGCGCCGCCACCCGTCGACCGCGGCGCCGGAGTTCGGCGAT
>Ga0181531_10002394_pt1 | contig 11733 bp, 11 predicted proteins | sample PEATcosm2014_Bin_38_FD_119743 | JGI IMG/M metagenome (GOLD analysis project Ga0181531, IMG submission 119743) | Peatland microbial communities from MTU Mesocosm Facility, Houghton, MI, USA - PEATcosm2014_Bin11_10_metaG | ecosystem: Environmental > Terrestrial > Soil > Wetlands > Peat | place... | reverse complement strand
GCGCCATCATCCCGGCCAACATCAATCACCCCGAAAGCGAGCCGATGATCATCGGCCGCAATTTCCTGGTGAAGATCAACGCCAATATCGGCAATTCCATCATCACCTCTTCCGTGGCGGAAGAGGTGGACAAGCTGGTCTGGGCGATCCGCTGGGGCGCGGATACCGTTATGGATTTGTCCACCGGCAAGAACATACACACCATCCGCGAATGGATCGTCCGCAACGCGCCGGTGCCGATCGGCACCGTGCCGATCTATCAGGCGCTGGAGAAGGTCGAGGGCGCGGCTGAGGAATTGACCTGGGAAATCTTCCGCGACACCCTGATCGAACAGGCCGAGCAGGGCGTGGATTACTTCACCATCCATGCCGGCGTGCGCCTGCCCTTCATCCCGCTCACGGCCAAGCGGGTCACCGGCATCGTCTCGCGCGGCGGCTCGATCATGGCCAAATGGTGCCTGGCGCATCACAAGGAGAATTTCCTCTATACGCACTTCGAGGACATCTGCGACATCATGCGCGCCTATGACGTGAGCTTCTCCTTGGGCGACGGCTTGCGTCCAGGCTCGACCCGCGACGCCAACGACGAGGCGCAGTTCGCCGAACTCAAGACCCTGGGCGAACTGACCAAGATCGCCTGGAAAAACGACGTGCAGGTGATGATCGAGGGGCCCGGCCACGTGCCGATGCACAAGATCAAGGAGAACATGGATCTCCAATTGAAACATTGCGACGAGGCGCCGTTCTACACGCTGGGGCCGCTGGTGACCGATATCGCCCCGGGCTACGACCACATCACCTCGGCGGTGGGCGCGGCCATGATCGGCTGGTTCGGCACCGCCATGCTTTGCTACGTCACGCCCAAGGAGCATTTGGGCCTGCCCGACCGCGACGACGTCAAGGCCGGGGTCATCGCCTACAAGATCGCGGCCCACGCCGCCGACATGGCCAAGGGCCATCCGGGACAACGCGAACGCGACGACGCGCTGTCGCGGGCGCGTTTCGAGTTCCGCTGGCGCGACCAGTTCAATCTCTCGCTCGATCCCGAGACGGCGGAGAAGTTTCACGATCAGACCCTGCCGGCCGAAGGCGCCAAGCTCGCGCATTTCTGCTCCATGTGCGGGCCTAAATTCTGCTCCATGAAAATCTCGCAGGAAGTGCGCGACTATGCCGAGAAGGGCATGGCCGAGATGTCGGAATCCTTCCGCAAGGAAGGCGGCGAAATCTACAAGGTGCTCCAAGGCAAAGTCTCCGCGACCGATCCGTGAGCAACGCCTCCAAGGCCGCGAAGGCCCAAAAGCCCGGCCGCCTTTATCCCGAGCGGCCGATCGTCGGTTGTCTGGCCGTGGTGCGGCGCAGCAACAAGGTGCTGTTGGCGCAGCGCTCGCTGCCGCCCGGAATCGGCAAATGGGGCTATCCCGGCGGCATGCAGGAGTTGGGCGAGACCCTGTTCGAATGCGCGGGCCGCGAGCTGATCGAGGAAACCGGCATCGTTGCCGAGCCCCGATCGGTGCTGACCGCGATCGAAGCCATCCGCCAGGACGAGGAGGGCAAGATCATGACCCACTTCACCCTGGTCTGCGTGCTGCTGGATTGGCGCCGGGGCGAGGGCGAGCCGCTCGAAGACGCGCAGCAGGTGAAATGGTTGACCCCGACCGAGGCGGAGAAATTGGAAACCTTTCCCGACGCCGTGCCGCTGATGAAACTGGCGCTTGCAAAATAACGACATCGCAAACAAGGAGGAAGAGATGGGTAGCATGAATAAGCTGTTGCTTGCCGGCATCGTGTTGATCGGTCTCGGCATCGCCGGGCTGCTGATCAACGTCATTCCCGTCCATCACCAGGAACAAGAGGCGAAGATCGGCTCGCTGACGATCAATGCCGACAAGGAGACCGATTACGTCATCCCGCCTTACGTCGGCATCATTGCCATCGTCGCCGGAGCCGGACTGGCGTTTCTCGGCACCCGGCGAAGCTGAACGCCGCGCCCGCGTTGCCCGCCCGGTTCCGGCTTTAGCGCGCCACCGCGCTCCGGGGTACCAGGCTCGTAACCGCGAAGATCAGGCTCGCCGCCAGCACGATGGCGGGTCCGGCCGGCAAATCCCATGCAAGCGAGGCGCCGAGGCCGCCCATCACCGCCGCCATGCCCAGGCCGGCCGCCAGCAGCGCCATCGCTTCGGGATTGCGCGCAAAGCGCCGCGCCGCCGCCGCGGGCAGGATCAGCATGGCGGTGATCAGCAGAATCCCGACGATCTTCATCGCCACCGAGATCACCAGCGCCATCAGCAGCACGAAGGCGAGACGCGTGGCGCCCACATTGACGCCTTCGACCTGGGCCAGTTCCTCGTGCACGGTGACGGCCAGAAGCGGCCGCCAGATCACCGCCAGCGCCGCGAGCGTCAAGACGCCGCCGCCGTAGATCCAGGCGAGATCGGCATTGGTGACGGCCAGGATATCGCCAAAGAGATAGCCCATCAGGTCGATGCGCACCGTCTCCATGAAGGCAAGCACGACCAGACCCAGCGACAGCGCGCTGTTCGACAGGATTCCCAGGAGCGTGTTGCTTTCCAAGAGGCGCTGGCGCTCGAACATCACCAGCAACAGCGCCAGCCCCAGGCACAGCACCACCACCGCGAGATTGAGATTGATGCCGAGCAGGAGGCCCAGCGCCACGCCCAGCAGCGCCGAATGCGACAACGTGTCGCCGAAATAAGCCAGACGCCGCCACACCACGAAGGAACCCATCGGGCCCGCCACCGCGGCAACGCCCATCCCGGCCAGCGCCGCGCGCCACACGAAATCATCCATGAGGATGCCCGTCGCCGTGATCGTGGGTATGGTCGTGATGATGGGCGTAGAGCGCGAAGGCGTCGGCGGCGTCGCCGAACAGCGCGAGATAGGCCGGATCGCGCTTCACCGCCTCGGGGTGACCGCTGCAGCAGACATGGCGGTTGAGGCACACCACCTGATCGGTCGCCGCCATAACCAAATGCAGGTCATGCGACACCAGCAGGATCGCGGTCTTGCGCGTGTCGCGGATGCGCCGGATCAACGCGAAAATCTCGGCCTGGCCGGCCACGTCGACGCCCTGCACCGGCTCGTCCAGCACCAGGAGATCGGGATCGCGCATCAGCGCCCGCGCCAGCAGCACGCGCTGCAATTCGCCGCCCGACAGCGTCTGTACCGGCAAATCGAGCGTATGCCCGGCCCCGGTCTCGCCGAGCGCTTCGGCGCCGCCGCGCCGCGCGTGTGGTGCGAGCGACAGGAATCGCCGCACGGTCAGAGGCAGGGTGTCGTCGATCTTGAGACGCTGCGGCAGATAACCCAATCGCAAGCCCGGCTTCAACCGGACGTCGCCCGTATCGGGTTTTTCCAAGCCCAGAGCCACGCGCAGCAGCGTCGTCTTGCCGGCGCCGTTGGGGCCGATCAGGGTGACGATCTCGCCGGGGTGGAGCGTGAGCGACACATTCTCGAGCACTTGGCGGCGCCCGAAGGCGAGACTAACGCCGTCGAGCGTGAGGTAAGGCTTATCTTCGCTCATGCGGGCTTGATAACATCCTTTACCCATGCGCCTCAAATACCTTGCCCTCGCACTCGTCGCCTCGTCCTGGGCCGTCCCCGGAGCGGCTTTTGCCGATCCGCCAGCCGTGGTTGCCAGCATCAAGCCGGTCTATTCGCTGGTCGCCGCGGTCATGGCGGGCGTGGGCAAACCCGCGCTCATCGTTCACGGCGCCGCCTCGCCGCATACCTACTCGTTGCGTCCCTCCGATGCGCGCGCGCTGGATGCCGCGCAGCTGGTGTTCTGGGTGGGACCCAGCATGGAGAGCTTCCTCGCCAAGCCGCTCCAGGCCCTGGCCGGCCGGGCCGAAATCGTCGAAATCGATCGCGCGCCCGGCATCAACACATTGCCGGCGCGCATCGGCGGTGTTTGGGAACGCGACCTCGACGCGCCCGTGCCCGCCGGTTCCGGCACGGTCGACGGCCATCTCTGGCTCGACATCGACAACGCCAAGGCGATCGTGCATCTGGCGGCGGAACGGCTTTCCGCGCTCGATCCCGGCAATGCCGCGCGCTATGCCGCGAACGCCCGCGATCTCGAATCCCGACTCGGCGCGCTCGACCAGGAATTGCGCGCCGATTTTTTGCCCCTCGCTAGCAAACCTTTTGTCGTTTTTCACGACGCTTATCAATATCTCGAACGCCGTTACGCGCTCGCCGCGGTGGGTGCAATTTCGGTCGATCCCGACCGTCAGCCCGGTGCCAGGCGAATCGAGGAAATCCGCGCCAAGATCAAGGCCACGGGCGCGGTTTGCGTCTTCGGCGAGCCGCAATTCACGCCCGCCCTGCTGAATACGGTGACCGCCGGCACCGGCGCGCATGCCGGCACGCTCGACGATCTCGGCACCGGCATCCCCGACGGGCCGGAACTCTATTTCCGCTTGATGCGCGGTATCGCCAGCGCGCTGACGGATTGCCTCGGCGCGTGAAAACACGCAGGATGGAGGCTTGAAGGGGGCCGTGACAGAGATGATCGCCATCGCACGCAACGTCGCCGAGCTCCGTAGTGCCGTGTCGGATTGGCGCAAGGCCGGACAGAGCGTGGCGCTCATCCCCACCATGGGCGCGCTTCATGCCGGGCACCTGGCGCTGGTCGAACGCGGCAAGACGCTGTGCGACCGGACGGTGACCAGCATCTTCGTCAACCCGATGCAATTCGGTCCCGGCGAGGACCTGTCGAGCTATCCGCGCGACGAGGAGGGTGACCGGCAGAAGCTTGGAGAGGCGGGATGCGATCTGGTGTATTTGCCTTCGGCGGCGGAGATGTTTCCCGAGGGCTTCTTGACCACGGTAGAATCCGGCCGGCTCGGCGAGACGCTGGAAGGGCATTTCCGGCCGGGGCATTTTTCCGGCGTCGCGACGGTGGTAACCAAGCTATTGTTGCAGGCGGCGCCCGACGGCGCCTGCTTCGGCGAGAAGGATTATCAGCAGTTGCAGATCATCCGTCGCCTGGTGCGCGATTTCGACCTTCCGGTGCGAATCGAGGCGGTGCCGACCGTGCGCGAGGCCGATGGCTTGGCGCTGTCCTCGCGCAATGCCTATCTCACGCCCGAACAGCGCCGCCGCGCTCCCGCGCTCCATTATGCCTTGACCGAAGTGGCCCGGCGCGCGCGCAAGGGTGATCCCGCCGCCGCCGCGTGGGGCACCCATTCGCTGATCGGAGCGGGTTTCGACAAGATCGATTACTGCGATATTCGCGACGCCGAAACGCTCGAGCCGATCGAACACATCGACCGCAAAGCGCGCGTGCTGGCCGCCGCCTGGCTCGGACAGACCCGGCTGATAGACAATCTGCCGATCGACCCGCCATAGTAGGCGCCTCGGCGAAGCGAAGGACCAAAGCCTTGAAAGTCCTCGTCACCGGCGGCGCCGGCTTCATCGGCACCTCGGTCGTACGCCACTTGCTGGCGGCGGGCCACGGCGTCGTCAATCTCGACAAGCTGACCTATGCCGGCTCGAATCCGGCTTTGGGCTCTCTCGCCGGCCCGGCGAATTATGCGCTGGAAGTAGCCGATGTCGCCGACCGCGTTGCGGTTTCGCGTATTTTCGCCCGCCACAAGCCCGATGCCGTCATGCATTTGGCGGCCGAGACGCATGTCGACCGTTCGATCGACAAGCCGGACGATTTTATCGCGACCAATATCACCGGCACCTTCGCGATGCTGGAATGCGCGCGCGGTTATTGGCAGGAGTTGCCGCGCGCGGCGCGGGAAAAATTCCGCTTTCATCACATCTCGACCGACGAGGTCTTCGGCTCGCTCGGCCCCGGAGACCGCGCCGCCGAAGAAGCGCTTTACCGGCCCAACAGTCCCTATGCCGCCTCCAAGGCCGGCGCCGATCATCTCGTGCGCGCCTGGCATATGACATACGGCCTGCCGATGATCGCCACCAATTGCTCCAATAATTACGGACCCTGGCAGTTTCCGGAAAAGCTCGTCCCGCTGCTGATCCTGAACGCGATCGAGGGCAAGCCGCTTCCGGTCTACGGCCGGGGCGAGAACGTGCGCGACTGGCTCTATGTCGGCGATCATGCCGCGGCGCTGTTCTCGGTGTTGGAGCGAGGCAGGGTGGGCGAGACTTACAATATCGGCGGCGGCGAGGAGCGGCGGAACATCGATCTCGTTCGCATGCTCTGCGCCATCCTCGACGAGGAGTTGCCGCAATCGCCGCACCGCCCGCACGACAAGCTGATTTCCTTCGTGGCGGACCGGCCGGGCCACGATCTCCGCTATGCCATCGACGACCGCAAGATCCGAAGCGAGCTCGGCTGGAAGCCCGCGGAGAGTCTGGCCACCGGCCTCAAGAAAACCGTGCGCTGGTATCTCGGCAACCGCGCCTGGTGGGAGCCGATCCGCGGCGGTGTCTATCGCGGCGAGCGCCTCGGCCGGATCAAGCAGACGGCCGGGGAGGCTCACGAATCCCAAGAGGCGAGACGGCGATGAAGGGCATTGTCCTGGCCGGCGGCTCGGGTACGCGGCTTTTTCCGCTGACCCGCGCGCTTTCGAAGCAGCTCCTGCCGATCTACGACAAGCCGATGATCTACTATCCGCTGTCGACCCTGTTGCTTGTCGGCATCAAGGATATCCTGATCATCACCACACCGGACGATGCGCCGCTCTTCAAGACGCTCTTGGGCGACGGCGGGCAATGGGGCGCGTCCCTTTCCTATGCCGCGCAACCCAAGCCCGGCGGCCTGCCCGAGGCCTTTCTCATCGGCCGCGATTTCCTGAAGGGCGACGGTTGTTGCCTGGTGCTGGGTGACAACTTGATTTACGGAGACGGCCTGTCCGGCATGATGCGCAACGCGATCATGCGCAAATCCGGCGCCACCGTCTTCGGCTATCGCGTCAGCGATCCCGAACGCTACGGCGTCGTGACATTCGGTCCCGACGGCAAGGCGGCCGCGTTGGAGGAAAAGCCCAAATCGCCCAAATCCGATTGGGCGGTAATCGGGCTTTATTTCTACGATCGAGACGTAGCTGGGCTGGCATCCAAGCTCAAGCCGTCCGCGCGCGGCGAGCTCGAGATCACCGATCTCAATGCCGAATATCTGAAGCGCGGCGATCTGGTGGTCGAAAAACTGGGCCGCGGCTATGCCTGGTTTGACACCGGCACGCACGAATCGCTGATCGAGGCCTCGGAATTCGTCCGCACCATCGAAAAGCGCACCGGGCAGAAGATCGGCTGCGTCGAGGAAGTCGCCTTCCGTAAGCGATTCATTGACACGGGACAGCTTTTGAAGCTCGCCCGGCTCTATAGCAAATCCGACTACGGCCGGTATTTGGAGCGCCTGGCCGAAGAGGGCCCCGACGCCTAAGCCCCGCGCGGTACGGTGCGCTTGGCTTCCGCGTTGGCGACGTATTCCGGCACCATGTTCTTGAGCACCACCAGCAGCCGGTCAATCCGCCCCTCGCGCGCGTGTTCGGCCAATTCGTCGAGCGCGCGCGACAGCATGGCGTAGTCGATGGTGCGAGGGGCGGCCAGGCGGATGCCCGGGACCTTGGTCGGCACCAGCGATTCGCCTGCGTGGAACAGCTCTTCGTGCAGTTTTTCGCCGGGCCGCAGGCCGACGAATTCGATGCCGATATCCTTGTCGGGCTTGAGCCCGGCGAGGCGGATCATCTGACGCGCAAGCTCGGCGATCTTTATCGGCTCGCCCATGTCGAGCACGAAAATCTTCCCGCGCTCCTCGCCGTCCGCGGCGGCCAGCGCCGATGATTGGAGGACGAGCTCGACGGCCTCGCGCGTGGTCATGAAATAGCGCGAAATCTCGGGATGGGTCACCGTCAGCGGGCCGCCAGCGGCCAATTGCCGCTGGAACAGCGGCACCACCGAGCCGGTCGATCCCAGCACGTTGCCGAAGCGCACGGTGACAAAGCGCGTGCCCCCCGATCGCCGCGATTCGACAAGATCGAGCGCCTGGCAAATACCTTCGGCCAGACGTTTGGACGCGCCCATCACATTGGCAGGATTGACCGCCTTGTCGGTCGAGATCATGACCATCGCCTTGACACCGTGGGCGCGGCAGGCTTCGGCCACGTTGCGCGTGCCCAGCACGTTGGTCATAACGCCCTCGGCGGGGTTCGCTTCCACGATCGGCACATGCTTGAGCGCGGCGGCATGGAACACCAACTCCGGCCGCTCATCGGCCATGATCGCGTCGATGCGGCCGCGGTCGCGTATATCGGCGATCACCGCTTGCCGGGGCAGGCCGGGGAATCGCTCCAGGATTTCGCGCTCGATGGCGTAAAGCGCGAATTCGCCGTTATCGAGCAGGGAAAGCCGTGCCGGCTCGAACGCGGCGATTTGGCGCGACAGTTCGGAGCCGATGGTGCCGCCGGCTCCGGTCACCAACACGCGCTTACCGCCGACCAGACCGCGCATGGCGGCGCGGTCCAGCACCGTCTGCGACCTGCCCAGCAGATCCTCGATCGCGACGGGCTCGATCGGCCGTGCCGCGTTCTTGGTCGGCTCGCGGAACTCGGTCAGCCGCGGCAGTCGCGCCAGGGGAATCCCCAGCCCGTCGGCCAGGTCGAGCAATCGGCGCACCGTGGCGCCGTCGAGCGTTGTCCCGCTCAGGATGAGCCGTTGCGGCTTGCTGCCGCGATCGTCGAGTTGCCGGATGATTTCCGCAGTCTCGCCGATCGTTCCCAGGATCGGCACGCCGCCGATATCGCGTCCGACGCGCAGCGTGTCGCCGGTGACGATTCCGACCACGCGGTAAAGCGGCTCGGCCCCGCGCGAGGCGGCGCGGATGAACAGATCGGCATCCTCGGTGGCGCCAATCAGCAGTACCGGAACACCGCCGCGGCCGCCATTCGTGTTCAGGAACTGGGCGATGCTACCGTCCTTCAGCAGGCGATAGATAAAACGCGGGCCGCCCAAGAGCGCCATCAGCACCAGCCAGTTGATCGCGACCAGCGAGCGCGGCAATCCTTCGAGCCGCGTCACCAGGAACATCAGCGGGAAATAGATCAGGATGACCAGGGTCACCGCGCGCGCCAGCGCCAGCAGATCGTTCAGCGAGGCGTAGCGCCAGATGCCCCGGTAGAGTCCCGCCCAGAAAAATACAGCGGCGGCCGTGGCCGCGAACATGGCGTCGTAGAACCAGAAGAGACCCTGGGAAAAATTGATGAAATAATCATCGCCGACGCGCAGATAAAGCGACAACGCGAACGCCACCGCCGCCATGACGATGTCATGGCCGAAGGCGGTTGCGGCGCGGCGGCTGACGATTCTCATGTCTCGTTATCCCGAATGTGGTCACGTTACGTGAAGCGCAACCGGCGCAGCAAGAAAAAACGCGCCGCATTCAAGGCCAACCGCGCCGTCTTTGCCGGAATATGTTAAGGATGGCGAATTCCGGACCGGGTTGGGGGTCTTCCCATGTTTTTCGTCGCGAGCAAGCTGTTCTGGATAATTCTCGAGCCCGGGAATCTGCTTCTCATCCTGCTCGTCCTGGGACTGCTGAGGATGGCGGCGACGCGTCGGCGCAAGGGCATGCTGCTGGCATCTTTCGCCGGCTTGGTTTTGGTCGCGATAACGGTTTTGCCGCTCGGACAATGGGCGATCGCGCCGCTCGAGATGCGTTTCCCCGCGCCCCAGCTGCCGGACCGTGTCGACGGCATTATCCTGCTCGGCGGCGCGGTCGACCCCGTCCTCACCCTGGCGCATGGGCAGGTTGCGCTCAACGAGGCCGGCGATCGCATCACCGAGACCTTCATTCTGGCAAAACGCTATCCCGATTCGCGTATTCTATTGTCCGGCGGCAACGGCACTTTGCTGCCCGCGGGAATGAGCGAAGCGAAGACGACCGAGGATCTTCTGGTCGAGATGGGCGTGGACGAGCATCGCCTGGTGATCGAAGACCGTTCGCGCAACACATATGAGAACGCCGTCTTCTCGAAGGCGGTGGCCGATCCGAAAACCGGCGAGACTTGGATACTCGTCACCTCGGCCGCGCACATGCCGCGCGCCGTGGGTTGTTTCCGCCATGCCGGATGGGAGATTCTGCCCTATCCGGTCGACTATCAGCCCAATGGGCGCTGGCGGTTCGATTACCTCGATCTTGGCGGCAGCCTCGTCTTGTTCGCCAGGGCGGCGCATGAATGGCTGGGGCTTGCCAGCTATTACCTGACGGGACGGATCGACACGTTCTTCCCCGGACCCTAATCGATTCCGGAAAGCAGAGTGCGATAGAACTTCTCGGTCGCGGCCTCGATCGCCTGGTCGGACATTCCGATCTCGACCAGCTTGCGTCCGGCCGTGCCGTAACGCCGGCGGCGTTCGCCATCGCCGGCGAGAGCGGCCAAGGCTTCCGCCAATGCGCCGGCATCGCCGGGCGGGACCAGGATGGCATTGATGCCGTTGCGGGCGACGTCGCGGCTGCCGGCGATGTCGGTGGCGACAATCGGCCGCGCCATGGACGCCGCCTCGAGCAGGCTTTTGGGCAGGCCTTCGCCGCCCAAGGAGGCCAGCACGGCGATATGCGCGCCGCGCCAGATTTCGCGGATGTCCTCCACGCGCCCGCGCCAGGTTATGCCGGGCAGACGACTCCAAGCCTCGAGCGTAGCCCGACCGATGGAACTGGGATTTTCCGCATCGGCCTCGCCGGCCAGCACCAGGCGCAAATCCATGCCGCGGCGCCGCAAAATTTGCTGAGCCTCGACCAAAATCGCCACGCCCTTGATGGCGATCATGCGCCCGACATAGGCCGCCACGGCCGGCGGAGCGGACGGCTCGGGTACCGGCGCGAAATGGGTCGTGTCCACGCCCGAGCCGGGAATGACCGCAATGCGCGGCGCGGCTTGCGGACAGAGCGAGATGAAATCGCGCCGGTCCTCGCCGTTCTGGACGATCACCTTGCCGTTCCGCCGAAGCAGGATCGCGGGCCACAGCCACCGCGCCAATGCCGCGATGCCCCTGGCCGGGAAATGCGGTGAGCCGCCGAGATATCCCATGCCGGTGATCATGCTCACCACCAGCGGCACGCCGGCGAGGCGCGCGGATATTCCGCCAAGCAAAGCGGGCTTCAGAGATACATGATGCACGACCAGCGGCCGTTCGCGGCGATAAAGCCGCCAGATCTCGATCACCGCCAGCGCGCTCGCGACCGGTCCGATCCGGCCGCGTTTCCAGCGCAACGGATGGAGCGCGTAGCCCAAGCCGCGGATACGTTCGCCATGCGCCGTGACGCGCGTTGCCACCGCGACCTCGAAACCGGCGCGGCGTGCGGCGCGCGCCATGGGCAAGCGATGCGACCAGAAATACCAATCTTCGGTGACCAGGAAGATGAGCTTCTTCCTGGGCTTGGCCTCAACGCTCATCGGCGGCGGCCCCGGCTATGAGTGCGCTCGTCAGCCACAGACTCGAAAGCCACCAGGCCTGCCAGATGCCGAAGCTCAGCATGGCGATGACCAGCGCCGATGTGGACCAGGCCAGCGCCGCGGCGCGCGGTCCGCGTTCAATCTGCGCCTTGAACCCCGCGCGCCACAGCCCCCACAAGACGACCGCCAGGCCCAGCAGCGTACCCGGCAAGCCCAACTCGACCCGCCATTGCAGGATCGCGTTATGCGGATGAAGCGGCATGGCTTCCATGGTGACGTTGTAACCAGCAGCCGGCAGGGCGGCAGCCAAGTTGGTATGGCCTTCCGGCAATTCGCGCGAAGCGTCCAT
>Ga0181531_10002393_pt1 | contig 11733 bp, 10 predicted proteins | sample PEATcosm2014_Bin_38_FD_119743 | JGI IMG/M metagenome (GOLD analysis project Ga0181531, IMG submission 119743) | Peatland microbial communities from MTU Mesocosm Facility, Houghton, MI, USA - PEATcosm2014_Bin11_10_metaG | ecosystem: Environmental > Terrestrial > Soil > Wetlands > Peat | place... | reverse complement strand
AGTTGGCGGCTGGACCTGGAGCGCGAGATCGATCTGATCGAAGAGGTGGCGCGGGTCTATGGCTACAACCGCTTTGCCAACACGCTACCGGCCTTCGGCGAGGGAGTGCGCGCACTGCCCTGGGCTCGAAGCGAGGCAGCGGTGCGCGGCACTCTGCTGGCCGCGGGGTTCCACGAGGCGATTGCCGGCACCTTCTGCTCCGCGGCAGAGGCGGCGTTGACGGCGCCCCAGCCGGGGCTGGCCGTTCCGCTGGGCAATCCGCTTAGCGAGGAGGCCGGCGTGTTGCGCCCGTCGCTGGTGCCCGGCATGTTGGCGATGATTGCCGGCAACCTGCATCGCGACGTGAGCGACGTGCGGTTGTTCGAACTGGGCACGGTCTTCGCTGGCACGACAGAAAAGGTGGAAGAGCGGCCAGCAGTGGCCTTCGGCGCGGTGGGCAGTTTGCCGGAGCAAGGGCCGCTGCATCCTGCACGGGCTATCGATTTCCACGATGTGAAAGGCGCGGTGGAGCAGGTGTTGGCGCGCTTTCAGGCGCATGCCGTTTACTTCGACCGCTTTCCCGCGGAGGCCGGGCTTACTCCCGGGTGGCTGCATCCCTACCGGGCAGCGCGGGTCGCGGTCGAGGGCGCTACTGTGGGGTGGTTCGGTCAACTGCATCCCAGCGAAGCAGCGGCGCGCAAACTGAAAGACCCTGTGCTGGTGGGCGAGCTTTATCTGGACCGGCTGTACAAGCTGCCGTTGCGCAAACCGATTGCGAGAGAGATTTCCCGCTTCCAGCCCGTTCGCCGCGACTTTTCGCTGGTCCTGGACGAGAGTGTTGCGTGGGAGAAGATCGACCAGGAGCTGGCCGGCCTGCACATTCCTGAGCTGGTCGAGTGGCGGGTGCGCGAGGTGTTTCGCGATGCGCGGCTCGGCGCGGGTGAGTATTCGCTGCTGATGGGCGCTACCTTTCAGGCGCAGGATCGTACGCTGCGCGAGGAAGAGTTGCAGAGCTTCCAGGCGCAGGTCGTGGAGGCTGTTGGCAAGGCTGGCGCGCGGCTGCGGACTTAAGCGGAGAAAGCAATCAGATTGGCGCTATACTTGCTCGGACAAGCTGGATTTGAGCGGAGGGTTTTCGCATGTCGCAGTCTTTCTGGGAGTCCGAGGTGGGGGATGGTGCGCAGCACCAGACCCAGCCGCCGGAACAGGCAGAGGAGCCGGGGACTCTTGCCTTGAGCGTGGACGAATTCTCAGCGCTGGAGGAGCGGATTTTGCGCGCGGTGAACCTTGTCAAGCGGGAGCGGCTGGCCCGCGCCGCAGCCGAGGAGCGCGCCACCCAGGCCGATGCCCAACTGCGCGAGCAGGCGCCGCTGGTTGAGAATCTGCAAAAGGAACTGAGCGCCCTGCGCGCCGAGCGCGACCATGTGCGCCAGAGGGTGGAGCGCCTGCTCACACAGCTCGACGCAATCGAGCTCTAAGGCTGGGCACGGAGGCAAGGCATGGCTGAGGAACAGCGCGATAATGCAACCGGCTACGTCACCGTCGAGATCTACGACCAGATTTATCATCTCTCCGGCCAGGACACAGCGCATATCCGCCAATTGGCGGAGCGGGTAGACGCCAAAATGCGCGCCGTTGCAGCCCAGGGGCGCACCGTGGACTCTCTGCGCGTGGCTGTGCTGGCGGCCTTGAATCTGGCCGATGAACTCTCCCAAGCCGGCAGCGCCGATGCGCGGCTGGGCCATGCGCGCGCGGCCAGCCTGCGGGGGCTTCTGGACGAAGTGCTGGAGGAAGACCGGAAAACCGGATCGTAGACGCGGCGATGAGCCGGCCCCTTCGCTTGATCGGCTCGGCCCTGCGAGTCGGATTGCCACGCTGCCGCGAGTTGAATTAAACCCCACCTATCTACATTACCTTTGGTCCGAATCGACCCAAGATTAGTAAAGTCTAAGCCACGATCACCGATGATGCCACTAACCTGGAGCGCGAAACTGCTTCGGCCTTGGCCTGCATCGTTTGGGCGGTCTTGGACCGACGAGTATGCCGTATCTGGTCTCGTTACACCTTCAAAGCACGCAGTTGCAAGTTCATCCGTGCCGGAATCGGCGTGGCCAATCCCAGAATGAATGGTTCCAGCTCCGGCGCGGGCTGATGAGAAAGAGGAAACTGTGAGACGTTTGATTCTTGGAATCAGCCTGATACCGTTGATTGCTTCCACTACACTGCTTGCGGAGAAAGCGGCAAATCCGGAAATCTCCCTGGGGACTCGCCTTTCCGGCGGCGGCCGGATCGTTATTCCTCAGTCCGGTATTCAACGTGCGGGAGACTTCGGTTTACGGTCGCAAACTCAGTACAAGATGCTCGTTCCCGCAGGCCGTCCCGAAGGCGTGGTCGGATTCAGCGAGATCGAGTCCACGCGGGAAGCAACTCAACCGGTAAGTGGGTACTTCGCGGAAACGCCCGCCTCGCTGGCTTGCCTTTACGGCTTGGTGAGCGCGACCTCTGGATGCAATCCGGAGACCCTGACTGCTGTCGCGGCGGGCGGCTCGAAGGCCATCGCAATTGTCGATGCCTACGATTACCCGACGGCCCTGGCTGACCTGACCGCCTATTCCAAGCAGTTCGGACTTCCTGCGCCCACCCCATCGACTTTCACGGTAGCCTACCCGACCGCGACAAAGCCGGGCCCCGACCCGAATTGCGCCTACTATGGCGGCTGGGACTGCTGGGCCTCCGAATCGGCGCTGGACATCGAGATGGCGCACGCTGCGGCTCCCTCTGCGCACATCTACCTGGTCGAAGCGAAATCCAACAGCAACGCCGACCTTTACGCCGCGGTGGCCAAGGCTGTAGCGCTGGTCCAGGCCGCGGGCGGTGGAGAAGTGTCGATGAGTTGGGGCGGTGCGGAGTTCTCCACCGAAGCCAAGTCCGACGTAACTTTCACGGGAGCCAATGTGGTCTTCTTTGCCTCCAGCGGCGACAGCGAAGGCACCATTTACCCCGCTGCCTCCCCCAACGTGGTCGCGGTCGGAGGCACCACCATCTCGCGCAATCCTTCCAATCTGAACTTCGAGGGGGAGACTTCGTGGGAAGATAGCGGCGGCGGCTATAGCATCTACGAGCCACGGCCGTCTTTCCAGAGCTCTATATCCGCGCTGGTCGGTTCCTATCGCGGCGTTCCGGATGTGGCTGCGGTGGGAAATCCAAGAAGCGGTGTCTGGGTCTACAACAGCTATGACAACACCTCCGGTGGTTCCCTCTATGCATGGAACATCATCGGTGGCACCAGCGTTGCAGCCCCGTTGTGGGCTGGCATCGTCAATCACGCCGGCCACTTCAGCGCCTCTACTGCCGCCGAGCAGACGCTGATTTATGCGAACGCCAAGACGGCTGCAAATTTCCGCGACGTCACATACGGCACTTGCGGCTATTACGAAGGCTGGTCGGCGGTGGCCGGCTGGGATCCTTGCTCGGGGAACGGCGCTCCAATAGGCGCCGCCGGTAAGTAGCTTCTGTCTTTGCTGGGGTCGGCGATGGCCCTCTCTCTTCCGTACTGGGGGAAGGCCATCGCTTTCTTTTTCGGTTCACGATTCCCAAAACCGGCGGCCTGAGAAAGTAGCACAACGCGCCCACCTCGCACAAGACTTGTAATTCCTCGTCAGGCCCCGTACTATCCGCAATAGAAACCGGCCTGCAAAGCAGGTGGGTGGTCAACGCTGGTTGAACCAACATTCATGAACAGGGGCTCAACTCGACAATCGGTTCTGTGTGCCGTGTCCGCCAGTCCGGAATGCCTAATGAACCGCGGAGAGCTCCACCGTCTTAGGACGGGTTCACCAGCACATCGCTCACGGCCCAGTGGGCCGGATTCTACTTTCCTCGCGGCCTGAGGGGTATCCTGACTCAGGTGCATCCCGTTCTCTTCCAAATCGGAGCAGTTCTCGTGCCGGCCTATGGCGCCTTGGCAGCCGTGGGCGTGTTGCTAGGCCTGTTCCTGGCGCAGCGCACCGCGCGCATCGCCGGAGTGAATTCCGGGCAAGTGTGGAACCTGTGCGTCGTCGCTCTGTTTTCTGCGCTCATCGTGCAGCGGCTGCTGCTGGTGCTCATGAACTGGAGCGACCTGCGCCGTCATCCGCACTGGATGCTGGCTCTCTCGATGATTCATCATCCACTGCTCACGGTCGTCGGCGCATTGGCAGGTGTGGGCGCGGCTGCTCTGTACGCGCGGCGGGAGCGGATGCCGCTCGGCACGACGGCCGATGCGCTGGCTGCTCCGCTGGCCCTGGGGCTGGCCTTCGAACAACTGGGCGCGCTGCTGGCCGGGTCGGACTATGGGACTGAGGCCGCCCTGCCTTGGGCCGTGACGTACACCCATCCCCTGACCGCCCGTTGGAGCGGAACGCCGCTCGGAATTCCGCTGCATCCCGTGCAGGCCTACGCGGCCCTGGCTTTCCTGACCCTCTCCATATTCCTGCTGATTTGGCTGCCGATTCGACAGCAGCAGGGCGATGTCGCCGGGCTATGGCTCCTGGGCGCCGGCGTAGCCATTTACATCACCGAGTTATGGCGCGATCCCGAAGGCCGCGGCGTGGTGCTGGGCGGAGTTCTGGACGGCCCGCAAGTGGCGGCGGCTCTGATGGTGTTGGCTGGAGGGCTGGTGCTGCGGGAGCGCAAAGGTTTGCACACAAGGCAAGGCTCGAACCAGGAGGCCGCGCATGTTTGAGCCCCGCACCCTTGACGTGCCCGCGGAGGCGGCCGGCCAGCGGCTCGATCAATATGTGGCCGCGCAACTGGACGGCGTGAGCCGCTCACGCGTGCAGCTTCTCATGGAACAGGGCGATGTGCTGGTAAACGGCGAGCGGGAGAAGGCCTCGATGAAGCTGCGCGGGGGCGAGCGCATTGCGATAACCGGCGAGCCTCATCCCGCGCCCCTCAAGGCCACGGCAGAAGACATTTGGCTGGACGTGGTCTTCGAGGATGCCGATCTAGCAGTCGTCAACAAGCCCGCAGGAATGATGGTCCACGCCGGCTCGGGGCAGAACGAAGACGCACGCAGCCGCGGCACGCTGGTCAACGCGCTGCTCTATAGGTTTCGCGCCCTCTCTTCCACCGGCGGCGAGCTGCGCCCCGGCATTGTGCACCGCCTGGACAAAGCCACCAGCGGGCTGATCGTAGTGGCCAAGAACGACCGCGCCCACCTGGCGCTGGCGGAGATGTTTTCCAGCCGCCGGATCAAGAAGACCTATGTCGCGCTGGTGCAGGGCGCCGTAGTGCGGGAGAAGGGGACCATCAATGCCGCCGTGGGCCGCGACCCGGTGCGGCGCACACGGATGACTGCCCAGCCTACCGAAAACGCCCGCTCCGCAGTCTCACACTATGAGGTGGTTCGCCGCTTCAGCAGCCGCTTTGGCAAGTTCACCCTGGTGCGGGTGCGCATTGAAACCGGCCGGACGCACCAGATCCGGGTGCACATGGCGTCGATCGGTCATCCGGTGGTGGGAGACACACTCTACGGCGGGGCGGGCCAACTTACCGACCAGGTGGCTGCGCAGGCCGCGCAGTCCAAGGCCGCGCGGCGCAAGGCGGACCCGGAAAGGCTCAGGCTGGGACGGAACTTTCTGCACGCGGCTAAGCTTGAATTTCCCCACCCTGCGACGGGTAAGCTGCTTGAGTTCGAGGCGCCGCTACCGGAGGAACTGGAGACCTTCCTGGCCCGGATCGCGGAAGGCCAAATCGCACCGGTCGCCGGCAACATCCCGGCGGCATTGCACGGCAAGCGCCGTTGATAAGATGAGGAAGCTATGGACACAAAACTAATTGTTCTCGTGCTTGCAGCCGCGTTCTCGGCCGCCGCACTGCCGGCGCAGCAACCCGCGGCCCCGCCGGCGGCTCAGCCCGCGCAAACTCCCGCAGCCCAGCCGGCGGCGCCCCAGTCCGCCGATCAGGGTGCCGAAGGGACCGCGCCCACCATCACGATCAACGCCAATGAGGTCAACCTCATCTTCACCGTCACCGACAAGCACGGGCACTACAATCCCAACCTGAAGCAAAGCGACTTTGCCCTGCTCGACGACCAGAAGGCGCCGGCCAGGGTGAACTCCTTCCACCAGCAGATCAATCTGCCGATACGCGTAGGCATCGTCATCGACGCCAGCACGTCGATTCGCTCGCGCTTTCAGTTCGAGCAGCAGTCCGCGACCGAGTTTCTGCTCCAGATCCTCAAGGCCAGGAGCGACCGGGCTTTTGTGATGGGTTTCGACGTGACGCCCACCGTGACTCAGGATTGGACCAACAACATCGACGCCCTGGAGACGGGCGTCAACCGGCTCCGTCCCGGCGGCGGCACCGCCCTGTTCGACGCCGTCTACACCGCTTGCCGCGACAAGCTGCTCGACGTTTCGCGTGGCCAGGAGCCGGTGCGCAAGGCCATGGTGCTGCTCTCCGACGGTGATGACAATCAGAGCCGCGTCCACCCGGACGAGGCCATCAAGGAATGCCAGCGCGCGGAGACCATCATTTACGCCATCAGCACCAACTGGACGCCCAGCCGCGGAAAAGGCGACCAGGTGCTCTCCAAGATGGCCGAGGAAACCGGCGGCCAGGTCTTCTTTCCACCCTCGGTCGAAGAAGTATCCAACAGCTTCCACGCCATCGAGGAAGAGCTGCGCAGCCAGTACGCGCTGATCTATACGCCGGCCGACTTCAAGACCGACGGCGCCTTTCGCCCCATCTACCTCTATTGCAACGACCGGCGTTACCAGGCGCGGGCGCGCAAGGGTTACTTCGCGCCGCGCCAGTAGTGAGAAGAGGTCGATTCTCGTCGGGTTCCCCGGCAGCGCTGCCGCCCCGCGCGCGAGTGAAGCCTGTGCCGGCCCCAAGGTGCCCCTACTACTGTCTTGATCGTGTGATTCGGCAGTTAGTAAACAAACGATAGGGTGCCCCCGGTCTCGATCTTGAGACCGGGGAGATTACCTGTTCACACGGTCGCCGCACTCGCCAACCGGCGAGGCTTCCGATTGCAACCGGGGCCATGCATTTCATCCCAAGTCCGAAAAAAGCGCCGGGGCAAATCCCGCCCCGGCGATGCGCGTGCAACGCAATGAATCTCATTCGGACCCCGGCCGCTGTGCGGGCGGGCTGAAGGCGACTGGCCCCACCGCGGGTGGATTAGAGCGCTTTCGGATTTACCGTAGACTTCCGTGCCCCATCCATTCCGCGTTTTTCTGCGGAATGGGTGGGATACCTGCAAAATTCCGGCCTGAACAATTCCCGAAAATGCTCGATCCTCTCCGCAGATCGATCGGTGCCACCGCGGATGGATGGGCCCCACCGCAGGGGTTCAGGCAGCCGTATCGCCGCGAACCTCCGAAGGCGCGTTCAACTGCCGGCGCAGGCTCCCCGCCAGATCGGCCACTACGCGAAGCCTTTCGGCCAGGGGAATGGGCACCTCGCTGCCGGAAAGAGCCAACTGCGAGTGCAGCAGCAGCCCCGCGACCGTGGTCTTCAGCTCGGTCTCGATGGCCGCGGCCGCCGCCCGGCGGGCCATCGCCTGCTCCCGCTCGCGGCGATGCAACGCGGCGCGAATCTCCCTGGTCAGCCGGGCCGCTCCAGAGAGCGCAAAGTTGATCTGCAGGGGAATGGCCAGCCCGGCGTGCTCCCATATTGCCTCGGCGGCGGCCGGATCGCACTCGCCCATCGTCTCATCCACCACCACGGCCAAAAACTCCCGGCGCCGGAGCGCTGCCAGAGCGGCCTTGCGTCCCTCCGCCACTTCAATCTCCATGCCTAGTTGCGCGCTCACCAAGGCGGCGCAGTTGCGGGCGCCTTCGATTCCGGTCACGATCAGAATGCTCATCTCCAACTCCTCGTTCCTTGCCCGGCCAGGTTCTGGCCCAGGGCTGTTACTCCAGCGTGCTTTTTTGCGCTGTTTTCTCAGGTCCTTGCAGATTCTGTGCCGTGCGAGCCGGGTGGAATCTCCCAGCGCCGGCCCGCCGATGCGATCGGCTCCGGTTGCTGCAGGGCTATGCTTCCCCCATCGGATCGGCGATGCCGTACTCCTTTAGCTTCCGGTAAAGGGTGGTCTTGCCGATGCCCAGCAGCTTCGCGGCCTGCAACTTGTCGCCTTTGAGGGCGCGAATGGCTCCCAGAATGGCCTCGCGCTCCAGATCGGCCAGCGTCTTCACCTCGGGCGCGCTGCTCTCCGCAGCCGGCTCGCCGTGAGCTGTGGCGCTGCGCCGCGCCTCCAGGCCTTGTTGCTGCAACTGGGTCGGCAGGTCGCCCAGGTGCAACACCGGACCTGAGGAGAGAGCGCAGGCCCGCTCCACCGAGTTCTCCAGCTCGCGCACGTTGCCCGGCCAATCGTGCCGCATCATGGTGCGCAGGGCCTCGTCGCTCAGCGTGAACTTCGTGCCGTGCTCGCGGCTGATGCGGTCCAGGAAGTGCGCCGCCAGCAACGGTATATCTTCGCGGCGGTCGCGCAGCGAGGGCAGCCGCAGATTGACCACATTGAGCCGGTAAAAGAGATCCTTGCGGAAGGATCCCTTCTCGACCATTGCCGCCAGGTCGCGGTTGGTGGCGGCCACGATGCGGGCCTTGATCGCAACGCGGTGGGTGGCGCCCACCGGCCGCACTTCCTTTTCCTGGAGTGCGCGCAGCAGCTTGGCCTGCAAATCGAGCGATAGCTCGCCGATCTCATCGAGGAAGACCGTGCCCCCTTCGGCCGACACCAGCAACCCGTCCTTGGAGCGGTTGGCGCCGGTAAAGGCCCCTTTCACGTAGCCGAACAACTCGCTCTCGATCAGCGTGGGCACCAGCGAGCCGCAATCGACCGGCAGGAAGGGCTTTTGGGAGTTGGGGCCGTAGGCGTGAATCGTCCGCGCCACCAGCTCCTTGCCCGTGCCGCTCTCGCCCAGAATCAGCACGGGGTGCGAACTCTGGGCCACTTTGGAAAGGATGCGGTAAAGCTTCTCCATCTCTCCGGAGCGGCCGATCATCGCTCCCAGCCCCTGCGAGAGCCGCAGCCGCTCCCGCAACTGGCGGCTGGCGGTGTCGGTCGTCAGGCTGGCCGAGGCGCGGTCCAGCACCGTCGAAAGCTCGTCCATGGCGAAGGGCTTGGTAAGGTAGTCCGAGGCGCCGCAGCGCATCGCCTCCACGGCCGCGTTGACCGAACCCGAGGCGGTCATGGCGATCACCGAGGTTTGCGGATAGAGCAGCTTGACCTCGGAGACCAGCTCCAGCCCGTGATTGCTGCCCGCGGGCAGGTTGAGCAGCACAATATCGGCCGCCCGGCCTCGCAGCTGGCTGCGGGCCTGTCCGAGGTCGCCGGTGCTTTCGACGGCGTAGCCGAGGCTGGCGGCGATCTCCGAACAGGCCGACCGCACCGCGGCGTCCGCGTCCACCACCAGCAGGTGCAGCCGTACCGCCTGTTCCGCAACTTGGGGGATGAACTCCATGCCTCTTGAGTTTAGAACTGTTTCGAGCATTGTATTCGCCTCCGGCGCGATTGGGTGAACTGGATGTGCGGCGGCCGCTCTTGCGCCACTCCGGTCGCCGCTCATTGGGTGAATTCCCGCCAAGGGAAATTGCCGCATCGCTCCGGGCTCACAGGGTCCGCACGGGCAACTCGATGACGAAGCGCGCTCCCGCCGGATTGCGATTTTCCGCGTGAATCCGGCCGCCCGCCGCCTCCACGATCGAACGGGTGATGGACAGCCCGAGCCCGCAATGGGCGGCAGGCCACACCGCCTTCGCCTGGGTAACCTTCGCATGGGTCGTGTAGCCCGACTCGAAGACCCATTCCAACGTGTTCCGGGGAATGCCCGGCCCGTTATCTTCGATCGTCAGTACCAGCCTGGGCTCGGCGCCCGGTCCCTCGCGGAGCTCGCGCAATCCAAGTTGAATTCTGCCGCCCCCGGGCATGGCCTCGACTGCGTTCTTTACCAGATTCACCAGCACCCGGGTCAAATCTTCGCCGGTCAGCCTCACCGGAAGCGCGCCGCCCTGCGCATCCACCGTCAGAGCGATCGAGGGCCCGGCCAGGGCCGAAAGCAAATTCCGGGTTGCCAGCAATTCTCCGGCCAGGTTGCCGATCGGCTCGGCGGGCATCGGTTCCCAGCGCAGGATCCTCCCGGACTTGCCCCCTGCCTTCGCTTCGCCCGGCACTTTGTTCACCTCGCACTGGCTTCTATCGGGGCGGGCGGCTCCCGTCGCTGCGCGGGTATCGAGGGCCACCAGCTTCTCCACCAGCCGGCGGCTGGCCGCGGCCACCAGCCTCAACTCGCTTCCATAGTGAAAGAACGGGGTTGCCAGCACCCCCGGCTCCTCCAGCAGATCGCAGTAGAGCCCCAGCGCCGTGACCATGTTCCTGGCGTCATGTGCCACCTCCGCCAGGCTCTCTCCGTGACCGCGCAGCGTGGCCAGCGTCTCCACCACCGCCTCCACCCGCTTGCGTTCCGCTCCGTCCAATCCGACCGCATGTTCCATCTGCTGCATGGTCCGCTCCCTTCCTGTCCAGTCCAAGTTCCTTCCCTTGACCCTGACCCCTGAGGCCAGATCCCTGACCCCTGTTCCCTGATTCCTGCCTCTGGGCTTTGTCCTCTTCTATTACACGCAGCGTGCCAAACTAGAACACTTTGGCTAAGTTCCTAATAAGGGAATGACTTACTGTCCGATTCTTAGACAGTCCCGTAGAACCGGATCGAATCTGTCCGTTCCAAAATGGGACAAGGCGGCCCGCTGCGATTGCACTAACCTTTTTATCTTCAGTCAGTTACTTCACGATTCCCGTTCCGGGTCCGGGAAATTCCGCTTTCCCGTCCTGGAACCGGCCTTGCTTTCGGGAACCGCCTTCCAGCGGGGCCCCGCTCCCGTACAATGCCCCTATGCACGCGTCCGGTCTTTTCTTTCGTCCCGGCGGCAGGCTCCCTGCCCAGCTTCGCCCGCTCTCCCTCGCCCCCGGTTTTGTTCAAACCGCCGAAGGCTCGGTGCTGGTCTCGCTGGGCAATACACGGGTGCTGACCTGCGCCACCATCGAACAGGGGGTGCCGGGCTGGCTGCGCAACTCCGGGCGCGGCTGGGTGACGGCCGAGTACGCCATGCTGCCCCGCTCCACGGTGACCCGCACCCCGCGCGAGAGCGAACGGGGCAAGATCGGCGGCCGGACGCACGAGATTCAGCGTCTCATCGGCCGCAGCTTACGTTCGGTTGTGGATATGCAGGTCCTGGGCGAGCGCACGGTGATTCTGGACTGCGACGTCATCCAGGCCGATGGCGGCACGCGCACCGCGGCCATTACCGGCGCGGCGGTGGCGCTGGCCCTCGCCCTCAACGCGCTGGTCGAAGCCGGAACCCTGAAAGCCTCGCCGCTGAAGCAACTGGTTGCCGCGACCTCCGTAGGGATCGTAGGCGGCGCCGCACTGCTCGACCTCTGTTACGAAGAGGACTCGCAGGCCGAAGTAGACATGAACGTGGTGATGACCGCCGATGGCGGCATGATCGAGACCCAGGCCACGGCGGAGAAGGGAAGCTTCTCCCGTAGCCAGCTGAATGGACTCATCGATCTGGCCGAGGCGGGCCTCAAGGAAGTTTTTGCCGCGCAACGCGCCGTGCTGGGGCTGTAGGGCCGCTGCGTCGTACACCCCTACCGCAGCACCGTCGCCAGCAGCAGCGTCGTTCCCAGCCCCGCCACCGACAACACCGTCTCCAGCACCGACCACGTCAAGAGCGTCTGCTTCAGCTCCAGCTTGAAGAAGGCCT
>Ga0181531_10002391_pt1 | contig 11736 bp, 12 predicted proteins | sample PEATcosm2014_Bin_38_FD_119743 | JGI IMG/M metagenome (GOLD analysis project Ga0181531, IMG submission 119743) | Peatland microbial communities from MTU Mesocosm Facility, Houghton, MI, USA - PEATcosm2014_Bin11_10_metaG | ecosystem: Environmental > Terrestrial > Soil > Wetlands > Peat | place... | reverse complement strand
GACATGGACCCGCCAGACCCGCTCGAAATCGGCGAAGCTGGTCTCGGCAAAGGGTGCGGCGTGATAGATGCCGGCATTGTTGACCACCACATCGAGCCGCCCGAATCGGTCGAGCAACGCTTCCGTCACGCGCTCCCACACAGCTTCGTCGCGCACATCGAGCGTTTCGTAGGTAGCTTTGTCGCCGAGGGCCGCGGCCACCGCCCGACCTTCCGGGTCGCGAATATCGGTCACCGCGACGTGCGCCACGTCCTCATCGACGAAAGCCTGCGCGATCGCGGCACCGATGCCGCGCGCCGCGCCGGTAATCAGCGCCACCTTTCCGGTCAGCCGGCCCATGCCGCTATCCCCTACCCCTCGAACAAAACGGCGCCAAACACCTGCCTGGCCGTTTCGCGTAGCACGTATTTCTGAACTTTTCCCGTAGACGTGCGCGGCAGCGGCCCGAAAACGATGCTCTTGGGCAATTTGTACCCGGCCAGGTGGGCGCGGCAGAACGTCAGCAGATCGGCTTCCGTGGCCGCGGCACCCTCCCTGAGCTCGACAAAACCGGCCGGCGCCTCACCCCATTTGGCATCCGGCCGCCCGACCACCGCGGCGGCACTGACGGCAGGGTGCCGGCACAGCACTTCCTCGACCTCGACCGACGAAATGTTCTCACCGCCCGAAATGATCACGTCCTTGCTGCGATCGCGGATGCGCACATAGCCGTCCGGCTCCACCACTGCCAGATCGCCGGTATGGAACCAGCCACCGGCAAAGGCTTCCTTCGTAGCCTCCGAATTTTTCAAATAGCCCTTCATGACGATATTGCCACGGAACATGATTTCACCGACCGTTTCCCCATCATGCGGCACTTCCAGCATGGTCGCCGGGTCCAGCACACGCATGTCTTCCTCGGCAAGGCTGGCAAAACCCTGCCGCGCGATTTTCGCCGCCCGCGCCTCGGGCGCCAGGCCGGCCCAGTCTTCGTGCATCGGGCAGGCGGCCGCGGGGCCATAGGTCTCGGTCAGGCCGTAGATATGCACAAGATCGATACCGATCTCGCCGGCCCGCGAAAAAGTGCGGCTCGGCGGCGGCGATCCGCCGGTGGTGCCGGTCACGCGATGCGCAATGCCTTCGCGCAACGCATCCGGCGCGTCGATCAGGCTGGTATACACAATCGGCGCGCCGCTCATGTTCGTCACGCGATGCCGGCGGATCGCCGCGAAAATCGCCGCCGGCTCCACCCGCCGCAGGCAAACATTCGTGCCCGCCAGCGCCGCCACCGTCCACGGAAAGCACCACCCATTGCAATGGAACATCGGCACCACCCAAAGATACACGGCGTGCCGGCGCATGTCGGAGATAAACACATTATTCAGCGCATTCAGATACGCCCCGCGATGATGCGCCACCACCCCCTTCGGGTTGCCGGTCGTGCCCGACGTGTAATTCAGCGAAATCGCATCCCACTCATCCGCCGGCAGCGACCATTCGAACCCATCGTCGCCCCCCGCCAGAAACGCTTCGTATTCAATCGTTCCGATAAATTCACCGCCGCGAGCCCCCGGATCGTCGATATCCACGATCTGTGGCCGCGCCTCCGCCGCCATCAGGTTCAGTGCGCGGGCGATCACCGGGCCGAATTCACGATCGGTCAGCAGAAGCTTTGTCCCGCCATGTTGAAGCTGAAACGCGAGCGCCTCGGCATCGAGCCTGGTGTTCAACGTGTTGATCACCGCCCCGGTCATCGGAATGCCGAAATGCGCTTCCACCATGGGCAGCGTGTTTGGTGCCATGATGGCAACGGTATCGCCGCGCCCGATGCCGCGCCGCGCCAGCGCCGAGGCCAGGCGCCGGCAGCGCCCATAGGTCTCCGCCCAGGTCTGCGCGCGGTCCCCCTGCACGATCGCGGTGCGCTCCGGGTAGAGCAGCGCGGCCTTCGGCAAAAAACTCATCGGCGACAGCGCCACATAGTTAGCCGCCGTGCGCTCCAGCCCGATATCATAGGCATTGGCCGCCATGGTCGGCGCAATCCTCCTCTGGTTACAGTCTGTGTTACCAGGGTTTTGCTGGGTGCGCACCGGGTCCATTGACTTGGCGGGTGTAACGCGTTACAGCGCCACCCGTGATGTTTGGGTGGTGTGGTGGCAAGCGCAGCAGAGAGGATGAGGGCGTTGCGGGCGCGCCGGCGCGCAAAGGGCTTGCGCGAAATCCGGCTGCTGGTCCCCGATGTGAAAAGTGAGGCATTCCGCCGCGAGCTCGCCCGGCAGGTGGCCAGCCTCGATCCTCAGGACGAGGCGGAAGTCATGCGATGGATCGAGGATGTAGGCGAATTCTACGAAGACGATGCGCCCAAGGAGCGTCATCTGGCGCAAGGTATGCGGGAGCTGCGCATCGTTATTCCTGACGCGCGCAGCCCCGAATTCCGCAAGCGGGTTGCCGAGGAGGTCGCACGCCTGAACCCGGCCGCCGAGGAAGAAGCCATCGCCTGGATTGAAAGCGTATCGCTGTTCGACAACGAAGATGCGCCGCGGTGATGTCGTAACGGTCGCCGCTTCCGGCGACTACGGCAAGCCGCGGCCGGCGGTCATCGTGCAGAGCGACACGTTTCCGTCGGTTATCGTCTGCCAGATGCCCTCGTAGCTCATGGCAGCGGAGTTCATCCGCCTCAAGAATGATCACTCGCCGATGCACGATCTCGCCTGGTCGGGAGCTCGCGCTAAGCGGCGGCCGCTATGAAGACTGCGTCGTTTGCATTGACCTAGCGGTCGTAACGCGTTACAGTGTCGCGGCTAAAGGTTAGGATCGTTGATGTGGCGAGTGCAGCGGAGAGAATGAAGGCATTGCGGGAGCGCCGGCGGGCCCTGGGATTGCGCGAGATTAGGCTCGTGGTCCCCGATGTGAACAGTGAGGCATTTCGACGCGAGGTAGCCCGCCAGGTCGCCAGCCTTGACCCGGTGGATGAGGAAGAAGCCATGCGCTGGATCGAGGACGTGGGCGAGTTCTACGAAAAAGATGCGCCGGGGTGACATCGTTACGGTTGCCGTCGCTGGCGACTATGGCAAGCCGCGGCCGGCCGTCATCATCCAAAGCGACAAACTTGGGCCCGATCACCCGTCAATCGTAGTCTGCCAGATGACCTCAATGCTGGTCCCCGCCTGGTTGTTTAGACTTACAATCGAGCCTTCAACCGAAAACGGCCTCCGAATGCCTTCGCAGATCATGATGGACAAGCCGGTTACGGTACGGCGCGATAAGGTGGGTGCTCAAATCGGGCGGCTCGGCGAGCGCGATCTCGACCGCCTTAACGTTACGCTCGCATGGGTAATGGGCCTAGGGGGGTAATACTCGGCGCGTGCATCCCGAGGGACAGGAATGAGCAAGGACACGCACGCGTCCGATCGCAAGCTCCCGCATCGCCAGGGCCAATGCAGGCCAGGGTTGCTCGATGGTGCCAGCACCGTCAGTCGAACCTATGCCGCCCCGCAACACGATGCCCATGGTGCCGCCCAGCACTCCCGCGCCAGGCGGCACCGCCGCGCTCAGGCAGCCTTGCGCCCAGCCAGCGCATGCACATCGGCCGCATTCAGCGTCTTGCCGCCAATCGCCCAGTCACCCTGCTCGAACTCCTGCACCCGCACCCAGGTCACCCCGCGCAGCGCCTCGCCCTCCACCGAGACCATCGCCTCCGTCACCTTCTCCACCAGCGTGCGCTTCTGCTCACGCGTAAACACGTCCTTGATCACATCGATCGTCACGAGCGGCATATCACATCCTCCAAAATTACCCGGCCCACACGCCGGCGACACACCTGAACCTGCCAGCCCGGCCGCCGCCCCGCTTGCAGACCGCCTGATGTTTTGCTGGAGATGGTCCGGAGATTTGCCAGGCTGCCCGCGATGATCTTCGGCTTCGGCGCCTACCGGCTCGATACCGCCACCGCCGAGCTGCGCTGCCAGGGCGCCCCGGTGCCGGTGGAACCGCAGGTGCTCGCGGTGCTGCGCCTGCTGATCGAGCACCGCGACCGCCTGGTCACCAAGGAAGAACTCATCGAGCGCGTCTGGAACGGCAGGTTCGTTTCCGACGCCGCCGTATCGAGCCGCATCAAATCCGCCCGCCAGGCCATCGGCGACAGCGGCGAGGCCCAAAGCCTGATCCGCACCGTGCCCAAACTAGGCTTCCGCTTCGTCGGCGACGTCACCGTCACCCCGCTTCCCTCGCCACCCGTGCCGCGGGAAGCGCCGCATGCCGCACCGGATACACCGCCCAACGAATCCGCGCGCCCGTCCATCGCCGTTCTGAAATTCGATCTTCTCGGTGAGCCCGGCCCCCTGGCCGCCGTGGCCGAGGCGTTGCCGCACGACCTGATCGTGGAACTGTCCCGCCTGCGCTGGCTGTTCGTCATCGCCCGCGCATCCTCCTTCCAGGTCCCGCCGGGCGCCGCGGCCACCGGCACCGTCCAGTCCGTCCTCAACGCGCGCTACTGCCTGTCCGGCGCCATCGAAATCGACAACCGCCGCCTCACCGTCAAGGTCGAGCTATATGACACCAGCAACCACGGCGTCGTCTGGGGCGACCATTACAGCGGCAGCATAGACGCGGTGCACGACATCCGCGCCCGCATCGTGCACGCCGTCGTCAACGCGCTGGAATTGCAAATCCCCCTGAACGAAGCACGCCGCGCGCTGCACGCCCCGAACAATCTCGATGCCTGGTCATCCTACCATCTCGGCCTGCATCACATGTACAAATTCGACCGCGCCGCCAACCGCCGCGCCGCCGCCTATTTCGAGCAGGCGATCGCCCGCGAGCCCGGCTTCGCCCGCGCCTACGCCGGCCTTTCCTTCACCCATTTCGAGGAAGCCTTCCTGCGTTTCGCCGACGACACAACCGCCGCCGCCGCGAACGCCGCGCGTTTCGCCGAGCTCGCCCTGGAACAGGATCCGCTCGATCCGTTCTGCAATCTCGTCATGGGCCGCGCCCTATGGCTCAACGCCGACCTCGATACGAGCCTGGTCTGGCTCGACCGCGCCGTCGCGCTGAACCCGAATTACGCCCAAGGCAAGTATTCCTGCGCCTGGACCCGCACCATGCTGGGCGAGGGCACCGAGGCGCAATTGCTGGCCGACGCCGCCCGCGATCTCAGCCCGCTAGACCCGCTGCTCTACGCCATGCTGGCCGTCAGGGCCTTCTCCCACACCCTGCTGGATCAGCCGGCCGAAGCCGCCCTCTGGGCCGAGCGCGCCGCCCGCGCCCCGCGCGCCCACGCACTGATCGAAATGATCGCCGCGGTGATCCACAGCATGAACAACGATCCCGCGCGCGCCGCCGGCTGGACGCGATCGGCGCGGGCCCGCCAGCCAAGCCTGCGAGCGGACGATTTTCTGCGCGCATTTCCATTCCGCGATCCGGCGGTGCGACGTCGCGTTCAGCAGGCGCTGGACGGTCTGCACTTGTAATCCGAGAACAGGAAACCGACGGTTCGATTCAAAAGTCAAGGCCAGGGCTCTGCCCTGGACCCGCTGGGGCCGTAGGCCCCAGACCCCATCTTATCTGTTCCGAGCCTTGCCTCGGCAGGGGCGCGATCCCGACCGGCTTAACGTCGCGCTAACCTGGGTGGTGGGACACGGGGGGTGATGGTCGACGCCGGTATCGGTCGCGGATTGCGCGGCTGCGGGCGCCGCCAATCGGGGAATGACCGCCGCGCCTGGCGAGGCGGTTCGACGGTCCCGACGCCGCCGCCGATGCAGGGGAGCGCCTAAACGCCACGGTTCACCCTATGTCCGCACGCCGGCGCTTGATTTGGGAACGAAAGTGATGAAAATATGCACCGAAAGGCTGACTATCTGGGAAATGTCGGATGATACTCGACTTGGACGCCGCGATCGGAGCGCTGTACGATACGTCTCTTGAGCCGCAGGCATGGTCCACTCTCGGGCCGCAATTGTGCGCGGCATTCGACGCGGTCAGTTTTCTGGTATTCGTCCAACGGCCGTCCGAGCAGCGCGCCGAGTTATTTGAGACCAATTGGTCCAGTACTGTACTGGCCGAGTATGCTAGCCATTATTTCGAAATCGATAGCTGGCGGCACGAGGGATTTAGGCAACCGGCGTTCACTCCAGTTATAAGCGAACAGTTTTTGCCGGAACAGGATTTCGTAAGGCAGGAAATCTACTGCGATTTTGCCCGGCACATCGGCATTCGTCACATGCTGGCGGAATGGGCTGTGTACGATAACGAATTCTTGTGCTCGATCGCGTTGCACCGCGCGCCACAGCGCGGTGGGTTCGAAGCGGCTGAGGCGCGCCAGCTTGGTATTCTGTTCCCGCACTTTTTGCGCTCTGTGCGCCTGCGCCACAAATTGCAGACATCGGACGCACGCGCCGCTGCGAACGAACAGGCGTTGGATGCGCTCGGAACCGGGGTCGTCATTGTACGCGGCGACGGGCGTGTGGTGCTGGCGAACCGGGCGGCCACTGCCATGGCCCGTCGGCAAGACGGATTCTCGTTGCACGCATCACGCCTTGACCGCGTTGTGGCGGGTTGCCGCTCCGAGGACACGCAACGCCTGCGCGCTATGATTGCCGCGGCGAGTTCTGATTTGTCGGCGAAACAGGCGGGCGGCTCACTGCGCCTGCCTTCAGTCTCCGGCGGACGCGGCTATGCGATCACCGTGACACCGCTGCCGCGCCACTTGCGCACCTTGGAGAAGGGCAGTGCGCCGCTCGCCTTGCTGCTGATTGTGGATCTAGATCGCGAGCCCGTTCCGCTAGAAGGCCATTTGTCCGCCATGTTCGGTCTGACCCGAGCCGAGGCGAGGCTCGTGGCGGCGTTGGCCCAGGGGCAGACGCGCGCCGAGTTTGCGCACGCGGCGGGGATCAGCATCAATACGGTGAAGACGCAACTGGCGCAGGTCTTTGCCAAATTGGACGTCTCGCGCGAGAGCGATTTGATGCGCCTTGTCCTGTCGCTGCCATTGCGCTGACGGTGGCCGGGGTCCCGGCCCGGCCGTGACCCCGGACAGCGCATCGACCGCAAAATTCGTCATTAGCACGTCAATATCACCCGAACGGGTGATGCCAGGCGGCGCTGGGTGCCCCAACCTTGGCAGGTCGAAGTCTAATCAGAATCGCTCCGGAGGACGTAACGATGATCGCAAAGCCCACAGTCCGGCGAGCCATCTTCTTTGTTGCCGTGCTCATGATTTCAGCTTTCGCTTCAATCGGCCATTCAAATGCCCAAACATCTTGGGATGTTGCGAAGAATTTTTCTTCTAAGAAGAACCCAGACGGCGTCTGGGCATATTTAGCAAACGGAACACTCTTGAGTATTGGCGAAGAGGGCTGCAGTAAGAAAGATGCAACCGGCTGCCCAGGTTGGACCAATGGATTAGGCGAACCGGACGCGGTTACCATTCTTGCGAACAACACTGGCGCAGCTCTCACCGGCGGCCCCACGCAGATAATACCTCCCGGCTACGCGCTAATGGACCCGCAAAGTGGCTATTGTACAATAACTTGGAAGACTCCAGCAAACGGCACATACACCTTCAGCGGCAACTTCGTTGGGATAGATACATCCCAGCAGGCGCACTTTGTACATATTGACTTGTTCGGTACTCAAATGCCGGTATTTGATGCCATTATATCGACGTACGGTCATTCCGCGCCGTTCTCGTTCCAGATGACACTCACTAAAGGTCAGACACTGGCGTTCACTATCCAGGCAGGCTCCTCTTTCAACGACCTTGCCACTGGCCTGTCGTTGCAGATCACGCAATAATAAATTGATAATAGATCCAGCATTTCCCAGATGGATTCGGTTCTTCTGGCGCGGCGTAGAGCGCCCCTCAAAACCTCCGATATAAGCTCCGAGGCAGGTCGAGGAACAAGAGGGGTATGCGCGTGATGGATGTCGGTTTTATTCCAAACGATAGCGTTGACTCTGCGCTCATTGGTGTCGCAGCGAGGGTGTCGGCAGCCAATTGGCTATCATGCTGATGCGACAATATTTGTTGCAGTAGGTGCAGCAGAAGCTCAATGTTGAACCCCAAGGCGCACTTGTGTAAACATACCCAACATCCCACACCGCCGCAAGCCAGCTTGCTTAACAAAACGGGGTCTGGGGCCTACGGCCCCAGCGAGTCCAGGGCAGAGCCCTGGCCTTCCTTAACCTTGCCTATCCCGAAACAAAGCCCGCCGATAAACCCCTAATATCCGAATCTCCCGCGAGAAAAACCCCAGCTCCTCCAAAGCCAGACGCAGCCCCGTATGCTCCGGGTGCCCCTCCACGTCGCACATGAATTCCGTCGCCGTAAAAGCCCCACCCACCATATAGCTTTCCAGCTTGGTCATATTCACGCCGTTCGTCGCGAACCCCCCGAGCGCCTTATACAAAGCCGCCGGCACGTTACGCACCGCGAACACAAAAGTTGTCATCAGCCCCGGCGTCTCCGGCGGCGGCACCGAAGGCTGCAAAGCAGCAATGTAAAACCGCGTCGTATTATGCGCCGCATCCTCGACATTCGCGCGCAGCACGCTCAATCCATAAATCTCCGCCGCCAGCGAGCTCGCGACCGCCGCATCCTCCCGCCGCCCCCACTCCGCGACCAGCTTCGCCGCCCCCGCGGTATCCGCCGCCACCACGGCACTCGCCCCCAATTCCGCGATCACCCCGCGCACCTGCCCCAGCGCCACATCATGCGAGTGCACCCGCTTCACATCCTCAACAGAAGCCCCCGGCACTCCCAGCAAACAATGCTCAATCTGCTGAAAATGCTCGCCAACGATCGAAAGCCCGCTCCCAGGCAGCAGCGCATGAATATCCGGCACCCGCCCCACCAGCGAGTTCTCGCACGGCAGCATCGCAAACTCCGCCGCCCCCTCATGCACCGCATCGATCGTCTGCTGGAACGTATCGCACGGCAGCGTCGGCCGCCCCGGAAACGCCGTGCGGCAAGCCAGGTCGCTATAAGCCCCCGGCCACCCCTGAAACGAAACCGGCCGCATCACGCGAGCTCGGCCCGCGCCCGCGCCAAATCCGCCTTCGTATCCACCCCGAACGGCGCATGATCCACCCGCGCCACCGCAATCCGCATCCCCGCCTCCAACGCCCGCAACTGTTCCAATTTCTCCCGCACCTCCAAAGCGCTCGGTGGCAGCGCGACAAACCGCGCCAGCGCCGCCCGCCGATACGCGTAAATCCCCACATGATGCCACAACGGCCCGTCCCCACCCGGCACCGCCACGCGCGAAAAATACAGCGCCGGCGCCACGTCGCACCCCGGCCCAAACGCACACACCGCCTTCACCACCGAAGCCGAAGCGGCCTCCTCCGCCGACCCAACCGGCGCCACCAACGTCGCAATATCCACTGCCCCATCGGCCAGCGGCGTCAAAACCGCGCGCAAGAACGCAGGCGGCAACGAAGGCAAATCCCCCTGCAAATTAATCACCACATCATGCACCCCATCCGGGTCCAGCACCTGCAAAGCCGCCCAAACCCGGTCGGACCCGCTCGGCAACCCCGCATCGGTCATCACCGCGCGCCCCCCCGCCGCCCGCACCGCGTCCGCAATCGCCGCATCCCCGCAAGCGACCGCTACCGGCCCCACCCCCGCCGCCTCCGCCCGCCGCAGCACATGCACAATCATCGGCACCCCGCCGATCTCGGCCAGCGGCTTGCCCGGCAACCGACTGGCCGCCATCCGGGCCGGTATCAGCACAACAGGGTTCATGGCGGCCAACAGGGATAACGGGGTGAAGCTCGGGTGGGTTGTCGCGCCACGGCCGCTTGTCTAAACGGGTGCGTCGCAACAATAGGCAGCGAGCCGGCCCGCGTCCAACCGCGCCGCCGCGTCCACCAACCAAGGTTCACCGCGCAATGGACAGCATGGAGTTGAACAAGATCGTCGGTGCCGTGCTGGTCGCCGGTATCGCCTTCAATCTCATGGGCTTCATCGCCGACAAAACCGTCCACCCCACCCACCTTGAAAAAACCGCCATCAAGATCGAGGGCGTCGCCGCCCCCACGCAAGCCGCCCCCGAAGCCCCCGCCCCGCTCCCCCCGATCGCCCCCCTGATGGCCAAGGCCGACCCCGCCGCGGGCGCCGCGGACGTGAAAAAACTCTGCGCCGTCTGCCACAACTTCGTCGAAGGCGCCGGCGCCAAGGTCGGCCCCGACCTCTACGGCGTCGTCATGCGCGACCGCGCCAGCGCCCCCGGCTTCGAATACAGCGACGCCCTGAAAAGCAAGCCCGGCAAATGGACCTACGACGACCTGAACGCCTGGCTAAGCCACCCGGCCGCCTTCGCCCACGGCACCAAAATGGCCTTCATCGGCATCGACGACCCCAAGGAACGCGCCGACGTCATCGATTATTTGCACACGCTCGCGGCGACCCCGGTGCCGCTGCCGAAGTAAGGCCAAGGGGCTTTGCCCCCTGGACCCCCACTGGGGCCGTAGGCCCCAGACCCCTCGAATCAGGCACACGCCCTGGACCAGCACCTCGTCACACTGGCCAATGATCTCGCCGACACGGCGGGACAAATCATCACACCGTACTTCCGCACCCAGCTCACCCCAGACCAGAAACACGACCAATCCCCCGTCACCCAAGCAGATCGCGCCGCCGAACAAGCCATGCGCGCCCTGATCGCCGCCCGCCAACCCTCCCACGGCATCCACGGCGAGGAATTCGGCCTCGAAAACCCCACCGCCCCCCTCCGCTGGGTCCTCGACCCCATCGACGGCACCCGAGCCTTCATCACCGGCCGCCCCCTCTTCGGCACCCTGATCGCCCTCCTGCAAAACGGAACACCGATCCTGGGCATCATCGACCAGCCCATCACCCGCGAGCGCTGGCTAGGCATCGCCGGCCAAAAAACCACCTTCCACGGCCCCCTCGGCGGCACCCCCGGCACCCGCCTCTGCCCCATCCTCGCCAACGCCGAACTCTCCGCCACCAGCCCCGAACTCCTCGGAGAAGAAGGCCTCAAGCGCTTCCACCACCTCGCGGCCGCCACGCGCCGCATCACCTGGGGCGGCGACTGCTACGCCTACGGCCTGCTCGCCCTAGGCCACATCGACCTGATCGCCGAACGCGGCCTCAAAATCTGGGACTGGGCCGCCCTGGTCCCCATCGTCGAAGGCGCCGGCGGCCTCATCACCGACTGGCAAGGCCGCCCCCTGCACGAACAAAGCCCCGGCGACGTCCTGGCCCTCGGCGACCCAACCCTGCTCCCGCAAGTGACCGCGCGCCTCGCCGTACCCCCATAACCGTGCCACGATCATCACAATGGCACGCCGCCCCAAACCCTTGGCCGAGCTCACCGAAGCCACCCTGCGCGAAGCCGCCTTAACCTACCTGGCGCGCTACGCCGCCACCCGCACCGGCCTGCTGCGTGTGCTGGATAGAAAAATCGCCCGCTGGGCCGCCGCCGCGGATGCCGAAGCGCAGCACGCCGCCCCCGATTTGCGCGCCGCCGCCCGCCGCGTCGTCGCCCGCCTGGTCGAAACCGGCGCCGTGAGTGACGCCGCCTTCGCCCAATCCCGTGGCCGCTCCCTGCAGCGCGCCGGCAAATCCGCCCGCGCGATCGGCGCCCACCTCGCGGCCCGCGGCGTGTCCCGCGAACTCGCGACCGAGTCCGTCCCCGGCAGCCCCGAACAGGAACTGGCCGCGGCCGTCATCCACGCCCGCCGCCGCCGCCTAGGCGGCTTCCGCACCAAGCCCGACTCGCCCGACCTACATCG
>Ga0181531_10002387_pt1 | contig 11750 bp, 2 predicted proteins | sample PEATcosm2014_Bin_38_FD_119743 | JGI IMG/M metagenome (GOLD analysis project Ga0181531, IMG submission 119743) | Peatland microbial communities from MTU Mesocosm Facility, Houghton, MI, USA - PEATcosm2014_Bin11_10_metaG | ecosystem: Environmental > Terrestrial > Soil > Wetlands > Peat | place... | reverse complement strand
GGGGATCGATAAAAGATACAGTCCCCTCATACTGGCCGGTGCCCTGATACACTGCCGGCAGATGGACCGATATCTTATCTCCCACCGCGAGTTTATTGATCAATGAAGGTTCGAGATAAAATTGGACGTAGACCTGGTCGATATTGACGATATCGAACAGCTTCTCCGTGCGATCCACCGATTCCCCGGGCTCCTTGTAGCGCTTGACGACAATGCCCGCGAGGGGAGATTTGATGGTCTTTTCTTCCAGCGCCACCATGGCGAGCTGGTAATCGAGCCTGGCCGCCTCGAGGTCGGTCTGCTTCTCGATCAGGGAATCCTCAGTCGCGTATTTTTCATCCGCCAGCGTCTTCATCCCCTTGTACTCAAACTCCGCGCGCGTCACCAGAGTCTGGTAGCGTTGCACGTCGAGTGACTCGCGGTCATTGAGCAAATGCGCGAGGACATCGCCTTTCTTCACCGTGTCACCTTCGTCCACCTCGATGTCCTTCACCACGTCCTGCAATACGGGCGAACTGACGGAAACTTCCTTGTAAGGCAGCACCAGGCCCTGCACCTCATCGGCGCGAATGATGCCGGGGGCGGCCAATGAAGCGATGGCTAGCAGGGTGGATATCTTCATCAATAACTTTAGTAAGTTCGGGCGCCTAGCCGATCATCCGGAACTGGCACCACCGGTAAAGTTTGCGGGCTATGGTAATCAACAGCGATTCGCGGCCGAGATCGAGCTGCGCGCGGCCGGCAAGACCGGGTCTTATATCTTTCTCAATATCCGCCGGGATGGGAGGATTGTCTATGGTGACAATGAAAACATTGATCTTTTCCCGGGGATACGCGGACGCGGAAATCTGCTCCTGGGAGTTGATTTGCGCATGAAGGCGGTGCGCCGATTGAGAGTAGAGAATGTAAGTCAAATCGAGCGGACCTTTATTCTCGAAAGCATCCTCCACGGCGGCGATGTCGCGCTCGTCGATTTCGGCGTGCAATTGCCAGGCCGACAAATCGTCGATTTCCGCGAAGGGCGCGCCTTCCTGGAGAATCTCGCCCGCGCGCAATTCGAGGTCCTTGGTCATCACCGTGCCGTCGATGGGCGAGCGAAGCGTGGCGCTATCGATATCGGCCTGGAGCTTCTTGGCCTGTTGATCGAGCACCTTGACCTCGAGCAGGGAGACCTGCGCGGCCGCTTCGTCGCCCGCGGCCCGGACTCGGTCCGCATCGGCGGCGTAACGGAGCTTCTCCTGTTCGGTTGCATCCAGGTCCAATTGCAACCGGCGGGTATCGAGCCGCGCCAGTTCCTGGCCCTTGGTGACATGGTCCCCCTCGTGCACGAGGATTGTCTCAATGCGGGCGCTGATCTCCGGGACAACGATGGCGCGATTGAGCGCCTGTATGGCGCAATCCCCATCGATATGCTGTTGTTTCCAAGGGGGGAGCAGAATAGCGAGCACAATCACCCCGAAAACGCCCAGCTTAAACAGGAAGCGATTCCGCATTTTGCCCGTCAGCAGCAGCGTCGTCTTGCGAACCCGCCGGCTGACTGGCAGGAATGGAAGCGTCTGGTAATCCTGCGCCGCGGCCAGCGCGCGGCCGGAGTAAGTGGCCACCCACTCCGTCACCCGGCGCGCGGGAACGACCTCGGACTTGCCCCCCGCGGAGTCGAAGTAACCCTCGAATGTACTCTCGCAAAAGATGGCCCCGGTGATGGACTTGTCCGCATCCAGCATCGGGCTGATAACGGCCGAGACCACATGCGAGAGCTGAAAGTAAAGAATATCGATCTCATCCGTGCGCCCGCCGGCGCTTAGCGAGAGAGTGTCATCGGTCTTCAGCGCCTCGGCGCGATTAAGCAGTTCTTTCTTATCCAGCGTCCGCGTCTCCACGCCGGCATGCGCCTCGACGAAGGCCGCCATCGCTTTGACCATCGCGCTCTTCGGCTCGACGGTCTCCTGGCCTGAAATCGCCAGCACCTTCCAGCTATTCCCGTGCTTGAGGAGCACCGACGCCCGCTCGCAGCCCGCGAGATCGCGCCCGTAATTCGCCGTCAGCCGCGCCACCTCGAGCGAATCAAGCGACCCCGCGATGTCCGAAGTAAACCGCAGCAGATGCTGAAGCCGCTGCGTCTCCAGCACCAGGTTGCTCAGCCGCCGCGATTGCAGATGCTGCTCCACATAAGGCGTCAGCGTGTTTAGAAAAGTGACGAACTCCGGGAAATTCTTAGCCTGCACATACGGCTGGAGCCACACCTGCAGCACGCCAATGGGCTGCCCGCTTAGCATCAGCGGAACGTGTAGGAACGCATAGGGCGTCTTATTGGCGGACCCACCCTGCGGCGGCGCTATGTCCGCCGCATCCGAATGCGTCGGGCTCAGGATGATCGCCCCTTTGCTCCGCACTACCTCCGTCAGGATCTTCAGGATCGCCGTCCGCTGCGATTCATCCGTCCCAAAGAGGCTCGACGGAAAATCGATCTGCGCGCAAAGCTGGAACTCGCTCTTGTTATCCTGCGCCCGCGATCCCACCAGCCACACCGCCCCCCCTTTGGCATCCACCGCCCCGGCCACGCGCTCCAGGAATTTGCCAAAAAACTCCTCGCTCGAGATTTCCGCCTTGCTCAGCGCGGCGATCTGCTCGACCAGGCGCTGGATGCGGGTCCGCGCGGCTTCGATGGTTGCTGCTTCGGTAGCCATTCAGGGTTGGAGGCCGGGGAAAACGGAGCGGCAACCTAGGGTCTGCCGCCCGTAATTGCAAGCCGGCGAGGGAGAAGGAGTTCGCGCTGGCCGGCGGATGGGGTATCGCTTAAAATTGCCGCGCGCTCTCGAGTATGGGCAGGTTCTTGGCCATGATGGCGCCATCGATCAGTTCACCGCCGCCGGGCAGCGGATTGGTCACCAGCACGCCGCTGGTATTCAGGTAATTGAGATTCGAGCCCGAGAGCTGCGTCCCATTGATGGTGGACTCAGTCCCGCCGCTGACCGGATTGAAGTAAATCGGCACGCTCGCCCCCAGGATGCCGCCGGCCGGCACTCCAAAGTCCGACAGACTCTGGATCAGCGCCACCTGATCCACGTTCCCGGCGATCATCGACATGATGTTCTCCGCGTGCACATTGGTCACCGAGCCGTTCACCCCATCGGTCGATGCCACGGTCTGGGCAACCGCGTTCGCCCCTTCCACTCGGCCCGCCGCGCCGGCCACAAGGCCCACATTGCCCACGGTATCATCCAGCAGATTCACCGGGGTCTCCAGCGAGGTGTACGTGCCGGTGGAATAGTTGAAGACAAGGTCGCTCAGGAAGTTCCCAGGCGTCAAAAGGCTCGCGTTGGCCAGAGAACCATTCAGGACGTAGTTATCCACGAATTCCTGCATCGTAAAGCAGCCCGCCACTTCGTTGCCGGAGCTTCCGCCGGCAATGCCGGTAAAGATATTGTTGTACGAAATGATCGGCACCGGGCTGCCGGACACATTCTCGGGATTGCCGATGCTCCCCGCAACCGCGACATTGGTGATCGAGCCTCCCTTGCCCGAGTTATCGAAGGTGGCGTTCTTGGCAATGACACTGTGTGCCAGCGTATCGCCGCCATTGCCCGCGATGATATCCACGTGGGTCTGCGTGCTGGTCGGCTGCGTGAAGTTGGTGATGTTGCCACCGTTGCCGCCCGCACCGTTGACGCCGCCGATGGAGTTGGCGACGCCCAGCGCCGTATCGGACTGTGGTTTCACACTGGTCGAGTCGCCGCCATCGCCCGCAATCACCACCACCTTGCCGGAAGCCGACCCGGACGCCGAGCCGGCGTCCATGCTTACCGTCACGAGGCTGCCGCCCGCGCCACCCGCCAGGAGCCCCTCGCCCCCGGCTCCGGCCGCCGCTATGTTTTCCGTGTTCGTGGCCGTGGACGCAGTGTTGATGAGCGAAAGCGAGCCGCCCGAACCGCCAATATAGCCCTGGCTCGTCCCGCCCGCCCCGGCGATCATGCGATTATAGCTCGGGGTCGAAGAAATCGTCGTCACCACGCCGTCCACGGTGGACGTCGCGACGATATTTCCCGCAGCCGATACCGTTATCCCATTGATGCCGCCGCCGGAGCCGCCACTGCCAAGGACGCCATTGCCGCCAAACCCGCTCACAATGGTGAATATCGAGGGCGACTCGCCGATCGTGTTGATGTTGACAAAGCTTGTGATATTGCCGCCGGAGCCGCCCGATAAGCCGTTGCCACCCTCGCCTGCGTACAGGAAGATCGGGCCGGCGAGATGGTTATCCAGATTCGAGGGGCTATCGTTGAACAGGGACCCGCCGTTCCCGCCGGGCCCGGCCACGGCGTCGCCGGCGTTACCCGCCACAAAGAGAAGAGACCCGCCCACGCCGCCGGAGAGCGCCTCAAAGTCATTGACAAAGTTATCGACGCTGCCGCCGCTGCCGCCCGCGGCGATGCCGGACCCCCCGGCGCCCGCAAAGATATAGACGTCGGACGTGAAGCTGTTGGTCTCAGACGTGATCAGCCCGATCTGGGCGCTGCCCAGCACGTTACCCCCCGACCCTCCGATAAAGCCGACCCCGCCAGCCCCCGCTATGAATTCCGATCCCGAGTAAATGAACAATTGCCCCTCGCTCCCGCCCGCGCCGCCGGCCCCGGTCAGGCTCTGGCCTCCGGCGCCCGCCGTCAGGTCCGTGGTGCCCGTGAGCAACGTGGTCCCGGCCTCGTAGGTCACCGAGATGCCCACCAGGCTGCCCCCCGCGCCGCCGTGGGCAAAACCGTTGCCACCATTGCCGGCATTGAATTGCACGAAACCCTCGAACGTCGGGTCCGTCGGGTATTGCACCGCCAGGCTGCCAATCGCGGAGATGTTCGAGCCGGAGCCAAGGACGGTGAGCGACGTGCCGAAACTGCCGCCCGCGCCGCCCGGCCCCGCCTGGGAGTTGCCGCCGTTGCCGGCATTGAAGGTGACTCCGGCATCCTTGAAGGACGCCAGCGTAAAGACGTCTTCATTAAAATTGATCTTGTTGAAGAGGTAAACCGGCTGCGAAACCGCGAAGTCCTGGTCGTTCGGGTAGGAGTCGAGCGGATTTGCCGTGACGAATCCAAACGAATAGGGACCGGAACCGAGGATGTTCGAGTTAAGGACCGGGTGGGGATAATAAACCCCGAAAGCGACGATATTGTTATCGCGGCCGCCGGCAGGGGAAATCGTCACCCATGCCTCGGTGGCAGAAATGGGCGCGGCCGTCAAAGCGGCGTTGACATTCAACACCAGGATATCGTCACCCCCGTCGCCGTGGTAATCGAGAATGGCCACGTCGGAATAGGTGACCGCCGTCCCGGGCGTCGTGGGTTGGTTGGGCACCGTGACTATTGCCACCGGATTGACTCCATTGTCGGTGTATCCAAAATCAATGCCGGCAAGGAGCGAATTATTGCCCGTTTCCAGCGTGAAGCCATTCGTCTCGTCCGTAGTGAGCCCGCCTCCCTTGAAGAGTTCCAGGAAGCCGACGGGCGCCTGCGAGAGCGCGGCAAAGTCCGCGATATTGGTGGTGCCCACCCCTTGATCCTGAGTGATCGTGATTCCGAGCACATCGAAGTTGGTCGTCGATAGTGTCGTCTGGGGGAGCGTCCGGTTCGTATCGACCTTGCCGAAGGCGTTGGCAAAACTGATCACCGCGGGAAGTCCGAATGAATCGTCAATGATATTGTAACCGTTCGCTCCCAGATTGGCCTCGATAATCACATCGTGATTGCTGCCAGCCGTCGGCGGAAACGTCGGGACCGTCGGCGTGTAACTCTGGAGCGCCGTCACCTCGAAGATAGAATTCGTCGGGTTGAAATGCGCATTGTCGCCGAAGTCATTGATCGCCGGCAACCCGTCCGTGTATTCGGGGTAAAAGTAGCCGGAACCGCCCACATGCGTGGCGTTGGTCTCGCCATTCATGTAGATCAGCACGGAGTGAATGGCGTTGGTCACCTCCTGGGTCTCCTGCGCGAGGACGGCGATCCCCTCGATGCCCGTGCCGGAAAAATCTCCCGCCAGGATCTTGGTGATCGGCACGGCGGTGAAGTAGTAATCCGTGACGGTTTGCGAACCGGTGGCGGCCAGCGAAGCCAGGGGACTAAAGAGCGGGGCGCTGAAGCCCTCGAACGCGCCCGTCTTGGGGCTGTACTCGCTCAGATACGTGTAGATGCCGGCATAATTCCCGGCGCCAGAGGCCACCGCGATATCCAGCTCGGGCCGTGGCGGATTCGAGTCCGGCACCATCAGCCCGGTGAAATTGCCCACCACAATCCCAGACACCTGCGCCGGGGCGTTGAGGTATAGATAACTGCCTGCGTTGAACCCGAAGTCGCCTTCACTGGCGGGATTAGCGCCCAGGGCCACGACCACCTGGTTCGGATTCGTGGTCGAGAAGACCATGTCGCTATAACCGTCTCCGTTGAAATCGAAGGGCTGATTGCTGCCGATCGTCCCTAGGCCATGGTAGGTGGTCACCACGTTCTGCGCCTGGGTCAGTTTGCCATCGGTCACGTCGAACGTCCCGGAGGGTGTGCCCCCGCCGGCGCCCCCCGAAGTGTAGCCATTGCCGCCATTCCCATAATTCAAGATCAGTTGCGCATTGATCTGGAGGGGAGTCGCCGGATTGATGGTAATCTGGCCTGCATTCCCGCCGGCGCCGGTGAGCCCGGTGCCGCCATTGCCGGACTGGAGAATCAACTGGCTTACGATGACGTCTGTAGCCGAGAAATTGACGATACTGCCGCCGGGCTGGCCGGTGGTGCCGATGCCGGCATTGCCCGCGATCAACTGGACTGTGCCGAATGTGTTCCCATCCAGGGCCACATTGGCGATATTGCCGCCCGGCGCGTTGAATCCGCCATCGCCGGCATGGAGGGTGCCGATATTGAATGGCTGGCCCGATGCCACCGTGCTGACGTTATAGATGCCCGCGCCGGCTTCGCCGGTCTTGGGATTGAAGGTCAGCAGATTGCCGAAGACATCGGACGGCGCCCCGGAAACACCAAAGGTGAACGGCTGCCCCGAACCGGCGGTGCCGACGAGGATACTGCCGATATATGGAACGGCCGGCTGGTAATCATTGGTGCCGCTGCCGGTGGTGAACACATTCTCCTGGGTGGTGGCTCCCGAAGGGTCGATCACCAGGCCGCTCGAGGCGTTGTTGGCCTGCCCAAGGCCGCCCCCGGCGTAGATATTGCCGAAGATCGAGTAATTGCTGATCGCGAGGTGATCGTTGACCAGCGTCGCGGGGCTCTGCGTCGCCGTCCCCGTGAAATCGGTGGTCGTCAGCGACCGCATGTCGATTTCCGTGATGTTATAGTCCAGAAGGATGTCGCCCTTGCCCCCATCGTCCAGCGTCCCGTTCGGGCTCAGGTCGGTCACGATGTCTCCGTGAATATCCACGAATGGCACCACGATCACATCGTTGCCTAATGAGAGGCCGGTGATGTCGTTGAAATTGACGGCATTATTGTGGCTGAGGTCCGTCGTATGGACCAGCACCTCGCCCTGCGCCACGTAGAGCAGATAGGCGCCGCTGCCGCCTGCTCCCGTGGTCAATACCTCTCCCGCCGTCACCAGCAGATCACTGCCTGCCGTGGCTGTCACGAATCTTGGATTTGACGGCAGATACACCGTGGCTGCCGCCGGCGCAATGCGCGCTTCCAGCGGTTCGATCATGCTGTACCGGTCGATTACCCGGGAGGAGTTGGATTTCGATTTCATGGGAGCGAGGGGGGGGGAAATAGTTGCTAGCTGATCGTGTTATCGATGAGGACCGCCGCGCCGTTGGCCTCGGTTACGTAAGCCTCCGGGATGAAGTTCTTGTACGCGGTAAGGTTGACCGCGGCGATGAGGCCATCGATCGGGGCATCACCGAACTGGAACGGCGATGAGGAGTTGGTGTAATTGAACGTCGTCGAGTTATTTTGCAGCGGATTGACAATGCTGCCGACGAGGTTGGCCGTGCTCAGTTGCGAGGGCAGAATGTCGGTGCGCGTGGGCAGCGTCACCGTCTGCGTGTTGGGGCTGTTGGCGGTGCCGGTTGCCGCGCTTACAGGGACCGGGACAGTAAATGCGACCAGCGGCTCGGGCCCGGCATTGTCAAATGTAATGACATAGCTGGGATTGGGGGAGGTGGCGCCGGCCGTGACCGTAACCTTGCCGGCGCTATTGATGGTTGGGAGGGCATTGAGCGCCGTCTGGACCTGCGTCGGGGTTGCGCCCGCGTTGAGCGCAGCCGTGGTGTCGCCCTCGAAGGTGAACTCGATGGAATTGTTCGGCAGCACCTGCACCTGCTGGACTTCCGCGGTGCTCGTCGAGACATTACCCCGGGTTTCCTCGGTGGTGAATTGCGGCGATACCTCCTGCCCGGTGATCGCATTGCTGGACCCGAATCCGCCCCCGGGACTATTAAACGTGATAAGGTACCCGTTGGCAGTGAGGCTGACGCCCACTCCGCCGGCTATCTGGATATTCGAAAGTGCGTTGAGCGCATTGCCCACTTCCAGGGCGCTCGCATTTGTCGGCAGGGAGACTGTGGTCTCCGCGTTGATCCCCGCGCCGATGCTCAGGGTAAACTGCTGGACGGTCGAGGGGTAGTCGGTGCCATTGAGGATGATGCCGTTGACCTTGTTCGCGAGATTGCCCGCCTCCAGCGCGTCCCCGCTGAACGTGCCCCCCGAGCCGGTTGTCGCCCCGCTGGCTCCGAGGTGCCCTGCCACGATCGACGCAATCGCGTCCGCCGTGATGTCCGTCACATTGCCCGCCAGGCCCGCGACGACTCCCGTGCCGCCCGCGCCCACGGAGATGCCGCCCGCGCCGTTCGAATCGAAGCCGAATGTCACTCCGGTCCGGTAGCCGATCGCGCCGTTGACGAACACATCGGTGACCGAGCCGCCAAGGCCCCCCTTGCTGACCGCGTCGCCGCCATTGCCGGCGGAGACATGGTGAAAATTCGTGGCAGTGGCGAGCTGGAACGCACTGTTGATTACGGTCGAAGAGCTGGCCTCGACGCCGGCGCCAACCCCGGTGACGCTCCCGCCGGTCGCGCCAATCTTCGCCGTCATCGCATTGCCCGCGTCACCCGCGTTGATGGTGAAGGTGACCCCCGCGCCGCCGCCGCCGAAGAAATCGAGCGAACTGACTGAGCCGCCCGCGCCGGCCTTTGATACGCCGTTGCCGCCCGGGCCGGCCTCAAAGGAGGTGATGTAGGGGTCGCTCCCATCGCCACCGGAGACGAAGCCCTTGATATTCGCAATGGAGCCGCCGGCGCCGCCCACGCCGGTGCCGCCGGGGATGGCCGAACTGCCGCCGGCGCCCGCCTGCACGATGATATTGCCGTTGGGTGGCGCGAGATTGAGCTCGTTCGCGGCCTGTCCGCCCGAGTAGCCGCACGCAGTGACGCTGCCGCCCGCCCCGCCATTGAATCCGTTGCCGGCCATCAACTCGATATTCAAGGGAACCTGGATATTCGCGTTGGCAATGGAACCGCCAGCACCCGCCTTCAGCCCGGCCTGGCCCGCGCTGCCGGCGATGAATGTTGCCGATCCGGTGGTCGAGATGGCGCCATCCAGGTTAAGCGATCCGCCCGCCCCCGCCGCCGCGGAGGCTCCGCCATTGCCGCCGGCGCCGCCAGTTATGGCGATGGGCCCCGCCACATTGGCGCTGGTGTCTATAACGCTGCCGCCCGCGCCGCCCGCCCCGGTCAGGAAACCGGCGCCGCCGCTGCCGGCGGTCAGGCTCGCCGCGCTGACGTTCGGAGTCAGGATGACGGCGAATTGATCACCCACGTGGGAGATATCCGCGCTCACCTCCAGTTGGTGTGGAGTCACCCCAAGGACGGTCGCCGTAAAGGGCTCCGTCGCGCCGGTGGTGGCATCAAGATTGAAGTTCGTGATATCCTCGACAAAATCGCCGATCGCCACGCCCTCTGTTTTGAAATTGACGCTGGTATCGATGATCGTGTCCTGCGTGTCCCCAGCGCTACCCGCCGCACCCAGATCGGTTGTGACTGTAGTCGAAGGCGTGATCGCGTAGGCATCACCCGCGGCGAAGATGTCGCTGGCCAGCAGCAGGTCCGTGTTGTCAAGAATTTCCAGGACGGTGGTTGTCTGCCCGTTGGTCGTGTTGGCGACCGTATCGCCAGTCTGGATGTCATCGCCAGTTACGCCGAAATTGGCCGCGAGATCCTCGAGGATCCCTGTGCTCGCCGTCGTCACTGATGGCGTGGTGATTTGATTTCCGAACAGCGCAACCAGACCCTTGGGGCTTATTTGTTCGCTGTTGTTGATCGCCACCCCGGTGATCGACCCGCCGGCGCCCCCGCGTCCGGCCAGGCCGGTCGCCCCACCCGTGCCGCCCGTGCCCGCGGTAACGGTCGAGCCCGCGACCTTGTTGCCCGCGAAAATCACGGTTTTAATCGAGCCGCCTGCGCCACCCGTGCCTCCGGCCACGGGCGCCGAGCCGCCGTTGCCGGTGGTGATGCTGATTTTTCCATCCGTGCCGGTGGGATGACTGTCGGTTAGAAAATCGATCTCGGTGACCTGGATGCCGGTGATCGAGCCACCCGCTCCAGCCGCGCCCTTCCCGGCATTGCCGCCCGCGCCAGTCCCCAACTGGAATCCCGTGCTACCCAGCAGGCTTGTCGCGCCAAAATCGCCGTTTTGAACCGTCACCGTCTTGAGCGATCCACCCGCGCCGCCGGGACCCTTGCTGCCATTGCCTCCCACGCCCGTGAGGATGTAGAGGGACTCGGCATGGAAATTGTCTCCCGGCAACGCTCCCGCTGAGCCAAGCACGGTCACCGTCGAGATGGCGCCGCCGGCGCCGCCCCCGCTGATGCCGTTCCCACCCGTCCCGCCGACGATGTTGAAATTGTATCCTTCGAGCGTGAGCCCGCTGACGGTGCCGCCCGCGCCGCCCGGCCCCGCCACTGCCGCGGTGCCTCCCGCGCCACCCTCGATCACCACCTGGGTCAAGGTAGGCGTGTTCGTATTCGTGTCGTTCGGCAGCCCGGTCGTGCTGTCGATCGGCGGCAACGCGTAATTGGTAAAATTGAAATCGCTAATGGACCCGCCCGCGCCGCCCCGTCCTCCCACTGTCGTCGAGCCGCCGGCGCCGCCGGCGAAGTTTAACTCCGCGCCAGGCAGGCCATTCACGCTGGGCAGCGTACCAGTGGTTTGGTGATCGGTACTGACCAGGATATTGAAATTGCTGAGGCTGCCGCCCACGCCCGCTATACCGCCGCTGCCTCCCGCGCCGCCCTGGACCACCAGTTCATCGGAGGCGTACGTCCCAGTCGGCTCAAACACCGACGTGGTGTGGTTGTAGCCGACATAGAAATTAGCCACCGCCCCGCCCGCACCCCCGCGTGCCGCCGCAAAGCCATTCCCACCCGCGCCCCCGGTAAAAGAAAGCAGAATATCGGCGCCCAGATTCGTCGCCCCGGCCAGCGGCCCATTGACCACGACATTGGAAATTGTTCCGCCCGGGCCACCCACGGCCCTCCCGCTAATCCCAGCGCCCCCCGCGCCGGCCACTACTGTAATGGGGCTGTTCTGATTGAGCAGCGTCAGGCCGAGGAGGCTGCCACCCGCGGCGCCAGGACCGCCTGCGCCCAGAGTGATGCCGTTGGCGGAATCGACGATGGCATCGCCGACCGAGGGCCCCGCCACGCCGGGCGCCGGCGTGGGCACGCTCAGCGTGGTATGGCCGGTGGTATTCGCGACGCCCTCGAAGCCGTAGGT
>Ga0181531_10002386_pt1 | contig 11751 bp, 15 predicted proteins | sample PEATcosm2014_Bin_38_FD_119743 | JGI IMG/M metagenome (GOLD analysis project Ga0181531, IMG submission 119743) | Peatland microbial communities from MTU Mesocosm Facility, Houghton, MI, USA - PEATcosm2014_Bin11_10_metaG | ecosystem: Environmental > Terrestrial > Soil > Wetlands > Peat | place... | reverse complement strand
GGCCTGCATGCGCAAACTGCTGACGATTCTCAACGCCATGGCCCGCGACGGCCAGACTTGGAGCCCACAATGCCAACTTCAAAACACTTGACGGCTAACACAGCCGCTTTCTACTGAAGGCTCGCCTCAGTCCGGGAAAGATGCGCAAATCAGGCAAAGTATGTTTAATACTAAACAACCCCCCGTAAACATCTCGGCCAATTGCGCTTGCAGCAAAGACCGCATCCATCCCTTTTCGTTCATGCGCGCCAGAGGGGTGGCCTTTGTATTTCACAAAAAAAAATTTTCAAACCCAAAAAGACCCACTCTACTTTTTTCAACTCTCTACCATCTACTTTCCATCTCCTCCGCTCCCTGACAAAAATCTCCACCCATTTTTCATCACCGGCGTAAACTGAATCGGCGATCGAAGCAAAAAGAACTTTTCGCCCGGAATATTCAATTGCTCGACCAGATTCGCAAAGCAACTGTCGATCAGCACCAGCTTCGCGGCCCCCTCCAGCGTTCCGATCCAATCAAACGGGCTATCCGTCATCGGCGAGACTTCGATAATCTGATATTGCTCCGTCCACTCCTTCGGCATAGCGAGATTGAAGCCCCAATTCGAGGCATGCCGATGCACGCAAATATACGGCCGCCGGATTTCCAGCCTTTCTTTTAGCGCCGCCTCGCGACTGGGATCACGCCTGATGCGCAATTCCCATTTTTTAGAAAACGGCACGCCCGCGATCGCATATTTGTATTCATCGAATTTCAGCGAATTGCTCAGCCCCTTGTCGTAGATCTCTTTGCTGTCCAAATAACTGATCAGCGGAAAAATCGGATCGCAGCCAAGTTCTTTCAGACAATTCAGCGGAGTGTCATACGCAAGCCCCTGGCCGCCCGGAATCGGAATGAAATGAACTTCCGGCTTCACCGGCTGAAAAACCGGCGCATGCCGATCCTCGACCGGCCAAAAGACTTCACACCCGCGCTCGATAAAATAATCCGCGATCGGCAGCGCAATGATGATATCCCCGATCCCACCCGCTTGTATCAGGCCGATCCGCACGATATCGCCGAAGTTATCGAAGCGCCGATGCGGCGTCAATCGCCTCAAAGACCCGGCCGCAACATAACCCGATCGCCCCCCCGCGCAGCTTGCTCATACGCCTGTCTCGCATCACCAAGCGGGAAAGACCGGCCCAACTTGCACCTAAATTGGCCCGACTCAAAGCCCGCTGTCATGAGCGAAAGCAGTTTCGCGCCGGCCACCGCGTTCAGCCGACGGCTATCGACGCCCAAAACCCGCAGTTCCTTGCGATAAACGCCGCGCAGATTGAACGAAGCTTTCCCATCCTCCGGCGCGGCGATGACCGGAATTCGCCCATCCATTGCCGCGATTTCCACGCATTCCGCCAGCAAAACCCCGCTGGTGTCCAGCACAACATTCGCCCCGCCACCCCCGGTGAGTGAACCAACCGTCGCAACGATGTCCGCCGCTGAGGAATCGATCACCTCATCGGCTCCATTTTGCCGCGCTTCCGCCATGCCTCGATCCGAGCGGACGACCCCGATGACCCGTGCCCCGCGCGATTTGGCAATTTGCACAGCCGCCGATCCCACGCCTCCAGCGGCCCCGATGATGACGACCGTTTCACCCGACGCGATATCCGCCGCCGTTACCAGTGCCGTCCAAGCCGTGACGAACGTCAATCCCGCCCCTCCCGCCGCCTCCATCGAAAGCCCCGCCGGCCTAATCGCCACCGCCGCGGCCGGCAGCAGAACATACTCCGCATGCGACCCATCCCGGCTGAACCCGATATCTCCCCCCGTCCCCCAGACTTCGCGCCCGACAAGTTCGCCCGCTCCCGCGACCACCACGCCGGCAAAATCCCGCCCCGGGATTCGCGGCAGGGTCGTCCCTTGCATTTTGCCCGCCACATTTTTCACATCGCTTGGATTGATCGCCGCCGCCTTGACCTCAACGAGCACCTCATTTCCCTTCGGTGTTGGCGTCGGCACCTTTTCCACGTTGACTAAATTCGGTCCCCCGAATTGATGAATCACTACGGCTCGCATCGACCCGTCCTTTGCCAAAACCTGCCAAGGTTTATCTAAATTGCCAATGTAAACTGACGATGGTATAATAGCGATAATATGGCATATTTAAGGAGTCTGTCATGGCGCCCTCGCTTCGAGCCACGCTTCGGGTGACCGAAGGCGGCCGCATCGTCATTCCCGCCGACGTGCGTGCGCGGCTCGGCATGGAAGTTGGCGCGGACCTCGTCCTCACGGTCGAGGACGATCACGCCAAACTCATGAACGCCAAGTCCGCGCGCCGCAAGGCCCGCGAGAGGGTTCGCCGCTATATACCCGCCAAGGCCAAACTGAGCAAAGAGCTCATGGCCGAGCGCAAGGCGGAGGCCGGGCGTGAGTAGGCCGAACATCATCGACGCGTCGGCAATCCTCGCATACCTGCAGCAGGAAACCGGCCAGGAGATCGTGGAATCGGCGCTCGACGCCGGCCCTTCGTGGATTTCGGCCGTCAACTATTGCGAGATCCTCGGCAAACTCCACGAAAAAGGGATGCCCCTCGAAGAGGCTCAGGCCGCCTTCAACGACCTGGGATTGATCGTCGTCGATTTCGATTCCGATTTAGCTCGCCGCGCTGCGGAATTACGGGTGCGAACCAAGCCCATTGGAGCCTCGCTGACCGACCGCGCCTGCCTCGCCCTCGCCCAGCGGACTGCCGAGGCAGAGCCCAACCCAATCGTCTTTACGGCCGAGCGATCCTGGGCCAAACTCAAATGGCCTTTCAGGATCGTTCTGATTCGGAGCGCCAAAAATAACGCCTGATTTGTCCGTCCGCTGGAGACGGGTTACGGATTTGGACAATGCGCAATTAGACCCGCTTCGGGAAATCGGTCGCGGATCGGCCTGTTCTCGTCCAATCCGGCGCAATCACTGCTCCGGCGTATCGATCAGTTGCTGCAGCCGCGCCCCCAATTCCGGACTCAACCGCCGCTTCCATTCGGCATCGATCAGCCCGATCTCCAGCATGTCCAGCAAATGCACCTGATCCTTGCGCCGAAACGATGTCAATTTCATCCGTACCAGAGCGTCCAACGTCACCACCCGAAACCCGCTCGGCTTTTCCGACTCCGTCACATCTGGCGCCGCCGACGCATACTCCGGGCGAATTTTTTCGCCGGCCATCAGCACATGAACCGCGTCGCGCACCTTCGCGTCGGGACCATCCAGGAAAATATCCATCCCCGCTACATGCCGCCGAATGAAACCGGCTTTCTCGAGTGCTCCCGCGGCGGCGGCTAAATCCGAACGCCGCAGCAAGATATCCACGTCCTGGGTATTGCGAATCGCGGATGTATCCACTGTTGCGACCCAGGCGGCCACCGCATTCCCACCTGCCACCGCATAGGGAATCCCCGCCGCCTCCAGCGCCGCCGACGCCCGCGCTAATCGATCGCGTACCCGTTCCACCGCCAGCACCATCCTGTCCAAAAGCGTCATGCGCGGCGTCAGCGGAAGCATGACGGAATTATACACGAAACGCGAAAAACCGGCTTATTTCGACTTCGAGCCACCCGGCAATCGCACCGGCGTTACGATTCGCTCGATCTCCGCGCGATTTGCCTCAAGCCACGGCGGCAGCATCAATCGCCGACCCAGCTCACTGGCCGGCTCATCGGCTGTGAACCCGGGGTTTTCAGTCGCGATCTCGAATAGCACGCCACCCGGTTCTCGATAATAAATCGAGTGGAAATAAGTCCGATCCATCACCGGCGAAACATTAAATCGCTTTTCCACCAGTTCCTCGTGCCAGGCCGCCTGCTGTGCGTCGTCCCTGGTGCGAAACGCGATGTGGTGCACCACTCCCGCCCCCATACTCCCGCGCGGCGCGTCCGGCGCGCACAGCAAATCAACCGTCGCGGCGAATCCATCGCCAACCCCGGCTCGGTATCGGTATCGGTTCTGCTCATTCCCGACGGTTTGAAAGCCCATCACATCGGTCAGCAGCTTCGCCGAGTTTTCGTATCCTTCTTCCGAAATGGTCACCCCATGAAATCCGCGAATCGCATATTCCGCGGCCACCGGTCCGCCGCCCCACGGCCTGCCCAGGGGATCCTCCGAGCCGACAATTTCCAGTTGCAATCCATCCGGATCGGAAAAGCCCAGAACGCGCTGGCCGAATCGTTCCGTCCCGACGTGCACTTGCACCCCCTTTTCCCTCAGCCATCTCGCCCAGTGCCCGATCGCGCTGGCCGGAACGGAAAACGCAGTTACCGCCACCTGCGGCGGCCCGATCCGGCCGCGGTGCGCGCCCGCCCAGGCGAAGAATGTCATTATCGTCCCCGGCCGACCCAGCTCATCCCCGTAGTACAGGTGATAACTCCCCGGATCGTCGAAGTTCACCGTCAGCTTCACGAGCCGCAGGCCAAGGACGCCGGTATAAAAATCGATGTTTTTTTGCGCATCGCTCGTAATCGCCGTGACGTGGTGAATTCCAGGAAGATGTCTTTCAGTTTTCGCCATGATTTCCTCACACAGTCAGTCGAGAATAATAAACACCGACCGCCGCTCGCGCGGCTCAACATGCCGGCTCCGATGCCCTTTGCCCGTCGTATCCTCCATGAGCAAAATCTCCCCGCCACGAAACGTTCGCCGCGACCCGTCGGATACTTCGATCTCAATCGCCCCATCCAGCAGCACGATAAACTGGCGCCGCGGCGCAACATGCCAATCATAGTCATAGCCCGGCTCATTGGTCCGAAAGACAACCGATTTAGCAGGAATTTCCTCCGACAAATGCCCGATCTTCCCCGCATCGCGAAGCGGATAATCGCGCTGCGCGAAATGGCTTTCGCCGCGATCGTCGGCATAAACACAGGTCACCGTCATCGCTGGTCCTCCACAACCGCCTTCAGCAGCGCCCGGCTCGCCTCCAGCTCATCATCATTGACCGTATGCGGCATGCCCCGATAACTCCGCAGCTCCACCTCCGCCCCCATGCGCTTCAGCACGGCTTCAGTCTCTTTCACGCGCTCCAGCGGAACATGCGGGTCCGGATCGCTGGTCCCCAAAAACACCGGCGTCCCCGCCAGCGACCCCGGGTAATTCCGAGGCGTCCCCGGCGGCCCGATCAGCCCGCCGGTCAATCCGATCACCGCCCCATAGCGACGAGGATGCCGAGCGGCATATTCCAGCGTCAGGCAGGCTCCCTGCGAGAATCCCGCGACGACGATCCGATTGCCGGCAATCCCGCGCCCAAGCAAATCGTTCACCAGCGAATCGATCCGAGCCAGCGCCGAATCCAAATACGGCTGGTTCTCCTCCAGCGGCATCAAAAACGAATTTGGGTACCAGGTATTTCCCGCCGCCTGTGGCGCAATCGCCGCGAACTGCGGAACGGCCAATTCGGGGTAAATCGCCAAAATGCTTTCGGCGGAGGCTCCGCGTCCGTGCAACAGAATGATCGTCCCCGCGGCCTTTTCGGGAGGAGGTCCGGCCGTTAGTACCGGCTGCCGTCCATGGGGAACGTGTTTTCCAGTGCTCATACCCCAATTATACCGCGTCAGCGCAGCGCCCTACCGTAATTCCGCGGCGTATTTAGCCGGCGTCCCCGGGACGCGGGAGAATACCCAACCGCTTCCAAAGCCCATACCATGTACGTCAACTTTTGCGCAATGCATGCTGGGAATAAATTCCCCCATGACTCGTCTGGAAGTTTGAGGCTTCGAAGGAGAACGGTTGGACGCGTCCAGCCCGGCAGATCGGAAAAATCCTCCCGCGCACCGGGGCGATGCCCGTCGCGTCGCCGTCGATATCCTTGCGCACCTCGATTCCGCCCACAACCTCGCCAGTTGGCTGGTCGGAAACGAGCACGAGGCCCAGGACATCGTTCAGGAGGCCTATTTGCGGGCCATTCGATCCACTTCCACCTATCGCGGCGGCGACTTGCGGTCGTGGATTCTCGCCATCGTGCGCAACGCCTGTTTCGATTCGCTCCGCCGGGGTAAGGCCCACCCGATGGACGATCTCAGTGACGATCCCCAAATCTCGGCCGATGATGATCAATCCGATCCCGCGAAAATTCTCCAGCGCGCCGAAAACGTCCGCGAGATTCAGTCGGCTATTTCGCAGCTTTCCGCGCCGCTTCGCGAAGTGGTGGTTCTGCGTGAAATGGAAGGTCTGTCTTACAAGGAAATCGCGGCGGTCGTAGGCTTTCCGATCGGAACGGTGATGTCGCGCCTCGCCCGCGCCCGCTGGCGGCTGGCGCAATTGTTGTCGGGTGAAACGCAGGGCGTCGCCCAACGGCCCAAGGAATGAAGATGGATTGCCCGGAAATCCGAGATTTGCTCCCCGCCTATGCCGACAATGAGTTGGACGCGGTGACGTCGCGCCAGTTGGAATCGCATCTGCGCGATTGTCCGTCTTGCGCCCGCGCGCTAGGCGCCGATCAGGCCGTCAAAAAAGTGATGTCCAATCCAGCGCTCCTCCGCCCGGCGCCAAAAGAATTGCGCGATCGGGTCACTCCGGCCCCAATCATTCGGCCGCAAAATCGCTGGAATTCCTGGGGCCTCGCCGCCTGTGTCGCCATCGTTGGTGCGATCATTTGGCTCCTCCCCGGCGTTCTGCAGCGCCAAAATCCCGCCGACATCGACGCTCAGGAAGCCTTCGCCTCGCATCTGCGTTCCCTGCAAACCGATGGACACCTGATGGACGTCCAATCCACCGATCAGCATACGGTTAAACCCTGGTTCGACGGCCGGCTCGATTTCGCCCCGCCCGTCCACGATCTCTCGGGCCAGGGATTCCCTCTGATTGGGGGCCGACTCGATTTTCTGCACAATCGCCCGGTGGCCGCCCTCGTCTACCGCCGCAATAAACACCTCATCAATCTCTTCATCTGGCCCGGCGAAACCGGACAGAGCACGACTGAGAAGCAGGGATACAACCTGATCCACTGGAGCGCCGGGGGAATGACCTTCTGGGCCGTTTCCGATTTGAATTCCGCCGAATTGAAGCAATTCGCCGATCTCTTTGCCGCTCATTCATAAATTTTATTGACTCGGGAATAAACCCGCCTCGTCATTCGTCCGGTTCATTGACAGGAGACGTCAATGAACCGAATAGCTCATCGAATCGTGGCCGCGTCAGTGCTGGCGATGGTCGTTCTCGCAGGGGCCTCGCCTCCCACGACCGAGCCAACCGCGACCGTGCAAATTGAAAATTTCAGCTTTATGCCCAGGGAGTTGACCGTGCCGGCGGGCACGACCGTCACCTGGGTCAACAAGGACGACGTTCCCCACACCGCGACTGCCGTGGGCGATACGCCGCTGTTCGATTCCAACGCTTTGGACACCGACGACACCTATTCCTTTACCTTTAAGCAGCCGGGAACCTTTCCCTATTACTGCAAAGTGCATCCGCACATGACCGGAAAAATCATCGTGCAATAAATGGCGAGGGAGATCGACTATGTCTGATTTTATCGAAAAAGATGAATCCAACGACGGCATCGACCGCCGCGGATTCTTAAAATGTATGGCCTGGGCCGGCGCGGGAATGGTCTGGGCCATGAAGGGAGGCATCCTGCAGTCCCGCGCCTTTGGGTCCGATCTGTCGGGAATCGCCGGGGCCGATTTTACATTCGTCCAGGTCAGCGACAGCCACATCGGCTTTCACAAAGGGGTGTACACCGATGTCGTCGGCACGTTTCAGGAATCGGTGACTCGCATCAACGCGCTGCCCACGCCTCCGTCGATGATCCTTCACACCGGCGATCTCACGCACCTTTCCAAACCCCACGAATTTGACACCGTCGCGCAAATCATGAAGTCGATCAACACCGATCAATCCTTCTACGTTCCCGGCGAGCACGACTATTTCGTGGACAACGGCGTCCAATTCCTCAGCCGTTTCGGCAAAGGGACCCGCGGCATCGGGTACCAAAGCTTCGATCTCAAAGGCGTCCATTTCATCGGCCTCGTCAACGTCGCCAACCTCAGTAACGGCAAAACCACGCTCGGCGAATTAGGGGACGAGCAACTGGAGTGGCTCGAGAACGACGTCGCGGACCTGAAATCCAGCACGCCAATCGTCGTCTTCGCGCATGTCCCGCTCTGGACCGTTTACGAGCAGTGGGGCTGGGGCACAGAAGACGCCGCCCAGGCGTTGGGCTATCTGCGGCGGTTCGGCTCAGTCAGCGTTCTCAACGGGCATATTCACCAAATCCTGCAAAAAGTCGAAGGCAATATCACCTTCCACACCGCCCGCTCGACGGCCTTTCCTCAACCAGCCCCGGGCGCCGCTGATTCCCCGGGACCGATGAAAAATATCGCGGCGGAAAAGCTCAAAAATTATTTGGGATTAACACGGGTCGATTATGTCGAGCACACCGGCATGCTTGCCACGACGGATTCAACGCTGGCCGAATTGGAGCCTGCCACACAGCCGTAGGATTTCGCATCGCCCCCGCGTAAACTGCGCGGATCATGCGGATCGTTTCTTTACTGCCCAGCGCGACGGAGATCGTTTGCCTTTTGGGCCGCCGGGACGAGCTTGTCGGCGTCACCCACGAATGCGATTTCCCTGCCTCCGTGCTCGAGTTGCCGAAAGTCACGCGCACGACAATTCCTCAAGGCGCCACCAGCGCCCAAATCGACGAATTGGTGCGCAATCGAGTCGGCGGAAATCTTGCCCTCTATCAACTCGACGAGCCGACCGTTACTGCCCTCCACCCTGATTTAATCATCACGCAAACCTTATGCGACGTTTGCGCCGTCGACGAATCCGCCGTCCGCAAGGCGGCCTGCGCCATGTCCTGGGCGCCGCAAGTGGTGACGCTAAATCCCGGCAGCCTTGAAGACGTTTTCGATTCGATCCAGCAGATCGCGGCAGCGGTGGGGGGGATCGAAAACGCGCAAGCCGCGACGGCAACGCTGAAACGGCGGGTCGCCGCCGTCTGCGAGCGTCTTGCGGACGTAAAGAACCGACCTACGGTCGTCTTCCTGGAATGGATCGATCCCCTTTTCTGCGGGGGCCACTGGAACCCCCAGCTCGTCGAGCTTGCCGGCGGCGAAGAACTCCTCGGAATTCTCGGCAAACCCTCCTTCACCATCGAATGGGAAAAACTCCGCCGGGCCGACCCTGACGTCATCTTCATCGCCTGCTGCGGATTCAGCGCCGAGCGCGCGCGGGCCGATCTTCCCATCCTCCGCGCCAAGGCCGGCTGGTCTGATCTGAAGGCCGTCAAAAGCCGCCGCGTTTTTATTGCGGACGGGTCCGCCTATTTCAACCGCCCCGGCCCGCGGCTGGTCGATAGCCTGGAAATCCTGGCCAAGGCGCTCCACCCCGAAATATTCAATTCCTCAAATCAGTCCCCGCTCAACGCCCCGGCAGCTCGACTCGCATGAAGGGCTTGGCCAATCCGTTGCCGATGATTTGTCCCCGGATTTCCTGAATCGACCGCCGATCCCCCGGCCACATAAAATGCACCTCCGCTTCTTCCGCCCCTAGCCAGCGAAACGCGTCGTGCTCGGTGTCCATCACGATGGTCGCTTCGCGGTTCACCATCGCGCAAAACTGAATCGAATGCCAAAGCGTATCGTGCGCCGCGATATAAAAAACGTGCGCATCGCTTAACTTGAAAAATTCGTCCGGAAATACCCCCGTCTCCTCGCGCAATTCGCGCAGAGCGGCGTCCACCGGCGTTTCGCCCGCATGACTCTCCCCGTAAATCGTCTGCCACGTTCCCCCCAAAAAATCGTCCGCACTGCGCCGAAGCTGCAAAAATTCCCAACCCCGACCGGATTCACCCGGCCGAATCACGAAACAGCAGACCATGTCGTAACGAATCTTCATGCGCTGACCGATCCAATCACGTAATTCTGGCCGCCCACGCGCTTTACCCATCCGCGCAAACTCATCATCGTCAATTCCGGCAAAATCGCCTCGGCGGGGAGTTCCGTGCGCGCGATGATGAGATCCAAGGCAATCGGCTCCCGACTGATCTCGCGCAGAATTCGATTCTGTTGCTCCGTCAGCACGCCGGCGATGCGCGTTGGGGCAGTCGATTCTTCGGGGACTTCGACTTCAGTCGCCTGATGTGGCAGGGGACCCAGCCCTTCAAAAATCTCCTCCAGATTCGTCACCAGAGTCGCCCCGTCGCGAATCAGCGCGTGCGGCCCGGCCGACATCGGATTATCCACTCGCCCGGGCAGCGCAAAAACCGGGCGCCCATGCTCATCGCCCGCCTGGCGAGCCGTGATCAGCGCCCCGCTGGCCACATCCGCCTCCACCACTAAAACCCCGCGTGACAGTCCACTGATGATCCGATTCCGCCGCGGAAAATTCTCCTTCATCGGCGGCGTCCCCAGCGCAAACTCGCTCATCACCGCCCCGCGCGCGGCTACCTGTTTGAATAACCCCTCATTCTCTGGCGGATACGCCACGTCCACGCCGCACCCCAGCACGACAATCGTCCGTCCCTCGGCGGCCGCGATGGCTCCGCGATGCGCCGCCGAGTCCACGCCCCGCGCTCCGCCGCTGACGACGGTCACGCCCGCCTGCGCCAGCAGCGCCCCAAAGCGCTCCGCCTGTTCCCGGCCGTAATGGCTGCACCGCCGGCTTCCGACAATCGCAACGGCGTTCAAATCCCGCGCTTCAATCGTACCCCGAACATACAAAACGGCGGGGGGGTCCGGAATTACCTTGAGCATCGTCGGATAGTTCGAATCATCCCGGCAGATCAGCCCCACGCCCATCTCCCGGCAGCGCGTCATTTCCGCCTCCGCCAAATCCGCCGCCTCTCGCATTGAACGGCGAATCTGTGAGCTTTTAACCGTTCCGATTCCCTCGACGGAATGGAGAAGCCCCTCATCCGCCGAGCAGGCCGCTTCGGCGCTTCCCGCCGCCGTCACCAGGCGTCCGAGCAGGATCGATCCGATCCCCTCGGTCATGGAAAGTTGAAGCCAATGCCGCAGCGCCACCGTTCACCCCCGCAAACTGGCCACCGCTTCGCGCATCAGTTCCGGCGGCACGTCGTCGCGCACCGTGGCCTCGCCAATGCGCTTGAGCAAAACCAGTCGAATACGCCCATTTTTCACTTTCTTATCGAATTGCATCGCTTCCACCACGCGATCCGCTTCCAATTTCAATCCGCCCGTCGGCAGCCCCGCGCGGTCCAGAATCGACCGGATGCGCCCGCCCGATGGCCCATCCAGCATTCCCAGCTTTTGCGACACAAACGCCGCCGCGATCATTCCCAGCGCAATCGATTCGCCATGCGAATAACTGAAATTCGAAACCGATTCGATCGCATGTCCAAACGTATGCCCAAAATTCAAATGCGCCCGCTCCCCCTTCTCCAGCGGATCGGCTTCCACCACTTTCGCCTTGATCTGAACGTTATGCGCGATCAATTCCGAAATCGCCGCAATCTCCACTTTCACAATGGGGTCGATCGCCGCTTCCAGCCGGGCGAAACCCTCGGCATCGCGAATCAGATCGTGCTTAATACATTCCGCCAGTCCGCTGCGCAGCTCCCGCGGCGGCAGCGAGCCGAGCGTATGCGGATCAATCAGCACCCCCATCGGCTGATAAAAGGCCCCAATCAAATTCTTTCCCACCGCATGGTCCACGCCGGTCTTCCCCCCGATGCTTGCATCCACCATCGCCAGAAGGCTGGTGGGAATCTGAATCAGCGGCACACCCCGCAGAATCGTCGCCGCGACCATCCCGGCCATG
>Ga0181531_10002385_pt1 | contig 11755 bp, 11 predicted proteins | sample PEATcosm2014_Bin_38_FD_119743 | JGI IMG/M metagenome (GOLD analysis project Ga0181531, IMG submission 119743) | Peatland microbial communities from MTU Mesocosm Facility, Houghton, MI, USA - PEATcosm2014_Bin11_10_metaG | ecosystem: Environmental > Terrestrial > Soil > Wetlands > Peat | place... | reverse complement strand
GGCGGCCGGACGCGACACCAGGTCGCCGCGCAATTTCGGGATGATGCAAAACGTGCAGCGATTATTGCAACCCTCTGAAATTTTGAGATAAGCGTAATGCCGCGGCGTCAGTTTGATGCCCTCCGGCGGGATCAGCTCGGTATAGGGATCGTGCCGCGGCGGCGCGGCGCGGTGGACCGCTTCGAGCACGCTTTCGTACTGGTGCGGGCCGGTGACCGCGAACACGCCCGGGTGCGCGGCCGTGATTTTCTCCGGCTCCGCCCCCATGCAGCCGGTGACAATGACCTTGCCGTTTTCAGCCATGGCGGCGCCGATGGCGGCGAGCGATTCGGCCTGGGCGCTATCGAGGAAGCCGCAGGTATTGACAATAGCGAGGTCGGCGCCGGCGTGCTCGCGCGCCAGTTCATAGCCCTCCGCCCGCAGCCGCGTGATGATACGCTCGGAATCGACCAGCGCCTTGGGGCAACCGAGCGAAACGAAGGAAATGCGCGGCGGAACGCTGGTTTGACGCCTTATTGGCTGGTTCATCGGCCCGGTTCATAGCATGGCAGCGCGGTCGGACAGCCCAAGAACGGCTCAGCGCCACGAAAAAGCCGGCCCGCCTCCCTGAATTCACCCGCTGTTGGCGGCATGGTTAGACCCGCATTCGGGGGAAATTAAGGATTTCGCGGTTTTCTCGACCGGTAGCGAGTCACGGGGCGCCGTCGGTTCGAAAGTTCAATTAGCAGCAACGCCGGAAGCGCATGGTGCGACCGACGCATATAGTAATTTTGCTGATGGCCGCCAGCCTGAGCGGCTGTGGCGGCTATGCCATGTTCGATCCGGAGACGACCGCCTCCTTCACATCGTCAGCAAATTCGTCGGCTAAGCAAGCCGATTGGCTGAAAAGCCCCGATCCAACTGCTGCGTCCGCCGCAAAAGATACATCCGCCGACAAAGCCAACGGCACGGCGCTCAATTCGCTGTTCGCGCGCGCCGCTGCGAACAAACTCAATGACGAGCCGGCGCCGGCCGTAAAACCGGTAGCGCTCGCCAGTGCCGGCGATGTCGCAGTCCAGGCCCAACCGTCGCCCAGTGCCGCCGAGCCGGTCACCATGGAGCCGCACGGGCGCGCGTATCTCTTCCGCGGCATCGCCGGACTGATCTATTCGCGCGGCATGGACAGATTGGCGGAGCGCATCAAGCGCGCCGGTATCGCGTCGAGCGTGGATACCTATCTGGTGTGGCGTCAGGTCGCCGACCAGGCAATCCGCGACTATCGCCGCGATCCTCAACCGATCGCACTCATCGGCCATTCGATGGGCGGCGATTCCGCCTTGTCATTTGCCGAAGCTCTCAACGCGGAAAATATTCCGGTGAGCTTGCTCGTCACCTACGATCCGAGCCGCATCGCCGACGACGTGCCGCCCAATGTCGAGCGCTACATCAACATCTACCAATCCTCGAACATGATGGGCGGCGGCAATGTCGTGCAGGGCGCGCGCTTCCACGGCCATTACGCCAGTTTTAATCTCAAAGACCACAGCGAACTCGTCCACATCAACATCGAGAAAGCCGAGCGCATCCAGGAACAGCTGGTCAGCAAAGTCGTGCAGCTTGCCGGAACTCCGGCAGCGGCCGAAGGCGAGGCGGTGCCGCTGCGCTTGGAGATTCCGGCCGACGCCGCGATCGAATTATGGGATTCCGGCTTGCCGGTCGCGGCGCATTCCGGCGATACCTTGAAAACCCTGGCCACGGCCTATCATGTGCCGCTATGGGCGCTGACCCAGAGCAATTCCGTCGCGGAGCGCGCGGCACTCACTGAAGGCCAGCGTATTATCGTTCCGCGCCATTTGCAGCCGATGGCCACGCCGGCTCCGGTCACCAGCGCCATCACAAGCTACGCGCCGGTCGTGCACTAGTCGGCACGCCGGCGTAGAAATACGTCCGTGACGTTGCCCGATCCGCCGCTCCTGTTGGTCACCGACCGCCGCCAAGCGCGGCGTCCGCTTGCCGAAATCGTGGCAGCGGCGCTGGCGGCCGGCTGCCGCTGGATATCGCTGCGTGAAAAGGATTTGCCCGAGGACGAGCAGGTGCCGCTGTTGCGGACGCTGTTGCCGCCGGTGCGCCAATCAGGCGCGCGCCTTTCTCTGCATGGCGAAGCGGCTCTGGCAAAACTGGCCGGCGCCGACGGCGTACATTTGCCCTCCGGCAGCGATCCGTTCGCCGCGCGCGGGCTGCTCGGGCCGCAAAAGCTGGTCGGCGTCTCGATCCACACCGTCACCGAGGCCGAGGCGATCGATCCGGCGGCGGTCGATTATGCATTGGCGGGACCGGCGTTCGAAACGCCAAGTAAGCCTGGTTACGGCCCGGAAATCGGCCGGAAAGGCCTCTTGGAGATCACGCGCGCCGCGCGCGTGCCGGTGCTCGCCATCGGCGGCATCAATACCGCGCGCGTCGCCGAAGTTTTGGCAGCGGGATGCGCTGGCGTCGCGGTGATGGGCGGCGTCATGCGGGCAAACGATCCGGCGCGCGAAGTTGGTGCACTCATCGCAACGCTGCAAGGCTCGCTATCTACCACCGCCCGCGATAGGTACTGACACCTTGGTCGGGTGCCCAGACGCCGGTCGGCAGCTTGCCCGCCTGCCAGAATACGTCGATCGGCATGCCGCCGCGCGGATGGAAATAGCCCCCGATGCGCAGCCATTTCGGCTTCAACAGACCGACAAGTTTCTTGCCGATCGCGACCGTGCATTCCTCATGAAACGCGCCATGATTACGGAAGCTGTTGAGATAGAGCTTGAGCGACTTGGACTCTACCAGCCAGCCGCGCGGCACGTAGTCGATCACCAGCGTGGCGAAATCGGGTTGGCCGGTGACCGGGCACATCACGGTGAACTCGGGAAACGTGAAGCGCGCAAGGTAATTCGTGTCCGGATGCGCGTTGCGCACGCGGTCGAGCAGCGCGTCGCTCGGGGAAGCGGGAAGCGGCGCAAGCTGGCCGAGGTGACGTGGACGGCGTGGCATAAAGTTCTCCAGCGGCGGCCAATATCCCGATCGACGAGGGGCGTCCACCCTGTGGGCGTTAGCCACTGGTTCCATCCGCTGGGATCTGGCCCCAGCGCCCGAACATGACAACTGCCGGCGCGATCCTGTAGAAGCCGCTCTGCAACAGTATCTCCCGGAACCGAAGCGGCTCTCCATGACAGCGATTATCGACATCATTGGCCGAGAAATTCTCGACAGCCGCGGCAATCCGACGGTCGAGGTCGATGTCATCCTCGACGATGGCTCGCGCGGCCGCGCCGGCGTACCCTCGGGCGCCTCGACCGGCGCCCACGAGGCGGTCGAACTGCGTGACGGCGATAAAAAGCGTTATCTCGGCAAGGGCGTGAAAACCGCGGTCGAATCCGTCAATGGCGAGATTTTCGATGCGCTTTCCGGCATGGAGGCCGAAGCGCAGGTCAAGATCGACGAAACCATGATCGCGCTCGACGGTACGCCGAACAAAGGCCGGCTCGGCGCCAACGCCATTCTCGGCGTCTCGCTGGCGGTCGCCAAAGCCGCGGCCGTGGCCAACAAGCTGCCGCTTTATCGTTATGTCGGCGGCGCCGCGGCGCGGCTTTTGCCGGTGCCGATGATGAACATTATCAATGGCGGCGTGCACGCCGATAATCCGATCGATTTCCAGGAATTCATGATCGTGCCGCTCGGCGCCGCGTCTTTCGCCGAGGCGTTGCGCGCTGGCGCCGAGATTTTTCATACGCTGCGCGGCTCGCTCAAAGCCGCCGGCCACAATACCAATGTCGGCGACGAGGGCGGTTTTGCCCCCAATCTGCCGTCGGCGGAAGCGGCGCTCGATTTCGTGCTCGCGGCGATCGAGAAAGCCGGCTATCGCGCCGGCAGCGACGTGGCGCTCGCGCTCGATCCAGCGTCCAGCGAATTTTTCCGCGACGGCGCATATCAATACAAAGGCGAGGGCAAGACCCGCTCGGTCGAACAGCAGACGGCATACCTCGCCGAACTGACGCAGCGTTATCCGATCGTGTCGATCGAAGACGGCATGGCGGAGGACGATTTCGCCGGCTGGAAAATGCTGACCGATAAAATCGGTAAGAAATGCCAATTGGTCGGCGACGATGTCTTCGTCACTAATGTGGCGCGGCTCGCCGACGGGATCAAAAGCGGCATCGGCAATTCGATCCTAATCAAGGTCAACCAGATCGGCACGCTGACCGAGACGCTCGCCGCGGTGGAGATGGCGCACAAAGCCGGCTACACCGCGGTCATGTCACATCGCTCCGGCGAGACGGAAGACTCCACCATCGCCGATCTGGCGGTGGCCACCAATTGCGGGCAGATCAAGACCGGCTCGCTGGCGCGCGCCGATCGGACGGCAAAATACAATCAGCTGCTGCGCATCGAAGAGGAACTGGGGGCCCAGGCGGCTTATGCGGGGCGTGCCGCGTTCAAGGCACTGCGGTAAACCGCAAGCCTACCGCGCTTGTCCGCCGGCTATTTTCAGAGCTATATCGCTACGATGGATCAGACGCTTGAAATCAAACCCGGCAGTCGCTCGCGCGCGATCGGTCAATTGCGCGACGGTATCGTCAGATCGGTCGACACCGCGACGGCGTCGGACACGCCTTTTACCCACTTGGTCCTCGATCGCGTTTTTCCCGACGATCTGTACGCCGCGATGCTGGCCAATATGCCCGATGCATCGGACTATCGGCCGATGCACGGCCGCAGCAAGGGCCATGATCTCGCCGACGGCACCCATACGCGGGTGAAGATCGATCTGTTCCCGGAATATATCCGCCACTTGCCGCCGGGTAAGCGCGCGGTGTGGGACATCGTCGGCCGCGCGCTGTGCTCGCGCCCGGTGCGGGACGCTTTCGTCCGCCGTCTGGCGGAGCCGCTCGAACGCCGCTTCGGCCCAGGTTACGCCAAGACCGGCTTCTACCCGATCCCGGTGCTGACGCGCGACATTCCCGGCTACCTCATCACGCCGCACACCGACACCCGCTGGAAGGGCATCACGGTGCAGCTTTATCTGCCGCGCGATCGCTCGACGCCGCATATCGGCACCATTTTTCATGAAAAGCGCACCGACGGCTCGCTGCCGAAGAACAAGCAGATGACGTTTGCGCCGAATTCCGGCTACGCCTTTGCCGTCGGTACCGACACTTGGCATTCCGCCGATCCCGTTGGCCCCGAAGTCCGCAGCCGCGACAGCATCCTCTTGACTTACTTCGTCGACGCCGGTGCGCTTCGATTCTTGCGCAATCGCGGCAAGCGGTTCGGCAATTTTGTGCTTCGCGAAGCGCAAAACCGGCTGCCGTAATCTTGCAAACTCCGTTTCCCCCCTTACTGCGCCGCTCCCGGAAAACCGGCTCGTTAATCGTGCTTTAAGCCACGCTCTCGCATGGTGGCGGTATGGTCACCCGCAAACGCCTGCGCCGGATTCTTACCGCTTTGGCTCTTTATGCCGTAGCGGCCGCGCTGATCGGCTATTTCGGCGTCAACGCGTTCAGCGGCAACCGCGGGCTGAAGGCCCAACAAGACATCGACAGGCAGACGACGGCGTTTTCCGCCGATCTCGACCGCCTCAAACTCGAGCACGCGCAATGGCAGCGGCGAATCGCGCTGCTTAAATCCGGCGCTCTCGATCCCGATATGCTCGACGAGCGGGCGCGTGCCTTGCTGGATTACGTCGAGCCCAACGATTTGACGCTGGTGGTCGAGCCAAAGCCGCGCCTCGTGTCAGCGCCAACGCCGGGGCCTTGAATCCGGCCGCGGTCGTGCCGAATTGACTTTCCTGACAAGGATTTGCCTTCGGACCGCAGCCGGAGACGCCCCGCTTCCGCAAGGGGGGGATTTCGGCTATTGGAGAAAGCCCCCCGGCGTTCGAGCATGATGAGCTTCGAGGACAATGATGGCAGTCGCCCAAACTAGGCCTATGGCTCAAGACACGCCGGAACTGCTTCCGGCAGCCGATCTCAGCGCCAACGTCGCCGCGTTCCCTGAATTCACCAAAGAACAGGAACTGCAGGCGCTGCGCCAAATGCTGCAAATCCGCCGTTTCGAGGAAAAGGCGGGGCAGATGTACGGCATGGGACTCATCGGCGGATTCTGCCATCTTTATATCGGGCAGGAAGCGGTCGTGGTCGGCATGAAGCTCGCCAAGCAGGACGGCGACCAGATGATCACCGGTTATCGCGACCACGGCCACATGCTGGCTTGCGGCATGGACCCCAAAGGCGTGATGGCGGAGCTCACCGGCCGGCGCGGCGGTTATTCCAAGGGCAAGGGCGGCTCGATGCACATGTTCTCGCTCGACAAAAAATTTTATGGTGGGCATGGCATCGTGGGCGCCCAGGTTTCGCTCGGCACCGGGATCGCCTTCGCCAACCATTATCGCGGCGACAACAGCGTATGCCTGACTTATTTCGGCGACGGCGCGGCCAACCAAGGCCAGGTTTACGAAAGCTTCAACATGGCGGAGCTGTGGAAATTGCCGGTAGTCTATGTCATCGAAAACAACCGCTACGCCATGGGAACGTCGGTATCGCGGTCATCGGCGCAGACCGATTTCTCCAAACGCGGCGTCTCCTTCAATATTCCTGGCACCCAAGTCGACGGCATGGATGTGCGCGCGGTAAAGGCGGCCGGTGAAAAAGCGATTGCCTGGTGCCGCGCCGGCAAGGGCCCGACCATCCTGGAAATGATGACCTATCGATATCGCGGCCACTCGATGTCGGACCCCGCCAAATACCGGACCAAGGAAGAGGTCGACAAAGTGCGTACCGAGCACGATCCGATCGAACAGGTGCGCAGGCGGCTCCTCGATAAGAAATGGGCGAGCGAGGACGATTTGAAGAAAATCGACGCGTCGGTACGCGCCACCATCAACGAGGCGTCCGAATTCGCCACCCACGACCTCGAACCCGAACCCACTGAGCTTTATACCGACGTCTATCGCTGACGCGCAGTTCCCAGCGCCGCCAAGCCAGCTTTGTGTGAGCCGCCATGCCGACCGAGGTATTGATGCCCGCCCTTTCGCCAACCATGGAGAAGGGCAACCTTGCCAAGTGGCTAAAAAAGGAAGGCGACACCGTCAAATCAGGCGACGTGATCGCTGAGATCGAGACCGACAAGGCCACCATGGAAGTGGAAGCGGTCGACGAGGGCACGCTCGGAAAAATTCTGGTCCCGGAAGGCACTAATGATGTCGCGGTCAACACGCCCATCGCCATGATCCTCGGCGAGGGCGAGGATTCCGCGGCCCTCAAGGACGGCAAACCCGCGGCGGCCAAGCCACCGGCCCCCGCGGCCAAGCCCGCCGAGCCGGTCCAGAAAGCCGAACCGCCGGCCCCGGCCGCAACCAATGGCGCCAAGCCGCCCGCCGGTCCGGCGACGGCCCCGGCCCCGGCCGCACCCGAGCCCGAGGTGCCGGAAGGCACCGAACTCGTGTCGATGACGATGCGAGAAGCCTTGCGCGACGCCATGGCCGAAGAGATGCGCCGCGATCCCGACGTGTTCGTCATCGGCGAGGAGGTTGCCGAATATCAGGGCGCCTATAAAGTAACGCAGGGGATGTTGGAAGAATTCGGCGCCAAGCGCGTGATCGATACCCCCATCACCGAGCACGGCTTTACCGGTGTCGGCGTCGGCGCGGCGCTGGCTGGATTAAAGCCGATCGTCGAATTCATGACGTTTAATTTCGCCATGCAGGCGATCGACCAGATCATCAATTCGGCGGCGAAAACGCCCTATATGTCGGGCGGGCAGGTCAAGATTTCGGTGGTGTTTCGCGGACCCAACGGGCCGGCCTCGCGCGTTGCCGCGCAGCACAGCCAGGATTATTCGTCGTGGTATTCCAGCGTGCCCGGCCTCAAAGTCATCGCGCCGTCGAACGCGGCCGACGCCAAGGGCCTGCTCAAAGCCGCGATCCGCGACCCCAATCCGATTGTATTTCTAGAGAACGAACTTCTTTACGGCCACTCCTCGCCGGTGCCGAAGCTCGACGATTACGTGCTGCCGATCGGCCGCGCCCGCATCGTGCGCGCCGGGAACGATGTGACCATCGTCGCCTGGTCGATGGGCATGAACTACGCGCTCAAGGCCGCCGACGAATTAGCGAAAGACAATATCGAGGCCGAGGTCATCGATCTGCGCACGCTCAAGCCGATGGACAGTGCCACCATCATCGAGTCGGTCAAGAAAACCGGGCGCCTGGTCACCGTCGAAGAGGGCTGGAAGCAATCCGGCGTCGGCGCCGAGATCGCCGCGCGCGTGATGGAAGAGGCGTTCGATTATCTCGACGCCCCGGTCGCGCGCGTTTGCGGCAAGGACGTACCGATGCCCTATGCCGCAAATCTCGAAAAGCTCGCGCTGCCTTCCGTCGCCGAAGTGGTCGAGGCGGCCAAGGCGGTTTGCTACCGCTGAATTTAATATTGGTGAAATTGGCGTCCCATGCCCATCAACATTCTCATGCCGGCTTTGTCGCCCACGATGGAAAAGGGCAACCTTGCCAAGTGGCTCAAGAAAGAGGGCGACGCGGTCAAGACCGGCGATATCATCGCCGAGATCGAGACCGACAAGGCGACCATGGAATACGAAGCCGTCGATGACGGCGTCATGGCCAAGATCGTTGTGCCGGAAGGCACCGCCGACGTGCCGGTCAATCAACTCATCGCGGTGATGGCGCAGGAGGGCGAGGATCCGAAAACGGCCGCATCGACGGCCGGGAAAGGCGCCACACCCCAGCCGAAGCCGGCCGAAGCCGCAAAACCCGCCGCGCCCACGGCCCAAGCAGCAGCCCCTGTGCTCCCATCGAAGCCGGCCGCGCCGCAGCCTTCAACTTCGCCGCCGCCGGCACCGAAGGTTGCCAGCGAAACGCCGCTCGTCAACGGCCACGGCGGCCGCGTTTTCTCCTCGCCACTTGCCCGGCGGCTCGCCAAGGAAGCCGGCATCGAACTCGGCCGCATCCAGGGTTCCGGCCCGCACGGCCGCGTCATCGCCCGCGACGTCGCCAAGGCGAAAGAGGGCGGCGGCTTAAAGGCCCCGTCAGGGGCGCCAGCCGGCGCCCCTAGCCCGGCGATCGCGCCGTCGCTGTCGGACCAGCAAATCCGCGCGCTCTACGAAGAGGGCAGTTACGACGTCGTCCCACACGACGGCATGCGCCGCACCATCGCCCAGCGTCTGACTGCGTCCGTGCAGACCATTCCGCATTTTTATCTGACCGTCGATTGCGACATCGGCAAGCTGCTCGAAGCGCGCGAGGAGATCAACGCCGCGGCGCCGAAGGGCAAGGACGGCAAGCCCGGCTACAAGCTTTCGGTCAACGATTTCGTCATCAAGGCTTTGGCGCTCGCTTTGCAGCGGGTGCCGGATGCCAATGTGAGCTGGACCGAAGGCGGCATGCTCAAACATCATCACTCCGACATCGGGGTCGCCGTAGCGATGCCGAACGGGCTGATCACGCCGATCATCCGCAATGCCGAAACCAAATCGCTGTCGGCGATCTCCAACGAAATGCGCGACCTCGCGGTGCGCGCGCGGGATCGAAAGCTAAAGCCCCATGAATATCAGGGCGGCTCGACGGCGGTGTCGAACCTCGGCATGTACGGCATTAAGGATTTCACCGCCGTGATCAACCCGCCGCATGCGAGCATCCTCGCCGTCGGCACGGGGGAGGAACGCGCGGTGGTGCGCGACGGCAAGATCGTCGCCGCCCACATCATGAGCGTGACCATGTCGTGCGACCACCGCGCCGTCGACGGCGCGCTCGGCGCCGTTTTGATCGGCTCGTTCAAGGCGCTGATCGAAAATCCGGTGATGATGCTGGTGTGAGCGTTAGCTCGGATCGAGGCCCTTCGCCCGAAACACGTTCCCAGCCTCCGGCGATTTCAGCATTTGGATCAGCGCCATTGCCGCATCGGCATTTTTGCGATCTGGCATGAGTCCGGCCGCAAATTCCGTGATCAGGTTGAGTTCGTCGGGCAGAAGTCCGACGATTTCGGTGCCGGCGACGTGCATCAGTTCCGGCTTTTGCTGGACCGCGAGTTCGGCCTCGCCGGTCAACAACAGTTCGCCGGAAAATCCCCCAGGCGGCGGATATTTGGTCTTTGGCTTGATCGCCTCGGCGATGCCCATTCGTTCGAGCAGTTTTGCGAAATAAACGCCGCTGGCGCCGCCGGCCGAAGGCTCGCTATAGGCAATCGATTTGGCCATGAGCAGCGTTTGCTTGAGCGCTTCGGGCGTCGAAATATCCGGCTTTGGCGCCCCGGCCTTGACCGCAATGCCGACGCCGGAACTGGCAAGCGCGACGTCGGAGCCGGGTGCGATCTTGCCTTGCTGCTTCAACGTCTCGATCCCCGCGCGGCTCAGGATCAGCACATCGGCGGTTTCGCCGCTTTCGATGCGTTTGACCAGCATGGCCGCCGAAGCCCAGGTGACCGCGAGCTTATGGCCGCTGGTGTTTTCGAAGCGCGCAAAAAGCGCCTCCGCGGCGCTACGGACGCCAATGGTACTGAAAACCGTAAGTTCGGCCAAGAGCGAAAGCCTCCCTCGTGCGGGGCATCCTTCTTGCTTTGGGTTATAGCGCGTGCGAATGAGCCGCGAAACATTGGGCCGCCACCATGGACGACTTGATTGCGGGTTATCGCCGTTTCCGTTCCGGCACCTGGCCCGACGAGCGCGCCCGGTTCGAGGAGTTGAGCCGGCTCGGGCAGCACCCGCGCGCGCTGGTGATTGCCTGCTCGGATAGCCGCACCGATCCGCAGATGGTCTTCAACGCCGCGCCGGGCGAACTGTTCGTCATCCGCAATGTTGCGAATTTGGCGCCGCCTTATGGGCCGGACGACGAGCCGCACGGCATCAGCGCGGCGATCGAATTCGCGGTGCGGTCGTTGAAGGTGGGCCAGATCGTCGTCCTCGGCCATGCCATGTGCGGCGGCATTAAGGCGCTGCTCGACGGCGTGCCGGCCGAGGTATCCGACTTTGTCGGCCAATGGGTCCGCATCGCCGAACCGGCCCGGCGCCGCGCCATGCGCACGGCCCCCGAACAACGCCACGATTTCTGCGAGCGGGAATCGGTGCGGCTTTCGCTCGACAATCTCATGACTTTTCCCTGGATCGAGGCCGCCGTTTTGGCCGGCGAGCTAAAACTTTACGGCTGTTTTTTCGACATCCGCTCGGGAATCCTCGAACGCCTCGGCGAGGACGGCATTTTCCGGCCGATTCCCGAATAGCTGATCCGTCGTGGTCGGGCTTGTTCCGGCCCTCCACATCTCTAAATCACTGGCATTCGACGTCGTGGAGGCCCGCGACAAACGCGGGCGTGACGGCTAAGGTGTTGCGAACGCTAAAAGGTTGGGCGAGGAAACGGAATGGCCGAGACGAATTTCGACATCATCATCATTGGCTCGGGTCCGGGCGGTTATGTCTGCGCCATCCGCGCCGCGCAGCTTGGCTTCAAGACCGCCATTGTCGAGCGTGATTATCTCGGCGGCATTTGCCTGAACTGGGGCTGCATCCCGACCAAGGCGCTGTTGCGATCGGCGGAGATTTTTCATTATTTGCAGCATGCCAAGGATTACGGGCTTTCAGCCGGCGAGGTCACTTACGATCCGTCGGCCGTGGTGAAACGCTCGCGCGCGGTGTCGAAACGCCTCAATGACGGCGTCGGCTTCCTGATGCGGAAGAACAAAGTCGCCGTGATCTGGGGCGAAGCGACGATCGACGCGCCCGGAAAAATCACCGTCAAGGC
>Ga0181531_10002384_pt1 | contig 11769 bp, 14 predicted proteins | sample PEATcosm2014_Bin_38_FD_119743 | JGI IMG/M metagenome (GOLD analysis project Ga0181531, IMG submission 119743) | Peatland microbial communities from MTU Mesocosm Facility, Houghton, MI, USA - PEATcosm2014_Bin11_10_metaG | ecosystem: Environmental > Terrestrial > Soil > Wetlands > Peat | place... | reverse complement strand
CCGAACGTGGGTACAGGGATTGGGGTGACGGTAAGCGGATTGACGCTGACCGGGAGTGCGGCGGGGTACGAAGCGTAGAGGCAGGCGACGGGATTGAGCAATAACATTACTGCGTTGGGCGTGACGATCAGATCAGGCATAACGGCCAACGGGAAACCGTATGACGGAACAACCATGGCGACGATTACCAGCAACAATGTGGTGCTGGCCGGGGTGCTGGCGGGCGATGTGAACAATGTGAAGCTTTCGACAAATGGGTACGCGGCGAACTTTGTGAGCCCGAACGTGGGGACAGGGATTGGGGTGACGGTAAGCGGACTGACGCTGACCGGGAGTGCGGCCGGGAACTACACGTTGAGCCAGCCGACGGGATTGAGTGCAAACATTGCTTCCAAGATCGTTACCGTTTTGACGGTGCCTTCGCCGGTAATCACCTCGGTTGGTCTGACCAATGGGATAGTCACCATCGCTTGGAATTCGGTGCCTGGGGGAATGTATCGGGTACAATACAATAACAACCTGAATGGCACGACCTGGAGCAACTTGTCGCCAGATGTGGTGGCTACAGGTTTGACCGCGACGCAAACCAACTTCGTCGACAGTTTACCGCAACAATTCTACCGAATACTGGTTTTGAATCCGGGGTTGACCGCCAACAACAAGGTATATGACGGGACGACCACGGCAACGCTGAACACCAGTAATGTGGTATTAATCGGTGTGTTAGCGGCGGATACGAACAATGTCCAGCTTTTGACGAATGGGTATGTGGCGAACTTTGCAAGTGCGGACGTGGGAACGGGGATTGCGGTAACAGTGAGCGGATTGACGCTGACCGGCAGCGCGGCGGGGAACTACACGCTGAGCCAGCCGGTTGGGTTGTCGGCCAGCATAACGCCTGCCGTGCTGACAATAAGTGCCGTCAACCAGAACATGACTTATGGATTATCGATTCCTCCTTTGACAGCCAGCTACAACGGCTTTGTCAACGGTGAAGGTACGAACGTCCTGAGTGGCGCCCCAAGCTTAAGCGTCAGCGCCACGACAAACAGCCTGCCAGGCACCTATACAATTACCATCGGCCCCGGGACCTTATTTGCCGTTGATTATGCCTTTACATTCATCAACGGAACACTGACTGTAGTGGCGGTTCCTCAGTTGAACGGACTGGCGCTGAACGGGAGCCAATTTGTTTTCAGTTGGCCGACAGTTACCGGTCAATCCTATCAGCTCCAATATAGGGACAATCTTGCTGTGGGAACTTGGACTTCACTTGGTGGACTCGTGCCGGGTACAGGCAATCCGGTTATAGTTACCAATATTCCAAGCGCTTCACCTCAGCGATTCTTCAGGGTGGTCGTCAGTTATTAAAAGGGTATTCGACTTTCTGGCGGTTTGGAACAGGGAGACAGTTTATCGTCATGCAAATTAACGTTCTGGAATATTTTGAGAAAGGCGCGCTGGTCAAGTGCCGGGACAAAATCGCAGTCCAGGAAGCCGGCCGTCAATATACGTTTGCCGAGATTGAGCGTTTCGCCAAAAACCTGGCAGCGTTGATTCTCAAGCGCGGGGATATCATTCGCCAGCCGGTGCCGGTATTTATGCCGAAAGGTGCCGGGAACATTGTCGCGGACATTGCCATTCTCTACAGCGGCAATGCTTATGCAAATCTGGACATTAAGTCTCCGCCGCAACGCCTCAAGGGGATGTTGGACAACCTCAATCCGTTTGCGATCATAACCTCTCAAGCACAGGCTGGCGCATTGCATTCACTCGGGGTTCCACCGGAAAAACTGTTGTTGGTGGAGGAGGCGATGGGCGGAGAATGCATTTATGACAATGCCGTTCTGCTTAGACGTCTGGATTCAATCATTGATACTGATCCTTATTGCATCATTCACACCTCGGGGTCCACGGGGATTCCCAAGGGCGTGGGCTTGAATCATCGCAGCACAATTGATTTCGCGGATTGGGCGTTTGACCGATTGGGACTCGATGGAAGCGAAGTAATGGGCAGTCTAGCGCCGATATATTTCGACGCCTACACGCTGGAATTTTGCATGATGCTGGCAAAGGGCAGCACATGGGTTGTCGTTCCTGAACAATACGCCATGTTTCCGATCAAACTGGTGGAATTCGTCGCGGCCCAACCCATCAATTTCATTTTCTGGGTGCCAACCATCATGGTTAACATCGCCAATCTGGATTTGTTGTCGAAAACGAGGCTCGCCGGGATTGGAAAGGTCTTTTTTATCGGCGAAGTTTTTCCGACCAAGCATCTTAATTACTGGCGGCGGCACCTGCCGGAGGCGATGTTTGTGAACCTCTACGGGCCGATTGAAATCACCGTGGCCTGCACCTACTTCATTGTGGATCGCGAATTTGGCGATGACGAGAAACTCCCTGTCGGTTTCCCGATGCGCAACACGGAGATTCTGATACTCAATGAGCGTAACCAGCCGGCGAAAACCGAAGAACAAGGCGAGATTTGTGTCCGCGGCAGTTCACTGGCAATGGGTTATTGGAATAATCCGGAGAGAACCGCGAAAGGTTTTGTCCGGAATCCGCTCAACCCGCATTACCCGGAATTGATCTACCGAACGGGTGATCTGGGTTATTGGAACCAGCGGGGTGAAGTCATGTTTCTCGGCCGAAGGGACTTTCAAATCAAACATCTGGGTTATCGTATTGAACTGGGGGAAATCGAGCACGCGGTGCTGCAGGTTGACGGCATCCGCAATTGCTGCGTTGCTTACAATCAGGAAAAGAAGGAAATCGTGCTATTTTACGAGTGCGACAAGGAATTGCCGCCGGCTTTCATCCGCGAGCGGTTGTCCGTGTCTCTCCCCAAATACATGCTCCCGACAGTGTTCAATTGGATGGAACTTATGCCGCGCAACCCAAACGGCAAGATTGATCGTGCCCGATTGGTGGCCAGTGCAAATTGAACCGATGAGCCCGGTCAATACGGTCGGTGAAGTTTTGGATGCCGTCCGGCGGATCAAGGCGGGCGCAGCGGGCTTTTGTACCAACCTTTTCCCATCACCGCAGAAATTGCAGAGCTGGGTTGACCACAATGAACTATTCAGCGAAGCTCGTGACGGCGCGACTTTCTTTTTTAAAAAAGACCGCGATTTCTGGCATCTTTATTTTTGCGCGGCAGACTTGCCGGGACTGCAACTGGCCATGAACCTGGTTCCACAACTAACCACCGAACCTGTCGTGGCCGACCTCGTCGGCGTCGACGCGGCACTCGGCGGATTGTCGTCCAGTCTGGAGACAGCCGGATTCAGGCGTTATGCCCAACTCCAGCGTATGAGTCGGGCCGGGCCGGGCGATGAAGCCGGACGCGCCGTGGACGATCCGACTGTCTTTGCAGAAAAGCATGACCGCCCGGCAGTATTGGAATTAATTGAAAGCCTGTTTGATCGTTATGGCGAACAATTGCCGATGCCGTATGAAATCGAATCCGCCGTTGACAACCATCAGGTGTTGGCGGTGAAACGCGACGATACCTTGGCGGGGATCCTTTTCTTCGAGACCCAGGGGCTTGCCTCGGCAGTCCGTTTTTGGGCGGTTGCGGAAAAATTCCAGTCGTCCGGTGTCGGTTCCGCCTTGATGCGACGCTACCTTCAAGTGCACAGTGATGTCCGGCGTTTTACCCTGTGGGTGAATGCCAACAATCAGAACGCCATCCGGAAATATGAACACTACCGCTATGCGCCCGACGGTCTTGTGGATTGCATTCTGGCCAACGGATTGATTCATCCATGAAATCCATCGCCGACATCCTGAGGGAAATCCGGCCGGAATTTGATTTTTCCGCCTCCAACGACTTTCTGGCTGACGGGATGCTCGACTCGTTTGACGTGGTAACGCTGGTCTCGGCACTGGATAAAAATTGGGGCATTTCAATCGAGGGCACGGATATTGTGCCGGAGAATTTCAAAAATCTGCAAGCCATCGAGGCGCTTTTGCGCAAGAGCGGGGCGAAAATTTGAAACTTGTTTTCCATCGCAAACGCATCGCCGGGACGCTGGTCGTGGTGCCTGCCAACGAGCGGTCGTTTGCGGCGGACATGAAGAATTTCAACTTCCCGAAGTCCCGATCGCTAAAGCTCAAGGAAGTGATGGGCTTCGACAAACGCCGCGTCGTCGGGCCAGACGTGTGCGTGTCGGATCTGGCGGTGTTCGGCTTGGAACATCTTTTTGAACGTGGCTGGCTGAAACGCGAGGAGATTGACGCGCTGATTGTCGTCACGCAGACGCCGGATTATCTCATACCGGGAACGAGTTGCGTCATTCATGGGCGGCTGGGTTTGAAACAGGACATGTTGTCCCTGAGCATAAGCCAGGCTTGCACCGGCTATTTGATCGGACTGATTCAAGGGTTCATGTTGCTGGACCAGGAGAGCATTAAGAAGGTTGTCCTGGTCAATTCCGATGTCTTGAGCCGCAAAGTGTCGTCGCAGGATCGGAATATTTATCCTCTGGTTGGTGACGCCTGCTCGATTACCGTGCTGGAGCGCGACACCGAAGGTTCAGTCGTTCACGCAAACGTCAGAGTGGATGGTTCGCGCTCTGGGGCATTGATGATTCCGGCGGGTGGAATGCGCCAGCCGCACACATTGGAAACGGCGAAACTGGAAGACGTTGGGGACGGCAACTGGCGTGCCAGGGAGCATCTGTTCATGGACGGCGCGGCCATTTTCAACTTCGTGCAGACGGAAGTCCCGCCTTTGATTGAAAGCTTGCTCAAACACGCAGGCGCGCCGATGGATTCAGTGGATTTTTTTCTCTGCCATCAACCAAACCGTTTCATGCTGGAAAAACTCGCGGACAAAATGAAGATTCCCCGCGCCAAAATGCCGAACGATGTGGTCGGACATTTTGGAAACAACAGCGGCGCGACGGTTCCAACGGTGATGGCGTTCAACTTGGGCGAACGTCTGCTGCGGGAAAAACTGCTTGTTTGTCTGGCCGGATTTGGTGCCGGCTTGACCTGGGCGGGAATGTTACTCAACATCGGCAAATTCGATTTCAACACCATCATCGAATACAAATAACAGAAAAGAATACATATGGATAAACCTGAGTTCTATCAAAGGCTGGCGGAAATTCTCGATGTCGAAGAAGTGAAGCCGGAAGATGTGCTGAAGGAATTTGACGGCTGGGATTCGTTGGCCATTCTGTCGGTGCTGGCGATGGCTGACGCAAAATACGGCGTGTCCATCAAGGCGGAGGAGATTCGCTCGGTGGTTAGCGCGCAAGACCTGGCAAATTTGGTTGAAGCGAAACACAAGCCGGAGTAACGCGGCCAATTCCGTTTGGCGCTGTCACACATGAAATGCACATTTAAGAACAAGCGGATCAGTTCCACCATCACCGTTGTACCCAGTCAGGAATACCGGTTTGATGACGAATACCCGCTATTTAAAATGACCGAGGCGCAAGCGAAGCGGTTCAAGAAAATGATGAGTTTGGACCGGCATCGCATCGCCCCACCGGAACTTTGCGCTTCCGACCTTTGTCTGTTTGGCGTGCACCGGCTTCTCGACGCCGGCGTTTTAAAAAAAGAGGACATCGATGCCATTTTGTTCATTTCCCAGACTCCGGACTATATCCTGCCGGCGACCAGCAATGTGATTCACGGCAAGCTCGGCTTGGACCATGATGTGATATGTCTGGACATTAACCAGGGCTGCGCGGGCTTTGTGACCGGGTTACAGCAAGCTTGTTTGCTTCTGGAAATCCCCGCGGTTTCCAAGGTGCTCCTGCTGACCGGGGACACCTCAAGCAAACTGGTGGACAAGCGAAATCGCATTTCCTACCCGATCACTGGTGATGCCGGGGCGGCGACGGTTATCGAACGTTGTCCGGAGGAAAGGACAATCTACATGGATGTGAAGAACGACGGCTCCCGCTACAAGGCGCTTCTGATTCCGGGTGGCGCCTATCGCATGCCGTCCTCGGTTGAGACGCTGGAACTGCGGGAAGTGGAAGAAGGGGTTGTCAAATGCCTGGAACACGCGAATATGGACGGCGCTGCCATCTTTAATTTTACCATGGACGATGTCCCGCCACAAATCCGGGACGTGCTCGCCTTTTCGGGAGATACCTGGGATTCCATTGAACATTTTTTCCTCCACCAGCCGAACCCATTCATCGTTACCCAGATGGCGCAGAAGATGAAGATCCCGCCGGCGAAGGTGCCGAATAATGTTGTCAGCCTGTACGGCAACTGCAGTTCAACCACGATTCCGATGAATATTGCGCTGAACTGCAGCGAGCCCATGTTGACCGGAAAGCACCGCGTGTGCCTCTCCGGTTTCGGCGTCGGGTTGACGTGGGCTTCGGCAGTAATGGATTTGGGCCCCTTGGACTTCTGCAAACTCGTGGATTACGAATCATAAGCCGCAGCCATGCGTGAGGCCTTTACATTGATTACCGGAGCCGCCTCCGGTTTCGGTCGGAGTATCGTTGAGAAATTGTCCCCCTCGCGACGGCTCGTTCTGTCCGATGTTGACGCAGAGAAGCTCGAAACCGCGCGCGGCGCTTGCGCGACGCCGGCCCACCTGTTTTGGCCGCGCGACCTGGGCCGGCCCGACGGCGTCGGCGCGGAATTTGCCTCCTTTATGACAAAGGAGAACGCCTGCATCGAGCATTTCATCCACTCGGCGGGGGTTTTCGGTCTCCAGCTCGCGCGTGCCCATGACATGGCCTTTGTCGACCGAATTTTCAACGTGAATCTGTTCTCGGCCATCGAGTTGATCCGGACGTTGACTCAAAAAAAGTCAAATGGCGGGGCGTTGCGGACGATCACGATCATCTCCTCCGTCGGGACCCGGGTTGGCGCCGCCGGCCAATACGTCTATGCTGCAAGCAAGGGCGCCGTGAACGGGTTGTGTCTGGCACTGACCGTCGAATTGGCCCCGACCGTTCGGGTGAACACCGTGTTGCCGAGCTACATTGAGTCGGGAATGAATCGTGAGGAATTCTCCAAGCCTGAATTTGTCGCTTCCATAAAGGCGATGCATCCCCTGGGTCTGGGCCGGAGTGACGACGTGGCGGATGCGGTGGAATTCTTGATATCCGACCGCGCACGCTGGATTTCAGGGCATGAGCTGGTTGTGGACGGAGGCCGGTTGGCGGGCAAAACCCTGCTCCCGGCGAAATGACCGGATGCCCGCCGTTCCAACACTGACATGTCCCGGTCAATTCAAGTTTCGTGGCCGTCGCAGATAACTTCGTAAAAATGGAAACCTACACTCTAATCACAGGCGCTTCCTCGGGATTTGGCAAAAACATTGCGTGGAAACTCGCGCCTTCCCACCGGCTCATTCTTGCCGGCAGGGACGTGGAGCGCCTTGAGTCCGTGCGCAACCGATGTGAAGCCCCGGAACGGCATATTTTGTGGCCGCGTGATTTGAACGATGTGGATGGTATCGCGCAGGAATTAACGGATTTGCTGAGGACGAAGGGAATTGGCATTGAGCATTATGTCCATTCCGCGGGGTTTACGGGATTTCAATTCGCACGCGGTGTGGAAATGGCTTTTGTGCGGCAAATATTCAATGTCAATGTGTTTTCCGCCATGGAAATAATCCAGCCGTTGACGCGGAAGAGCGCCAATCATGGCGCGCTGCGAAGCATCACGTTTATCTCAAGCATCTCCGGCCGGCTGGGCGGCACCGGACTTGCCATCTATGGCGCGACCAAGGGAGCCATAAATGCAATGTCGCTCTCGCTGGCCGTGGAACTGGCCCCGGATGTGCGCGTCAATTCCATTTTGCCGGGCATCATCGAAACCGAAATGACCCGGCAGTATTTTGAAAACCCGAACTTTTTGGGGTTTTACCCGCTGGGTTTTGGCCGCCCGGAAGATGTGGCGGAGGCCGTGGGATTTTTAACCTCGGACCGCGCGCGTTGGATTACCGGCCAGGAATTGGTCGTGGACGGCGGCCGATCGGTCTGTTCCCCAATGCCGGGTGAAGCCACTGCGAGGGAAAATGAAATGAGAGCCCGCATCGTTTCTTCGCAGCGCCAGGAGAAGAGCAATCCTTGAACCTTTTTTTTACCTCAAAAGTCATGAAGGACGCCCGCCCGGCAGTGGAAGAGTTGTTCTTTTTTAATCCCCGGCAGTATCGGGTCAGGGAAGGGATCGTCAATTCCCTGGGAACGTTTGGCCATCCCCGGATCGAAGATACAGAGAATGGTTTGTCAATCCGGGTGGGAAATCATGAGGTGCAAACACTTTTCGCCTTTGACAGGGATCGCCGCGACAGCAACCCGATTGGCGTTGTAATATTTATGCGGACCTCGCCGGACGAGATCGCCATCATGCATCTGGCCGTACATCCAGACTATGCTCTCCAGGGACTCCGGGCCGGTTTGGGTTTGGGTCTGATTTTAATCGAGAAGGTCAAGGGAATCGCCTCCCGAATCGTAGGAATACGACGGATGGTGTTTTACTATCAGCCGGGAATCGTCATTCAAATCTGATGAAGTGAAACCATGGAAATGAACGGCTAAAATCAATGCGCCACGATATCCATCTGGAGGGTTTTAATCTGCGATTGCGTCCGGTTCGTATCGAGGACGCCGCGTTCATCGTGTGGCTCAGGAATCTCGATCATGTCAGGGGAAACGTCGGCGATTCTGCTTTGGATGTCGCCAGCCAGAAGGCTTGGTTAAGGGTCTATTTTGAACGTGAAGGTGACTATTACTGGATCGTCGAGAGTTTGATGGGAATCCCGTTGGGCACACACGGCATTTACAACGTGAAGGGGGCAAGCGCGGAGCGGGGACGGCACATCATGCGGGCGGAAGTGATGGCGGGGGTGCCGAGCGCAATATTGACAGCCGAACTGGCCTTCGGAAGCATGGGGCTGCACGAGTTGCGGTCTTTGATAGTGGCAACCAATGTGGAGGTCCTATCCCTACACCGAAAGTCCGGATTCAAAGAAGTCGGAAGAGTTGCCGCCGCGCAGAAGATTAACGGCAAGCCCGTGGACATGGTGGAATTCGTGTTTACGGCCGAAGAGTGGAGGAAACGCCGTGACCGTGAGTTGCCTTTGGCCCATTTTGCCGGAAAACAGGTGCTGGAATGGGAGAAAACACAACTGGGCAAACGGCAGCCCTGGGAGGAAAACCACCAGCCAACCACCGCCTGACCCTGTTACCTCGGTTGAGCACTGCGAATTTCAAAGATGCAATGAGATTACTGGTGATGATTTGACCATGCGACACGTTTTACATGCCGAAGGCTTCGGCTTGCGATTGCGCCCGGTCCGGCTGGAGGATGCGGCGTTCATTGTGTGGCTGCGTCATCAGGATTATGTCAAAGGCAAGGTGGGCGATTCCGCGCCGGATGTCGCCAGCCAGCAGAAATGGCTGGAGACGTACTTCCAACGGGAAGGCGATTTTTATTTCCTCCTCGAAACCGTGGCGGGAACCCCTTTGGGAACCAATGGACTGTATGATCTTTCCGGTGACACCGCCGAATGGGGACGCTATATCATACGTCCGACCGTGTCAGCGGCTTTGCCCTGTTGCCTGTTGACGTATGACCTGGCGTTTCACGAATTGAAATTGCGCGAATTGCTGGCAAGATGCGTGTCGACCAATCTGGCTGTCCACTCGCTTTGTCGGAAACTTGGTTTCCGGCAGAGTGGCACAGAAGCCGCCAGCCAGATCATCGGCGGTGAACCGGTGGACATGGTCCATTTCACGCTGAATGCCGGGAATTGGTCGCGGGCCCGTGAACGGGTGCTGCCCCTGGCCCAATTTGCCGGGGCGAAAATCAAGGAATGGGAAGAACATGCTCCGGAATGTAAAATCAACCACTGATGATTCATCATCCTGTCCGACTTTTATGAACATAAAACAATGTCAAATCGTCAATCTGCCCAAAATGGTGGATCCGCGGGGAAATCTGACCTTCATTGAAGGCGACCGCCATGTCCCCTTTGCGATCAAACGGGTGTTTTACCTGTACGATGTGCCCGGTGGCGCCGACCGGGCCGGCCACGCGCTCAAAAAATGCCACCAGTTCCTCATCGCCATGTCCGGCAGCTTCGACGTCGTGGTGTACGATGGAAAGGAAAAGGAACGGTTTCATCTGAATCGTTCCTATTACGGGTTGCATCTGCCACCCATGGTCTGGCGGGAAATTGACAATTTTTCCTCCGGCTCCGTGTGCCTGGCTCTGGCCTCCGAGTCGTACGATGAAAAGGATTACTATCGCGATTACCGTGAATATCTCCGGGTGGTGGGAGGCGCCGGTTCGTGAAAGTGCCGTTCCTCGATTTTGTAGCTCCCTACGAGGAGCTTAAAGCCGGTCTGGATGAGGCGTATTTTCGCTTCATGCGCTCCGCCTGGTATGTCCTGGGAAAGGAAGTGGAGGCATTTGAACAGGAATTCGCCGGTTATTGCGGGGTGAAATATTGCGTGGGGGTCGGGAACGGCCTGGAGGCGTTGCACTTGATCCTTCGCGCCTATGATATCAAGGCGGGTGATGAGGTGATCGTCCCGTCCAACACCTATATCGCCACCTGGCTGGCCGTGTCTTACGCCGGGGCGACCCCCGTGCCGGTTGAACCGGATCCACGGACCTGCAACCTGGACCCGGACCGGATTGAAGACGCCATCACGCCCAGGACCCGGGCCATCATGCCGGTGCATCTCTATGGACAACCGGCAGACATGGACCCGATTTTGAGCATTGCCCGCCAACACGGCTTGAAAGTCATCGAAGACAACGCGCAGGCCCAGGGCGCGCGGTACAAAGGCCGGCGAACGGGTTCCCTGGGAGATGCCGCCGGCAACAGTTTTTATCCGGGCAAGAATCTGGGCGCGTTTGGCGACGCCGGCGCCGTGACCACCAATGATGCCTCGCTGGCGGATCGTGTGCGTTTGCTGCGCAACTATGGGTCTCCCAAAAAATATTACAACGAGGTGAAGGGCTACAACTCGCGCCTGGATGAACTGCAGGCGGCTTTTTTGCGCGTGAAACTGGCGAAACTGGACGAGTGGAACGGACGCCGCCGAATCGTGGCTGCCGGATATCTGGCTGAATTGAACGGTGCGCCCGGCTTGACCCTGCCGTGGGTCCCGGAATGGGCGGAACCGGCCTGGCATCTTTTTGTGGTGCGCCATCCCCGGCGGAATGACTTGCAGGAGCGGTTGGCCGAAGCCGGCATCGGCACCTTGATTCATTATCCGGTGCCGCCGCATCTTTCCGGCGCGTATGCGGACGCCGATTGGACACGCGGAACTTTGCCCGTAGCGGAGACAATGGCGGACACGGTGTTGAGCCTGCCATTGGGACCGCATCTTTCACCGGAACAGGCGCGTTGCGTGGTGGAGGAAACCGGTCGTTCCCTCCAGCCGTCCAAGGCCGGTTCCATTGCTCCGGTCACAACCTGAAACCGCTGGTGATTTCGCAGGCGTGAATAAAGAAGGCAAGCAGACTTACGGGCAAATCCTGAAGTCATCCGTTTTGATCGGCGGCTCGTCGGTGTTCAACATCGGCCTGCGCATCATCCGAACCAAGGCGATGGCTTTGATCCTGGGCCCCTCGGGCTTTGGACTGATGAACACCTACTGGTTGATCACTCAGTTCACGTCCAACGTCGCGGGCCTGGGCATCAACAACAGCGGAGTACGCCAGATCGCCGAGGCGGTTGGAACCGGGGACAGTGGGCGCATTGCCCGGACGGTCACGACCTTGCGGCGCGTGGCGCTGTGTTCCGGGGCAGTGGGCGCCTTG
>Ga0181531_10002383_pt1 | contig 11769 bp, 11 predicted proteins | sample PEATcosm2014_Bin_38_FD_119743 | JGI IMG/M metagenome (GOLD analysis project Ga0181531, IMG submission 119743) | Peatland microbial communities from MTU Mesocosm Facility, Houghton, MI, USA - PEATcosm2014_Bin11_10_metaG | ecosystem: Environmental > Terrestrial > Soil > Wetlands > Peat | place... | reverse complement strand
TGCTCGCGAACCACGACGGCATCCTCCGGATGCAGATGCACGCGCACCTCGCGGGCGGCCACGGGCAGCGCGGCGATCGCCTCGCGGATGATGCCGATGATCTGCGTGGGGTCGGTTTTGAGCTCGCGGCGCACGATATGGCGCGCGAGCGCGAGCGCGAGCGAGAGCAGCTCGTGCTCCACCTGCTCATCGAGCGCCTCGAAGGGCTTGGCGAGATCGTAGAACATGCCGGCGAGCCGCTCGATCTGGGCACCCACCTGCGCACGCCCCGCCTCGCGTCCTTCGGCGAGCCCTTGCTCGAAGGCCTCCTTGTAGGCCTCGGCCTGCAGGTCCGCGAGCCCGCCCACCGTCGGGGGGCGTGCGGCGGCCGTGCTGCCGACGTCGGGGGCCGACCAGAGCTGCGCCTGCGGACCGCTCTGGCCGGCGGTGCCCGGCGGTTTTTCGGCCGACCCGCTAGACATACTCGCCCCCGGCCTTGCCGCCCAGGCTGATCGTGCCTTCCTCCGCGAGGCGCTGCGCGGTCGTGACGATTTCCTTCTGCGCCGCCTCGACCTCGGCGAGCTTCACCGGCCCGCGGGCCTCCATGTCGTCCTTGAGGATCTCCGCCGCCCGCTTCGACATGTTGCGCAGGATCTTTTCCTGCACTTCGGGCTCCGCGCCGCGCAGCGCCACCGCGAGTGTGTCCGAGCCCACCTCGCGCAGCAGCGACTGGATGCCGCGGTCGTCGATGGCGAGCAGATTGTCGAACACGAACAGCAGGTCCTTGATGCGCTGATGCATCTCGCTGCTGGCCTGCTCGATCTTGCCGAGCTCCGCCCCGCTCTTCTCCCGGTCCATGGCATTCAAGATACCGGCGACCGTGCGCGCCCCGCCGATGCGGCGTGCCACGACCTGCGGCGTGGCATTCGCCTGCTTTTCGACGAGCTGATCGAGCTCGGTCAAGGCCGACTGCGGCACCTCGTTCAGCGAAGCGATGCGCATCAGCACATCGGTGCGCTTCTCCTCGGGGAGCAACGGCAGAATGCTCGCCGACTGGTCGGGCTCGAGATGGGCGAGCACGATGGCCGCGATCTGCGGATGCTCGGTGCCGATGATGTTGGCCACGGCCTTGGCCTCCATCCATTTGAGGGCCTCGATGCCCTGGCCGCTCTGACCGGTGCCCACCCGGTCGATCAGCATATCGGCCTTCTGCTTGCCCACCGCCTGCGTGAGCACGCGGCGCACGAAGTCCGGGGAGCCGGAGGCGATATTGGCCTTGTCCTCGACCTCCTCGAAGAAGATGCCGAGCACCGAGCTCATCTGATCACGCGACACCTGCTTGAGCTCGGCCATGGCGATACCGAGCTTCTGCACCTCGCGGGCATCGAGCTGCTTGAGCACATTGGCGGCATCCTGCTCACCGAGACTCATCAGCAGAATGGCGGCGCGCTGAGTGCCCGCGAGGTCATCGGGCTTGTCAGCCATCGGTGGAGACCCACTCCTTCACGACCTGCGCGGCCCGCCTGGGATCCTGCCCGACGAGCGTGCGCGCGGCAGCGAGCTGCTGCTCGAAGCTCGGTTGCAACTTGAGGGCCTTGCCCTCCTGGGCGGACAGGCTGAGGCGCTCATTGCCGACATCGCCGCTTTCCGCGCCGCCCGCCGCGCGTGTTCCCGATCGGGTGAGAGACTTCATGAGCGGGCGCAACACCAGGAAGGCCACGAGCAGCACGAGAGCCGCACCGACGCCTTGCTTGGCGATCTGCGTGATCCACGGGTTGTCCCAGAGTGACGGCGTGAGCGCGCCGGGAGCGGCGGCGGGGTTGTCGGACTGGAAGGTCTGATTGAGCAGGCTCAGCTGATCGCCGCGCTCGTCCTTGAGGCCGATCGACTCGCGCACCAGCTGTGTGAAGCGCTTCACCTCGGCTTCGGTCATCGGCGCCGGAGTGATCTTGCCGTCCGCGCCCACGCGCTGCCAGTCATCGAGCACCACACCGACCGAGAGGCGCTTCAAGATGCCGGTGGGCTGCTTCACATAGGAGAGTGTGCGATCCACCTCGAAGTTGCGGGTGCTCTTCTGCGAGCTCGAGGAGGGTCCCGCGGCGGCCGTGGTCTGCGTCGCGGCGCCGGCCCCGGCGTTGGCGCCGGCGCCGTTGGCGCCGGCGGCGGCGGCATTGGCGGCGGCCGCGGGCGCGCCGGCGGCGCCCGGAATCGGGGGCAAGCCCGCCGTTCCGGGCGGCTCGTTGCTGAGCGCTCCGGGGATGCCCTCGACGCCATCGCCGCCCTTGCGCGTCTCGTTCGCCGTCTGCTCACTGCGCACCGCGGTCTTCTGCGGGTCGTAGTTCTCGCGCGCCTCCTCGGTGACCGTGAAATCAAGATCGGCGGTCACCGTCGCGTGCACACGGCCCGGGCCCACCAGCGGCTCGAGCAGCTCGATGATGCGACGCTGGTAAGCCTCCTCCACTTTATGCGTGTACTCGAGCTGGCGCGTCGCCACCGCCGACTCCGCGCTCTCCTCGGGAGAGTTGAGGAGCGAGCCCGCCTGGTCGACGAGCGTGACATCGGTCGCGGCGAGCTCGGGGACGCTCGAGGCGACGAGATGCACGATGGCCGCGACCTGACCGGGCTCGAGGCGCCGCCCGGGATAGAGCTGCAGCATCACCGAGGCGGTGGCCTTGTGGGCATCCCGTACGAACACCGAGGGCTTGGGCAGCGCAAGGTGCACGCGGGCGCTCTGCACGCCCTGCACCTTGACGATGGTGCGCGCCAGCTCGGTCTCGAGCACGGACTGATAGCGCGCGACTTCCATCATCGAGCTCGTGCCGAGCGCCGATTCCTTCTGCAGCATCTCGATCCCCATCGAGTCGCTCTGCGGCAGACCCTGGCTCGCGAGACGGATGCGCGCCTCCTGCACCTTCGACTCGGGCACCGTCACGGCGCCGCTCGGACTCAAGCGATACTCGATGCCCGCGGCGGTGAGCGCATCCATGACCTGCCCGCTCTCGCGCTCGGCGAGTTGCCCGTAGAGCACGGTGTAGCCCGGGCCCTGCGACCAGAGCACGAGCCACAGCGCCGCGGCGATCGCCGCCGCAACGCCTGCGAGCAGCCCCAGTTGCCGCAGTGGAATGCCGTCGAGCAGTTGACGGGGTGTCGTCGGTACGATGTCAGCCATGACTTGAGACAGGCTCCTATACGGACATGTTCATGACTTGGGTGTAGGCATCGATCAGCTTGTTGCGCACTTCGGTCATCGCGCGGAACGCAAGGCCCGCCTTCTGCACCTCGAGCATCACCTGCGTGAGATCGACGTGCTTGTCGCCGGCCTCATAAGACTCGGCGAGCGCGCTCGCCTGGTTCTGCATCGAGGCAATCTTGTCGACCGAGCTCTTCAGCAGCTGCGCAAAATCCCCGGGGGCCGCCGCGTTGAGGGAGCCCGGCGGAGATCCCTCGCCCGCAGCCCCGCTGGTGCGCGCCTGCAACGCACGCATTTCGGCCAGCACCGCCTGAATCTGCAGGTCGCTCATGCGGCCGCCCAGGATGCATCGATGAGCCGCGGTATGGTGATTCCTTCGGCCTTGAGTTGCTGCAGCTTGTGACGCAGCGTGCGCGGGCTGATGCCGAGCCGCTCGGCCGCGAGCTTGCGGTTGCCGCCGGTCGAGCGCAGGGTCGCAATGATCAACGCACGCTCGCGCTCGCGCAGGTCGTGGTCGAGGCCGCCCTCCTCGGCAGCCGGACGCATCGGCAGCGCGGCGAAAGACGCGTTGCCCACCCCGGCAGCATCCGGCGCGCCCGCAGCGCGCCGCTCGAGATCGCTCCGGTCAATATCGCGCCGCTCCAGCTCGAGGTCACGCGCCTCGATCCGACCGCCGGCGGCGAGCCACGCGGCGCGCTGCACGACGTTGGTGAGCTCGCGTACATTGCCCGGCCAGTCGTGCGCGAGCAGCGCCTGCTCGGCGTCGGGCGCGAGGCACAGCGGCCCACGCTCGGCGCGTGCGCACGCGCGCAAGGCGCGCCGCGCAAGGGCCGGAATGTCGCCCGGCCGCTCGCGCAGCGCCGGCAAGCGCAGCGACATCACGTTCAGCCGGTAATAGAGATCGGCGCGGAACCGCCCCGCGCGCACCTCCTCGGGCAGATCGCGGTTGGAGGTTGCGATGACGCGCACGTCGAGCTGAATCGTGCGCTGCGAGCCGAGGCGCTCGACCTCGCGCTCCTGCAATACCCGCAGAATCTTCGCCTGCAGCCCGAGATCCATCTCGGAGATCTCATCGAGCAGCAGCGTGCCGCCCTGCGCCTGCTCGAACTTGCCGGCATGCGCCGCGGTGGCGCCCGTGAAAGCGCCCTTCTCGTGTCCAAAGAGCGTCGCTTCGAGCATGTTCTCCGGGATGGCGGCGCAGTTGATCGCGACGAACGGCCGGTGCGCGCGCGCCGAGCGATCGCGGATGAAGCGCGCGTAGACCTCCTTGCCGGTGCCGCTCGCGCCGGTGATGAGCACGGTGGCGTCGGTCTGCGCGAGTCGCAGCGCGAGCGCCGCGACGCGCTTCGACTCGCGGTCCTCCGCGACGAGCTCATGGGGGCTCACCCGGTTGGCGAGCTGGCGGCGCGCGAGCTCGATCAGCGCCTGCGCCTCGAAAGGCTTCACGATGTAATCCGTGGCCCCCTGCCGCATCGCCGAAACGGCGTGCACCACCGTCGCATAAGCCGTCATCAGCACGACCGGCAGGTCGGGGCGCAGCCGTTTGAGCTCACCCAGGAGGTCATAGCCGCTCGCGCCCGGCATGTGCACGTCCGAGATCACGAGCGCGATGTCCCGCGAGGCGACGCTCTCGAGCGCCGACGGCGCATCGGCGGCCTCCAAGACCGCGAGGCCTGCGGCCCGCAGTGTGTCGCACAGCGCCTCGCGCAGCGCCGGATCGTCCTCGACCACGAGGATCGGCTCATCGGATGCAGATGTCATGCTGGATTCTCCGCCGGCAACTCGATGATGAAGGTCGCCCCTGCCGTGCTGTCGGCGAGGTGCACGCTGCCGCCGTGTGCCTCGACCACCGATTTCACGATCGCGAGGCCGATGCCGTTGCCGTGCTTGCGCGTCGTGAAGAAGGGCTCGAAGATCCGCGCCCGGATCGCCGCCGGCACCCCCGGCCCGTCGTCGCTCACGACGATCTGCGCAAGGCCCTCGGGCGTTGCGCGCGCCAGCAATTGCAGCTCGAGGGGCCCCGTGACCGCTTGCAGGGCATTGGTCGCGAGATTCAGCACGGCCGAGACGAGCGAGGCGGCATTCGCGCGCACACTCAACGTGTGCGCCTCGCTGCGGATCGTCAAGCGCGCCCCCGGACGCAGCGCCGGCCGCAACCACTCGGCCACCTGCTCGAGCAGGGCGCTCACGCTCACGCGCTCGCGTGAAGCGCCGCCGCGGGCGAAGGCGAGCATCGCATTCACGAGATTATCGAGCTGCTTCAAGCTGTCCGCGGTGCGCGCGCCGCAGCGCGCCAGTGCCTCGGCCGTCTGATCGGGCAAGCTCATGCGCGAGGCGTAAAGGAGCGCCGCGGCGAGCGGCGTGCGGATCTGGTGTGCCAGCCCGGCCGCCAGCTCACCGAGCGTGAGCAGGCGCTGCTGGCGCAGGATGAGCCGTTGCATGAGATGCGATTCGGTGACATCGGTGATCAGGACCACCTCCCCGCCGCCCGCGAGCGCCCGCCGCGAGATGTTGACGAAGCGGCCGCTGCGCAGCTCACTCGGCTCGCCGGGGGCGGCGCCGACGGCGAGGTTGCGTGCCAGCACCGCGCCATAGGCAAGCCCGGCGAGCGGCTCAGCGAGGAGCGCGACCGCGGCGGGATTGCTCTCCTGGATGGCGCCGCGCTCATCGAGCACCAGCACCCCGCCGGGCAACGCCTCGATGAGGGCCGCGAGACGATGCGCAAGATGGGCGCGCCCCGCGCGCGCATCGCGCAGCTCATCGCGCAGCTGCGCCACCTGCCGCGCGAGCGCCGCAAACGCCGCCGAGAGTTGCTCCGCTCCCTCGCCAAAGGCATGAAACGCGGCGGTGAGCTCGCTGCGCTTGAGTTCGGTCAATTCGACTGCCGTGGCCGCCATGCCCGGGGATACAGCAACTTCTGTGCCGGCCTCGAGCGTCAATTATTTGTCGGCGCCCAGCCCAGCGTGGCTTTCGCTGCGCAAGTGGGGCTGGGTGCCGAGCGCCGCGGCCGGCCACGGAGTCGCCGCTGGCGGCCTCGGGGCGCGCGCCCCTACGCCGACAAACGGTACTTGCGCAGCTTCTCGACCAGCGTCGTGCGTCGGATCCGCAGCAGCCGCGCGGCTTCGGCAACCGTGCCATCAGCCTCGGCGAGCGCCTTGCGAATGAGACGGATCTCGATGCTCGAGAGATGGTCCTTGAGATCGATGCCGCCGCTCGGCAGCGTGCTCACCTCGTCCTCGAGCACCTCGCTCGCCTCGAGGCCATCGAGCGTCTCCTCGATGAACGCGAGCGGCACGACGCCGCCGCAGGAGGCTGCGGCGGGCATCGTCACTGCCGGCTCGCCCGCTCCCCGCCCGGCTGCGCCTGCAGCCGCCACGAGACCCGATGCCGACACCGCGAACGCCGCCCCGTCGCCAACCGGCGTGCACGGCAGCGCGAACGGCGGCGCCGCAGACGCGATCAGCAGCTCGACGGTATCGGCCGAACCCAGGCGGTAGCGCTCGGGCAGCTGTTCCGCGCCGATGATTTGATCGGGATGCAGGATCGCGAGCCGCTCGAGCAGATTGGCGAGCTCACGCACGTTGCCCGGCCAGCGATGCTGCGCGAGGCAGCGCAGCGCACCGGCGTCGAAGCGGATGCGACGGCACGACCCCGAGCTCTGCCGCTGTAGCAGGTGGTCGATGAGCACCGGCAGGTCCTCGAGGCGCTCGCGCAGCGGCGGCATCTGCACCGGAAAGACGTTGAGCCGGTAATACAGATCCTCGCGGAACCGGTTTGCCCCGATCGCCGCGTCGAGGTCGCGATGGGTCGCCGCGATGATGCGCACATTGCAGTGAATCGTGCGATTGCTGCCGACGCGCTCGAAGCTGCGCTCCTGCAACACACGCAACAGCTTCACCTGCATCTGCATCGACATGTCGCCGATCTCGTCGAGGAACAGCGTGCCGCCCTCGGCATATTCGAAGCGTCCGAGCCGCGTGGTGAGCGCGCCCGTGAAGGCACCCTTTTCGTGACCGAACAGCTCGCTTTCGAGCAGATCCGCGGGAATCGCACCGCAGTTGACCGGCACGAAGGGCTGACTCGCACGGCTCGAGAGCTCGTGGATGTGCCGCGCGACCATCTCCTTGCCGGTGCCCGACTCACCGAGGATCAGCACGCCGGTGTCGAACGGCGCGACCTGCTCGATGAGGCGATGCACATCGCGCATGACGCGCGACTGGCCGCTCGGACGGAAGCGATGCGCGCCCGGCTGCGTCGGATGGCCGCTGCGCAGGTTCTGCGCCTGATTGAGCACCGTGCACAGACGGCGCTGCTTCACCGGCAGCTCGAGGTGCAGCCACACGAGGTCGGCGTTGCGCTCCGCGAGCTTCGGCAGACCATCGCTGCTCATGAAGATCACCGGCAGCGACTGCTGTCGCCGGCGCACGTGCTCGGTCAGCGCAGCACCGTGCTTCTCGAGCGCCGCTGCGCCGATGAGCAGCGCGAGCCCTTCATCGAGCGGTGCCCGCTCGAGCTCGGCGAGATCGCGGACCCGAACGGCCTCCAGATCCAGAAATCTCAAAAGACCCGTGAGATCGCGTGCATGCGAATCCGAGGGCTCGATCACAATTACCTTGCCATCGACCACGTTGAGGGCTCCTTCCCGGCTCAAAAACTGTGATGCACTCGACAGAATCTCCTGTCCGGTCTTAAGCATTAGCGCTAACTTCTTGAGTTTGCTCACCTCTGCCCTTGACTTGGCAAAGTCTAACGCACCGCCCTTCGGCAATAGCAGACTGCGGACACCCGCAACGATGCTCGGGGTTAACCTGAAAAACAGATCAGAGCGAGGTTTAAACGGGGCTCGGGGATGCGAGTCGCGCACCCGCAATCTGGCGGCGATGGTGCCGGAAAATGAGCTTCTCCAGCATCGAGGTCACCGCTTCGGAGAGATCGCAGAAGCGCAGCTGCGCAACGCGCGAGCCCTCCTGCATCGACTCGGCCGCAACGGCACAGGGCAGCTTCAAGGGCTGCGGCAGTGCCGGGTTGACGTACAGGAGCGCGAGACCCGTACTGCCCACGGCCGGCGCGGCGGCTCCGTACCACTCGAGTCCGCCTGAGGCGAGTCGCACACGCTGCGGCTCGGGCAGCGGAACCTCGCGGGCCGCGAGCTCCGCGGTGAGTCTGAGAAGAATGTTGAGCTTGTATTCGAGGCGCTGCAGCTCGTGCACCAGCGCCGGCGATTCGTCCTTGAGTGCATCCGAGGGCCGCGCCTCATCGAGCGTGGACTCCGCGGCGAGCAGCTGGTGATTGTCCGCATTGAGACGCGCGAGCGCCGCTCCGGTGACGGTCACGCCCGGCTCGAAGCGCAGCGGCATGCGCTCCTCGAATATCAACCCAGGCCCAAGAAACGAGTCGGGCATGTCTCCTCTCGATGGCGTTACTGCGGGTCCCCGCGATCCCGCGGATCAGGGCCGATGCGCGCCGTAGGCACGCAGGGCGCGCCGGCCGGTCGATACCAGGTCGAGGTCGCGACAGGTCGCCCGCAGGCGGTGCTCGAGGCGGCCGATCGAATGATCGTTGAGCTCGGCCACCTGTCGCAGCAGGGCCGCTTCGGCCGGCGCCATCGGCTCGAGTACTGGTCGGATCGATACTAGCAGCGCGCGTCGCTCGGCGTCGAGCTTCAAGGCCTGCCGTACATCACCGCCGTCGGCGAGCGCCTCGATCGCGCGCGACAGCTCGAGCGCGCGCTCGAGTCCCGCACGCGCCGCGCGGCGGTCCATCGCCCGTGGGGCGGGCGCTTCCATCGCCGCGCCGTGCGAAGGCGGAGCCGCTTCCCGGCGGTTCATTTCTGCTCCGTCACGATTTGATCCCACCCGGTTTTGACCTTGCGCACGAGCGCGATGGCCTCGGCCACGAGGCGCGCGTCGTTGGTGGCATTCGCGAGCGCGAGGCGCGGCAGCATGTACTCGTAGAGCGCGCGCAGATTACCCGCCACCGCGCCGCCGCGCTCCATGTCGAGCGTGCCGTTGAGCTGCGCGATCAGACGGATCGCCCTGCCCATGGCCGCGCACTTGCTCTTGACCTCGTCGAGCGGCAGGTTCTCCTGGATGCGCTGCATGCAGCCCTGGGCGGTCGCGAGCTCGGAAAGGATGTGCTCGTACATGACCTGCACGAGACGCGCGGGGCTCGCATCGCTCACCAGGCCGTGGCTGCGCACGGAGCGGTATTGGGCGGCGGCGCGTTGCGAGCTCATCATGGCATCAGTTCATCATTCAGCGGTTGGTCGGTGCTCGGCGCTCAGGTGCCGAGCGTGCCGCTCGAGAGGCTGCTGCTCGGGCTCGAGCTGCTCGCGCTGCTTGAACTCTGATTCGGGTCGAACTCGGCGGTCAGGTAGGTCTGGGTTTCCTTGAGCGCGGCGACCGCCGCATCCATGGCGTTGTATTCCGAGGTGAGCGTGGCCGAGTAGGTCGCGAGCCGGGCATTGAGCGCCGTCTGCTGCTGCGCGACGTTCGCCAGGCTCGATTGCAGCCCCTGATTGATCGTGCTGAGGAGCCCACCGGGCCCCGTGTACTGATTGATCAGCGTGTTGAGCTGCGTGGCAATGCCATTGGTACCGCCGAGCAGGTTCCCCACGCCGCTCAGGTTGGCGCTGAGCGCGTTCGCAAGCGTCGTCGCATCACTGTCGAGGACACCGCTCGGATCGGCCGTGATGCCGAGATCGGTGAGCGATTTGATGCCCCCCGTACCCGCGGAGTTGACGGTGTCGAGTATGTTCTCGAGCTGGTTCTGGAAGGTCTCGAGCGTCGCGTTGCCATTGAGCGCGCCCGCGGTCTGCGTCGTGGCATCGTAGCCCGTGAGGCTCTGGATGGCGCTCAGCACGCCATTCACGGCGGTCACGAAGGTGTTGATCGAGGTCTGCGCGCCGGAGCTGTCGGGACTGATCGTGAGCGTCGTCGGCGTATCCGCCGCGGACGCGCCGAGAAGATCGAGCGTCACGCCGCTGATCGCACCGCTCACGACGTTGCTCGGGCTGGTCGCCGCGTAGCCGTTGATCGAGAAGCTCGCATCCTGCGCGGCCTGCGTCTGGGTGAGCTGAGTGTTACCGCCGGCCGGATCATAGACCAGCGCGGACAGCCCGCCGTCGCCCCCCGACTCGGTCACCGTGATGGCATTGGCCGCGCCCGTCTCTGTGCCAGTGAGCACGAGGCGCGCGCCGCTCGTGGTCGTGATGACGCTCGCGCTCACGCCCGGATTGCCCGAAGCGTTGTTGATGGCGGAGGCGATGTCCGCGAGCGTGTTGTCGCTCGAGTCGATATTGATCTGCGTCGACGCATCCCCCACCGAGAGCGTGAGCGTCCCGTAGCCGACCGGTGTGTCCCCGCTCGCGAAGGCCTGCGAGGTGAGGCTCGCCGCCGACGCAAGATTATTCACCTCGAGCGAGTACTGGCCGGCGACCGCATCGAAGTCGGTCGTGGCGGACGCGATGGTCTTGTCGCCGACCGCGGCGGTGAAGCCCGCCAGCTCGTTCGGGTTCTGGAGCGTGCTCAAGGTCGCCTGCAGCGTCGAGAGCGCGCTCGAGAACGTCCCGTAGGCGGAGAGCTGTGCATTGAGCGAGCTCTGCTCGGCGTCGAGCTCGTTGGTCTGCGCCGCACCGTAGGCCGAGGTGAGCGAGGAGACGATCGCATTGATGTCGAGCCCCGAGCCGACTCCGGTCGAGGTGATGAGAGCGCTGCCGCTCGGAGTGCTGCTCGCCGTCGTCGAGGTCGTTGGGTTGATGCTGGAGCTCATGGTGCGTACCTGTCCTTCTGATTGACGCTATCGGCGTGACTAAAGGGGACTTGAGCAAGAGACGTACCAGGTCCTCAACCGCCGCGACCGCGCCCCGCCGCGACCGCCCAGCGCGCGCGGCACGCCCCTCAGGCGTGCTCGTCGATCGCCGCGCGCGACAGCCCCAGGCTCCGAGCAAGGGCCGGGAAGGCGATCGCCGGGTATTCGGCAATGACCTCGCCGCTCGCCGGATTGATCTCCTGGATCAGTGCCGGCCCGGACTGCGGCGCGACGCGAAACTCGTCGGGCCGGCCCGAGTCGTTCAGGAACTTGTTGAGCAGCGCGACCTGCGCTGCAAGATCGGGGCTGCGGCTCGCCTGCGTGGCGCGCGCACTCGCCGCCGTGGGCGCCGTTTGGCCGCTCGCCGGCAAGCTCTTGCCGCTTGCGGGCACCGTCGTTTGCGCCTGACTTCCGTGCACGAGGCTCGCTGCCGGTATCCTCACCGGATCACTTTCGCTCGCCATGCTTCACCTGCTCGTCGTCAGTGTTCGCTCGCGCAAGTCTTGTGCCCGCGCGCGCCCGGTACCTCTTCTTGCCGATCGAGGGCTGCGGCACGGACGCTTGCGCATCCGGGCCGCAGCTCAATTCACCTGATCAGCGTGTTCGTCGTGACTCGAAAGCTCCAATGACCTCAGAAGCTCCCATCAGCTCGCAAGCTCGATTAGCTCAGAAGCTTCAAGATGAGCTGCGGCTGCTGGTTCGCCTGCGCGAGCACCGAGATGCCCGCCTGCTCCAGCACCTGCGCCTGGGTCAGGTTCGCCGTCTCCTGTGCAAAGTCCGCATCCTCGATG
>Ga0181531_10002382_pt1 | contig 11770 bp, 12 predicted proteins | sample PEATcosm2014_Bin_38_FD_119743 | JGI IMG/M metagenome (GOLD analysis project Ga0181531, IMG submission 119743) | Peatland microbial communities from MTU Mesocosm Facility, Houghton, MI, USA - PEATcosm2014_Bin11_10_metaG | ecosystem: Environmental > Terrestrial > Soil > Wetlands > Peat | place... | reverse complement strand
GCGTCGATCACCCCCAGCAGTTCGCCCCGTGCCGCTTGCCAGCCGCGCACAATGGCTGTTGCCAGCCCCCGCTCTTCCATCCGCCGCAGGGCAACCACGTGGGAATCCTTGGCCGCCAGCGATGCCGCAACCTTCCATGTCTCGTCCGGGCTGTCGTCGTCCACCACAATGATCTCGTAGGAGTCGCCCGTCATCGAGGAAATTGCCGGCGTCAGCAGTGCAATCAGTTCCGCGAGGTTGTGGCTCTCATTGCGCGTTGCCACCACCAGCGAAAACGCAATGCGCTCGCTGCCTTCCGCCAGTGCCCGCACCACCAGTTCGCCGCAGGGCACAGCCGTAAGGCCCTCGGAATTCCTGCTCTGTTGTTGGAGTGTCATGAACTGTTGCTCTGTCCGCAGTATATGCGAGCCGCCGGGTCTAGTAAAACCTACGCAAATTCCCCAGCCGCTCCGCCTGCGGATCGTCCGCCGCGGGCGGAGCTAATCTCTCCGCTTCAACGTGGGACGGTCGTCCGTGCTCTTCGTCGTGTCGTCAGGATTCGTGCTGTCGCCCTGGCTTGTGCTCGCTCTGCGCAGGCTCGGCCCCTTATCTTTCCCCAGGTCCACCTTGCGCCGGTTCTCCAGCATCGCCAGCCGCGCCTTCACGTCCTGGAACTCCGAGGTATCTTCCACGTACTGCGGCTTTGCCGGCAAAATCGTCGCAATCTCATGCTGCGTGTGTTCCATACGCGCCGGTGTCGGCGGATGCGTCTCAAACGCCTTGGCCACAAAGCCCGGCTTCTTCTTCTCCAGCGCCTGTATCTTCTCAAAGAACTGCGGGAAGGCCTGCGGATCGTAGCCGCTGGCATACAGGTACTGCACGCCCAGGTAGTCCGCCTGTGCCTCAAAGTTGCGCTGGAACTTCATGAACGTCAGCGGCACTCCGATTCCTGCCGCCTCGTACAGCCCATAGCCCAACCCGCCGCCCATAAATATGAGAGGAATGGTAGCGATCTGCGCCAGGTTGCCGCGCGTCTGCTGCCGGGCCGCGTGGCAAGCCGCAACGTGCCCAATCTCGTGGGCCATCACTCCCGCCAGCTCCGCCTCGCTGTCTGCCGCCAGAATCAGTCCGCTCTGCACGTAGAAGTAGCCGCCCGGCAGCGCAAACGCATTGACCGAGTCGTCGTCCAGCACCTTTACCGTGAACGGAACCTTCGCATCCGAGTTCCGCACAATGTTCTGCGCAATGCGGTTGATGTACTCGCTGATCACCGGATCGTTGATGACCTTCGCGCTCTGCTCCACCTGCATTGAGAAGGCCTTGCCCAGCCGAACCTGGCTCTCCAGCGAATACCAGTTGCCCAGTCCCTTGCTGCACCCAACGTTGCGGTTCCCAATCGCGTTCACATCGTCCGTCTTGCCGTCGTGGGGAAAGTCCAGTTCGTCCTTCTCTGCCTTGGCGGATTCTGTCTTGCTTGCGTCTGTCTTGCTTCCAGCAGTCTCGGCCGCCTCGGTCTTCGCAGCTGCGTCCGGCTGCGCCGCCGCAGCCGTGTCACCTGCCGGAGCACCTTGCCCAGCCGATGTCTGAGGAGCGGTCGCCTCCGGGGCCGTCGGAGCGGCGGGAGTATCTGGCTTGTTCTGCGCCAATCCATGGCTGGCCAGCGCAAGAGTCAACGTGAACAGTAGAGCGATTTTCAGTTTCATGGTCGTTGCCTTCTTTGGCCGTGGCTCGCCTCACTTATATTAGAACTTCCCCGGCGCTGGAGGTTGTACAAAACATTTTGTGCAATCTTCAATAATTGCTAATTTCGCATCTGAGCCCAATTCCGGCTCGCCTGCTCCGCTCTATCGCCCGCAAAACCCGCAAGCAACAGCGCTTCTCCTCACTTGTCACTCTTACCCGCCTGCTTTTCTGCGTTATACTGCCGCTAGTTCGTGCTTTACAGGTTCCAGACGTCTTCGAGGGATTCATGGCTTCCATGGCTGAAGGTCAGCTCGCTTTTGAAAACTCCACCGGCGATTTCCATCTGCTGGAGGAAAAGATCTACCGCACCATCGAACTGCTCAAGGCCGCCCGCGTGCAAAAGGCCGCCGCCGAGCAGGAACTGGCAACCGTGCGTGACCTGTTGGATGCCCAGGCTGCCGAGACCGAAGCCGTCCGCGGCCAGTTGCAGGCTCTTCAGCAGGAGCGGGCCGAGGTTCGCAGCCGCGTCGAGAAACTTCTCGGCGACGTCGATGCCATCCTCGATCAGCAAATAGGCTAGCTGTCGCCCCATTTTCCGGGTGGCCCAAAATTTCCGGGTGGCCTAAATTTCAGGGTGGCCCATTCAAGCCCTCTTTTGGCTTGAGTGGGGTAGTTGATCCTGCATTTGCTCTTGCTCTTGTCGTTGCTTTTGCTTTTGCTCTTGCTCTTGCTCTTGCTTTTGCTTTTGCTTTTGCTCTTGTTCCATCGCGCCCATCCAGGCCTTCTTTCCGCTTGCATGGCGTTGTCGATCTTCTTGAATCTACCGAAAGAAAGCGAAAAGCCAATGGCGGAAGACCAGGACAGTATTCGGGTCGAAATCTACGACGAGAGCTACCACCTGCGCGGCTCTGACCCCGCCTACATCCAGCGCCTCGCCGAACTTGTCGATGCCAAGATGCGCGCCGTTGCCCAGCACACCTCCACCGTCGATTCGCTCCGCGTCGCCGTCCTCGCCGCCCTCAACGTCGCCGACGACTATTACCAGTTGAAGCGCAAGTACGAAGGAATCGAAAGCGAGTACGCCAGCCGCGCCGGTCATCTCGGCCAGGCCCTCGACTCCGCTCTCAAGGAAGCTCTCTCCGATACCCGCCGCACCGGCTAGCTCCTTTCATATCAACATCCCCGCCGGTGCCCCACACCTGGCAGGTGCCCCATATCTGCCCTCCTCCTTTGGCAGATGTGGGTCCGTTGACCTTGCTGTTGCTCTTGTGCTTTCTTGCCCCTGAGGGACCATCCCCGGCACCCTCCGCGCTGCCTCTTCGGGGAGTTGGCCGTCATTTTTCTTGACCTCCATATCAACTTTCAGCTCACACGCGGCACCTAACTACAAATAGAGCCGCCGCTGTCGGAACAGGCGTTAGCTCGGCCGGCGTTCGGGCCAACCGTCAACCAAGCTCACCGCTAACCTTCTGTCCTTCTCTCCGTAACTGGAGTTCGTGCTGAGGCAATCCTATGAAAGTTCTTCTTGTCGATGACGATAATGATGTGAGAGGTGTTGTTGGAGAGGCGCTGACCATCCAGGGCTTCGAAGTCGTCGTCGCTGTCAGCGTTAAGGACGCCATCCGTCAGATCGTCACCCAGAGCTTCGATGTCCTCGTAACCGATCTCCATATGCCGGGAGCCGGAGACGGGTTCGCCGTGGTGACCGCCATGCGCCACGCCCAGCCGGACGCCCTCACCATCATCTTGAGCGGCTTCCCCAACGTGGAGGAGGCCATGAAGGCGATCTCCCTTCAGGCCGACCACGTCCTCGCGAAGCCCTTCGGCGTCAGGGCGCTCGCGGAGGTCATACGCAGCCGGGCCAGGGATTCAAAGCGTGCCCCCACATCCGCTAAGGAATCGGTCGCCAGCATCCTGGAACGTGACGTTGCCACAACGGTCGAGCGCTGGCTCTGGCGCGTGGAAAAATCCGATGAGCTGGTGGCGATTCCGCTCTGCTCCAGCGAGCGCACCAGCTACGTTCCCGAAATCGTCAGGAACATCGTTACCCGTCTGCGTAAGACCCGTGCGATCGAAGCGGTGGCTCTTCCTTCTCCCGCAGCCGTCGCCCACGGAGAGCTCCGCCATCGCCAGGGTTATACCGCGCCCCTCATCGTGCAGGAGTCGCGCATCCTCCAGGTCAGCATCTTTGAGACCATCCAGCGGAACCTCAGCGGCGTTGACTTCAGCCTCGTCCTTCCCGATGTCATGCTCATCGCCGACGAGGTTGATTCGCAACTGTCACAGAGCATCGACAGCTTCCTTCGGACCGACGCCCAACAATCCTGACCCGTCTCCCAACAATTCTCTTCAACCCGCGCAACTTCACTCCCTCCGCCGTGTTCATGCAGGTGTCGCCCGTAAAGGGCGCCGTCGAGCGGCCTTCACCGGCCTCGGCGGAGAAGGTAAGTAAGCAGGTGGTCGGGGGTTCGGGATTCGTTGGAACCTACTTCTCACCTCAAGGCAATACAATGGTAGGGGTCTTCACAGGAGTGCTGCATATGTCACACATCCGATTTTCACGGGCAATCCTTTTCGCCGCTCTCGTCGCGTCGCTGCTGGTAATCGTGCCGGCTCCCGCCGCCGCCCAGCGTGTTCGCTTCGGCTTTTATGGCGGTTACGGCTACTACGGCGGGGGACCGTACTGGGGGCCTTGGGGCTATTATCCCGGCTACGGCTACGGATACTATCCCGGTCGTCCTCTCGGGGAAATCCATCTCAAGAGTCCTGACTCCAAGGCCGAGATCTACATCAACGGCGCGCTCGCCGGACGTGCCCACGACCTCAAGAGGTTCTATCTCGCGCCCGGAACCTACAACATTGAGCAGCGCATCGGCACCGACGTGCAAAAGCAGCGCGTCTACGTAATCGCCAACCGGAGTTTGAAGCTTGAATTTGACAAGCCCGGCGTCGTCCACAATCCGCCGCCGCCTCCTCCGCCCGCGCCCGTACCGAACGCGGCTCCTCCTGCCCCGGCCACGCCGGGACAGAACTGACAATCGACCTTCGGCTTTGCCGGGCTCAACCGAGTTCCAGGCGAAGCCAGAATGAGTCCAATAAAAGGAAGCGGGCCACCATGGCCCGCTTTACTTGTCGGTAAACCAAATCCTCGCCAAATAGTAACTACATGGGCAATCGTTCCGCACTTGCCTCAACCATTATCCAATCGATAAACATGAGTCCGTAAACGATTATCCAAATAGTCAATCATTCCTCTTTCGGCTACGGCTCTTCCTCAGACCCCGGAGCGGCGTCCCAGGCGTGTCCGAAGATCGAAAAAGCCTGCTTTTCTGCCCTTTTCGGCCTGAAAGTCACTCGCGTCGGCCTCTTTTCCCAGCTCGGTGCGTCGCACTCCGAATCCGGCATTTCTCCCTGGCTCGCCGCGCCCAGTTCTCTTTTTAGTACAGGTTTTTTCCGCCCCAGTTGCATCACCACGGCGCTCAGTTTTTCGCCGTTGTCGCTCACTCCGCAATACGCCGCATAGTCTCGGAACCAACTCGCCTGCGAGTAGAACGGATCGAACTCATACAGCGAAAGCTGCGAAACACGCGCCGTTAAGCGGTCCACCATCAACCATCCACCGCGCTCCCAAACCCAGTTCGGGGTCTTGCTTTCCTCCTCTGGCAGATTGTTGTTCAGCCGGTAGGCGCGCCGCACCACGAACAGACGCTCGGTTACTTCGTGAATTTCTCCGGTCACGAATTCCTTCATCTTCGCGTCCACCAACAGCGCGCGCACCTTCATCGGCGCGCTCTTTTCTTCCTCGGGACCAAGGTAGAGTTTTACAGCCATGGTCTTTCCGAAGCTGATTACATGCGCCTTTGGCTTGTTGGCCGCCTGCGCTGCGAGCGTCGTCAGCATAAGCAGAACGATGAGAGTGTTGTGAAATTGTCGAGGCCTCATGGCATCAGCAGACTAGCTCTGCCTGGCCGTTTCCGCAATTGTCTTTCGCTGCTCTGGCAACCTCGCCTGGGGATTCAGCGTTCCTACCTCACAATGGCCGAACCTTTACGCAACCGCTCGCAGCGGATTCTCGTTGTGGACGATCATCCCGAAAACACCTTGCTCATGCGCGAGCTGCTCAGTCAGCGGGGCTACGAGGTGTTGATCGCCGGCAACGCTGCCCACGCCGAGGAGACGATGCGCCGCACGCCGCCGGACCTTGTGTTGCTCGACGTCATCATGCCCGGCAAGGGCGGATACGAGCTTTGCCGCGAGTGGAAAGACTCTCCCGAGACGCGCCTGATTCCCGTTGTCATGATCACCGGACTCAGCGATATCGAAGACAAAATCCGTGGCATCGAGGCCGGCGCAGACGATTTCCTGAATAAGCCCATCTTTCCCGTTGAGTTGTTTGCGCGCGTTGCTTCGCTGCTCCGCGTCAAGGAGTACACGGACGAATTGGAGAATGCTGATACCGTGCTCTGCACCCTGGGACGAAGCGTTGAATCTCGTGATCCCTGCACGGAAGGCCATTGCGAGCGGCTTGCCGGATACGCCAGCGCGCTGGGCTGCCATATGGGCCTGGGAGCAGAAGAGCAACTCGCTCTGCGCCGGGGAGGCTTCCTGCACGACCTGGGGAAAATCGCAATCCCGGATGAGATTCTAAAGAAGCACGGTCTGCTTTCTCCCGACGAATGGCGATTGATGCAGCAGCATCCGGTGATTGGGGAAAATATCTGCAAGCCGCTGCGCTCGCTGCGAATGGTGCTGCCCATCATCCGCCACCATCACGAGCACTGGAATGGCACGGGCTATCCGGACCAGCTCGCCGGCGAATCAATTCCGCTGCTGGCGCGCATTTTGCAGGTTGTTGATGTCTACGATGCATTGCGGACCGAGCGCCCATACAAGTCCGCGCACTCGCATGAGAACGCTCATGAAACCATGATGGCCGAAGCCAGGAGCGGTCTGTGGGACGGCGCCATTGTTGCCGAGTTCTTCTCCATGTTGGCGTTGCGTGAGAACGCGGCGTAGAAATAGCGGCGCAGGGATGCTGTTTTGCTAGAAGGATTACAACTACATTACAATTTGGGAGCGTTCCAATCATCCCATGCCATTGTCCTACTCCATCATTTTGCCGGCCTTCAACGAGAGCGCGCGCATCGGTCCGAGCCTCGAAAAGGCGCTGGCGTTTGTCCGCGAACAGCACTGGAGTGTTGAGATCGTCGTCGTCAATGATGGTTCCAGCGACGATACCGCTGACATTGTGAAGGGCTTCATGGCGCACGCCCCGGAGATTCGGCTGCTGGAGAACCCGGGCAATCACGGCAAGGGATACAGCGTCCGCAACGGGATGTTAAACGCCCGCGGCGATGTTTTACTGTTCAGTGACGCCGATTTTTCCTCGCCCATATACGAGGCTCTCAAACTCACAGCCGCCATCGAAGAGGGAGCGGACGTGGCATTTGGGTCGCGCTGGCTGCTTGCGGAGACGCAAACCAGGCGCCAGTCTTTGCTGCGCCAGTTTGTGGGAAGAACCTACAACGTCGTTCTTCGCGCCATATTGGGCCTTCCTTACAAGGACACGCAATGCGGGTTCAAGGCCTTCACCCGGCAGGCTGCCGAGATCATCTTCACGCGCCAGCAGATTGAAGGCTGGGGCTTCGACCCCGAGATTCTGTTTATCGCACGCATGTTTGGCTTGAAGATGAAGGAAGTCGCCGTGGAATGGGCCAATGACGACCGTTCCAAAATCAATCCAATTGTCGATGGATTCAAGATGTTTTACGAACTCCTGACAATCCGCTTTCACGGCATGACGGGCCAATACAAACGGCCCACGTTCCAGTTTTTCGCGGCCACGCAAGGAACCGTGCTTGCGCCTGGCAAGCGCCCGGCTTAACACGCGAAAAGAACCTCCGGTTTCACATTTCAATCCACGATGTCTTCTTTCAGCCTATGAGGCAGTTGCTTCATAGCTCTCGCTGGGCTGCGCCGCAGGGACAGCAGAAGGCCCGTGCGATGAAATTTCCCGTGTTACCAGGCGAATTTCGCCGCTCTTGCTTAACGCAACGGTCATCGCTCTAGCACAATCTTCGCAGAGCCAGAAGTGTTCGATGGGGTAGCTCTTGCGGCGGATGGGGGCGACGACCGGTTTTGCAGCCCGCGCGTTTTTCCTGCCGGCTTCACTAAAGTCCACACAGAACAGCCGGCCTTGGCCGAGATACTGGAATGTGGCGGAACAATGCGGATTCAGACACTTCGACAACATGCGAAAACCTCGCTGGCGTCAGGCGCGGGCGCGGCACGGAATCGAAACAGGTCAGTTGCCAGGGTGGTGGCGCCGGCAGGTTTTTGCCCGCGTGATTCATCGCGATTCTGCGTGCTCTGTAACGTAGCAAGTTTTTCGGGCTGCGTGGCTGTCCTGCAGATTTACTAGGAGTAATTGGAGCCCATTGAAGGAATGAAAACGCGGAGTTCCATTCCGGGTTGCTGGTGTGGGCGGACAGAGCAGCCGGCAGGAGGGAATCGACCTCCTGCCAAATCCGGGAGTCGGATGCAAACTCTCTAGATGCGGTTGTGACTTAACGCCAACAACTGGTCGGCGAGTTTGGTGGCGCGCTCGCCCGCGTGGAAGATTGACGCCGCCTTTGCCCCGAGTTGTGAATCCGATTTCAGGTCGTCCATCATCAGGGATGAATACCCGTTGATGACGAGGAGCATGTTGTTCAGGTCGTGGGCAATGACACCGGCAGTTCGGCAGAGCGACTCCATCTTCATGGAAAGCCGAAACTGCTCATCCAGGGTCCGCAGAGTTTCCTCCTCAAGGTCCCGGTTCTGCAGATCAATTCCAATGTAGGCAAATCCGGCGTCGGCGTGCGCGTTGTTACCGACTGCAAAGACCATGAACAGCATGGGATGCGAGCTTCCGGTTCTTGTATTGCGGAGAAGTATCTCGCCCGCCCATGGGTGATTGGGAGTGAGCGCGGAAAGCTGCAATGTCGTGTTTGACCAGGAAAACTCAGCCATCCTGCGATTGCGGGCCTCCTCGGTATTTGCCAGCCCGACCAGTTGCCGACCGCCCGCATTCATGAATATGATTCTGCCGTCAGCGGCGGTGATTGCCACAAAGCCGGCTGTGCGCTCAAGGATGGCGAACAGGTTGCCTTGCAGGTCGTCGCGCAGCGCGGGCTTGACGAACTCGTGAACAAATAGCACGATGCCGCCGATTCGCTTGCGCGTCTTCCTCCACGGATGCAACTTCCAACTTACGTGAGGCTGCTCGAAGCCAGCATTGGGAGTGAGGCGATCCTCAATGGTGACCGATTCACCGGCCAATGCCCTGGAGAGCGCTCTCTCCAGTCCTTCGGGGTGGGTGGAGCACAGTTCCGCGAAGGCCTTGCCGAGGATGTTGATTCTGCTGACCCCAAGCTGTACGCAGTAAGCGTTGCTTACCTCCAGGTGGCAGCACGACTCGTCGAGCAACGCCATCGCACCGGGAGCATTGCGGACAAGATCTTCCAACGCGCTTTGTGATCCGGCGGGAAATGTGCGAACTCCCGAGGGCCGCAACGTCGCTAGCGTTGCCCTGGATTGGGTGTTGATCTCAATATCCCCAATCGCGCGATCGTAATTTGCATCCATCACGATTCCTTTCCGTTGCTGGCTTGTGCTCCTGCATCCCAAACAAAACAGGACAACGCGACCATCAGGTGCTGATCATCTCGCGCATAAGGTCTCCAAGCCGTAGAAGGGAAACCGGTTTTTCAATTACGAGGACAGGCGGATCTCCTTGCATTGGCGCAATGCAGGAGGATGGTTGTGTTTCTTTTAATCGCACGATTCGGGGCTTTGGAACGAGAGACTCAATGCACCTTGCCAGATTATGTTCAGGCGTGCCGAAGCTTGCCAGTTCCGTTCCGGTGATGATGATTGCGTATCGATAATTCTTCAGCAGCGCTTCGGCCTCGTCGGACTCGCATGCGCGGTGCACCTCGTACCCAAGGTTGGAGAGAAAATCTCCAACCAGACTCAGCAATTGACAGTTCTCATCGATCAGTAATAGTTTCTGCGCCATACCGCATTGGGTTGCACGTTTCCTGCCAAGTTCAATAAGTTCCTAAGTTCAACCATCTGAGCGGGAAAAGTCATGAGAGAAGTCTTCGTTGCCGGGGCAGGGTCTAATCTCTGGAATCGAGAACCAACACTGGGACGTTATCGCAAGAGAGGAATAGGGAAGTTGACGTAAATCAACGCGGGAAAGGGCCGCGTGGCCAGGGAGAGAACGAGAAGCGGCGCTTTCCTAGTTCAGGTTGATGCCGTACTGCTTGATCTTCACGTAGAGGGAGCTGCGCGGAATGCCCAGCTTGACGGCCGCGCGGTCAACTTTTCCATTTTCCTTGCGCAGCACGTTGCTGATGTGCTGCCGCTCCATCTCTTCCAAGGTCATCTCGGAATTCTGCGCAGGAGCCATATCAGGAAGTGACGCGGGCTGCCTGGTGAGCTGAAAATGCAGGTCGTCGGTACTGATCAGTCCATTGTGGCAGAGCAGCGCCGCCCGTTCGAGCACATTGCGCAGTTCGCGGATGTTGCCGGGCCAATGATATGCCTCCAATGCCTTCAACACACCGGGGCCGAATTGCAGCCTGCTGCTATTCAGATCCTGTTGCAGCCTTTCCAGGAACCAATGCGCAAGGATCGGAATGTCTCCAATGCGCTCCCGCAGGGGAGGAATAAAGAGAGGAATGGTGCTGACCCGGAAATAAAGGTCGCTGCGGAATCTTCCACTTGCCACCAGAGCGCCCATGTCCTGATGCGTCGCCGCAATCAACTGGACATCGACAGACTTGTCCCGCACGCCTCCCAATCTGCGGAAGCGGCATTCGTCCAGAACCTTCAAGAGCTTTGGTTGAATCGAGACATCCATGTCGCCAATCTCGTCGAGGAACAGAGTTCCCCGGTGAGCGACCTCGAGGAGTCCGGTCTTCTGTGTGATGGCACCGGTGAATGCTCCCTTTTCATGTCCGAACAGGTCGCTCTCCAACAGCTCGCGGTTTAGTCCCGCGCAGTTCAAATCAACGAACGCCTCATTCGCGCGCGCACCCTGCTTGGTGAGCCATTCGGCAAGAACACCCTTGCCCGTACCGGTTTCCCCCTGAATAAGGATGGGGTAGTCAGAGCCCAGAACACGCTGCGCACTCGACTCCAGTCTCCGGATGCTCTCCGATGAGCCGAGGAAGGGATCGCGGCGGTAGCGCACGACGTGATTCTTCACGGCCAATTCACGGCGAATGAATCGGCGGTTATCGAGCACTTTTTCGATGAGTTTCAAAAGTACCGACAACTCGAATGGCTTGGCAACGAATTGTTCCGCGCCTTCTTTCATGGACCGTACCGCCAACTCGATGGTCGCGTATCCGGTCATGATGAGGACAGGAACGGAAGGATCGATGGCGCGAATGTCACGAAGAAGCTGCAACCCATCGACATCCGGAAGCGAATAGTCCATCAGGATTGCGTCAGGGTGGTTCTGCTCAAGATACTCGCGACAGGCCCGGCCAGAATCGGCCTCACTCACTGAGTATCCTTTGAGATCCAGATAGGAATGAACTGCGCCGCGGAGTTCTGCGTCGTCGTCGACCAGCAATATTTTGTAATTCGCCATAACTGCCACTGTTCCAATTCGGTCAGCGTGCCAGATCGGGATTGGTGAAAAGACTTTGTCACCAATCAGCCACTTAGGTCAATCGATTATCGTCCAGTTCCCAGACATTTCATGAAACTTAAGTTTGGTAACCGGGATAACGCGATTCGCCGGCAGCTCTGGTGTTGTCCGGAGAGCGCTCTGCGAGATGTGATGTCGGGAATTTAGACATGTACGTCTGACTTCTGGACTTATCCGAGGAACCGGAGCCCTCGTGAGCAGCGTTGCCGCACCAGCCGGAGAGTTGAACCTGGGCATAAGCCTTCTGTTCGCGGCAGCTTACAGTTCCAACTCGGGAGCGGTTCAGCTTTGGAACTCGCCGTGCATTTAGCGAGAGCGTCAGCTTGCGGAATTGCAGAGCATCTGCTGCGACCGCCGGCGCTAGACCTTGAAAGGATCACGCAATGAAACGAATGTATGCTC
>Ga0181531_10002381_pt1 | contig 11773 bp, 10 predicted proteins | sample PEATcosm2014_Bin_38_FD_119743 | JGI IMG/M metagenome (GOLD analysis project Ga0181531, IMG submission 119743) | Peatland microbial communities from MTU Mesocosm Facility, Houghton, MI, USA - PEATcosm2014_Bin11_10_metaG | ecosystem: Environmental > Terrestrial > Soil > Wetlands > Peat | place... | reverse complement strand
ATGATCCGGAAAAGTGTGTAGCGGTTTTCCCTCGCGACAAACGCGAAAGCGTTTGCGCGGAGATCATGCGCAAACAATAAGCCAAAGCGCGACCATGATTCATCCAAAAACCATCGCGCTTTAATGAGGGAAGTGGAGCGGTCTGTTCGACCGCCCGCACGTTGGGAACGTAGCTGCACTTCGAGACTTGTTTCATTGAGACTGCAACGATAGGTGCGATTGATGAGCACAAGCCAAAACCAACTGGCGACGGCGGCCCTGGAAACACTCCACGGGGCACGTGGCCTGCCGCCTTCGGAGGCAACGGCCAGGCTTCGTGGTTTCGCGGACTCAATACGGACGGTCCCCACCCCGACCGCCCGGCTTGCGGATGCGTCAGGCGCCTTGAGGATACTGGTCGACCAGCTGGAAACGGACGGCACTGCGACCGACGATAGTTGGGAATACGCGATCGAAACGATGCTCAGTTATGCCAACGAAACCGCCTGATCCTGGCATTTGCGACCATGACCAAATCCAGCCCGCCATTGGAGCACACAGCCCGCGCCGTGGCCGAATCTGGAACTCGGCCTTATCCCTCGCAATGGGAAAGGCATCTCGTCGTCAGTGACGGCTGGAAGGTCTTCGCGCGGCCGGTTCGTCCCGACGACGAGCCGCTGATCCTTGATCTGTTGCAGCACGTCAGCAAGGAGGATCTGCGGCTTCGTTTCTTCGATTCGATCAAGGAATTCAGCCACCCGTTCCTGGTCCGGCTGACCGATCTCGATTACGCGCGCGCAATGGCGTTTGTGGCGTTCGACGAAACCAGCGGCGATATCCTGGGCGTTGTCCGCCTTCACTCCGACCCGGCGGGTGAGAGCGGTGAGTATGCGATCCTGCTGAGATCGGATCTGAAAGGCCATGGATTGGGGTGGGCGCTGATGCAAATGATCATCGAATACGGAAAATCCGAAGGTTTGACGCGAATAACCGGCGTGATTCTTCAGGAAAATTCGGTGATGTTGAAGATGTGCCGTGAATTGGGCTTCGAGGTCAAAACCGACCCGGAGGATCGCGGCGTCTGTGACGTTACCCTCGTTCTCGATTCCCCGCCCAAGGATGAGACGGCCTCGTGACTACAGCCTGTCTAACGCCAAGGCGCGGGTATGACGAGCGATCTGCTCATCTTCCTGCGAGGGAAGGACGCATACCCCGCGGCGCGGCGTAGGGGGATTTTCACGGCTATCGTCGATGACGACGCCGGCCCAACTGAGCCCACCACAAATGGCCTCGCGCACTTCGCGGTCGTTTTCTCCGATGCCGCCGGTAAAGACGATGAGGTCCACCCCGCCGAGCACGGCAATCATCGAGGCGATCTGCTTGCGGACGCAATAGCAGAACATGTCGATAGCCAATCGGGCATCGACGCTGGTGGATGCGGCTTCATGCAGGCGCCGCATGTCGCCGCTGATGCCTGAAATCCCGAGCAATCCGGAACGATGGTCGATCATGTCTTCGAGCATGGCTGCGTCCAGCTTCTTCTCACGCATCAGGTAAATCAGCACGCCCGGGTCGATCTCGCCGCTGCGCGTGCCCATCACAAGGCCGCCCGATGGGGTCAGTCCCATGCTGGTGTCGATCGATTTTCCGTTCTCGACCGCCGTGACGCTGGCGCCGTTACCGAGATGGGCAATGATCAACCGCGCCGGCAGATCGCCGCCAAGCTGATGCACGATGGATTCGCAGGAAAGGCCGTGAAAGCCGTAGCGCTGAATGCCCTCGGATTGCAGTTTCCGGGGTATCGGAAGCACGCGGGCAACGTCCGGCAAATCGATATGAAATGTCGTATCGAAACATGCGATCTGCGGCAGCGTCGGAAAGTGCTTCCGCGCAAAACGCATCACCGATAAGGCCGCAGGCGTATGCAGCGGCGCAAAGGCCGATGCGGCGTCCAGTTGCTGCATGACCTGTCCGTCGATCAGGCAATGCTGCCGTAGCTTCGGTCCGCCATGCACGACACGATGACCGATGGCGACGGGAGCCGGGGCGCCGCTCTCGTCGAGGAATTTCCCGATGCGGGCAATAGCTTCCCTTTGCGTGGGAATGGGCGCCGTCTCGGCCAGCCGCGCATGATTGCGCAAATCCTGTGCGCGAAACCGGCTACCCTCCTCGCCGATCGCTTCCGCCTCGCCGGTCAGCAGCAACTCCGCTTTCGTTGGGCCGACACGGTACAGGCCGAACTTGAGCGAGGATGAGCCGCTGTTCAACGCCAGCACAACGAACCCGGAGGCGACAGGTGCCGCACACATACCCTCAGGCCGCCCAGCGCCAGTCGCGAACCTCCGGCAGATCTTCGCCATGCTCGCTGATGTAGAGCTTGTGGCGTTCCATGTCGGTCCAGTACCGCGACGTTGCCTTCTCGACCTGATCGCTCAGCCGCGGAATGCGCCTGATAGCGTCGAGTGCCAGCTGGAAGCGATCGAGATTGTTCAACACAACCATGTCGAACGGCGTGGTCGTGGTGCCTTCGTCGCGGTAACCGCGGACGTGGATGTTGTCATGGTTGTGCCGCCGGTAGGTCAATTTGTGAATCACCGCGGGGTAACCATGGAAGGCGAAGATCACCGGTTTGTCGGTCGTGAACAGCTCGTCGAAATCCTGATCCTCCAGGCCGTGGGGATGCTCCGACTGCGGTTGCAGCACCATCAGATCGACCACGTTGACGACACGAATCCGGATATCGGGAACATATCGACGCAACAGCGATACCGCAGCCATCGTTTCCAGCGTCGGCACATCGCCGGCACAGGCCATCACCACGTCGGGATTATCCGAACCGTTGCTGGCCCAGTGCCAGATGCCGGCACCCGCCACGCAATGGCGCGTGGCTGAATCGATATCGAGCCACTGCCACTCCGGCTGTTTGCCGGCGACGATCAGGTTGATGTAGTTGCGGCTGCGCAAGCAGTGATCGGCAACCGAAAGCAGGCAGTTTGCATCGGGCGGCAGATAGATGCGCACCACGTCGGCCTTCTTGTTGGCGACATGATCGATGAAGCCCGGATCCTGATGCGAGAAGCCGTTGTGGTCCTGTCGCCAGACGTGCGACGTCAACAGATAGTTCAGCGAGGCGATCGGCTTGCGCCAGGGAATCTCCTTGCTGACCTTCAGCCACTTGGCATGCTGGTTGAACATGGAATCGATGATGTGAATGAACGCCTCATAGCAGGAGAACAGGCCGTGGCGCCCGGTCAGCAGATAGCCCTCGAGCCAGCCCTCGCACATGTGCTCGCTGAGCATTTCCATGACGCGGCCGTTGACGCTGAGATCGGTATCGACCGCCTCGACCTCGGCCATCCACTCCTTGCCGGAAACCTCATAGACGGCCTCGAGCCGGTTGGAGGCGGTTTCGTCGGGGCCGAACAGCCGAAAGTTCTGCTTAGCCAGATTGAGCTTCATGACATCGCGCAGAAATGTGCCTAACACCCGCGTCGCTTCCGCCCGAAGCTCGCCGGGCCGGGATACCGCCACGGCGTAATCGTGGAAGTGCGGCATCGACAGCGGTTGCAGCAATTCGCCGCCATTGGCGTGCGGATTGGAGCCCATTCGACGGCGGCCTGTAGGCGCCAAGCTTGCGAGTTCTTCGCGAAATTTGCCGTGCTCGTCGAATAATTCCTGCGGCCGATAGCTCTTCATCCAGGTTTCGAGCTGCTTCAGGTGCTCGGGATTCTTGAAGTCCGCGATCGGAACCTGATGCGCCCGCCACGTTCCCTCGACCGGCAGCCCGTCGACGAATTTCGGTCCGGTCCAGCCCTTGGGCGTTTGAAACACAATCATGGGCCAGCGCGGTCGTGCCACTCGGTCGTTTGCGCCGGCGGACCTCGCGGAGCTCTGTATCTGTCGGATCAGCGCCAGGACGTTGTCCAGTGTCGCGGCCAGACTTTGATGTACCAGCGCCGGATCGTCACCCTCAACGAAATGCGGATCGTAGCCATAGCCGCGCAACAGCTCGGTCAGTTCCTGCCGGCTGATCCGGGCGAGCACCGTCGGATTGGCGATCTTGAAGCCGTTGAGATGGAGGATCGGAAGCACGGCGCCATCGCGCGCGGGATTGAGAAACTTGTTGGAATGCCAACTGGTGGCGAGCGCGCCGGTTTCGGCTTCTCCGTCGCCAATGATGCAACTGACAATCAGATCCGGATTGTCGAAAGCGGCCCCATAGGCATGGGCCAATGAGTAGCCGAGTTCGCCGCCTTCATGAATCGAACCGGGCGTTTCCGGTGCGACATGGCTTGGAATGCCGTAAGGCCAGGAGAACTGGCGGAACAGCCGCTGCAATCCGTTCCGGCTGCGCTCGATCGCCGGATAATGCTCGGTGTAGGAGCCTTCGAGATAGCTGTGCGCCACGATGCCGGGACCGCCATGGCCGGGACCAATGACATAGATCATGTTGAGATCGTTGTTCTTGATCAGCCGGTTGAGGTGCACATAGAGGAAATTCAGTCCCGTCGTCGTTCCCCAATGGCCGAGCAGACGGGGTTTGATGTGCTCCAGCGTCAGCGGTGTTTCGAGCAGCGGGTTGTCCTGCAGATAGATCTGCCCAACCGAAAGATAGTTCGCCGCGCGCCAGTAAGCGTGCATCTTGTCGAGCAGATCGGGCGATAATGGATTGGACATAGCCTACTCCAAACATGGTTCGGAACGCGTTTTAGCCAGCGAACGCCATATTTAATTTAACCTGCAAGCGGTCGAGTTCTTGAGTGTCTGGTTCCATCTCGAACCTGCTGTAGCCGAGTCTAGTCAGACGACATGACATGCGGGCTAAAGCGCGCCAGCCGTCCAGGTAATCAGTTCGGTCGCGATGTTCTTGAATCCATCATCGAACGCCGCCACGGCGGATGATGGATCGAGCTTGTCGAACTTCTGGCTTTGTACAAACACGCGAGAGGCAACAACGTGCCCATCCTTGGCAAGAATTCTGGCAGAAAATCCGATCTCAGCGGTAAAATCCGGATCCGACTTGATCTGAAAGGTCCTGATATCGATTAGAATCTGCTCATCTGCTTCCAGCCCGTCCATTGCACGCAGCGGGGCGTGGTTGATGTCATAATTCTCGAAACCCTGAATCAATTTGGCCTGAAGCATTTTCGGGATGCTGTCGCTCCCCTGCATATCGGCGAATGCAGGCGGTGCTGCGCTGGGGGAGAACAGCATGCGCTGCGTCTGCAACATGACGACGGCGGTCGGTTCGGGGATCGTGATCAAACCTTTGATCGGCTTTTTCGGACCCACAAAGTCTCTTGGCGCGATCAGATCGTAAGAGACCTTTTGCGCCGGCGCCGCGCCGCCACCGGTCATACGTTCGAGGCCGGCAACGATGCCATCAAGTCCGCCGGTATTCTTGGCGAGACCAGCCGAAAAGATTTTCAGATTGGCAATCGTGTCCTTGAGGGGTTCGGCATTGTCTGCCAGCACCGAATCGACCCGGCCCAGCGCGTTTCGCGCAGCCTGCGTCATGCTCAGCCCGGCGGCCGGATCGGCAATCAGCGTTTGCGTACCGGTGGTTGGTCCAACATCCTTGCCGCCTTCGAGCGCGATCACCGGAACGCCCGTCAGCCCCTGAAAATCGAGACCAACCTTGGTGTCGGATTGCACGGGAGTGCCCGTTGCAACGGCAATCGTCACGTTGACCTGCCGCGGACTATCGGCGGCGAGACCGAGAGCCGTGACTTCGCCGACCTGTATGCCGTTGAAGAGCACCGCCGCGCCAACCAATAATCCGGAGACCGAACCGTCGAACTGAACATGATGAAGCGTCCGTGCACCGGTCCCCGCATTGTTATGAAGCCAGTACACGAAACCGAATACGGCACCAATCGCCGCCAATACAAAGGCGCCGACAATGATGAAGGGAGCACGGGTTTCCATTTTGTCCTCAATTCGCTTCCGGCTGCATCATCAAGGAACGCTTGCCATGAAAATAGGCCTTGACCCACGGGTGCTCCGAACCAAGCAACTCGGCCATCGATCCGATGGCAACGATCTTGCCGTCCGCCAGCGCCGCGACGCGATCGCAGACAGTGTTGAGGCTGGCGAGATCGTGCGTGACCATAAAAACGGTTAGGCCTAGCGTTTCATGCAGCGTCTTGATGAGATCGTCGAATTCGCCCGCCGCGATTGGGTCCAGTCCGGACGTCGGCTCGTCGAGAAAGACGATGGCCGGATCGAGGGCAAGTGCCCGCGCCAATGCCACTCGCTTGGTCATTCCGCCCGAGAGTTGGGAAGGAAACTTGTCGCCGTCCGCCGGGATCAAGCCAACCATCTCCAGTTTGGCCGTAGCTATTTCGGTCATCAGCGTTTCAGACAGGACCAGATTTTCGCGCAGCGGAAACTGAATGTTTTGCAGCGCCGTCAATGATGAAAACAGGGCGCCCTGCTGGAACAGGATCCCCCATTTGACCGCAGCACGATGTGCATCGCGACCATGGGCACCCTCGATATCGACGCCCATGACTTCGATGTGGCCACTGCGTTTGGGGATGAGGCCGATGATCGTCCGCATCAGCACGGATTTGCCACCGCCGGAAGCGCCGACCAGGCCCAGGATTTCGCCCTTGCGGACGTCCAGCGACAGGTGATCGAGCACAGTTTGCCGGCCGAAACCCACGACCAGGTCGCGGACGCGAATGGCAAACTGCGCTGAAAATCCATTCACAATCACATTCCGATCGACGCGAAGAAGACGGCAAAAATGCCATCGAGCACAATCACCAGGAAGATCGATTTGACGACCGAAATCGTCGTTTGCTTTCCCAATGATTCCGCGCTTCCCTTGACTCTCAATCCTTCACTGCTGGCGACGATGCCGATCATCAGCGCCATGAACGGCGCCTTGATGATGCCGACCTCGAAATGAGTCACGGACACCGCTTCATGAAGTCGCGCAATAAAGGTCGCGGGGCTCATTCCACCGTAGAACCAGGCCACCAAACCGCCGCCGTACAGAGCTGCCATCGAGCCGATGAAAGCGAGGACAGGAAGCGCGCAGACCAATGCGATGATGCGGGGCAGGATCAGAACCTCTACGGGATCAAGCCCCATGGTCGTGAGAGCGTCGATTTCCTCGCGCATTTTCATCGAGCCAAGCTCGGCTGTATAGGCGCTTCCCGACCGGCCGGCGACCATGATGGCGACGATCAGAACTCCAATCTCGCGCAGAACGAGAATGCCGACCAGATCGACAACGTAGGACTCCGCGCCGAATTTACGAAAATGAAAGATACCCTGTTGCGCAATGATGGCGCCGATCAGGAACGTGACCAGCGCGATGATCGGAATAGCCCGCCACCCGACCTGATACAGGTGATAGACGAGCGATTTTACGCGGAGCGAACGTGGCCGCAGCAGGGTCCCGAACATGGCTGACGCGAGGGCCCCCAGCATCTGCAGAAAAACCGAGACGTCCTCCGTGGCGCTGAACGTGGAACGACCGACCACTTCCAATCGTGCAAGCAACGGATTTTGCGCCGGTATGCTGACAGGCATACGGCGGTTGACCTGCCTGACGTCGTCGATCAAACCCGCGTAGCGGGTGGCTGCGCCGACGACGGTAGCGCTATGACCGGAATCCAGCGCCCTGCGCGACATTTTTTCAAACAGCCATGCCCCGAGCGTGTCGAGCTCGCGCACGTCAGTCATATCAATTTTCAGGTTCTTCGTTTCCGCCAGCCTCGGCAAGACCGCATCGAAGAGCCCTTCAAGCGCATGACCGTGGGCTACTGTCCACGGCCCGCTTGGACTGAGTTCCAGCGTTTCGCCCTGGGTTGTCGCGCATAATAGCGGGGCGGCGCTCAATCCCCATACCGTTGCGAGGGTGCTTCTGCCGTATCAATGAATATCACGAACATCACGCTACGTGCTCGGCTGGTTGCGCGACATCTGACGCTTCGTGCACATCGACACGTGACGGATGAAGGGGTTCCAGCACCTTCTTTGCGCGCTCCACTTCCGCGGCGGAGCCATGCGCCATCACCAGAAAGCCATCAGCCTTGACGGCGCTCTCGTAAGCGATAACGCTGTCCTTCGGGATTCCGAGGCCATAGAGCGCCGCCGCTAACGCGCTGACGCCGCCGACAACAACAGCTCCTTCGATCGCGGCCAGCACCGCCGCCGCAAAATAGCCGACCATCACGACGTGACCTACGACCGGGATAAACAAGAAGATCCCGCCGAACAGCCACCCCCAAAGACCGCCCCAGAACGCGCCGCGCTTGCCCCAGAATTTAATTCGGTCGCCTGCGTTATAGAACCCCACGACATGCTCGTCAGTGTGAAAGCCCTTGCCGACAACGCTGAGGTTCTTGATGTCAATTCCAGCGTCGGCCAACTTCTTGACTGCAACCTCCGCCGCTTGATGATCGTCGAAGACGGCGATCACGGCGTTGAGTTCTGCCATTGGATGATTCCCTGTGTGAAAGGCATTGCGATCTTTAAATCGCAGCCCATGTCGAATTGAGATTTGCAGAAGTGGTGCTTTGGATCGCGCGCTGATTCAGCGCGACACTCTGCCGGAACAGCATGGAAGTCTGGTCAAAACAGACCACATCCGCGAATCATTCAAGTTCCAACGTTCGAGCGGATCGACCGCTCGAAAGTTCTGCCAAATCGACTTAAATCTACCTGCTTGCAACCATTCTGCTGGACGCGGATTGGCATTGCAGGTCGTGATGGCGACAACAGGAACAAAATGCAAATAGCACCCGAGATCACCTTCGAAGGCTCCGAGCCATCGCCTGCGGCGCGCGAGGCGATATTAAAAGAGATCGAACGGCTGGAAACTCACAATCAACGCATCACGGGATGCCGCGTATCTGTTATCGCGCCGAGCCATAAGCATCGCCATGGCGCCGGTTTCCAGATCCATATTTGGCTGACGCTTCCGCCGCACGAAAATATCGTCGTCAACCATTCGCATGTTGACGACGCTCGGCACGAGCACGTTGAAGTCGCGATCAGGGACGCTTTCGCGATCGCCAGGCGTCAAGTTGACGCTCTCGCGGTCTGAGGCGATTTCGCAAGGCTGGCATCGGAGCAGCCTCAAGCCATGTCTCTCGTTGTTCAGCCAACCCAGGAAGATGGCGCGCGTTTAAAGCCTGCCGTTGCGACGGATGTTCTCTCAGGTCGCGGCCTGAGCAGCGTCGATGCTCGACGTCGGCTGGAGAAACTCGGCTCCAACGCGATTGCAGATGTATCGCAGCATCCGGTGCGCCGCGCACTTGGGAAATTGTGGGCGCCAGTCCCGTGGATGCTCGAGGCTGCCATCCTCCTTCAGCTGTTTCTCGGCGACTACGTCGAAGCTGGCGTCGTGACCCTCCTTCTGGTCGCAAATGCGGCGATTGGCTTCTTCCAGGAAGGCAGGGCGCAAGCCACGCTCGACGCCCTCAAATCGCGGCTGGCGCTCATCGCAGCCGTGCAGCGGGACGGGAGTTGGACGACGGTTCCCGCGGCCACGCTCGTGGTGGGAGATCTGGTGAAGTTGTCGCTCGGTTCCATCGTCGTTGCGGACGTGCGCGTCCTCGATGGGTCAATCCTGGTCGATCAGTCGATGCTCACCGGCGAGTCTCTGCCCGTCGAGGCCGGGGCCGGCGCGGAGGCCTATGCAGGCGGCTTGGTACGACGGGGGGAAGCGGTCGGAGAAGTCATCGCGACGGGGACGCGGACCAGGTTCGGACGGACGGCTGAACTCGTTCAAAGTGCGAAGGTTGAAAGCTCGGAGCAAAAGGCCATTCTGCGCGTCGTGCGCAATCTGGCGCTGTTCAACGGCGCTGTGACTGTTCTGCTGACGCTCTATGCGCTCTGGCTGCCCATGCCACGCGGAGATATTATTCCGCTTGTCCTCGTGGCCGTGTTGTCTTCGATTCCCGTCGCGTTACCGTCAATGTTTACGCTCGCAGCCGCAGTCGGCGCCCGCGCCCTCGCGCGCAAAGGTGTACTGCCGACGAGCTTGTCTGCCGTCGATGAGGCCGGCGGCATCGATATTCTCTGTTCGGACAAGACCGGAACGCTGACACGCAACGAGCTTGCCGTGATGTCGGTGCATGCGCTGCCGGAGTTTGACGACAGTCATGTTCTGGCGCTCGCGTCGCTGGCGAGTTCCGATGGCGGTCAGGATCCGGTCGACGCCGCCATTCGCGCGGCCGCCGCTCGCCAGCCGGCGACCGACAAGCCCGAACTTGTCAGATTTATCCCCTTCGATCCAACGGTGAAACGCTCCGAAGCGACAGTTCGCGAGGCGAACGGCGCCGTCGTACGCGTCGTGAAGGGCGCATTCGCCGTCGTGCAAGGACTGTCAACCCCGTCGCCTGCCTGTTCGACCATCGTCGACGAGCTACAGGCCAAGGGATATCGAGTCCTGGCCGTCGCATCTGGCGCGGCGGCAAAGCTGCAAATGGCCGGGCTTATCGCGCTCAGCGATCCTCCGCGCGAGGATTCCGCAGCGCTGATCACGGAACTGACGAACCTCGGCGTTCGCACCATCATGGTCACTGGAGATGCTCCCGTGACTGCGAAGGCGGTGGCTGCGATCATCGGCCTGTCAGGACCTGTGTGGGGGACAACTCCGCTGCCTGAAGATATTCAGGCGGATCATTTTTCCATCTTCGCCGGCGTGCTTCCGGAAGACAAATATCAGCTTGTCAAAGCGCTGCAGAAATCAGGGCATATCGTCGGCATGTGCGGCGACGGCGCCAACGACGCGCCAGCCTTGCGACAAGCGCAGATGGGTATCGCGGTCTCCACGGCGACCGACGTCGCTAAATCGGCTGCAGGCATTGTACTAACCGAGCCTGGCCTCGGAGGGATTGTCGCCTCGGTGAGGGAAGGACGTACGACCTTCCAGCGCATCCTGACCTATACCTTGAGGTCGATCGTCCACAAGGTTGTGCAGGTGCTCTTCCTGGCTGCCGGCTTGATGATGACAGGGCAAGCCATTCTGACACCCATGCTCATGGTTCTCATGATGGTCACCGGCGACTTTCTGGCTATGTCGTCCTCGACCGATAATGTTCGGCCGTCTCCGACGCCGAGCGTCTGGAAAATCGGCTCTCTGACCGCGGCCGGCATCATCATGGGAATGTTCGATCTGCTGTTCTGTCTCGCATGCTTCTCAACCGGGCGATTCCTGCTCGACCTCGACACAGGCACGTTGCAGACGCTGACCGTAGTGACATTGGTATTCAGCGGACAGGCCATTTTCTATGTTGCGCGCGAGCGGCAGCATCTGTGGAGCTCGCGGCCCGGCAAATGGCTCATTATCTGCTCCGCGGTTGATCTGACGCTCATCAGCCTTTTAGCCGTCAATGGCGTCCTGATGCGTCCGCTGGCAATCGCCATCGTGGCCGGCCTGCTCGCGGCTGCGGCCATATTTTCCTTGCTGCTGGACCTGCTGAAGGTCGCCTTGTTCCGGCGCCTGGGGATAGCGTAACCGCAGAAGCTACGGCGCCGGCACGAGAGAGACGGCTCGCTGGCTCGCACCTCTATGCTGCCGGCTGGTTTTTCGCCTCACCAAAGGTCGCATGGGTAACCGAGACGGCCGTTCCTTCCGGTCCGCTCAGGGTAACGACCTGGGAGTCGAGTTGCTTGGCAAGCGCCTTGACAATGCCGGTGCCAAGCCCGGATTTGGGTTGGGCAAAGACGCCGTCAGGTCTTCCGATCCCGTTATCGACGACGGATAGTTTCCAGTCTGTCCCGGCGACTTCATAGGAGACGGATATCTGTCCGTCTGTTGTTCCTGGTT
>Ga0181531_10002380_pt1 | contig 11777 bp, 13 predicted proteins | sample PEATcosm2014_Bin_38_FD_119743 | JGI IMG/M metagenome (GOLD analysis project Ga0181531, IMG submission 119743) | Peatland microbial communities from MTU Mesocosm Facility, Houghton, MI, USA - PEATcosm2014_Bin11_10_metaG | ecosystem: Environmental > Terrestrial > Soil > Wetlands > Peat | place... | reverse complement strand
GCGCAGCATGGCGTGCTTCTCCTTGTCGGGGAAGTAGCGGCCGATGACATCCATGGCCGACCCGAACAGCATGTCGGTGATGCCCGAGCGCTCGGCCTCGGTGTTGGCGCAGGCGTACATCTCGTCGATGGTCTTGGCGGGCTGGCGCACATCGAACCGACCCAGGGCCCGGGCCGGGGCCTCGCTCCAGGCCAGCAGATTGGCCATTCCGCCCACGGCGTCGGCCCCGTGCTTCTCGTCCAGGTGGGTCATGAACTGCACGACGTCGCGGTAGAAGATGAGGGGTTCGTCGCCCGGCCTGCCCAGGTTCACCGACATGACCTCGCTGTCGACAGTAGGGCAGTCAGCGAGGCCCAGGTCGGCGCCGATCTCGGCGGCCATCGGGAAGAGCACGGACCCGGCGATCTCGAACCGGAACCCGGGGAAGAGCTCTACCGTGGCGGCCATGCCCCCGCTGTAGTGGTTCTTCTCGAGGCAAAGGGTGCGGACGCCGCCCCGCTGCAACAGGGCGGCAGCGGTCAGACCGTTGTGGCCTGCGCCGATGACGATGGCGTCGTAGTCGCTCATGAGTGGTGACCCTTCTGTCGGTACGGCGGAAGTCGGTACGGCGGAAGTCGGTACAGCGGAAGTCGGTTCAGCGGAAGTGAGAGGTCTGGTCGGACAGTTTCAGGCTGTCGGCCTGGTCGGGGTGGAGGAACAGGGCCCGGGTGAACAGGTCGTCCTCGGTCTCCCGACGCTCGGGGTCGTCGACGCACACATCGATCGGGCACACGTAGGCGCACATCGGCGTGTTGTTGAAACCCACGCACTCGGTGCAAAGGGTGGGGTCGATCTCGTAGATCTCGCCCACCAGGCTGATGGCGGAGTTGGGACACTCCGGCTCACAGGCGTGACAGGTGATGCACTCGTCGGTGATCAGGATCGCCACAGCGCCACCCCGTTGGCGTAGGTCATCGAGGTCAGTGTGACAAGGATCCCAGAAGATGTCAAGACTGACATATTCACGTCACTACTGACTGTGAGAGTGGCGTCAGCACCCAGGTAGGCGCAGCCTCGCTGGAACGTGTGGGTCAGAACTGACATAAATGCGTCAGTCCCCTAAAGTTGCGGGAGATATGCCGACCATGACCAATCGCCACGAGCTCCGCCGTCAGGCCACCCGCGACTCGTTGCGCGAGGTGGCGCTAGCCAAGTTCGCCGACGAGGGGTTCGATAACGTCACCGTCGCCGAGGTAGCCGAGGCGGTTGGCGTCACCGAGCGCACCTTCTACCGGCACTTCCCGACCAAGGAGTCGATCCTCTTCCAGGACTACGAGAGCCGATTGGACTGGCTCTCCACCGCGCTGGCCATGCGTCCGGCCCACGAGCCCATTTTCGACTCGGTGCTGGCGGCCACGCGGAGCTTCCCGTATGACCTGGAGATCGTCCATCAGGCCGCCGTGCTCCGCACCAGTCTCATCAGCGGCGACCGCGTGGCCGACCACCTCCGGATCGTGCAGGCCTCGTTCACGGCGGTGTTCATCGAGTTCATCCACAAGCGGCTGCCCGACCACCCTGACATCGACCTCTTTGCCGCCGTGGCCGGCAACTCGCTGGCAGGTGCCTTGGTGGCGGCCGTGGAGGTGTGGGGCCGGACCGGTTGCCGTGGGGACGTCGAGGACCTGGTCAACCGTTCCGTGGATATTCTCCGGACCGGTCTGGTCGACCTGGGCTGACCTCATGGTGAGCCAGAGCAGCAGCGTCAAGACGCCGCCGCGAAAGGGAGCTTCTCGTGCACCGCGAGCTCGGCCAGGTCAGCAGCCGCTGTGCCGGCCGCCCAGCCCGCGACATCCGTGAGTGAGAATTGCAGCTCTTTCAACTCGCCGAACAGAGCCCCGACAGCCGCATCGAGCATCTCTTCCCGGTGGGCCAGAACGGGCAGGAGACTGTTGCCCAAGGCATTGTCGGCCGCCACGGTAACGGCCTCGGTGGCTTCCCGCAGACGAGCTCCGATCCTGCCGGCATACGCCACGAGAAACGAACGACGGTACGACGGCTTCCGAGAACGACGTCCGAACGTCGGATCGTTCCCGAGTGCCGTGATGCGCCGCATCGCCTGCACGAGCAAGGACGTAAAGAGCAGGTCGGTTGCGTCGAGATCCCCCCGGTGTCCGACCAGGGTGGAGAAACCGAATACCGGATCGACAACGGACCGACATCGGTTCGCGCTCGCAACGTTGGCCAGCAGGAGCGCTTTCGCTTCGAGATAGGGGTCCTCCAGCCACACACGGCGGGCGTCGACCTGCGAGGCGCTGTGTCCTTTTGCGTCGGCCTCGGCCTCCACCATGGTCCGATCGATGCAATATCGAGTCATCAGCTCCTGTGCCTTCGCCATGAAGGCATCAGCTTCTTCGGCGAAGTCGCTCGACTCAGCCTTGGTCAGCAACGCCCGGATGCGTGTAAGTAACCGCTCCTCCTCGCGCGAGCCGGGGTTCCGCGTCCTCGAACCGATACCGCCGAGATCGGGGAGGGTGGGGAGATGCGCGAGAACGGAGAGGGCGGCGATGGCCTTCGAGAGATCGTCGGGCCAGCTCGAAGATACCGGGTCGAGCACGCGCACGTTCTCAGCCTGCCAAGGCTCGGACACGTGTCCACCACTCCGGGGACGTCGCGGCGCGACGCTACTAAGTGGGCCCGCCAGGATTGACGCAGCCATGGCACCCGCCCGGCGCCGGACTACTCGGCTGATCTCATCGTGAGCCCAGCCGCAGTCAAGCACTTGTGCGACGCCGCTCTGCAGCAAAGAGCCAAGCCGGTACGCCACCAGTTCCCGGCCGCACTCAAGCCCCAACCCCTGAGCCAGCGCGTCGATCATCGACTGTCGGGGTGGGCCGTCGTTGAGGCCTTCGCAGTCGGCGTGCGCCGCCGCCAGTATGAGATCGTCGGCCATCTCCTCCGCACCGGCCGTATCCCGGAAGCCCCGCGGCCCCTGATGGGCCTCCCGCCAACCAGCGCGCTGCTGCTTGCGTCGCTTGGACTGCTTCAATCTCCGCCGCTCTCTGTTATTAGTACCCATCAGCAGATGATGCCGGGAGGGTGTCTCACCGCGGTGGATACAGCCTGACTTCGGCGGATACGCCTCACCACCACCCACGCAGGACCGGTCATCGGGCGTGAGAAGGACAGGGCGGTCTTGCCGGTTCTACGCCAAGTTCTCGAACGGCCACGTGGAATCGAACAGGATGGACCCGAGATCGGATACTGAGGGTCTCCTAGAAATCAAACCCCTGAGCTGGACAAATAAGGAAACGAAGTGCGACCCAATTGCTGGGACAGGCGCAACGTGCAATGGCGTCGTGATGCGCGACAGCCGGCCAGCTTTCAGGCGTTGAGGCCGCCGCCCTCGCCCGTCTCACTGGGTGCGATCATGCCCCACAGCTCTTCGGCGGCAACCCACTGTTCCGCTGGGAGGTTTCGCTTGATCACGTCTTTGGCCTCGTCCGAGGTCATATTGCCTCCGGATCGCAACGCCTTGATGGCTGAGATTGGTAGCAAACGATGAACTTCGATCAGGGCCTGTGCCACCTGGTCAGGAGTATCACCAGCCTCAAGGGACGAACGGACCACGACGGCGAAATCCACGTGCAGATCATGGCCGACGGACCTACCAGGGTGCGACTTGGTTGTCCCAGTGGGCCCCGCCAGCCGGCGGTCGGGGCATAGCCCATACGAAGTTAGTAGTCTATGTAATAGTTAGTATATGAATATAAATCAGATGCACCTTCCGCCCACTCGATCCTCGGCGTGGTGAAACCGGCCGGCCGGGGTGAAACCCACCCAGGGCGGGACCAGCCACCAGCTGTCCAAGAGGCGATGGTCGATGCTGTCCTGAGCGCCAGTCGGGTGCTGGTCGCGATCGCCGCACGATCGTTGGCCGACGTGGGCGAAGAGGTCACTCTGCCTCAGTACCGATCCCTGGTGGTCCTCGCGTCACGCGGCCCGCAGAGCATGGCCGCCCTGGCCGAGGCGGTGGCGGTTACCCCGGCGACGGCATCACGCATGTGCGACCGGCTGGTCAGGAAGAGGCTCGTCCGACGACGGAGCGACCGTCATGACCGCCGGCAGGTGCGCCTTGCCTTGACGGAGACAGGACGCCTTCTCGTCGATGCCGTGTCAGCGCGCCGCCGTCTAGAGATCGCCGAACTCCTAAAAGGCATCCCGCCCGAGACGCAGCAGTCCGTGGTCGGTGCGCTGACACGCTTGGCCCAATCCGCTGGTGAGGTTCCCGAACAGAGTTGGAGTACCGGGTGGGACCTGTAGAGCAAACGAATCCTCCCCATCCGAGCCGCGCCGTATGGGCACGCTCTCTCTCGGCGGGCGCGGCTCGATGGGTGGCCGCGGCCTCCTACCTCAAGAAGTGGATCGTGCTCGGCGTCATCATCGGTGCGGTGGCCGGATGCGGCGCCATCGTCTTTTACGAAGCCTTGGTGGCCAGCACCCACTTCTTCTTGGGGGTGTTGGTCGGCTACCGCGTCCCCACTCCGATCGGCGAGGGGGGCCAGGCGGCGTCCGCCTCCGCGGGGCGCCCCTGGGCTCTCCCTCTCGTGGCCGGCGCCGGTGCCCTCTTGGGCGCGGTGCTCGTCTTCCGTATCGCTCCCGAGGCAGAGGGGCACGGCACCGATGCCGCCATCTCGGCCGTGCACCACAACCCTCGCGGCGTCCGCTTCCGTGCCGTCATCATAAAGATCGTCGCCTCCGCCCTCACCATCGGCTCAGGGGGATCGGGGGGCCGGGAGGGGCCGACAGGGCAAATCAGCGCCGGCTTCGGATCACTCCTGACCCGGGTGCTCGACCTCGAACCCTAAGACGGTCGTATCGCGGTGGCCACCGGTATCGGATCGGGCATCGGGGCCATCTTCGGGGCGCCGCTGGGTGGAGCGGTCCTGGCGTCAGAGATCCTCTATCGCGATGATTTCGAGCCCGCCGCACTCTTACCGTGCTTCATCGCCTCGGCCGTCAGCTATGTGATCTTCGGCGCGGTCGAGGGCTACAAACCCCTGTTCGGCTTCGTCGGCAGCTACCACTTCAGCGATCCGTCCCAACTCGTCTGGTTCGCTCTCATCGGGGTCTTGGCCGGGTTGGTCGGCCTCCTCTATGCCAAGAGCTTCTACGGCTTGGTCGACCTGTTCCGCCGCTCCCCCCTACCCGGCTGGGTCAACCCCGCCATCGGGGGCCTGTTGGTGGGGGCGATCGGCGTCGCCATACCCGAGGTCATCGGCACCGGCTACGGCTGGATCCAGACCAGCCTCGGCCACGGACTGCTGTCCATTCCTTTGTGGATCGTCCTGCTCCTCCCCTTCGCCCGGATCTTCGCCACCGGACTCTCGATCGGTTCGGGTGGTTCGGGTGGCATCTTCGGGCCCGGCATGGTGATCGGTGCCTTTTTGGGCGCCTCGGTGTGGCGGCTCTTCGAGCCAGTCTTCCCCTCCATGGGCCACAGTCCCGCCCCCTATGTGATCGTCGGCATGATGGCTTGCTTCGGGGGGATCTCCCGGGCGCCGTTGGCCGTGATGCTCATGGTGGCCGAGATGACCGGGAGCCTCTCCATCCTGACTCCGGCCATGGTGGCAGTCGGTATCTCGTGGCTCATCGTCCGGCGCAACGACGACACCATCTACCGGAGCCAGCTCAAGAGTCGGGCCGATGCCCCGGCCCAACGCATCCTCGCCGGTCTCCCGCTTCTCGGTGCCATTCCTACGACCCGAGCGATGGTCAGTCCACGCTTGATCGTGAGTTCGAACATGACCACTTCGAGTGCGAAGAAAGCGCTCGAACGCGCCGGCCTCAACGGTGCTCCTGTCGTCGACGGAGCGATGCGCTTTACCGGTACCCTGGCCCGCTCATCGCTGAGCTCTTCTGGTGCGGATCGCAGAACGGTGCTCTACCTCGTCGATGCCGGCGCCCCAGCCGTTTCCGCATCGAGTCGGCTGGACGTGGCCCTGGAGAGCTTGACTGAAGCACCACTCTCCTGGGTTTCTGTGCTCGACGACGATCAGCGAGTCGTCGGCACCCTTTCCGTCTCGGACATCGTGCGCGCCTACCGTCAAGAGCTGGCGGGAAGCGCGGAGCGGATGAATGGACTCGGTGCGAGAGCCGGCGTTTCGTTCGTGACCATCAGGGGCGACTCACCTCTATCCGGTAAGACGTTGCGGCAGGCCGGGCTGGCCAAGGGTCTCCTCGTCACCTCGGTCAGACGAGGGAATCGAGTGTTCGTCCCCAATGGAGACACGGAGTTGACGGAGGGAGATCAACTCTCCGTACTTGGTCAAACAGCCGACTTGGAGGACATTGGCCAATTTGAGCCGCCCGCGCCGTCGTCACAATGAGCAATGGCGCTTACGGGCCGAGGCAGGCGTAAGCACCTCCAAAGCGACTCGCGTCTGTCAGGCGGGTGGAGGGTCGCACCTTCACTCCCCCCGGAACGACGTGCACATCCGATGGCACGATGTTGTCCGCTCCGCGTTTGGGCAACCGTGCAAATATTCCCGCACCAATCGCAGACCCTGGACACCCCGTCAAGCACCTAAATCGGCCGGCAGGGATTCGCAACCAGATCTTTCGTCGAGCGACAGTCTGGAAGACGGCACTGGTCAAACCCCTACGCGTCTGACACTCCCAAGAGATAGTTGGGACAGCTGTTGGGTCAGCTGCTGGGACAGACGGTATCAGGAGGGTGTTCGTACAGAAAACATTCCTCTGAGCTGGTGGGCCGCCCGGGTCTCGATCCCGGCACCTTGGGATTAAAAGTCCCCTGCTCTTCCGGATGAGCTAGCGGCCCGGGGATCGTCAGGATACCTACACGCGAACGTCCGGGGGAAAGTCAGGTCGTCCCCGCACGACCTCGGCCAGGGCAGGGAGTCGGGCTTCGGTGATGTCGATCCAGCGGAGGTCGGCCTCCAAATGGAACAGCCCGTGATCAGCCAGGAGCGCATCCACCAAGCCGCCGGTGCGCTTCAGTGCGGTCAGTTCCCGCATCCGCTGTAAGTGGGCTGTCCGTTGTACGTCGAGACAGTGCGCCGCGGATCGCTCGAGCATCAGGCACAGAACGACCTTGACAAACAGCATCGTCTGGAGTTTGGGTTCGGCTCCGATCGGCTCGTTCAGCCACGACTCGACGTCCCGTTTGCCGACGTCAGTGATGACGTAACGCTTGCGTTCGGGACCCTGGCCTGCTTCGGTCGCTCCGGGGACCACCTTGCCGTCGCGGGCAAGCCGGGCGAGGGTGGCATAGACCTGACCGAAGGGGAGGGGCCTCTCCCGACCGAAGTAGGCGTCGTAGTCACGTTTGAGGTCGTAACCGTGGCTCGGCTCCCGATGGAGCAGACCGAGAAGGGTCAGAGGCACGCTCATCGCGGGAGAATACGTTCAGCGCATACTCTCAGTCAATACGACGGGATGGTGCAATCGGCGCAATCGGCGCACCGTTCTCACCAGTGATACAACGACGCCGGTGACTCCCGACGGGACCGAAGCGAGTTGCGGCGCAGTCGTCCCGCGACGGGTACGTGGGCACGGTGTGGACCTGGCCGTGACCGAGCTGGGTGACCGCATGCGGCCCACCGTGGTTCTGGTTCACGGTTTCCCCGACACCAGCGCCGTCTGGGCACCCGTGGCACACCTCTTGGCCGCCGGGGGGCTCCACGTCGTGGCCTACGACGTCCGCGGCGCGGGCGACTCGGGCGCTCCGGACACGCAGTCGGGCTACGCCCTGCCGGTGCTGACCGAAGACATGGCCGCCGTCATCGCCGAGGTCAGTCCGGACGCACCAGTTCATCTCGTGGGTCATGACTGGGGGTCTATCCAGGGCTGGGAAGCCGTCACCAGTGAGGTCCTGGCCGGCCGCATCGCGAGCTTCACCTCCATTTCGGGGCCGCCACTCGAACACGCCGCACTGTGGGCCCGATCGCACCGCACCCGACGGCTCTCCGACCTGCGCCTCGCCGTGCGCCAAGCGGCGCACTCGTGGTACATCGCGCTCTTCCATCTCCCGCTGCTCCCGGAGCTCGTCACCGCCGGCGTGCGAGTCGGGCGTGCGGCATCGGCAGCCCTCCGTCGGTTGGGACGACGCTCCGATGAACCGCAGAGTCGGTCGACGCGGGGCGAGGACTTCGCACACGGACTGGGGCTGTATCGCGCCAACGTGCGCCAAAGACTCCGGGACCCCACGGTGCGACACACCGACACGCCCGTGCAGCTCGTCGTTCCCATGGCCGACCGCTACGTGACGCCGGCCCTTCTCGACGGCCTGGAGAACTGGTCCTCGCTGGTATGGCGGCGCCAGTCGAATGCGGGACATTGGATCATCCGCAGCCACCCCGATGACGTCGCGAGGTGGGTCCGCGAGGTGATCGCCTTTGTCGAGGAGGGTTCCGAGTCAGACGAACTGGCTCGCTCTCGGGTAGCGGATCAGACGCGCTAACGCGCAGCCTCTCCTGCCGCGTCAAGGGCGGCTTCAATGCAACGCACGAGCTCTCGGGCAGAAGCGGCGCTCAGCTCCACCGCCACGCGGGCTCCGGGGCCACGGTCACGGTCGGCGAAGTCGATGTTGAGCGCGTGCTCGAGCGGCGCGTGGAACGGATGGTCGAAGTACACCGAAGCCGAGGTGACCGAGAACCAACCATCGGGCCCCTTGGCACTACCGGTGATGTCAGCGGGAACAGTCAGGTAGGAGCACATGATCAGGCCTCCGAGTCGGCCAGGTAGGTCCCGAACCACGAGAAGATACGCTGCCAGCCGTCCAACGCCGCCTCAGGGCGGAAGCTCGGACGATCGGTGGCGAAGAACGCGTGGCCCGCACCCTCGTAGCTGTGGAACTCATAGGTTTTTCCGGCCGCGATCAGCGCGTGTTCGAGTTCCGCCACGTGCTCGGGCGTGGGGAACTTGTCGTCGTCCCCGAAAAGACCGAGTAGCGGGCAGCGGAGCGAGCCCGTCCTCTCCGCCAGCGTCACTACCTTGAGAGGAAATCCGTCCGGGATGATCCCGGTGACGAACGCCCCGTAGCAGTCGACCGCCGCATCGACCGCGAGGCTCACGGCCGTGAGAAAGGACTGGCGACCGCCCGAGCAGTACCCGATGACACCGACCTTCCCATTGGAATTGGGAAGCGCGCGTAGGGCGTCGATGGCCCCACTCGCGTCACCGAGGAACTGTTCATCGGGAACGCCGCCCTTGGCTCGGGCCGCCGCGGCCGCGTCATCGGGATCGGTGTCGATCCCTTCCCGGGCGTAGAGGTTGGGACAGATGGCGTTGTAGCCGTTGGCCGCGAACCGTCGCGTGATCTCCTTGGTGGGCGAGTCCCATCCGGGCAGGTGGTGGATGACCAGTACGCCAGGCCGTGGCCCAGATTCACCGGTCAGCGCCTGGTATGCGTTGATCTCGTCGCCACCATGGCCAGGGATGAGGACATTGGCCGCGCTCAATGCTTCTTCTCGGACTGCCATCGGTCTCTCTCCTCCATCTGGCGGGCAGTTGCGGCGCCCACTATGGCGCGTGCTCGCCGTCGCGAACCAACTCCGTGACACCCCCCATTTCGTTCGGTCCACCGAGCACAGGGTGGAGGTTGGATGGTGGAGGGATGGAGGGAAGTCACGAGCATGGCCTCCTCGGGGGGTACTGGACCTCGGCTCGCCCGTCGCCCGCCAGGTGGCCCGGATTGGCGACGTCGTCGGCACCGCCGCGGCGCTGCACCGCCGCGGTCTTCCCCGGCTACAGGGCGACACCGGCCGGGCGGCACCGGGGCCGTGTCGTCGGTACGGACCGATGAGGGGGCGAATCTCCGCGGAAATCCCGAGGATGTGCGGGTACCCGGGCCATTAGGGTCACTCCCGTGCACCGGGTCGAAATCGACACTCACCCCGACTACCGATCGGTCACTTCCGAGCCCTCGGCGGCGCGCCACGCGCCAGCGAACGAGGTTGGCTGAACGCCATGCGCCTCGGCATCACCGCCTTTCTCACCGACCGCGACATGGCCCCCGCCGCGCTGGCCCGAGCCGTCGAGGAGCGGGGCTTCGACTCCCTCTTCCTGCCCGAGCACACCCATCTCCCCCTGCGGGCCGACGTCCCACCGGGGCTGGTCGAGGGGGTCCGGCTCGAGGACTACCGCCGGGGGCTGTGCCCACTCGTCGCCCTCTCGACCGCCGTCGCCACCACGGAACGCATCCGCCTGGGTACGGGGATCCTCCTGGCGGCCCAACATGACCCGATCGTTCTGGCCAAGCAGATCGCCACGCTCGATCATCTCTCGGGCGGCCGCTTCACCCTCGGGATCGGCTTCGGCTGGAACCGGGCCGAGGCCGAGGACCACGGGGTGGACTTTTCGCGTCGTCACGCCATCGTTCGTGAGCACCTCCTTTGCATGCAGGCACTGTGGTCGCAGGACCAGGCCGAATTCCATGGCGAGTTCGTCGATCTCCCTCCGGCCTGGGCGTGGCCGAAGCCCAGGCAACAACCACGCGTCCGGGTTCTCATCGGCGGTGGGTCCGGAGATGCCGTGCTGGGCGCCGTGGCCGACTACGCCGACGGTTGGATGCCCATCGGCGGGAGCGGCCTGGCCGACGCCATCCCCCGCCTCCACCAACTCGCCCAGGAGAGGGACCGTGATCCGGCCGAGATCTCCGTGATCCCCTTCAGCACGATCGGCACCGCAGCGAAACTCGAGCACTACGCGACGCTGGGCGTCACCGAGGTCGTCTTGCGCCTTCCGTCAGGCACCTCCGCAGAAATGCTGCCGGAGCTCGACAGGCTGGCCGCCCTGCTCGCCCTGGCGACCAGCCTGGCGGGGTAGCCGCGCTCCACCCGAGTTCTCGGGTTCGGCCTGGCCCGGCGGGAGGGGGGACGGCGAGGATGCCCAAGGTGAACGTTACGCGAACAGTTCCCGAAATTTAGGTGTCCTCAACGGGTATGGTCAGTCCGCAATGAGCGCACCCACACCCGGCGTTGAGCCTATTGAGCGCAAGGTGATCCAGCTGTTTGCGCTCGTCTCAGAGGCACTTGCCCGTGCCACCGAAGCCCTTTTGGGCAGCGACTCGGCGCTCGGGCAGTCGGTCATCGACGGGGATCAAGATGTCGACGATCTGACATCCGAAGTCGAGATGTTGGTCTGGGAGCAGCTCAACACACGCCCGGTCCAGGGGGCGGAGCTCCGTTACATGGTGGCCCTGCTTCTCATCATCCCTGAGCTGGAGCGGAGCGCTGATCTGGCGGAACATATCGCCCAGCGGGCGGTCAGCAACCTGGGGACCGAGATGAGCTCACGGAGCCGGGGGATCATTCAGCTGATGACCGAGGTCGCCGCGGAAATGTGGAAGGCGGCGGCTGACGCCTTCGGGGACCGAACGCTGCTGGGTGATCGGCTGGAGGAGGCCGACGACGAGATGAACGTCCTGCATGCGAGCTTGACCACCGAGGTCGCGTCCGAAGGCATGCCCACCGCGGTGGCGGCCCAGGTCACACTGCTGGCCCGGTTCTACGAACGTCTGGGCGACCACGCGGTCAATCTCGCCCGTCGGATCGAGCTCATGCACCACAGTCACTAGTCCCGGGCAGACCCAGGCAGACCCGACCCCGCCCGGCAGCCGCTCCGGCTCAGTACCGTGGCAGCGCGATGAACGCGACGAGATATGCGAACGTGCCCGCTCCTATCACCGGGCAGGCATGGAAGACCTCGTGGAACCCGAACACGCTGGGCCAGGGGTCCGGCCGCTTGCGGGCGTAGATCACGGCACCGGCCGTGTAGGC
>Ga0181531_10002378_pt1 | contig 11784 bp, 10 predicted proteins | sample PEATcosm2014_Bin_38_FD_119743 | JGI IMG/M metagenome (GOLD analysis project Ga0181531, IMG submission 119743) | Peatland microbial communities from MTU Mesocosm Facility, Houghton, MI, USA - PEATcosm2014_Bin11_10_metaG | ecosystem: Environmental > Terrestrial > Soil > Wetlands > Peat | place... | reverse complement strand
GGCCAGATTGAACAGAAACTGCTTTTCCGGCTGCGTCATACGTTGAAACTTCCAGCCGCCAGCCAGCACCACGCGGTAATTGCCCGATCGCCAAAACAGATCCTTGTGCGGCTGGCTGCTATTCTGGCCGGTCACGAAAGGCAGCAGATCGACGCCGTCCATCACCCGGTCGGTCGGCACCGGAGCACCGGCGGCGGCCGCCGCCGTCGCGAAGATATCGACATGCCCAACGGGTTCCGGGTATTTGGTGCCCGGCTGAATCCGTCCCGGCCAGCGCATGAAGTACGGCACATGCATGCCGCCCTCGAAGAACGTAGCCTTCCAGCCGCGGAACGGCCGGTTGATGTCGGGCAGCCCGATATAATGCGCACCGCCATTGTCGCTGGTGAAAATCACCAGCGTGTTGCGGTCCAACCCCTCATCCTTTAGCGACTGCAGCAGGCGGCCGACATTGCGGTCCAGATTGCGAATGATCGCCGCATAAACGCGCAGCCGGCGGTCCGGAATTTTTGCCAGCGCATCGAAATCCGCCTTCGTCGCCTGCAGCGGCGTATGGACGGCGTTCGGTGCGAAATACAGGAAGAACGGCCGATTGCGGTTGGCATGTACCGCGGCCACCGCCTGGTCCGTGAGGTAGTCGGTCATGTAACCGGCCGGCGCGAACCACGGCGATCCATTGAATTGAACCCCCCACGGCAATCCCGCCCACAGGAACAGATCGATCGGATCGAAATCCTGATGCGAGTTCTCCACATTCGGATCGTTCTTCGGCAGATACAGCGAAGCGCCGGGAATGAACCCCAGGCTTTCATCGAACCCCTTATCCTCCGGCCGGCTGCCGGCGGCGCCGCCCAAATGCCATTTACCGAAGTGCAGCGTGTGGTAGCCATGTTTGCGCAACAAATCGGCGATCGTGATTTCGCTGGTTGGAATGGCTTCCTTGTCCAGCGGCGGGATGTTCTCCACCACGTCGTCGTGGAACACCGGCGGGTGCGGCTGGCCGCTTTCCATCATGGCAATCACGCGCGCGAACGCCACCGGCGCCGGCGTGAATTCAAAACCAAAACGCGTGCCGTAACGGCCGGTCATGATCGCGGCCCGGGAGGGCGCGCACGTGGCGTCGCCGGCGTAGCCGTTGCTGAGCTCCACGCCGTCATGCGCGATGCTGTCGATATTCGGCGTCGGCACCACGCCACCCGCAACGCCGCCGCCATGCACCGTGATGTCATTGTAGCCCAGGTCGTCCGCCAGGATGACAACAATGTTGGGCGGCCGCTGCTCGGCCGGCCTGGCTGCAACCGCGGGCCCCTGGTCCCAGGTCACGGCATGGTTCGGCGCCACCGCCGGCACCTTGAACTCCGCCAGCAGCAGAATGATCTTGACGCGGTTCAGCCACGCAACACCCGCCAGGCAGGCCAGAACAACAGCTACGCCGGAGATATATTTCAGCATTTTCATGGTGCGGCCCGCATGAAACGGCCGGCCGCGAAGACCGCCACCATGACGGCTTCGGCCACCATCGGCGGCACCATTGCGCCGGCGAACGGTGTGGCCGCGAGCGCCAGGAAACGCCCTGCCAACGCCAGGGAAATCAGCATCAGCGGCGCGGTCAGCAAACCTGGCGAGCGCCGAACCGCGGCCAACAGCGCAAACCCGCCGGCGGTGGCAAAGAATGCGCCAAGATCCGCGCGCAACGTGGCCATGCCGAGCGCGGCCGCGGCGCCGATGCCCAGCGATCCGCCCAAACGCGCCGGGTCGATCCATGCGGCTATCGCCAGGAACAACAGAAGTCCGCCGGTAGCGGCGACCGCCAGGCGCAGGATATTGTTACGCATTGATCGACTCCCGAGGTAGCCCAGGGGCCGCGCCCTTGGCCGTCTTTCTTACCGCCGCCATGTCAATTCCCGCATCAGCCGCGCTCTTCAGGATTGGGCGAGCCTAGCCGGCTGTCGCGATGCTTGAAACCGTCAACTCGGGGCGCGGGTTGGCGAAGCGCTCATCCGGCAAGCAGACGCCGATATATTGGCACAATTAGTGCCATTATTAACCGTCGTGGTCAAGCGGCGCCGGCGAGCGTGAAGCTGCGCGGTGGGTTGCCACCGGTGCCCGCTGGCCGAGGGCTCCCGCAACCACCCGACCGCCGAACGGCGGGCTTACCCGCCGCACCCATGATGATTATTCGATATGTAGGCGCAACTCCGTTCGACGCGAACCGTCTGGCAACGATACGGCGGCCGCGGCGCGTGAAGTTGCCCGCGCCAGGCTGCATTGCTACATAACCGGAAGGACAGCCGCGCGCCCGCTGCGGTGCATCATTGCGCCGTTTCAAGCAAAGCATTGCGCAAGCGGCGCATGAAGCGGCGCGCGCCGGTGACGCCGGAATTGACTTGCCGGAAGGAGTCTGCGCCCATTACCGCGCAATCGACGTTCCGGCTAGCCTTGCTGCGTTTCCCCCAGCGGAAGCTTTCAAGTTGGATGGAAACGCGGTTGCCGGCGCGGCCGCGCGGCCGAGGAACCGGCGCGGCAAGACGGAGACTGGATACTGCTATGGCTGAAGGTACGGTAAAGTGGTTCAACGCCGCCAAGGGGTTCGGGTTCATCATGCCCGGCGACGGCGGCAAGGACGTGTTCGTGCATATCACCGCGGTGCAGGCCGCCGGCCTGCGCGGCCTGAATGACGGACAGAAAGTGACCTACGAAGTGACCATGGAACGCGGCAAGGCCGCCGCGACCAACCTCAAGGTCGTTTGATCGCGTAACAAAAAGCCCGGCCACAGCGAAGGCCGGGTAGCAGGCAAGGCCTGGGGGCGTCGTGCGCGGCACGCTTTCGCGTGGCGCCCCCTGCACCTAAGCCAAGCCGAAGTCCCCGGAATCTGCAAGATCAGTCGCGGGACCTGGCACACGCGGCGGCGACCGACGGCACCCGCGCTGCTCCGCTCCATGCCCGAAAATTTCGATTGCTGGTACGATCCAAATGAGCTTGCCATATCGGCCCGCGCTGAACCTGGCGGCGTCCATCCTGGCCGAAGCCGGCATCGAAGCGCCGCGCCGTGAAGCGCGCATCCTGCTCGCCCACCTGCTCGGCCTGTCGCCCCGCACCCTGCCGCCGGAAGACGCCGCGGTCGACGAAGCCGCCCTGCGCGCCGCCCTCGCCCGGCGCGCCGCCCGCGAGCCGCTCGCCTACATCACCGGCACCCAGGGGTTTTGGACCCTCGAGCTCGAAGTCTCCCCAGCCACGCTGATCCCCCGCGCCGACTCGGAAACCTTGATCGAGGCGGCGCTGGCGGTGTTCCCCGATCGCCGCGCCGTCGCCCGTGTGCTGGACCTCGGTACCGGCACCGGCTGCTTGCTGCTCGCGGCGCTGAGCGAGTTCCCGGCCGCGTTCGGCGTCGGCGTGGACCGCGTGCCCGCGGCCGCGGCACTTGCCGCCCGCAACGCCGCGCGCCTGGGCCTGTCCGGCCGCACCGCGTTCCTCGCCGGCCACTGGGCAACCGCGCTCGCCCTCCGCGCGGACCTCGTGCTGTGCAACCCGCCCTACATCGAATCCGCCGCGATCGCCGGCCTGATGCCCGAAATCGCAGCCCACGAGCCGGCCACCGCACTCGACGGCGGCGCCGGCGGCATGCAAGCGTATGCCGCCCTCATACCGACCCTGGAAAATTGGCTCGCCCCAGGCGGCGTCGCGATCCTCGAGCTCGGCGCTGGCCAGGCGCCGGCCGCCACCGCCCTGGCCCGCGCCGCCGGTTTCACCGACATATCCACGCGCCCCGACCTCGGCGGCACGCCGCGCGCGCTGCTGCTGCATGGCACCCCGCATCCGCCGGCGTAAAAAATTGTTTGGCAGCGGCCAGCCGGAAGGCTAGGGTCCGCCCGCACCGTAACCGGTGGAGCCGATTGCCCCAGGGCGCCTGCCCGGGCGAGGCCAACGGTTGGGCATCCAGGCCGCGCCGCATTGCAGGTTTTTCGCGCTGCAACGTGTCGCACCGGGATCGCGCGGACACTTCGTTGAAGGCTTTTTCCGGCATCGGGATGCCCAGGGCACCCGGAGCGCGCGGGGTGGAACGCTGCTAACCTTTTGGGAAAGTACTACGGCAGTAGAATGAACATGAAACGTATGCGCGGACGTGGCCATCGCAGCGGCGGTGGTGGCGGTGGCGGCGGCGGTGCTCCGCCCCGCAGCTACAATGGGAACATTCCCCTCAACCGGAACCATGTGTTCGATAGCAGCGGGCCGGACCTTCGCGTCCGCGGCACCGCCCAGCAGCTGTTCGAAAAGTACCTGCAGCTCGGCCGTGACGCCAGCAGCAGCGGCGACCGGGTCATGGCGGAGAGCTATTTTCAGCACGCGGAGCACTATTTCCGCATCCTGAACGCCATCAACCAGGCCAGCCAACCGGGCCAGCCGCACTATCAGGCCGGGCAGCCGCAACAGCCGCAGGCGAACCATTACAACGGCAACCGCCGCCCGCAGAGCGAGGAAGAGCAGGCGGAGGAAGATCAGCAAGGCTTTGGCGATCAGCCGCAGGTAGAGACGCGAGAAATCCCGATCGCGGCGTCGCCTGAAGGGTAGAAGGCCAGGGGGCTCTGCCCCCCTGGACCCCCCGCTGGGGCCGGGGGCCCCAGACCCCCATTCATTAGGTCAGGGGACAGGGAGGGGGCGACCCGCACTTCACCGCGCGCTCGATGCCCCCTCCCTGTCCCCTGACCTAATGAACAGGTTCTAAGGACTTGTCCTTAGCGGGGGTCCAGGGGGCAGAGCCCCTTGGCCTTCCTTGCCATCAACGCGCCACCAGCAACGGCCGCAGAAACGCGGCCAGATTCCCGCCCGGGAACAGTTCCCCATGAATGCCGGCGTTGCGCGCCGCTTCCAGGTCGATGCTTTGGTCGCCAATCAGCAAGCAATGTGCTTGCGTCAGGCCCCAGCTGGCGATCAGGCTCACCACCATGCCTGGCCGCGGCTTGCGCCATTCGCTGGCGCGGCGATAGGCCGGCACCGTCGCTTCGGGGTGGTACGGGCAGCTGCGCCAATCGTCGATCGTGCCGCCGTGCCGGCGCGCCTCGTCCGCTACCCAGCCCATCAGGGAAGCCACGTCTTCCTCGCTGTAATAGCCACGCGCCACGCCGCTTTGGTTGGTGATGACGAACACGTGCCAGCCATGGTTGGTGGCGAATTTGACCGCCTCGAGCGCGCCCTCGACCCAGTCCCAGCGTTCGCGCGTGCCGACATAGCCGTGGTCGATGTTCAGCACGCCATCGCGATCCAGCAGCAGTGCCGGACGCCTAAGCACCGCTTCGAGATCGTGGCGCGCGGTTTCCAGGTCGTTTTGCCGCGCGATATCGATGAAAAATCCCGCGCCCTCGGTCGCGCGTAGCCCGCCCGCGACGGCCAGCTTCGGCAGCACATCGCGCCGCAGGCTGCCTTCAGCGGGGCAATGCGCTACAATGCGGCGGTCCATCGCGGCGATGCCGGAATAGACCAGGCCCGGTTGGTCCGCTTCCCACGCCGCGTCTACGCGCGTGACCCGATCCTCGCTTGTGTATGCAACCGCCTGGCCGCGCGCGTCGGCGGCCTGCGTGAGCAACAGGCGCGCCAGCGTGTCGCCACCGTCGGCGGCGAAATCGCGCAGCAATGCGGCCAGATTGGTGTCGAACAGGCAGGTGCCGCTCAGCACGAGGAAACGTTCCGCCAACATCGCCTCCGCCTGCCGCAGCGCACCGGCACTGCCCGCTTGCGCCGGCGCGATCACGAAACGCACGGCAGCGCGTTTCGGCAGCGCGTCCGTGGCGTGCGCCAGCCGATCCTGCACCGCCCGGCTCAGCGGGCCGGAAACGACGACGAAGTCCTCCACGCCGTAGCGCTGCAGCTCGCGCATCTGCCAGGCGATGAACGGGCGGCCGCCAATTTCCAGCACGGGCCGCGCCACCTCATGCTCGATCACGCCCGGCCAGGTCGCCAGATCGGCGTTCAGGATGACCGCTTGCGTGAGGGTGGCGGGGCGGCTCATGCGGGTCCTGGCGGGGCTAGTGCTTGCGCGCCGCCACCTGTGCCGCAGAAGCCCCCGGTTGCCAAGCGGGCGAGGCCGCCGAACATAACCTAACTGCCTGATTGAACACGAACCAAAATGAACAAAGGTTTTTTTGTTCTTTTTTTCAAAAAAGAACAGAAGAAAGCACTTCTTTTTGAAAAAAGAAGCAAAAACTTTTGTTCATGGGTTGCGTTGCCGGGCAGCAAATTAATTCGATTATGTATCCATAGGCCCGTTACCCGCGTGTGCCCTTCCAGCCGACGGCCGGTCGCCTCGGCGCGGGCGGTCCGCGAGAATAGCGAGGTAGTCTATCTCGCCAGGCGTGGCACGCCGACCCGTCGCAATGAGCTTGCCCGGCGGAACAATGCCGATGTATTTTTTTCGCCGATCGGAAATACCACGGTGAAATGACCGTTCAGCGATACCAGAACCATTCCGTTATTCTTGTCTAGGTCAATGGCCCATTGTCTGATCTGTGAATGAAAAGGCTCCGCCCGCCAGGCATCCGGATAGCCGGGATCAACATGTATCACCGGATAATTCACGCCGGGTGCGAATGTAAGTGTCAAATGCGATTGGTTCGGCCTCCATGCCTCTGAAACGGCCCCGTCGAGATAACCGCACCGGAAGTCTTTGCAACTGGCCGGATGCTGGCCGTAAATCGTACACCCCTCGCCCACGCGGCAATTGGCACACCATTGTCCCGTTGGCTTGGCAAGCTCGGTAATTTCCGTGATCTTGCAGCACATTGTGCAGTTGCCGCACGCGCGGGGCGCTGAGATGGCTTCTCCCAAATGTCATGGGTTTAATGAGTGACACCGCGCTGATCTTGTTGTTGGCGTCAATCTCGGTATCAACCGCTTCCGGTGGCGCGCCGGCCATTTCCCGCGGAGAAGTGCGTTCGGCGCCAGCGGTTGATCGAGGAACCGGCAACGGGACAACTTCAACTTGTCCGGCCGCGATGACGCCCTCGCCTCCACCCGCGCCAGCCAAGCCCACGACACCACCGATGACGAGAGCAACCTGACCTTGAGCAGCAAGGCTTCTCAGTGGTCGACGCCCAGGTCCAGGTTCCGCCCGCGCCACCCGCGCCAGGAACGGGCGCCTCGCTTGGCCCAGGATGGACGCGTGCGCGTTCAACCGCCTGCCAAAAGGCAACCTGCGGTTAGTGGCATCGCGCAGCGCGGCTTGCTTATGTTCGTCATGCCCAGTTTCTCCGCGCCGCGTCGTCGCACCGCCTCGATCGAGCACGCGCTTGCGGCCGCGGCGAGCCACGGAGCCGGCCGTTGAGCGCCGCGCCATCCCGCCGGTCACGCCGCCACGCTGGCAGCCGGTTCATCCGAGCGCACCGTATCGTTCCGCCATGCCCGCGCCACCCTTCATACTGAACGCCACCCTTTCCGATCTCGCGGCCACCGCGCTGAAGCTGGAGTGCTGTTCTGGCACCACCTATGTGGCGGTGCGCCTCCTCACCGACGCCACGCGCCCCAACGCCCGGCTGCGCAACGTGCTGCCGCGCCTGCGCTGCCGCCACTGCGGTGGCCGCCCGGCCGCAGTAACCCTGATCGATGCTTCCCCCGGGCAAGCGCCGAACGGCTTGCACGCCGGTTGGCAGATTCCGCTGACAGACCGCGCGGTCGGCACCGAGGGCCCCGCCAACGACGCTGGCCCACCGCCGAGTGGAATCCATAGCGAAGATCGCCGCGGCGCCTTCGCGTGAACTATTGACAATAGATTGTGCTTCTTTTTTAAAGAAGAAGTGCATTCTGTTCTTTTTTTGAAAAAAAGAACCAAAAAACTTTTATTCATTAGGCCTTCGTGTTGCGACCGTAGCGCTCTAGAGCAATATCGTCATTGCCTGCGTCAGCACGACGATAAAATTGCTCGTCAAAACAAGGGCTAGAGCGTGATCGGCCCGATCGCGTCACGTCAACCTCAGCCGATCACGCTCTAGTCGCACGTCAGATCGAAAGGGCTTTAGATACGCACCCTTGGCACGAGATCGCCCCACACTCCTCGTCGCTTTATTGGTAAATTATCGCAAATTTGCCTTGACGCGGTATCAAAAACTGTATAGTCTCCAGGCCAGCCCTAGAAGGCAGCCCCCGCAAATGCGCCTGTTCCCAAATTTGGCCTGCCTGGTGTGCGCTACCGCGTTCGCCGGCGCCGCGCGCGCGGAACCCTTGCTCACGGCGCATGTACCCGCCTCCGTGGCAGCCCACCAGGTGGCTCTTGTCGGTGCGCCGGAGTCCACGCAGCTTCTGCACCTTGCGGTCGCGCTGCCGATGCGTGACCCGGCCGGGCTCGCTGCCCTGCTGCGGCAGATCTACGATCCGCGCAGCCCGCTCTACCGGCACTATCTGTCAGTGAGCCAGTTTGCCGACCGTTTCGGCCCAACGGTCGCCGATTACGAAGCGGCGGTGCGGTTCTTCGCCGATGCAGGGCTGCAAATCACCGGTGTCAGCGCCAACCGTTACATCGTCGATGTCGTCGGCAGCGTCGCCGATGCCGAACGCGTGTTTCACGTGAAGATGGGGCTCTACCGGCACCCGACCCAACGCCGCCTGTTCATGGCACCCGATCGCGAACCCACGCTCGATTTCGCGGTCCCGGTGCTGCACGTATCCGGGCTGGACGATTTCACCCTGCCCACGCCGCGCGTAACGCATGCCACCGTGGCGGGCGCACGGGCCGGCACCGGTTCGGGCCCGAACGGCAATTTTCTTGGCCGCGATATCCGCGCCGCCTATTACGGGAGCGGACCGCTGACCGGCGCCGGCCAGTCGCTTGGGCTGATGGAGCTTGCCCACTACGACATGGCCGACATTTCGATGTATTTCGCCAACTACGGTCCGCCCCTGACAACCGCGGTCATTGGCATTTCCACCGACGGCAGCCCGGTCAGTTGCACCGGAAAGTGCAACGATGGCGAGCAGGCGCTGGATATCGAGTATGCCATCTCGATGGCCCCGGGCCTCAGCCAGGTGCGGGTCTATGTCGGCAAGACCGCGGAAAGCGTGCTCAACCGCATGGCCAGCGACAACACCAGCAAACAGCTCAGCACATCCTGGGGGTGGCACGAGGACTTCGCCACCGACGATCCGCTGTTCAAGGAAATGGCGGCGCAAGGCCAAACGTTCCTGACCGCCAGCGGCGATTATTCCACGCTGAAAGCCAGCGGACCCTGGCCGGAGGAAGACGCCAACCTCACCGCGGTCGGCGGTACCGACCTCAAGACCGCGGCCGCCGGCGGCCCATGGTCGGCGGAAACCGGCTGGGCCGATAGCGCCGGCGGGCCCTCCCTCGACAAGACCATTTCGATCGAGGGCTACCAGCTGCCGTTCATCAATAGCGCCAACGCCGGGTCGACAACGTTGCGCAACGTGCCCGACATCGCCGGCGACGCCAATACCGACAATCTCATCTGTGCGGCAAACAGATGCGACGGCGGCTGGGGCGGCACCAGCTTTGCCGCGCCGATCTGGGCCGGCTTCATTGCCCTGGCCAATCAGCAAGCCGCGGCCAACGGCAAGCCGGTGGTCGGATTTCTCAATCCGGCACTGTATGGGCTGGCCGGCGGCACTTCATATCAGTCGATCCTGCACGATGAGACGAGCGGCAAGAGCGGAAAATATCACGCTGTCGCCGGGTACGATCTGGTGACGGGATTGGGCAGCCCAGGTGGCCAAGCCTTGATCGACGCTTTGACGCAGTAGAAGCGCAGGAAACAAGGAAGTATTTCTTTTTTGAAAAAAAGAAACAAAAAACTTTTGTTCTCAAGGATAACGCGGCCGATACGAGCAGCGCGCACTCAAAATGAATAAAAGTTTTTTGGTTCTTTTTTTCAAAAAAGAACTACCTTCTTACTTCCTGGCCTACGCAGCGAGGTCGCAGATTGCCTTGGTGTCGTAATAGAACGGCATGATGTCCACGACCTTGCCGTCACGCAGTTGCCAGATAGCGGTGATCGGAAACGATATTGGCTTGCCATTGCTGGCAATGCGGGCAGATAGCGTCGTCATGACAATAACCTTGTCGCCGACACTCGCCAATTCGGTTTCACCCGATTTGAGGTCGGCAAAGAACGCGCCGAGTTCCTTGAACACCTGCAGATACCCGTCCCAGCCGCGATAATCCCGGCCAAACGGCAGGCCGGGTGGCACATGCATCACGAGGTCGTCGGCGACGTATTGGCGAACGATGTCCCACCGTCCCAGGATGCCATTCTCGGCCATGAGCTTTACGATCTTCAGATTCTCCGCTTGCACGTCACCCATCGCGTTCACCTTTCTTGCGAACGCCGCTCATTGACGTTCGGAATCGGAGGCACGGTCATTTCAGTGCACGCTCTGTCCGGCGCCATGATCGCCCTTGGTGGCCATCGCGAAACTGTAGCGGAGATGGTCGGTATGGCCAGAGGGGACGACGGCAGCGATGAAGGGTGAAGCCGTATTGCGGATCTCGCCCATATGTTCCGCTACCTGTTCGATCGTCCAGGCATCCCTGTATACGCCTGGGGACTCGGCGGCATAGGCACGTGCCACACGGCCGGCGATCGAGATCAGCATTTCTCCCGTGATCGAGCAGGTTTCATGGGCAAGCCAGCCGACCACCGGTGCCACCAGGTCCGGCTGCATGGGGGGATAGGCGCTGGTGTCCAATCCGTCGGCCATCCGCGTCACCGCCGCGGGAATGATGGCGTTGCACTTCACGCCTTCCGCCGCCCCTTCGAGCGCCACGACATGCGACAATCCGATCATGCCAGCCTTGGCCACGGCGTAGTTTGCCTGCCGGTAATTCCCATACAAACCGCCGATCGACGAGGTCAATACGACGCGGCCGTAGCCGGCCTGGCACATCAGCGGGAAGGCCGGACGCACCACGTGGAAGGCGCCGCGCAGATGCACATCGAGCACCGCATCGAAATCTTCCTGCGTCATTTCCTTCAAGGATGCACCACGGACAATGCCGGCATTGTGGATGAGAATGTCGATCCGCCCGAACCGGTCCATCGCCTGCGCGATGAGCGCGCGGCCGCCCTCTGGCGTGGACACCGAGGCCGTGGAAGCGGCCGCTTCGCCGCCCGCCTGCCTGATCTCGCGCGCCACCTCTTCCGCCGGGCCGGCATCGGCGCCGTCCCCTTTCATGCTGCTGCCGTTGTCATTGACAACGATCATGGCGCCCCTGGAGGCGAGCAGCAGGGCATAAGCGCGCCCAAGGCCCCGCCCCGCCCCCGTTATGATTGCAACGCGCCCGTCGAACCGGAATTCAGACATTTCTTACTCCCACGGTTGCCGTGCATCTTAGCCAATTGCCAGGTCACCCAACCCATGAACAAAAGTTTTTGCTTCTTTTTTCAAAAAGAAGTGCTTCCTTCTGTTTTTTCTTGAAGGAAACTTTTGTTCATTTCGTAGGAAAACGGCATGGCAATTCGACGATGGCAGCCCCCGTGGCGGAAGCTTCATCGCGATGTGTCACCGCGGTCTGAATAATCTCCACCAGGTATTTGCCGTCCTCGACGAATTTGCGGCTGACCGCGCCGTCGATGAACAGTACGTCGCCATCCGGATTATGGCGGCGGATCTGGCACTTGCTCTTGCGCAGAAATCCGTCGTCGCCCATCCAGTTGGTGATGTGATGCGTCAGCCAGGAGCAGCGCTCGGGGCCGTAATCATAGGCCCCCGGCGCGCCGACTTCCAACGCGAAGGCCTCGTCCCAATGCACGCGCTCCGGGCAGTCGGGCACGTTGAAGCGGTTC
>Ga0181531_10002377_pt1 | contig 11784 bp, 12 predicted proteins | sample PEATcosm2014_Bin_38_FD_119743 | JGI IMG/M metagenome (GOLD analysis project Ga0181531, IMG submission 119743) | Peatland microbial communities from MTU Mesocosm Facility, Houghton, MI, USA - PEATcosm2014_Bin11_10_metaG | ecosystem: Environmental > Terrestrial > Soil > Wetlands > Peat | place... | reverse complement strand
TAGGGAAAGCCGAGCACGTTATTGATCTGGTTCGGATAGTCGGAGCGGCCGGTAGCCATGATGGCGTCCGAACGAACGGCGGCAACCTCGTCCACCGTGATTTCCGGATCGGGATTGGCCATGGCGAAGATAATCGGCTTATCGGCCATCGACTTCACCATGGCCGGCGTCACCGCGCCCTTAACCGAGAGGCCGAAGAACACATCAGCTCCGGCTAGCGCCTCGGCGAGCGTGCGCGCCTTGGTTTTGACCGCGAAGCCCGACTTCCACTGGTTCATGCCGTCGGTGCGGCCTTCATAGATGACGCCCTTGGTGTCGCAGAGGATCAAATTGTCGGGACGAAAGCCGATGGCGCGCAACAGTTCGAGACAGGCAATGCCGGCGGCGCCGGCGCCGTTGCAAACCACCTTGGTGGTGCCGATGGCGCGGCCGGTAAGTTCGAGCGCGTTGATCAGACCGGCAGCGGCGATGATGGCGGTGCCGTGCTGGTCGTCATGGAAGACGGGAATGTCGAGGAGCTCGCGCAGCTTCTGTTCGATGATGAAGCATTCCGGCGCCTTGATGTCCTCGAGATTGATGCCGCCCCAGCTCTTGCCGAGAACGCGCACGCAATTGATGAACTCGTCCGGGTCTTCCGTCGAAACTTCGAGATCGATGGAGTCGATATCGGCGAAGCGCTTGAACAGCACCGACTTGCCTTCCATCACCGGCTTCGCCGCCAGCGCACCGAGATTGCCGAGGCCAAGAATGGCGGTGCCATTGGTGATCACCGCGACGAAATTGCCTTTGGTTGTGTAGTCGTAGGCAAGGCTCTCGTCCTTGGCGATAGCCAGCACCGGAACCGCCACGCCCGGCGAATAGGCGAGCGACAGGTCGCGTTGCGTCGCCATCGGCTTGGTGGCGACGACTTCGAGCTTTCCCGGACGGCCCTGGCTGTGAAACAGCAGGGCCTCCTGGTCGGTAAAAGTGGGCCGGGGCGGCGGACCGCCGTTTGTCGAAGCCATCGCAATTCCTTGCAGGGTGAGCCCCAGCCAGCCCTCGCGGGAGGGACGGCAGGCGAGTGGCGAGCGGGGGACCTTAGCGAAACCGGCGGCCTGTGCTCAAGTGACCGCCGGCCGCCGGCGCGGCGGCGCCATTTTGCCGCAAAAATGCGCCGTAAACGGCGGTACATTGAACAGGCGGGCGCGGCAGAGTAAGCCCTGCAGCCTAACGGCCCATCCAGTAGTCTTCCAGCGCCCCATGATCAGATTCCTGCTTCGCTTCATCGGTCTCTGCTTGCTGGCCACCGCGTTTGTGTTTTTCGTCTATGACGGCACCAAATCCATCGCCAATCATCAAATCGTCACCAGCAAGGTCGGCGACATATGGGCCATCATCGATCAGAACAGCCTCAATCTGGTGCAGAGCTGGTTGAAGCAGAAACTGGCGTGGGCTTGGGACCCTTATATTCAAAGGAGCTTCGACCTGCCGGCGTGGGTCGTCGTCGGGGTGGTGGCCACGGTCCTGATCTTACTCGGCCGCAAGAAGAAGCCGCTGATCGGCTACGCGCGGGATTAGCATCATCGTCCGCCGCGTCATGAGACCGCCCGTCCGACGCCTCGCCGTCTCGCTCGCGGTCATCGCCGCCATTGTCCTGCTTTTGCCCTACGGGATTGCGCCTTTTTACCGGTTGGCCGATCCGGTCTCGACCCCGATGCTATGGCGCTGGGCGACCGGGGAACGGGTCGAGCGAGCGGTCGTTCCGCTCGGTCGCATCGCGCCGGCTTTGCCGCTTGCCGTGATCGTCGCCGAGGACGCCACGTTCTGCCGCAATCACGGCATCGACCTCGGCGCAATGCGGGAGGCCTTACGCCGGTCCGGCGACGACATCGGCGACGCGCGCGGAGCTTCGACCATCACCCAGCAGGTAGCCAAGAACCTTTTCCTCTGGCCGGGGCGCAGTTTTGTCCGCAAGGCGCTGGAGATCCCGCTGGCGCTTTGGCTCGGCTTGGTACTGCCGAAGCGACGCGTTCTGGAAATTTATCTCAATATCGCCGAGTGGGGACCGAACGGCGAGTTCGGCGCCGAGGCCGGTGCCCATTGGGCCTTCGGTAAAGCGGCGCGGGAGCTCAATGGCCATGAGGCGGCGGAACTTGCCGCGATCCTGCCGAACCCGGTGCGGCGGAGCGCCAGGGCGCCGGGCGTCATCGTCCGCAGGCTTGCCGGCCTTTACGAGCGCCGCGCGGCCGAGGACGGCGCACTCGATGCCTGCATTGGCGCCCCCTAGCGTCTTGGGCTTCGTTCTTCTATAAGCACGCCCCTAATACGAATTGCGCAAAGGAGGGCCGCCCCATGGCCGTGCCGAAAAGAAAAACATCACCGTCACGACGCGGCATGCGCCGCTCGGCCGATGCGTTGAAGGCACCGACCTACGTCGAGGACAAGGATTCCGGCGAATTGCGCCGTCCGCATCACGTCGACCTCAAAACCGGGATGTACCGCGGCCGGCAGGTGCTGAAGAAGAAAGCGGAAGCCTGAGTTTCTGCCGCGACCTAGCGCCCGATTGGAGAATGCAGTTTCGGACAAGAGACGCGCGTCATGTTCGTGCTTGGCTTTCCGCTGCTGCTCATCCCGTTCGCCGTTTACAACATGATTGCGTTTTTGACTCCGGGCGTCAGCTGGACCGCGCCGGCGGCCACCGTCCATTTGATGTCGGACCAAGACTGGACCATGACCTGGCAGGACATACTCCTCGCCTTCTCGGTTTTTTTGCTCTGGGTCGAAATCGTCAAGTCGGCGCGGATGGGTAGGCGCGGCGTCATGGACCACATCCTGGCGATCGCATTATTCATCGCCATGTTGGCGGAGTTTCTTTGGGTGCGAAGCGCCGGCACGTCGACATTCTTCCTGCTCATGGCCATCGCGCTGCTCGACGTTCTGGCAGGCTTTGTGGTCACCACGCGTGGCTCCAAGCACCCGGTCGAGTTCGAAGACCCGGCTCAGGTCTGACGGTGCACGGGTCCGACGCTGCCCGTTAGAGCGAGCGCGACAGCGTGCCACCCGACGCAGTCGGCCATTGGCCGAGTGTACGATAGGCCGTGATCGCTTCGTTCGGCTCGACCCGACGGCGGATGCGGGTTTGCGGCGCCTGCACCGATGTGGCGATAAGGTGCGCTAGGAAATCGGCACTCGGCCGGCTGCCGGTGCGGGCAATTACCGGCTTTGCCGTGCTCTGTGCCAGAGCAACGAGAGCGTTGCACAAGGGCGTCTCCTGTCCCGCAATGGGACGTTGGTGACCTCAAGGTCAGGAGATCGCAAGCCGCATGCCGTGGCAAAGGCGGCATGTTGGAGGGCGCGATTCAGCGCCGCGATTTACCGAATCGTTTAATGTCTGCCTTATCTTGGCGTTAAACCCCGCCGCCTGCTCCCGTCCGGCGCAGACCGCAATCATGAGGCACGTGTGAGCCAGTGCGGGCCGCAAGATCCGACCCGTTTTGGGTCTCCTGATGCGAGCGGCGCGACGCGGCTCGCAACGGCCCTCGATGCGGCCCAAATCTTCGCTTCCGTCGGCGAAGTCCCCTACGACTGGCGTATCGACACCGATGTCCTGCTTTGGGGCGCAAATGCCGCCGATGTTTTGCTCATCCGCGATCTCAGTGCGATTTCGAGCGGCCGCGCTTACGCGCAACTGCTTGAAGCGGAGAACGCCCAGTCGCGCTTTGACGCCGTCATGCATGCGCAAAACCACGATGAGGGCGGCGGCGTCGCTTATCAGATTCAATATTGCATCCGTCCCGATGTGGCTTCCGAAACCAGGCTTTGGGTCGAGGACACCGGCCGCTGGTTTGCCGCTCCGGGCGGACGGCCGAGCCGCGCCCACGGTGTGCTCCGCGTCATCAACGAACGCTACGAGCACGAACGCAAGCTTGCTTATCTCGCGCACTGCGACGGCCTGACCGGCGAGTTGAACCGGCATTGCCTTACCGAAATTCTCGAAGATACCCTCGACGAAGCCCTGCGAATGCGCTCCTCCTGCGGGTTCCTGCTGGTCGCGATCGACAACTTGGCGCGTATCAACGAATCCCACGGCTTCGGAGTCGCCGATCAAATGATCGCCACCATCGCCAAACGCCTGCGCAGCCGGATGCGGGGCAAGGATACTTTGGGCCGTTTTTCGGGGAACAAATTCGGCGTGGTGCTGCGCGATTGCACGCCCGATGACATGGCGATCGCCGCCGAACGCCTTTTGGTCGGCGTCCGCGACGACATGGTGCCGACCACCGCCGGACCGATCGCGGTCACCGTCACCATCGGCGGTGTCACGGCGCCGCGTCACGCCCGCAGCGTGACCGAAGTGCTCGCCCGCGCGCAGGAGAGCCTCGACGCCGCCAAAGCCAGACGCCGCGGCTCGTTCCAGGCCTATCGCCCCAACATCGAGCGTGAGGCGATGCGCCGCGAAAACGTCCGCGCCACCGATGAGATCGTCGCGGCGCTCAATGAGCGGCGTATCTTTCTGGCTTACGAGGCCGTGGCGTCGGCCAAGGATCGCCGTGCAGCGTTCTACGAGTGTCTCATGCGGATCAGGCGCACTGACGGCAGCCTGGTCGCCGCCAACGACATCGTTCCGGTGGCGGAGCGTCTTGGTCTGGTGCGCTTACTCGATTTCCGCGTGCTCGAACTCGTCGTCGACGAATTGATCGCGGCGCCGGCATTGCACGCGAGCCTTAACGTATCGCCGGCTTCGACCACCGATCCCGATTGGTGGGCTGGACTGTGCACGCTGTTGCGTCGCAATGCCGACGTTGCGCCACGCCTGATCGTCGAAATCACGGAAAGCGCGGCCATCCATGACATCGACGAGACGCGCGGCTTCGTCGCCCGCGTCAAAGAACTCGGCTGCCGCATCGCCATCGACGATTTCGGCGCGGGCTACACCTCATTTCGCAATCTCCGCAAGCTTGGCGTGGACATCGTCAAAATCGACGGTGCATTCGTCCAAGACATCATGCGTTCGGAGGATGACCGCGCCTTCGTGCGCACGCTGATCGATCTCGCGCGGCGGCTGAATCTTAAGACTGTCGCTGAATGGGTTCAGGACGAAGAAGCAGCGAAGGCGCTGCAAGCGTGGGGCTGCGATTATCTTCAGGGCGCGTTGGTCGGCCTGGCGGCGAGCGAGCGGCCGTGGCTTGCGCCGGTGGCCGAAGCGATTTGATGCACCGGTCCACGGTTAGCGCCGGCCGAGATCAGCCGCCGCTATCGATGGTGCCGAGCTTGTCGATCTTGCGCTGCATCTCGTCGAGCTGACGCTTGAGATCGTCGATATCGCCGGTCTTGGACGGCGGCTTCTCGGCCTCCGCCGCAGCCTCTCCGCCCTCGCGCCGCGCAAACGGCGCGAACATGGTGAAGGCGCGCTCGAACATTTCCATGTTCCGGCGCACCTGATCCTCAAGCGAGGTGAAGGCGCCGACGCCGAACGCTTGTGCCATCTGCTGGCGGAATTTCTCCTGCTCGCGCGTGAGCGATTCAATCGAAACCTCAAGATACCGCGGCACCAGCATCTGCATGCTGTCGCCGTAAAACCGGATCAGCTTACGCAGGAAAGCAATCGGCAGAAGATTCTGCCCTTCCTTGTTCTCCTGCTCGAAGATGATTTGGGCCAGAACCGAACGGGTAATGTCATCGCCCGTCTTGGCGTCATAGACGACGAAATCTTCCCCGGTCTTGACCATGGTAGCGAGGTCTTCGAGCGTGACATAGGTGCTCGTCCCGGTGTTGTAGAGCCGCCGGTTGGCGTACTTCTTGATCGTGACCGGTTCTTCGGCCTTGGTTATTGTCTCGGACATGGGCACACCGGCTGCACAGACTGGGCATCAAAATAGGCCGTTTTGCCGAGCACTGCTACCGTTATTGTGGTGGCAAGGAGCGGTGAAGGGGCCTCCCAGGGCACGTGGCGCCGACCTCTGCCGGGCCGGCATGCCAGCGCTGCGATCACCTTCCGCCTTGTCGACGGCGGCCCGCGTCCTTATGACATATATCCAATAAAGTTGGGGCGATCCGCTGTCTGGAGACCCAAGTTTTAAAGGCCCAAGGAGCCTGGAGGAATTCCCATGAAAGACGATGTCGTTATTGTCAGTGCGACGCGCACCCCGGTTGGCGCATTTAATGGCGCTTTCGCAACTTTGCCCGCCCATGAACTCGGTAAGACCGCCATCAAGGCGGCCCTCGACCGCGCCGGAGTCGAGGCGCCGCGTGTCTCCGAAGTCATCATGGGACAAATCCTGACGGCGGGGCAGGGCCAGAACCCGGCCCGGCAGGCCTCGATCGCCGCCGGCATCCCGGTCGAAACGCCAGCCTGGGGCGTCAACATGCTGTGCGGCTCCGGCCTGCGCTCGGTTGCTCTTGGCTTCCAGGCCATTGTCAATGGCGACTCCGAGATCGTGGTCGCCGGCGGACAGGAATCCATGAGCGTCGCGCCGCACTGCGCGTATCTGCGCGGCGGCGTGAAGATGGGCAACTTCGAGATGATCGATACCATGATCAAGGACGGTTTGTGGGATGCCTTCAACGGCTATCACATGGGCAATACCGCGGAGAACGTGGCGCGGCAGTGGCAAATCACCCGCCAGCAGCAGGACGAGTTTGCCGCCGGCTCGCAAAACAAGGCCGAAGCGGCGCAAAAGGCCGGTAAGTTCAAGGACGAGATCACCCCGGTGACCATCAAGAGCCGCAAGGGCGATATCGTGGTCGATGCCGACGAATATCCCAAGCATGGCACCACGCTCGATACGCTCGGCAAATTGCGCCCCGCCTTCGACAAGGAAGGCACCGTCACCGCGGGCAATGCCTCGGGTATCAATGATGGCGCTGGGGCGGTGGTGCTGATGAAAGCGAGCGAAGCGGCCAAGCTCGGCAAAACGCCGCTGGCGCGCATCGTGTCGTGGGCGCAGGCCGGTGTCGATCCAAAAATCATGGGGACCGGCCCGATCCCGGCGTCGCGCGCGGCGCTGAAAAAGGCGGGCTGGACCGTGGGCGATCTCGACCTCGTCGAGGCCAACGAGGCATTTGCCGCGCAGGCCTGCGCCGTCAACAAGGATCTCGGCTGGGACACCGGCAAGGTCAACGTCAACGGCGGCGCCATCGCCATCGGCCATCCGATCGGCGCCTCTGGCACCCGCGTGCTGGTCACGCTGCTATACGAAATGCAAAAGCGCAACGCGAAAAAGGGCCTCGCGACGCTGTGCATCGGCGGCGGCATGGGTATCGCCATGTGCGTCGAAAGATAGAAAGCGCAAATCCGACGGCGCGGACTGAAAGCCTATTTCCGTCCTCGTTGGTCCAGATAAAAAACGCCAAAGCGAGGGGGGGTCATGTCACGCGTTGCGTTGGTCACGGGAGGTACGCGCGGTATCGGCGCAGCGATCTGCAAAGCGCTCAAGGCGGCGGGCTACATGGTCGCGGCCAATTATGGCGGCAACGATGAAGCGGCGCAGAAATTCAAGGCCGAGACGGGGATCAACGTCTATAAATGGGACGTCGCGTCATTCGACGCCTGCGCCGCCGGCGTCAAGCAAGTCGAGGCCGAACTCGGCCCGATCGACGTGCTGGTCAATAATGCCGGCATCACCCGCGATTCCCAGCTGCACCGCATGAAGTCGGAGCAATGGACGGCGGTGATCAACACCAATCTCGGTTCGCTGTTCAACATGTGCCGGCAGGTCATCGAAGGCATGCGCGAACGCAAATTCGGCCGCATCGTCAATATTTCATCGATCAACGGCCAGAAGGGTCAATTCGGCCAGGTCAACTATTCGGCCTCCAAGGCCGGTGAGATCGGCTTCACCAAGGCGCTTGCCCAGGAAAGCGCGCGCGCTGGTATCACCGTGAATGTCATATGCCCGGGCTACATCGCGACCGACATGGTCAAGGCCATGCCGCAGGAAGTGCTGGAGAAAAACGTGCTGCCGCAGATTCCGATCGGCCGCCTGGGCGAACCGGAGGAGGTCGCGCGTTGCGTGGTATTTCTGGCCTCCGACGACGCCGGGCTGATGACCGGTTCGACATTGACGGCCAATGGCGGGCAATATTTTGCGTAACATAGCCTGACCCGGCCGGCTCCCTGCCCGCCTCCGCAGGGGGACAGCGAAGGGTGCCGGAGTTACGCGCGGCGGATCATCATGGCGTTGCGACCAAACTCTATTTTCGAACGGCGACGGGACCAGATGCTTCCCGTGCTCGATGCCTCGGAAATCGAGCGGGTGCGCAGGTTTGGCGAGGTCCGTAATTTCGCGGCGGGCGAGGCGCTCTTTACCGCCGGCCAGATCGGCTTCGGGATCGGCGTCATCCTTGAAGGTAAGGTGGACGTTACCGAATCCGATCATGCCACGCATCCCGAGCCCTTTCTCACTTACGGGCCCGGTCATTTCACGGGCGAACTAGCGCAATTAGCCGGGCGGCCGGCACTGTTGGACGCCATAGCGCGGCAGCCGGTGCAAGCCCTGCTCATCCCGCCGGACCGCTTGAGGGCGCTGCTCATCGCCGAAGCCGAGTTGGGCGAACGGATCATGCGTGCGCTAATTCTGCGCCGCGTCGGCCTGCTTGAGACCGGCGCCGGCGGACCTATCATCGTCGGCCCCGCGGAGAGCGGTGACGTGCTCCGGCTCGACAGCTTTCTGCGCCGGAACGGCCATCCGCACCAATTATTCAATCTCGAAACCGATGCCGAGGCGAAGACCCTGATCGAACGCTTTCATGTCGAACCCGAGCATTTGCCGATCGTGCTCTGCCCCGACGGGCGGCTGTTGCGCAATCCCAGCGAAGATGAACTGGCCCGTTGTATCGGCTTGGTCGGACCCATCGATCCCGATCGCCTCTACGATGTCGCCGTGGTCGGGGCCGGCCCGGCGGGTCTGGCCACGGCGGTCTATGCCGCGTCCGAAGGGCTTGCGGTGATCGTGCTCGATTGCCGCTCCTTCGGCGGTCAGGCCGGCGCCTCGTCCCGGATCGAAAACTACCTCGGCTTTCCGACCGGCATTAGCGGCATCGCCTTGATGGCGCGCGCCTACAATCAGGCGCGGAAGTTCGGCGCCGAAATGGCCATTCCGGACGAAGTGAGCGGATTGAGCACGCCCAGCGGCCCCCACGGCCGCTTCATGTTGCAATTGCGCGACGGCGAACGGGTCAGCGCCCGTTCGGTCGTGATCGCCAGCGGCGCCCGCTATCGGCGGCTCAGCGTTGAAAAGCTCGACGCCTTCGAGACCTCTAGCGTGCATTATTGGGCCTCGCCGCTGGAGGGAAAGCTTTGCGCCAATCAGGAAATCGTCGTGGTCGGCGCCGGCAATTCGGCGGGCCAAGGCGTCGTCTACTTGGCAAGCCAGGGCGCCAAGATCAAAATGCTAGTGCGCGGGCCGGATTTGGCGGCGACCATGTCGCGCTATCTGGTCGAACGCATCGAGGGACTGACAAACATCGAAGTGATCACGCGGGCCCGGATCAGCGGGCTTGACGGCCGCGACGGAATTCTGGAAGCGGTGCGCTGGCGCATCGACGGCACCGGACCGGAAGTGCAGCAACCGACCCGTCACTTGTTTCTGTTCATCGGCGCCGACCCGAATACCGACTGGCTCGCCGGCTCGGGCGTGACCCGGGATACCAAGGGCTTTGTGCTGACCGGGGAAGATGCGGGCGGCAATCGCCATTCCCTGGAAACAAGCCGACGCGGCGTTTTCGCCATCGGCGATGCCCGCGCAAATTCCATCAAGCGGGTCGCCGCGGCTGTCGGCGAGGGCGCCCAGGTGGTGGCGGCGCTGCATTCTTTCTTCGCCGCCGGCGCCGGGGAACCCGCTATGGCACCCATCCCGGCGGCGCCAATTCGAAGCGCTTGAACTCGAATCCCGGCGCCACGGTACAGCCGATCAAAGTCCATTCGCCGAGCGACTGCGCGGCCTGCCAAGCCTGAGCCGGCACGACGGCCTGCGGCCGCTCGCCGGCGGCCAGGTCGCTGCCGAGTGTTATGCGCTCGATCGATCCGTGTTGCTTCACGATTTCGAGCTCAAGCGGCGCGCCGGCGTACCAGTGCCAGACCTCGACGGCGTCGATGCGATGCCAATGCGAACGCTCGCCGCCCGCGAGCAGAAAATAAATCGCGGTCGAGGCGGCGCGCTCGACCCCGCCATCGCGAAACGTCTCGCGAAAATGCCCGCCCTCCGGATGCGGCTTGAGATTAAGGAGAGCAATCACATCCTGCGCGGTCAGCGATGTCGTCAAAACCGGTTCTTGCGCTCGCGGATTTCGGCGAAGACCTGCCACGCCGGACGGCCGGCGAGGCCGAGGGATTTTGCGACTTCGGCATTATCGGCGCGCAGGAACGGATTTTCCGCCTTTTCCGCGCCGATCGTTGCTGGAATGGTCGGGCTACCCGCGGCGGTCAGCTTCGCCACTTCTTCGGCCCGCGCGGCAAGCGCCGCGTTCGCCGGCTCGATGGTCTTGGCGAAGCGGATATTGGCCGCGGTATATTCGTGACCGCAATAAAAGCGCGTGTCGTCGGGCAGCGCGCGCAATTTGACGAGCGAGTGCCACATCATTTCGGGATCGCCTTCAATGACACGGCCGCAACCGATTGAGAACAGCGTGTCGCCGACAAAAGCGAGCTTATCGGCGGCGAGGAAATACGAAATGTGTCCCGCGGTATGCCCTGGCGTATCGATGACGCGCGCTTCGAGGCTGCCGACGCGGGCCGTGTCACCTTCGGCAACGGTTTCGTCGACATGATCGATACGTTGCGTTTCGTGGCGCGGCGCGATGACACGGCAGTGGTGATGGGCTTTCAGTTCGCCAATGCCGGCAGTGTGATCGCCATGATGATGGGTCACCAGAATGTCGGTGAGCCGCCACCCGGTTTTCTGCAACGCGGCCTCGACCGGCGCGGCCTCCGGCGCGTCGATCGACGCCGTGGCGCCCGTCGCCGGGTCGTGCAGCAGCACGCCGTAATTGTCCTTCAGGCAGGGAAACAGAAAAGTTTGAGCCGGCATGTCCATCGCCATTTTCCGGGCTTGGCTTTAGCCCGCGAGCCAGAGAGCCCTCATGACAGTAGGCGTAAACTACGCACCGCGCATTATTAACCGCAAGGGCAGGAAATAGGGATTCCTGGCTCGGTCACGGGTGCGGTCCCGGAACGAGCGGGCCGTTCGTGCTATTTTGCATTTATGGACGTCGTCGACCTGCGCAATTTCTATTCCCAACGGCTGGGCACCGTGGCCCGGCGCTTCGTCGGACGCGGCATCCGCGCGCGCTGGCAAGATACCCGGGGACTGCGGGTATTGGGGGTCGGCTATGCCACACCTTACCTCGGCTTGTTCCGCGAAGAGGCGGAACGCTGTCTGGCGCTGATGCCGGCGCCGCAAGGCGTGGTGCGCTGGCCGTCGTCGCGCCCGGCGCTCGCGGCGCTGGTCGCCGAGGACGAGTTGCCGCTGACCGACTCCGCGGTCGACCGCGTGTTGCTGGTCCATGCGCTCGAAATGTCGACCGATCCGGCCGAACTGTTGCGCGAAGCCTGGCGCGTCCTAGCCGCCGGCGGGCGGCTATTGGCGGTCGTGCCCAACCGGCGCGGGCTATGGGCCCGCATCGACACGACGCCGTTCGGCCACGGCCGACCCTATTCGCGCTCGCAGATTACGCAGTTGTTGCGCGATACCTGGTTCACGCCGACCGGCTGGGGCGAGGCGCTTTACGTGCCGCCGATCGGGCGCGGCTGGTTTTTGCGCTCCGCGGTGGCCTGGGAACGCACCGGCGCGACGCTGTCGGCCCCGT
>Ga0181531_10002376_pt1 | contig 11786 bp, 5 predicted proteins | sample PEATcosm2014_Bin_38_FD_119743 | JGI IMG/M metagenome (GOLD analysis project Ga0181531, IMG submission 119743) | Peatland microbial communities from MTU Mesocosm Facility, Houghton, MI, USA - PEATcosm2014_Bin11_10_metaG | ecosystem: Environmental > Terrestrial > Soil > Wetlands > Peat | place... | reverse complement strand
TGGAGACTCATTGCGCGCCACGCAGGTCATCGTCCGCCTCAAGCAGAGCCTGGCACTCGATCTGCCTGCGCCCTTGCTCTTCAGGCTGCCGACGCCGGCGCTGCTGGGCGCCCGGCTCGAGGAGCTGGCAGCTTCCCGCGAGATGGAGATCATCGAGGCGGCCCTGGCCGCACTTCCCCCCGAGGAGCGCGCCAACCTTCTGGATGACGCGGAGCTGGCGCCATGACCAGCCAGGGCTCACGCTTGCGCGAGCGTATCCAAAGCGCGGAAATCCTGCCTGTCATCGGCATTTACGACGTGTTCAGCGCCTCGCTTGCGGCGCGGCAATTCGATGCGCTGTTTGTGAGCGGATTCGGTTTTGCGGCAAGCCACTATGGCCTGCCGGATATTGGCTTCATCGCATGGACGGATATCGTGGATTTTGTCCGGCGTCTTATCGCCATCGTGCCTGGCAGCCATTTGATCGTCGACATTGACGACGGCTACTGTGACACGGCCGTGGCGTGCCATGTCGCAACGCTCCTGGAGCGGCTGGGCGCCTCCGGCATCGTTCTCGAGGACCAGCAACGGCCGCGTCTATGCGGTCACATGGATGGGAAGCGGATTCTGCCCCTCGATATTTACATCGATAAACTCAAGGCGCTTCTGGACGCACGCGGCGACCTGGTGGTTGTGGCACGCACCGACGCGACGGAGCCGGACGAGATCAAGCGCCGGGTGGTGGCGTTTCAAGCCGCCGGATGTGACGCCGTGCTCGCCGACGGGATCAGGTCCCTGGAATTGCTCGCGGAAATCCGGGCGCTGGTGGATTGCCCGATCGTGTTCAACCAGATCGCCGGCGGCAAATCGCCGGTGTGCACGCTCTCGGAACTTCAGTCGTGTGGCGCGGGGGCGGCAATCTACAGCACGCCCTGTCTCTTTGCGGCTCAACGAGCCATCGAGGAGGCCTTGCGGATGCTCGGCGCGGACGATGGTTCGCTGGCGAATGCGTTACGCCAGGACGCCACGCTGAAAACGTGCAATGAGGTTCTGTTTCAGAACCTGCAAGCGGCGGAGCGGCCGAACCGTTGAGCACGATTGACGAGTCCCTAAGACGGCGGATCTCCGCCCTGACCCCGGCCCAGCGCGCGGCGCTGGCACGCCGGTTGGGAGGCGGCAATGGCGCCGGACAGAGCGCGGGGCCGGCACGCGAGCCGATCTCAAGGGAGGCGCCAATGCGCATCGACGTGGATGCCGAAGGGCGCCGCATCGCCGTCCATCCCGCCTCGAATGGTCAGCAGCGGATGTGGTTTCTCCAGCAATGCCTGCCGGATTCCCCGGTTTATAACTCGGCGGCCGCATTTCATCTGCGCGGTCCGCTGCAGGGCGCATTGCTGGAGGCGGCGTTCAATGGCGTGATCGAGCGCCACGACAGCTTGCGCACCAGCTTTGCCAGCGAGGAGGGCGGGCTGGTCCAGCGCGTTGCTGCTTCGAGCGCGTTCCGGCTCGAACACGCGCCCGTTTCGCGCGGATCAGCGGAGGCGCAGCGCGCCGCCGCCGAACGATTCATAGACGAGGCGGCGTCGCGCCCGTTTGATCTTGTTGCTCCGCCCTTGCGCGCCGCACTCGCCCCCATCGGCCCCAATGAGCATCTGCTCCTCATCGTGATGCACCATATCATTACGGACGGGTGGTCGTACGCGATATTCTGCCGCGAGCTTTCCGCCATTTACACGGCGCTGGTGACTGGCGCACCCGCGGCCCTTCCGCAATTGCCCATCCAGTTCGCCGATTATTCCGCGTGGCAGCGCAAGTGGATCGAGAGCCGGGAGGCGGACGAGCAGAAGGCCTATTGGGAAAATAAACTCTCCGGCGGATTCGACCCGCTCAACCTTCCGCTCGACCGCATCCGGCCCGCGACGAGCACCGCCAGCGGCAGTGAGTGCTCCCTGGCCATCGGGCCCGAACTGGCGTCGGCGCTCAAGGCGATGGCACAGGCGAGGGGGGCCACGCTGTTCATGGTTCTGCTCGCCGCTTTCAAGACGCTGCTGCATCGATACACGGGCCAGACCAGGTTGACAGTCGGCGCTCCCATCGCAAATCGCCAACGGCTCGAAGCTGAAGCGCTGATCGGTTTCTTCGCCAATACCCTGGCGTTGCGCACCGACCTCTCCGGCGATCCCGCGTTCGAGGAGTTGCTTAATCGCGTCAAGGAAACCGCGCTCGACGCGTACGAGCATCAGGATCTGCCCTTCGAATTGCTCATGAGCGGCGCGCCCGCGCTCGCGGCGGTGTTTGGCTTGAGGGATTTTCCGGAGGCGAGCCTCGATCTCCCAGGCATTGAGGCCGAGCGCCACCCCGTCAGTACGCGCACCGCAAAGTTCGATCTCAGCCTCACGGTGCAGCCCGCGGGCTCGGGATTGTCCGCGGTCCTCGAGTTCAACACGGAGATATTTGCGCCCGAAAGCGCGCGGCGAATGCTGGAGCATTGGCACGCGGTTCTCGAGTGCGCCGCTGTGAATCCGGGCCGGCTCTTGTCCGAAATACCGCTCTCCAGCGGGGAACAATTAGGCGGCATCCAGGGCGCTCCCGCCCCTTACCCTCGCGATTCCTGCATTCACAAGGTATTCGAGCAGCAAGCGGCGCGAACTCCCGAAGCAACGGCGCTGGTAACTAATGAGCGGCAACTCAGCTACGGGGAATTGGACCGGCGCGCAAATGGCTTTGCGCAGCACCTGCGAAGTCTCGGCTGCGGGTCCGGCGCGCTGGTTGCATTGCGCGCGGAGCGTTCGCTGGAAATGATCGCCGGCATTCTCGGTATCCTCAAGGCGGGCGCGGTGTATGTTCCGCTTGATCCGGCCGACCCGGCAGTCCGGTGGCACCGGCTGGTTACATCCGCAGGGGTCAAATTTCTTGTGAGCAACGGGATGCCGGAGGGAGGCCTGCCGGCGGGCGTCGAGCTGATCGACCTGGCCTCGACTTGCCGGGTGGAATGCGAGGCGGGTCCGGACTCGGCCGCCGGGCCGCTCGACCCGGCATGCGTATTTTTCACCTCGGGCTCGACGGGAGAGCCCAAGGGCGCGGCGGTGCCGCACCGGGCGATATTGCGATTGCTTCTGGGAGTCGATTACGTCGATCTAGGCGCGGGCGAAACGCTGCTGCAGTTGGGGCCGATGTCGTTCGACGCATCGACCTTCGAATTGTGGGGAGCTCTCTTGCACGGAGGACGGTGCGTTTTGTTTCCCGAGCGGGTGCCGACGGTCGCGATGCTGGGCGAAACCCTGCGGCGGCATGGTGTTACAACACTTTTCCTCACGACCGCCCTGTTCAACCTGGTGATCGACGAGGCGCCGGAAATCTTGCGGGGCGTGCGGCAACTGCTCACGGGCGGCGAGGCGCTCTCGGTGGCCCATGTGCGCCGGGCATTCGAGCAGCTCCCCGCGACACGGCTCACGAATATTTATGGCCCCACGGAAGGGACGACGTTCACCAGCTGCCATCCGATCCGGGAAATTCCCGCCGTGGACGCGCGATCCATCCCGATCGGCAAGCCGATATCGAATACGACGGTCTACGTCCTTGATAGCCATCTCAAACCCCTGCCGGCGGGCGTGCCGGGCGAGCTTTACATCGGCGGAGAGGGGCTCGCGCTCGGCTACCTGAACCAGCCCGAATTGACGGCGCGGAAATTTGTCGCCAGCCCCTTTTCCGACACGGCCGGCACGCGGCTTTACAAAAGCGGAGATCGCGTCCGATTGCTGCCGGACGGCAACATTGATTTCCTGGGCAGACTCGACGACCAGCTCAAAATCCGGGGCTATCGCATCGAGCCCTTGGAAATCGAGGCGGCGATGCAAACTCACCCGGGGATCGCAGAGTGCGCCGTGATTGCGCGCGCGGAGGGGGCCGGAGGCAAAACCCTGGCGGCATTTCTCGTGCAGCGAGGAGAGGCGGCGCCGGCGATTAATGAACTGCGAAGTTATCTTGGGAGCCGTCTCCCGAATCAGATGATTCCAACGGTGTTCGTGTTTCTGAAGGCGTTGCCGCTCACCCCAAATGGCAAGATAGATCGCATGGCGCTGACCGCCCTGGCGCCCGTGCAAACAGAAGCCCGCGGCGGTTACACGGCACCATCGACGCCCGCGGAAATGACGATTGCCGAGGTCTGGCAGAAGATGCTGGGGCGCGAGCGCATCGGTGTGGATGACGAATTCTTCGATCTCGGCGGCCATTCGCTGCTGGCGGTGCGGATGCTGGCGCGGCTGCGCGCGGCGATGGGGTGGGACATCCCGCTGGCCAGGCTCGTCGCCCGGCCGACAATTCGCGAACTCGCGCGGCAAATCGACAGCGGCGAATGCATGGCCAAACTCCCGGTGATTCCGTTGCGGACCGAAGGAGCGAGGCCGCCAATGTTCCTCTTTTACGCCGACGTGATTCCCGGACCGGCTTTTTGTTTCGAATTGCGCCGGCGCCTTGGTATCAAGCAACCGCTTTACGTCGTTGCCCCCGAGGAGATTCACAATTATCCCGCCCACCCGAGCCTCGAGGCGACGGTGAAGGCGCTCCTGGAATCGGTCAGACGCGCCTGCCCGCACGGCCCTTACATCATCGCCGGCTACTGCTATGGCGGCGTTATCGCTTACGAAGCCGCCCGGCAATTGGAGGAAGCGGGCGAACGTGTCGAGCTGCTCATCCTCATTGATAGTATGGCGCCAAACCGCCGCCGCATAAAGGTAGTCCGGCGATTGATCGAGCGCGGCGGCCGCCTTGCCGGAATGAGTCAAGCACGCCAGCGGCGTGCCTTCAGCGCCTACTGCACTTCTGTCATGCGATTGAAATTTTTGTGGGAATTGAGCGCCCGCGACAAGGTCGCCTTCTTCATCCGCAAGTACCGGGAACGGCGGGCTCATCGCGCCCCTGCCGAAACCCCCGCGGCCGGCGCAAATGGCATTGGCGAAGGGCACGCCGCGGCCGCGCCGGCCCGGACGCTCGAGGCTACCATGCTCACTTTTCTCTGGGAGCTTGCCGGCTATTCGGCCCGGAATTATTCAGGGGACGTAGCCTTGTTTATGAGTGAAGAATGGACCGACCCGAATCGCGGCATGGCTCGCGCCTGGAAAAAATACGCGGCGCGCATCGAGGAATACCACGTGCCGGGAAATCATGGAGACTGCGTCACCCGGTACCGCGACGTTCTTTGCGAAAGCCTAAAGGCATGCCTGGATGCGCGACGCGCATAAACCGCCAGGGCTTCCCGGCGATGTGGTAAGCCCCACAAATTTCAGCCGCAGGCGGGGTGGAGGCTTACATCGATATAATCGGCAGTAGGACAGTCATCGTCGTTCCGCACCCGACTTTGCTTTTGGCGATGATCTCACCGTCATGGGCGTCCACTACGGCTTTGGCAATGGCCATGCCGAGGCCCGTCCCGTTCGGCTTGCCGGAAGTGACAAATGGCTCGAATATCCGCGGCAAAAGCTCCGGCGGTATGCCGCAACCGGTATCTGAGATGGAAATGCAAAACCGGTTTTCCTGGATGTTCGCGTTCAGGCGCAATACCCCCGGCGTGCGCATCGCTTCGATTGAATTCCGGACCAGGTTCATGAGTACCCGTACGAATCGGCCCATATCCACCTTGAGAGTGGGATTGCCGCCGATGTCGCGCAAATGATGGACGCGTTTCGGTATCATCCTAAGCATGCGCATATCGAGTTCCTGCAAGACCACGGAAAAAGGCAATTGGGCAAACTGGAGCGAGGTTTTGCCGCGGGCGAAATCGAGCAGCTCCTGAGTCATATCCATCATTCCTTCGAGGGATTTATTAATGATGCCGGTGAACTCCTTGCAACATGGATCGGTCGACTTCTCCAATTGCTCCGTGCAGCATTGAATAACGCCGATAGGATTCTTCAAATCATGGAGGATGGAGTTGGCCATGCCGCCCACGAGGCTCAGCCGCTCGCTGCGCATGACCTCGGTGATGAAGTGGGTGTTGACGTGCCTGAGCCGGGCCGTCACGCAACGCAGAAAGTTCAAATGCAGGCTGCTCGGGGCGGAGTGGAGAATGGATTGAAATGCAGCTTCGTCGACTCGTCCAAGAACAGTCGGCTCAACGGCGGCGGCCTGTGCAGATCTCGGCTCGCGGTCAAGTAACGACATCTCGCCGAAGAAGCTCTCCGGCTCGATGAAACCAAGGGTCTCCTGCTGATTCCCGCGGCCTGCCTTGGAGACTTTAACCCGGCCCTCGCCGACAAGGAACATGCAATCTCCGGCGTCGCCTTCCCGAAAGATGATCTCGCCGGCGTTGTACCGGACCACTTCGATGCCGGACCCGATTTCCAACAAGATATTAGGAACAATCCCTTCGAACAACCGATTGCTCGCAAATAGCATGGCTGGGGACGCCGCTTCTTCTCTATCGCAAACCGTGTTCAAATGATGGGATTTCGTGGGGTTGGAAGTTAGAACTTGGGAGCCGCTGAGAAGGGATGGGTGGCGGCGCCAGCGCCGGCGAATACTCCGGTGGTCGAACCATTGCCGCCGGAGCCCTGATAGTTGGCGTTATTGGTATAGACATTCGCCGCGTGGGAGCCGCCAATCGTCACGGTGTATCCATTGTCGATGGTGACAGTATCTCCCGCGATTGTTTTGGTGCTGTTGCCGTTGAGGTTGACATTGCCGTCAAAGAGCACCGTGCCGTTACTGCCGCCGGCGTAGAGCTCGATTGCGCCGTTGGCGGACATCGTGCCTCCGTTGATGATCAGTTGTCCGTTGTTGCCGAGAGCGCCGACCTTCAGCACATTGGCAGCCAGGTTGGCGTTTGTGAGGTTCACGACCCCGGATTCGCCTTTATTGCGAATATCGATTGTACCGCCGTCGGCTTCCACAGTACCGCCGTTTACGTTAATGGCGCCGCCTGCGGAGGTAATATTGATCGTGCCGCCAGGCCCTGGAGCGGCCGCGGACAGGAGCGCAAGTATCTGGCCGGAGTTACTCACGGTAATCGCCACCCCTTTTTTCTTGTTGCTGGTCAGCGACACGTTACCGCCTTGCGCGCTCGCGTGTCCGAACGCGGTGTCCGATACCTTAATCGTGGAATTGACGCCAATCGTCCCGTTCGAGACCACATTGACCGTGCCGCCATTTCCGCCTGTGGTAGCAAGGATGCCATTGGCCCCGGTGGTGGCGAAGATGGGTGTGTCGATGGTAACATCACCCCTGATCGGATCGGCGGTGGTTCCAATATCGAGGATGCCTCCATTGCCCCCCGCATCAGCGGAGGCGAACCAGGCGTCGCCGCCGTCAAAGCCGGCGCCGTTGATTGAATTGGTGGCAAAGGTGATCGAGCCGGGCGAGGTCAGGGTCAGCTCGAAACCATTCGTGGGAAGTTCGCCCGGGGCCACGGCATACAATCCGTTGTAGACCAAACCACCCGCCGCAGTCAGGCCACCCACACTCAGATGCCGCATGGTGCTGACTGGTTCCGTGGTCGTGGCCTCGACCTGGCCGGTGACGTTCACCTGCCCGGTAAAGGAGGCGGTATTCACCCACAGACTATCGTCAATGTCAAAAGTAGGTCCGTTGCCAATGAAAGTGGTGGCGTTGATCGCGCCGTTCAGTACCGCGGTTGATCCGTTGATGGTCGTGATCCCTTGCGATGAAATCTTCACGGTACCCGCGTTAAGGGGGCTATTGATGGTCACGGATTTCAATCCCAGGATGTCCATCGTGCTGGCGGTGAGCGTGAGCGGCGAGTTCGCGTTGCCTAGCGTGACATTGTCCGCGGCATCGATATCGAGTGTGGCCGCGGGAATCGCAATCGCCCCATCGATGGTTACGTCTCCTTGTCCCGGCCGTCTTCCATCCGCGTAGAATTGAAGCCAGCGCAGGGAAGAGCCCTGGACTGCGGAGAGGATGGAAGCGGGGCCCAACGCAATCGATCCATCGTTGGCGCCGAGGAAGAGGCCGTTCAATGACCCGATTTTCCAGGTCAATCCACTACCGCCGCCATCGGTAATCCCTCCGACTCCGATCAACGCGACATCCGCCGGGCCGCCCGCGGTGATGAAGGTGGGACTTCCCTGGAGCGTCAGGTGCGCGAATTTGTACGCAGCAATGCCGGCGCCGCGAAATGCCGTGTCGCCTTCCATGCCAAATTGGCCATCGAAATCGATCAACAAAGAGAAGGGGGATTCGGCCCCGAAAAGGAAATCGGCGCCCCGCCCGTCCAGGGTGGCGCCGGAGTAAGTGGCGCCCAGGTAAGTGGCCGCGCCTTTGGTCACTGCGGGAGAGTTGCCGGCCGTGGTAATTTTGGCTGAGGAACCGAGCGCCGCCGCGGGGTTGGTAACCGGCCCGAGAGGGGATGGCGTTGGGGTTGGCGCGGCGGGCGCTGGAGCCGGAGTGGCAGCCGGTTGAACGACCTGCGCGTCCGCGTGCAGTGCGGCCAATTGCTTGTCCGTATCCAGCATCAGGCTCGTACCTTGCCCCGAAATCACGAGGTTGGTGTCGATGAGCGCGCGTTTCCCTTTGAGTCCGTTCTGCACTGCAATTTCGTTGTCGATCAATCCCATGCTGGGGAGTTCCTTCGCCACAGTCTTCCCGTTTCCGCCGAACAGCTTTGGATTGATCAGGCGCGAGGTCTTGATCAGCAGGCGGAGATCGATATTCACGGGATCTGGAAGGTGCTTCGTGTCCGGCCGCATGATGGCCATCTGCCCGGGTTCGAGAAGGACGGTCTCCCCAAGGAGGTGATCGAGCGACAGCCGCAGCGTGCCCTCGAGCACCACCACTTTCAGGGAACTCCCCGGGAGGTATTCCAGCATGATGGTGGTGCCGAGAATGGAGGCTGTTATCGCCGCAGTGTGGATCCGCGCTCCGCCGATGTGCTTTGGCACCTGGAGAAGCATCGTTCCGGCATTGAGGGTCATATCGCGGGTGCCCGGGTCGAAAGAAAAAAAGGTCTCCGGACCCAGGCGGGTCAGCGTCTGGTCCTGGAATACAAGTTCAGCCCGGGATTTGATCCCGGTTTTCACGCCAAGGTCGTCCTTGATGACATCGCCCGGGACGGCTGGGCGCACTCCGGTTGCCGGGTCAACAATCCGCACGTCGTTGATGACCTGGCGCAGGCTGGCCTCCTCGAGCGGCCCGGCGAAAGCGGCGGGCAGGATCGCTCCTAGAAAGAAAAGCGCCCCGAGTAATCGGCGGATGACGCGTACGGACATCCCTGATGCTTAAGCAAAACGCGGGCCGAGGATGTTGAAAAGAGCATGCATGAGGGCGAAGCCGGCCTCGGCGGCTGGGCTAGAAGGCGATGTTCGCGTCCAACCCCAACCCTTCCACGAGGGCGTCATAGCTATACACCTCTTCGTTCGACTCATTAACGGACAGGTAGGTGGACCCGGCGATCGAGAGCCAGTTGGTTACCGTGTATTGGAGGGACAGCGTCAGTAAGTGGTTGTTGTCGCGCCGCGTCCCCTTCGTGTAAAATTGCCAGGCGTAGCGATAATCGAGATCCGCGTGAAGGCGCCTGGAGATCGCTGCCGCGATTCCGGCGTAGCCGCCAGCGCTATCCTCCTGGAGATCTTCCGGATCGGAAATATTCGCCTGGGCCGAGACGCCCGAGACTACGCTCAGGGCCCGGCTGATCCCGACGGTCTTCTGTACGCCGAGGGTAAAGGCGTGATTTTCGAAAAACTCGTTGCTGGAGCGGCCATTTAGCAGATCCGAGAAGCCATAAGTTGCGAATAAGGAGGTGTCCCACAGCTTCGGCATCCGGTAAGTCAGGCCTACGCCCAGGTCCAGGGTATCCAGGTTGAATTCGGAAAATCGGGAGTATCGATAGAGACCCCCGCTGGAGGTAAGATCGAGCTCGAGCGTGTCCGTGATCTTGCGGGAAGTCGAGAGGCCGAACGTGGCGGCCAAAAAGGTGTCGCTGTGAGTATCCTTGTGCGTCAGCGCCACATTGTCCGTGAAGAACGCCGACACGGAAGCGAAGGCGTCGAATGGGAGGACGCGCTCCGGCGCCTTGAGGATTTGTTGGGAGCCGAAGCTATCGTCATCCGCGTCCACGGCGGAGACATCAGGCGCGCCTGCATCGGCGCTCGATGCATTGGTGGCCGGCTGGATCGCGGGCGCGAACTCCCGGGCTTGTTCCACGGACGAAACAGCCGGATCCGCGGCAAAGGACCAGGCGATTAACACCAGGCACATCACCGCCGCGAGTGATAATTGCCGAAGCATGCGTTTCCGGATTTAGCACCGAATGTGCCGCCAACCGTGAAAGTTGGAGAAACAGCGCATAAGGGGCACGTTTTTCGCTAAAATGAGAGAATGCCCCGGGTCCGAGCACTCCATTCGGCGATCATCCTTCTCACTCTCGCAGTCCTGGGAATCGAATATTTTGGCCGGGAGGCGTCCCTCGATCCAGAGCCGGCGAGGCAGGGATCTCCGGCGCAGATTTTGCGGCGAATCGCCGGCCCTTTGCTCGAAGCCGAGAACCTCATGCGCGACGCGATGATGCGGGTCGGACGCCCCGCGGCGCCCGACCCGCGGCTCGTATTCCTTGCGCTGGATAACGACTCGATATCGATCAGCTCGGATGACCTGGCAATGCTCGATACCAATAGCGCCGACGCCAAATCCAAACGGGCGCTGACCTTGATGAGCGGGGGCTGGCCGTGGTCCCGCGAGATATACGCCCTGACCATCGGGCGCCTCCTTGGAGCCGGCGCCAGGATGGTCATCATGGACATGAACTTCCCGACGCCGACACCCGACGACCCACTGTTCCGCGCGGCGCTCGATACTTATCGCGGCAGGATCGTAATCGGAGCGAACTTCTCCACCGGCACGCCGCGCGCCGCAGGCCTGGTCGGTCCGAGCCTCAGCAGGCCGACCGAGACGCTCATCCCGGTCACCGACCCGTTGGATGACCGGATCGGGATGGTCAATTTCTGGCCCGATAGCGATCTGGATGACGTGATCCGCAGTGCCCAATACCGCATGACCCTCAGCCAGGTGACGGGGAACCCATTCCTGACAACCGACGATGATAGCTGCCTCTCGCTATCGGCCCAGGGGGCGATCAAGGCCGGATACGCGGGCTCGATTCCGCCGGGCTATGACCCGCAACCGTTTCGCTACAGCGGCCCCCCGGGGACCTACGTGCCGCATTCCATCTTTGAAATATTCGCCCCGGAGTACTGGGAGAGAAACTATCAGAATGGCGCGTTTTTTCGCGGTAAAATCGTGATCATTGGCGGTTATGGGAATTGGCAGCACGATGAACACCCGACGCCATTTGGCACCATGCCGGGTCCGGAGTTGCAACTCAATGCGCTCAACGCGCTGCTGCATCACGAGTTCCTCACCGAGGCCCCGCTTCCCGTGGATCTTATGCTGGCGGCTCTCGGAGGGCTGCTGCCGTTGATCGTCGCAGCCTGTTTTCGCCACCCCCTGGGGCGCGTTGGCGCCGCCATCCTGATCAATGCGGCGTGGCTGCTGGCCGCGTTTGAATTATTCAATCACGCCGGGCTGATTATCGCGGTCGTCGCTCCGCTTGCGTTGTTCAACATCAATGGAGTCCACGCATTGATTCACGATGTCATGGCGGCGCGGCGGGAGGGCCGGCGCGTCCGGGAGACTCTGGACCGATATGTATCGCGCGATGTTGTCAGCAAGATGCTCGATCACTCCGAAGCATTCGTCTCGTCGCTGGGCGGTACAATGAAACCCGCGACGATTCTGTTCTCGGACATCCGAAGTTTTTCCATGGCCAGCGCGCGCATGGACCCGCAGGAACTCGTTTC
>Ga0181531_10002373_pt1 | contig 11791 bp, 11 predicted proteins | sample PEATcosm2014_Bin_38_FD_119743 | JGI IMG/M metagenome (GOLD analysis project Ga0181531, IMG submission 119743) | Peatland microbial communities from MTU Mesocosm Facility, Houghton, MI, USA - PEATcosm2014_Bin11_10_metaG | ecosystem: Environmental > Terrestrial > Soil > Wetlands > Peat | place... | reverse complement strand
GCAGTTGGTGGCTGACGCCACGCAGAATGCGAGTGCGGACGATGTTGGCTCCCACCCCAGGCGCAAAAACAAGAACGCGCCGAGGATGGGGCACCCATTTTGATCCGACTTGACGCGGTCGGAGAATCTAGTTGAAGTAGGCGCGGTTCTTTTCGGCGAAGTCGGCCTTGTCGGCGGGTAGGTCGTCGATGAAGAAGACTGCGTGCTGGGCGCAAATGTCGGCGCAGTTTCCGCAGTCGATGCACTCGTCGGGGTTGATGAATACCTGGGAGACGGTTCCGGCGGCGGGGTCACCGGCCGTGGGGGCAATGGCCGCGGTGGCGCACTCGGCCACGCAGACGAAATCTTTGCAACAGGCATCCGTAATTACATGTGCCATAAGAAATTACTCCTCACGTTGAAATGGGCGTGGGCCTGTGGCGATTCGCCCGTCAATGCGAGGCTACCGGGCGTTTGACCGGGTCGCCGTGACTCGGGTCACAAGGAACGGGGGCAAGGGGAGGAATCTACCTGAATACGGTACATTCACCGATCTCAATGCATTTGTAATCGTGTCTTGATGTTGAATTGGGAACGCTTCTTCACCATAGAAGTATGAACACAGCCGGCAGTTCACCTTTTTGGACGCAGGCTCTAGCCTGCTGGAACTGGAAGTGTGCGTTGATGAGCGCTACCGCGCGGTCTGCCGTGTACCTGATGGCGATGATGCGCGCCGGACACGATGGCGCCGGCGTGAGCAGCGGGCTTGCGGTGGTTCTGGTGGAGATGGCATACGTGATTCTGACTGCCGGCCTCTATGCGGGGTTGCAGCAAAGGGCGTTGAGCATTCGCTCGCGGCTGGCGGGCAATCTGGCGGTGGTGGTTGGAGTTCCGGGGCTGGCACAGATTCTGGACTGGGTGACTCATCGCGCAGTGGGTGCTTCGGCGCCGGGGAGGGCCACGCTGGCGGTGTGCGTGTTTGCGGGGATTTCGGCTCTCTTTCATCTGCACGTGATGCGCAGCGGCGCTTTTCTGACAGGCGGCCGTGGCCGCTCGCTGCTTGACGACTTTCGCCGGATGCCGCGGCTGGTGGCGGGCTTTGTGGCGGCGCCTGTTGTCCTGCTGGTTGCATTTGGCGGCTGGCTGACGCGGACTGCTGAATCAGAAGCAGCGCTTTAGAACTGAATCAGAAATGCTATACCCAGCGATGGTTGTCTCCCGCCCTTGCGACAGAAAAAAGTCGCAAGAACGGGGCACGGAGTTCTGGGGTACACCAATCATGGAACCGCTTTAGAACTGGTCTAATCACATACAGCCCGCGCAGGACCGACTGCTGGTTGGCCGGGCTGCGTGTTGAGGCCGCGGCCTGATTAGAAACAGAGATCCCGGCCCGCGCATTGGGTGTGTGCTTTCGCGCGCTTGCGACAGAAGTTGCAAGAAGCAGGTTCTTCGGCTTCGCTCAGAATGACAGCGGGAACGGGGCGCGGGGCATTTGAGGCGGGTCGGACTCCCCCCAAAGAATTTCATCCAGCCGTGGGTCGGCGAAGCCTGTGAAGGCCTGTCGCTTGCCTTCTTAGACTTGCCGCGATTGCCGTTCTGGCATTCTTGCCCCCGCCATGCGCAGTGAAAGCGCATCGGAGCCTTTACCAATCACAGCGACGTGGATAGAGCGTTATGGCTCAGACAACTGCTTCTCGCAATGCAATGCTGGGTTGTTACCGGATCATCGCGCGTCTCGGAACGGGATCATGATTCGTCGCCGGAAATCGCAGCGCCGATAGAGTTGAACGGCCTGCGAAACGCACTCGGAGAGAGGCAGAAGAGATGGATAACCCAGCGAAGGCGCATTTTGATACCGCCGTATATCTCGCGACCGAAGGAACTGGACGAAGAATCCTGCGGCTCAAGGCCAAGGCTCTCTTTTTTTCTCAGGGAGGCGCTGCTGGTTCCGTGTTCTATCTGCAGACGGGGCGGGCGAAACTGACTGTGGTTTCCAAGCGGGGCAAGGAAGCAACGGTAACGCTTCTGGCGGCCGGAGATTTTTTTGGCGAGGAGTCGATGGTGGAGGCGGACGCGGTGCGGCCGACCACAGCTTCGGCGGTGACCGCGTGTCTTGCGCTTGAGATCGCGAAGGGTCAAATGCTTAACACGCTGCACCGCGAGCGCGCTTTCGCAGAACATTTCCTGCAATTCATTTTGACGCGCGGCATGAGAACGCAGGCGGATCTGGTGGATCAGCTTTTCAACTCCAGCGAGAGGCGCCTGGCGCGCATTTTGCTGCTGATGGCGCAATATGGCAAGCCCGGAGTGCCGGAGACGCAGATTGCCCCGGTAACGCAAGAGACGCTTGCGGAGATGATCGGGACGACACGATCACGCGTGAGCTTCTTCATGAATCGTTTCAGGAAGCTCGGCTATATCGATTACAACGGGCATATCGTGGTGAACAAGTCATTATTGACGGTGGTTCTTCACGATTCGCTTCCAGAGGAGAACGCTTCCAGGCCCAAGCTTCTGGATCAGATACCGGCCACGATGCGCAAGACAACCAAAACGAAAGCGATTGAATTGAATTAGAACCGAGTTCAGGCTTTCCCGAACCGGGAACCAAGCAAGCAATCGTTTCTATAAGGAGGCAGTATGTCATTCGGACTTTACGCGGCAGGGTTTGCGATTGTCATTGGTGGGTTGGTTTACGCCGCGCAGCTGATGCACGTGCCGGTGCAATGGACTGCCGCAGGGGCGATTGTTCTGATCGGCGTCGGAATCTTATCGGCTGTGAAGGCGACGCGCCAGAAGGACTCCGCAAACTAGAAGAGCCGGCCGCAATTGATTCCTGTGAAAGATATGAGACGCCTCTTGTGGCAGACGCTTGCCAGGCACTAGAATGCTGCGCATGACGACACCGATTCCCCGGAGCCTCAGGCTCCTCGCAAGCCTTCTCCTTCTTTCGTTTACGGCTTTGGGCGCGCATGCGCAGGACTGGGCAAAATCCCGGCTTGAGGCGTCGCCCCGGCACCACGAATATGTGACTCTTCACCGCGGAAGCCGGACTGTTCAGGCCTTCGTCGTCTACCCCGAAGTAAAGGGGAAGGCGCCGGTAGTGGTGCTGATCCACGAGATCTTTGGCCTGACGGACTGGGCCAGGGAGATGGCGGATGAGCTTGCCGGACAGGGATTCATTGTGGTTGCGCCCGACCTTCTTTCGGGCTTAGGTCCGAAGGGCGGAGGGAGCAGCGAGTTTGCGAGCCAGGACGATGCGATGAAGGCCGTCTCTGGTTTAGATCCGGAGGGTGTGAGCTCCGACCTGGACGCGGCTGCGGATTATGCAAAGACGATTCCGGCAGCGAACGGAAAGATCGCAGTTGCGGGCTTCTGCTGGGGCGGCGGCAAGTCGTTTGGCTTCGCCACCCACCGCAAGGATCTCTCGGCGGCCTTTATTTTTTACGGACCAGGACCGGCGGACGTGAGCACTGTTGCTGCGCCGGTGTATGGTTTCTACGGCGGTAACGACGCCCGCATCGACGCGGGGGTTCCAGCTACCACGGCGGCGATGAAAGCCGCAGGCAAGCAATATGACCCCGTAATCTACGATGGCGCCGGCCACGGCTTTATGCGCGCGGGCGAAGATCCGGGCAACACCGTACCGGGCAACAAGGCGGCACGCGAGCAAGGATTTGCGCGCCTGGTTAGTTTGTTGAAGCAGATGTAGAGGGCCATCGCGGAAGATGGTTGTGCTGAGTATGGTCCGGCTTCCTGGACCGGCTTGGCGGCGCCGTTCAGCTGCGCGCGGCAGGAGTTACCGGCATTACTTCACTGAATAGAATGTGTACCTGGCCGTGTAGCCGACCTGCAGGTTCTTACCGGCTTCGCAGACAGGCGAGAGCGGCGCGCCGCCTATTGTTTCTGTGCGCCGGATGTAAGCAACGTTGGCGAGGCTTCCGGTAGCGGTTCCAGCTTTGGCGCGCAACAGCAGCCAGGCAACGGAGTTCGACTGCGGGGAGGGTTTGCTGGCAATCAGCTCTCCCTGAACCTGGCCGCCATCGTTCAGCTTCCATGTGGGCCCGGCAAAGTGGCTGCCGATGATTTTTCCTGAAGCATCGAGCAGCTTCGCATCCGGACCGGTGAGAACCCACTTGAGCCCGCCGTTGGCGCCATCATGCATTTCGGCGCAGAGGTATTTTTGTACTCCATTACCCTGTGCCTCAAGCACAACCTGCGCGCCCGCTGGAAGATCAATAGACGCGGCGGGTTGCTGGGGAGTTTGCTGGGCCTGATGCACCGTCAGGGATGCCGCAATTGCGATGAGGAAGGCCGCCGGAATTCGCATGGAGCGAGTCTAGCAGAAGGCCTGCGGTGGGCGACGACAAAGGGGCTTTGCGGACAGTGCAAACGCATGAACATGGCCAAGCGGAAGGGAGCGATTCCCTCCCTCCGAGCCTGTGAGTTTTTTGATTCATGCTTGGGGGGTATTCGGTTTTTCCTCTTCGTTTGTGTTTATGAGTAGATGCATAAGCGAAGCGGAGTTGGTATCGATGGGTTCTGGCAAGGGCGAGGTTCGTTTGCGTCGCGCTGAGCGTCTTCAAGTGGCGATGGTGGTCCAGTGTCCGGACGATCTTGTGAATCCGACTCACCCGGTTGGACGGGTGCGGGCTGGCTTACAACCTCATCCACTTCGCACCGGCGCTGCTCGCATAAACAGAACAAAAGCCCGCACCGCGGCAAAAAGGGCCTATCCGCATCACACGTAGACTCAAAACCCTCAACCAGCCGTACCAGGTCCAAGTGCGCCAAAACCGGAAACAAAAACAAATCGCGCCCAAAGGGCCTCCGCAACTTGAATTTACTCATAGGCTCTACGGGAGGATGGGATAGATTGGGTTCCGATTCATCTGACGCGGGGTTCCGGCAATGGGCCTCGGCTTTTGGTAATCTAATCTGAAGGAGCCTGCACTGTGGACATCCATTCCCCGTTCTTTGTCGTTCCTCTGATCGTGGTGGTCTTCTTTTCGGCCATTTTGTGGGCCACCAGCAGCAAGGAAGACGGCCACTCTTCGCACTGATTCGCAGGTCTGCACGCGCGAATCGAGGGCATTGATGCGGTTCTCCGGAGCAAGCACGCGCAGCCCGATGCCTGAGGGTAGTCGCCGGCCGCTTTGGTCTTCCCCTTATTCGCACATTGCCTGGGAACGCGGTGAGGCGCAAGGACCGGCAACAGAAAAAGGGCCGCAGCGCGTGAACGCTACGGCCCAGGGTTGATTCGAACTTCCATTTCAAATTACTTCGGTGGTTCTTCCTTCTTCTCCTTGCTTGCAGGCTTTGGCGCGGGTTTTGGCGCCGGTTTGGCTGGAGGCGCGGCCTCAGGCCTGGGCGCGGGTTTCGGCGGCGGTGGTGCCATGGTCCTTGGGGCCGGTGTAACCGCAGGCCTTGGTGCAGGGGGCTCCGCGGGTTTTGGCGCTGGCGCCGTGGACCTGGGCGCTGGAGGCTCTGCGGTTTTTGGTGCAGGAGCCACCATCGGCTTGGGCGCCGGCGGAGCGGCGGGTTTTGGCTCGGGCGCAGTCGCCTGTTTTGGGGCCGGCGTAATCGGCTTCGAAGCGGGGGACGGGGCGGCCACCTTTGCCGGTTGCTCTGGCGCGTGAACGACTGGCGCGGCCGGTGAGACTGGTTTCGGAGTTGCGGCTGGCGCTGGCATGACAGGGGCCTTTGCCACAGGCGCAGCCGCTGGAGCCGGTCTTGAGGGCGCTGGCGGCGGTGCTTTGGCTACGGTTGCTGTCTTGGCTGTCGCCGTTTTGGCTGCCTCCACAGTGGCCGGAGGCGCCTGGATTTTCGCCAGCTCAGCGGCCGGCTTTGGCGGAGGTGGTTTGAAGCCCGCCGGCGCAGGATGCGGTTCCGCGGCCAGCGGCTTGGCCATGGCGAGGTTGGTTGGATGGCCGCCGTTGTTCTTGGCGAAGCTGCTGGTGTCGGCTTTGGCAGCGGAAATGTGCTGCTGCTGGAAGGTGGTTGGGGGCGTGTGCGTCTCGTGCAGGGCGACCTGTTCGTCTGCCGTGGGCTGATGCTGCACGCCGTTGGGTCCGCCATTGAAGGCCACGTGGTTGGTGTTGACGATGGTCGTCTGTTCGACGATGGTCCGGTTGATATAGACGTTGGTGACCACGTTGACATTCACGTGGACGACAGCGGTGTTGTAAGCGAAGACGCCGCCATTCCAGGTGCCGCCGGAAAAGCCGATGCCCATGAAGCCGCCGCCGTAGTTCACGCCGCCGTAAAAGCCGACGTGCGGTCCCCAGTAGCCCCCATGGAAGGCATAACGGCCGCCGGACCAGCCCCAGTAAGGAGGGGTCCAGAGCGCACCGGTGTACGGCGCCGGCACCCACGCGCCGGGAACCCAGTAGTAACCCAGGAAACCCCAATGCCAGTTGCCAGGCGTCCAGATCAGATTTGGTTCGGGGCAAGGCGGCTGATCATATTCCGGCAGCGGCGGTGGAGCAACATCGGCCGTGACTTCCTCGTCGTCGGCAACGACAACGGGAGCGGGCGGCGGCGGTGGGGATTCAACGGGGATCCACCTGTCGCCGTCCCAAACAAAGGTTCCGGTTCTGAGCGTGCCGGGAGCGATTTGGGCACTTGCCTGTTGTTGAATGACGGTTCCGATGACAACGAGTGCCAACAGAAACCCGCGTGCAGAGCGCAAAACTTTCATAGGAAATACCTCCAGGTTCTTTCGTGTTCGCCGACTCTGCTTGAAACCGTGTATCCACAGCAACGGGGTTCGCAGGTCGAACTGGTGAAATTCCGTTCAGTTTAAATTGGTTCAAACCAGAATTCCCCTGAATTCATCCGGCAGTTGACAGAAGCACTTGGAAACGCTTTATGGTACGCGAGCCGTTGGCGCCAAGGGTGTTCAAAAGAGCACAGGCATGGTGAGCCAGGTTGTCCGTTTGCCAGGTGTTCAAGTTGAATTCTGGCCGCACCCGGTCAAAGGCAAGGCCGGAAAGGGCCAGGTAATTCTGTGCGTGGAGATGTGGAAGGGGTTGGCCCTGGATCAACTCCGAAAGACGCATTCAGGAGTTTCAGTGCAGAGGCGAGAGCAAACAGCCGCATAGGGCAGAGTCCTTTCAAGGAGTGCTGAACTCCGTAACCGGGCAACGATTTGTGGAAGGGAATCGAGGAGCCAGGCGACCAGCGCGGTTCAACGGGATTTGCTGTGAGGCAATCCGCGACGGCCTCGTACATGCGAGGCCTGTACTGTGGATGGTAACCCGGCTTAGCGGCAAAAGTGGCGGGCGATGTGGCTGAAGGGGGGCGATTGAAGGAACCGCGCGGGAGTTTCCGGCGTATAACAGGGCAAGAGGGCGATGGCCATGATGGATAGAAGCTTGCGCAATTCGACCGGCTTGCTGGCCGGCCTGGTGCTGGTGGCGGGGATGACGGGATGCTTCAGGGTGCACGTGGATAAGGATGCAAACGGGGACGAGAAGAATGTCCAGGTGGATACGCCGTTTGGCGGCGTTCACGTGAATACCAATCAGACTTCGGCCGCTGACCTGGGATTGCCTGCGTATCCCGGCGCTCACCTGGTGTCTGACGACGATAAGCACAAATCGGCGGACGTGCACCTGGGGTTTGGCGAGTGGGAACTCAGAGTGCAGGCGGTGAGTTATGGCACCTCGGACAGCCAGGAGAAGGTGACGGCTTTTTACAAGAAAGCTTTGGGCCGTTACGGCGACGTAATTGTCTGCCAGGGTCACGCGCCGGTGGGCACACCGACTGAGACCTCCGAGGGCCTGACCTGCTCAGACGACGGCGGTAACCACAATGTCAAAATCGACAGCAGCGATTACGGATCCAACGACAGCAAGTTGCAACTGAAGGCCGGTTCAAAGCGTCGTCAGCACATAGTGGGTTTCGAGAATTCCAAGGACGGAGAGACTCGGTTTGCCCTTGTGGCGTTGACTCTGCCGGCCAACGTTGAAAAAGGGAAGAGCGACTAAAGCCTACTGTTCTCGCAGCGTCTTCATGGGATCCATCCGCGCCGCACGATATGCGGGTACGCAACTTGCGGCAATGCCGACCAGAAGCAAGAGAACCGCCGTGGCTGCGAAGGTGACCGGATCGGTGGGAGGGATGCCGAAAAGCATTCCCGACAACAAACGCGTGATCAAGGCCGCAATTACCAGTCCTGTCCCCACGCCGATGAGCGCCAGAGCCACACCGCGGCGAACGATCATGCTCAGGACGTCGGATCGTTGCGCACCCAGCGCCATGCGGAGGCCGATTTCAAGCGTGCGCTGCACCACCATATACGAAAGCAGGCCATAGAGCCCGATGGCGGCGAGTACGAGCGCGATGGCCGCAAAGCCCGTGAGCAGCAACGTTTGAAAGCGCGGCTGCGCAGTCGACTTCGAGATGTAATCCTCGAGGGTCACGACCTGGTAGACGGGCACACTTTTATCCAAATCGTGGACGGTCGCGCGGATTTCACTTTGCAGGAGTAACGGATCTCCGCTGCTGCGAATGACGAGGTATGGATTTGTGATCATCGCCTGAGCGTATGGAAGGAAATACTGAGGCTCTTCGCCGGCAGTGAGGCCTTTGCGCTTGATATTTCCAATTACGCCCACAATCTCGCGCAACGGATGCTCGAATACATCGTCACCGATACCCGGCTGAATGTGCTTGCCGAGCGGATTCTCTCCGGGGAAGTACTTGTTGGCAAACGCATGATTGACGATGGCAACAGGTGCGCCTTTAAGGCCATCCTGCGGACCGAATGTGCGCCCCGCGAGGAGGGGGATGCGCATGGACTCAAAGTAGCCGGGCATGGCAAGGCCAAGAGACTCACTGGGCTCGTCTCCCTTGGCGATTGGCCGCCCTTCGATGGAGAACGAAACGGTGGCGCTGCTCTGGCTCATGGGGGCCGGCCATCCCGCCGATGTCGACTGCACGCCCGGTAATGAGGAGATGCGCGCGAGCAGTTCCTGGTAAAACTGGAGATTCTGACCGTGCCTTGAACCGTCGATCGGTACCCGGAGCCTTGCGGTCAACACGCGCTTTGGGTCGAAACCGGGGTCGACGTTCATGATGCGGGCAAAGCTTCGTATCAGCAGCCCGGAGCTCACCAGGAGCACGAGGCCGATGGCCGTCTGCGCAATCACCAGCCCGCTCTGAAGACGATTCTGTCCGCGCCCTCCCATCACGCTGCGGGTGCCTTCGCGCAGAGCCTTAGCCGGCGCCGACCGCGCCATGCGCCATGCGGGGAGCACTCCGAAAAGAAGCCCGGTGGCCAACGAAACGCCCAGGTCGAACAGGAGTACGGCGCCATCGATGGATGCATCCTGGATGCGCGGTACATCGAGCGGCATCAGGTTCACTGACTCGTGTACCAGACCATAGGCCAATGCCACGCCCGCGACTCCGCCACAGAGAGACAGCATGATCGACTCCACCAGCAACTGCCGGAGAATGGCTGCGGGAGTTGCGCCGATGGCTGCGCGCAATGCGAATTCCGGACTGCGCCGCGAACCGCGAGCCAGCAGCAGACCTGAGACATTGGCGCAGACGATCAGCAGCACCAGCGTGACCGCGCCAAAGAGCACGCGCAACGCAGGCCGGGTATCGCCGGTCATGTGCTGCAGTTCCGGCTCAACAAGTGCAGAGCTGTACTGCTTGTTGTTGTCGGGGTACTGCCTGGCCAGATTGCCCGCAATCAGGCTCAGATCCGACTTAGCCTGTTCGGCTGTAATCCCGGGCTTCAGCCGTCCTATCACTTCAAGATTGTCGAATCCGCGCTGGCTCGTTGCCGGATCTTTTCCCTCTGCATCGTCTGCAATCGATTTCCATAATTCCGGCCCCGGATTTTCCATCGGAAACTGAAATCCTTTGGGCATGACTCCGGCAACCGTGTAACTATGGCCGTCCATGCGAATGGTCTTGCCGGCGATGTCTTTCGCGGAACCAAAGTGTGACTGCCACAGAGAGTAGCTCAACATGACGGCGCGATTGCCGGGTTTCTCATCCTCCCAGCGAAAATCCCTGCCGAGCATGGGAGCGGCGCTGAGCACCTGAAAGAAGTTCGAAGAGACCTCTTGCGCATCCAACCGCTGCGTCTCGCCGTCCGATTCCAGGGTTACCCCGCCGCCCGTGTAGGATGCCATTCCGCTGAACGTGCGGTTCTGCGCGCGCCAGTCAAAATAATCCGGATAACTGAGAGCCTCCGGCGCAACTCCGGGCAACGAGTGGTCCTGCTGCGCCAGCCACATCAATCGATTCTGCTCAGGGAACGGCAGAGGCCGCAACAGGACCGCATTCACCAAACTGAAGATAGCCGTGGTGGCGCCGATGCCGAGAGCGAGCGTGAGAATCGCGGTGAGCGCAAAGCCGAGATTCTTATAAAGCTGGCGGAAGGCGAACTTCGCATCTGCCCAAAGGCTCTCGGCCAGCGGCCACATCCATGCTTCGCGGCCACGTTCCTGCATTCTGGTCACGTTGCCGAATTCGCGCTTCGCTGCACGCACCGCCTCTTCGCGGCTCATTCCTTCGGCCATCAGAGCCTCAGTCTTCTCGTCGAGATGTTGCTGAATCTCCTCGGACAGATCGCTGAAGATCTTCCGCCGGGTAAAGAGCTGTTGGAGCCACTTCATGCTGCCCTCCTAAGATTTGAGAGGCGAAAGAACCAGATTGATTCCTTCGAGCATTCGTTCGAAGCTGGACATTTCGCGCTCGAGATGTTTCTTGCCCGCGGGTGTAATCCGATAGGTGCGCACTCTGCGGTTTGTGGCGGAGGTTTCCCACTCCGCCTTCAACAGTCCCTCGCGCAGCATCCTCTGCAACGCAGGATAGAGAGAGCCTTCTTCAACTTGAAGAAGCTCGTTGGAGCGCTGCTTGATGTGCTGCACGAGGGCGTAACCATGCATCGGCTCACGCTGAAGCGAGCGAAGGATCATCATCTCCAGCGCGCCTCGAAACAGATCGCGCTGCTCATTTTTATTGGAGATCGTCATAGGCATATTCTGAACATGCCTATTCTAAAATAGTGTTCAACCAACGTCAAGCGGCAACGTGAGCCAGGGACAGGAAAGAGGTTTGACCGTTGCATTTGATGAACCGCGCGGAGGAGCGATGACCTACAATTTCAGCAAACAGAAAGCACATCCCGTTTTGACCGGAGATTCTTAGATGCCAGTGAAAATGCTTCGCTACTTTCCCGCGGTCTGTTTGGCCGCGGCGATTTTGCTGCACGCCGCAGACAAACCTAAAACCGCCGCTCCGGCGGTCACAGATCCGTATGCCGAGGTTCAGCCGGCCACCGAGACATTGGACCTGGCGATGTACCAGCGGATTCGCGACGAGGGCCTGAACCACTCGCACGTGATGGAGTTTGGCACCGCGTTGATGGATGGTATCGGGTCGCGGCTTACCGGGTCGCCGAATCTGGCGAAAGCCAACGCGTGGACGCGTGACACGCTCACGAAAATCGGCCTTGAAAACGCGCACCTTGAAGACTGGGGCGAGTTCGGACTGGGGTGGCAGCAACTGAACACCTGGGCGCGCATGGTCACACCAGACACCGCAGTGTTGATTGTGCAAGCCACGCCCTGGTCGCCGGGCACCCCCGGCCCGGTCAGCGGCGACGTGGCTTATGTGAGCATCCAGACCGAGAAAGATATGGACCAATACAAGGGCAAGCTGGCCGGCAAGGTGGTCCTCTTCGGCGCCATGCGCGAAGTTCCGCCGGTCGACAAGGCGCTCTTCGACCGCTACACCGACAAGGAACTCGACGACATCGCCGAGTTTCAAGTGAGTGCGAACGCCG
>Ga0181531_10002372_pt1 | contig 11793 bp, 9 predicted proteins | sample PEATcosm2014_Bin_38_FD_119743 | JGI IMG/M metagenome (GOLD analysis project Ga0181531, IMG submission 119743) | Peatland microbial communities from MTU Mesocosm Facility, Houghton, MI, USA - PEATcosm2014_Bin11_10_metaG | ecosystem: Environmental > Terrestrial > Soil > Wetlands > Peat | place... | reverse complement strand
CGGGTCTGAATGGTTATGACGCGCTTGCCGCCGTGGCCCGCGCGATCAGTTGAAACATCCACTCCGGCGCGGCGCAATGCCGGCACCACTCGCGTTAATCGGGTTGAGATGCGAGTTGCATCTTTTGGCCACCCGCGCTCGCGCTGCGCCTCTAGCGGCACCTTCTTATTTATTTCGTCCAGAAGCATTGTCGCGGTGCCCTGCCATTTTCCATGCTCTTGACCGATGCTCCTGACCGCATCGGCAATGGGGTCCGCGTCGATCATCGCGGCGACGGCGGCCTCGCGATTGCGGGCGATGGCGTCCAGCACGTCGCCGTCCTCCCATCCGAAGGCTGGGGCCGCGGAGACGGCAAGGCGGGCAAAATCGGCCATGCGAGGAAGGTGTGGCAAGCGCAATCCGGGGAGCCGCCTAAGCGCCATGGCCAAGCCATCAAGCAGCACCGCAAGCCCGCCGGGCGCCATCGTGCCAAATGCTGCCCATACCTCTGACTCCGGCCTCCGTAGTTCATCCGGTATCATGGGCAAAGTGATCGCAAGCGCCCGGTCCGCCAGGTCGCCGCGCGCCAGTAGAACCGGAATCCCGTTCAACAGGACGGGCCGCGCAACAGAGACGATTATCTCATCCGTGTCGGCATATAGCTTGCGCTTCCCGAAACCCCCGCCGGTCGCCAAACGACACAATGCGTCCGCCATGTCGCGTTCGATGTAGCTCACGTTGTCCGCGGCTACCACGCGCCCGTTCATTGCCGCGATTAGCAGGTCATCTTCGCTACTGGGTGGCGCGCGCAGCTCGCCCGCATTTGGATCGACAAGCCGGCGCAGTATCCGGCAGGTGGTGCTTTTCGCACTGCCTTGCTCGCCATCCAGCGCCAGTACCGGATAAGGCCCGGTCGGCCATAGGCAGGCAAGGCACCACATGACGACAAGGCGAAAATCGGCATCGCCCTCTGGTCCACTCGGCAGATTAAGCAGCGCCCGCAATTTCGCCAGTGCATCTGGATCACGCTGCGGCACCGGAAGCGGGCGCATCCCATCGGGACGGATCAACGGCGCAGATGTCTTTTCCACCATTTGCCAGCCCGCCTCAGTCACCACCACCGCGCGCCAGGCATCATCTCCCAAGTCCAAAATAATGCTCTCAGCGGACCGCAGCACGCGTACGGCCGGCTCCATGATGTCGCCTTCCATTGCCATTGCGTTGAAGGCTCCAATGGCCTCCGCAAGCGCGCTTTCGGATACGGAACCGGGCCGAGTGCTACCGTTGCGGCTGGCCGCTGGATTGGCCCGCCCAAAAATGGACCGCACAAGTAGGCCGAACGCGCGCGAGCGCAGCCGATACCGGCGCAGCGTTCCGCCTATTGGTGCGGTCGCGTAGGCGTTCCCGTCTGCGTCGCGCCAGAAAATCACGCCCGCGTTCTGGACCGCCTCGATAATCAGTTCACGCTGCGGTGGCGCCTTCTGGCAGCTCGATCGCCGCGCGCCCGGAGTCGGTGGGATTGGTGCCGGTGGCAGCGACGGGGCGGCGCTACCGCGGGGCGACGCGGGGCCTTCTGGTGTGGTTCCGGTCCAGCCGTGTTCGCGCGCAAGGTAGAATGCCGTTGCAATACCAATTCCGTCGCCGGGCGCCTTGGGCTCAAACGAGTCCCATGTTCGATGTTGATCAGCCTCGTCGAATTTCTCCGGGCAGGTGGCGGACCATTTATCCCAAGTTTCTTTTGGGCGATCGCCCCACCCTTCGGCTTGAGTCAAGCTGTGCAGCGCCATGCCAATCGTCAACCATGTCTGGCGATCGTCCGCCGGGATTTGACTCAAGGCCGCCCATAGGTCCGCATGGTAGTCGCCTCTGTAGGGCGGGCGTGGGTCGCAACCGCCCGTGTCGCCTAGCGGATCCGGCGCCGCGGTCGCGTATTGGCCGCCGCCGCCAGTTGCCACTCGTTCCTTTGCCGGTTTGGCGGCGCTGCCGATTAGCGATAGCAGCCAGGGCGGCGCGTCGGCGCATTCGTCCGCCCCCTGCCAATCGTAACGCACCCCGTTGGCATGGAGCGATGGGGGTGCCACCACATATCCATCGTCTCCGCGGGCATCTACCTTCGGGCCTATTCCGGTGCGGCATGGAATTCCGGTGCTGGGTGGGAGCATGAAATACAAATGGCGCCCGCGCGCTGTCGCTACCTCGACCGTTGCCGGCAACGAGCCATGCGTCAATTCATTTGCGGCAAGCCATACCTCAGCGTCCGGTCCATCAAGGTCCAGCACGACTATGCCGCCGCGCACTCCCGTCGCAATGCCGATGTTCGCGTTTGGCGACTTGCGCCACCAAGCTGCGATTTTCGCTGGATCACGGGTGGCATCCTTGACGCCGTTCTTAGTTCTTGGGTGCTTGCCAGGCGACTTGCAATCCTTGTTGCCGCAACTGCATACACCGTCCTTTGTTGTATGAACAGGCAGCATCGCATAACCGAAATTAGCAAGCGCGAGCGCTGCGGCGCCCATGTCAGGGGTGTCCATCATTCGATCTTTCAGTATAGCCGGAACGATGGAGGCTGCACCGGCCGGAATGCGCTGGAGAATTTGCAGCTTAATCCAGCAAACCCATTCGGGCGGCGGGACAAGGCAGGCCGGGCGGCCAGTTTTCGGCCAATTCGATAGCGCGGGCGAGCATCTCGTTTCTGCATTCGCCCCTGCGTCGGGTCGATTCTGCCCATGGTATGGCGAAACAAAACCGCACCACGATCACAATTCGATCTTTCATCTCTTGCTCGCTTAGACCGCCGATCGCACTGGCCAGCGCAGGCGGTCCGCCTGCCATAAGGGCCGCGATGCCGTGCCTCGCCACGAATGCTTCAACCCGCTGCCGCGCTGCGGCCTTGACGTTCATTGAGTACGCTCTGGCTGGGCGGCCAGCGCTTCGAGCGCGGCAACTGGGATCAGCCGCCGGCCACCCAAAATTCTGGAAGGTATCTCTCCAGCGTTCAGCAGTTCATAGATTTTGGTACGGCCAAGGCCGAGCATTGTGCGGGCGCGCTCGACCGATACAAGCAGGGGCTTTTCGGCAGGTTGTTCGTGGCTCACCTTGCATTCTCCTACGTGCCATTGCGGACACGGGAGATATGACGGCGCCAGCGGATTGAGTCCTTTGAGACGTGTTGAGCGCCTCAACAGGTCTCAATCAGGCCGCTCATGTTCGCGCAGCTTGGATTTGATTTGTCGGGCCAGCCGTGTGGCCTTACTTTCGACCTTCCCGTGGCCCGCCGCTTTTCCAGCGAGCGCGAGGCCAGCATCCGTTGCATGGTCGTATGTTCCGTCGAGCACGCCCTCGACGCCCTCATTTACAAGTGCTTCATCTGTCGTCGCATAGTTGAACCCGCGGGGTTGCCGGGCGCGCTTCGCCGCAACTGGATTGTCATTCGGCGTATATTGTTCAGGTGGCGCGTCCGGCGCCAGGTCATAGGCGGACGCCAGAAAAGCTTGAAAATCAACCTCGGCAATTTCGACTTGCGACCAACCTAGATCAAATTTTATTGGTACGGTTATTCTGTTGCCTTCGATGTCCACCTCTGCATTCGATGGCAATGAGTCAATCGGCGTCAGGGAAAACTCAGACCCTCGCAGCCCGCGTTTGCGCACGCTATCCCGGCGCACCGCGGCGCGGACGACCGCGTTAAGGTCCAAGCCAACGGCGGCCATTGTGCGGTAATTCACAAGAGAAAACAAAATATCACGAAGCGAAACCCAGGTGGTCACAGCACCACCTTGGCGGAGCCGATGCAAAACCGCCCCCAAGCCTCCGCCAGTTCCCGCCGCTTTTCCAGCATGTCGCCGCGGCGATAAGCAGCCTCGACCTTGCCGGCCACGGTATGCGCCAGCGCCATTTCGGCAACCTCAGATGGAAAATTGGTCTGCTCGGCGCACCAATCGCGGAAGGTGGAACGGAAGCCGTGCGCCGTCAGGTCGTCGCGGTCCATCCGGCGCAGGCACATTAGCAGCGCCATATTGGACAGCGGCTTGCCATCCTGTTGGCCAGGGAAAACATAGTCACCTTGCCGGATCGTCGCCAGCTTGCGCAGCAACGCCACCGCGGGTGCGCTCAACGCGACTCGATGTTCTTTGCCGGCCTTCATTCGGGCCGCCGGGATCGTCCACAGGCGGGCCTCTAGGTCCATTTCCTGCCAGGTCGCCCCGAGTACCTCGCCAGTCCGGGCCGCAGTCATAATGGCGAATTCCAGCGCCCGCGCGCCCATGCCATCGGCGGCTTGCAGGCGAAGGAAGAACGCCGGCAGGTCGGCGTAGGGCAGGGCCGCATGATGCTCGACCGCGGCGACCTTGGACCGCTTGGGTAAGAGTTTTTGAATGTGCCCTTTCCACCGGGCCGGGTTGACGCCTTCGCGCAGCCCGGACACCGCCGCCCAATCAAGGATTGCCTCGATCCGGCCGCGCACGCGGGCCGCGGTTTCCGGTTTTGTGGTCCAAATCGGTTGAAGCGCTTGCATGATCTGTGGCGTCTCAACCGCCCCAACCGGCAGATTGCCAAAATGCGGGTTGGCATAGGTGGCGATCGTCGCTGTCCACTGCGCCGAGTGTTTGGCGTTTCGCCAGCCGGTGCGTTGGGCCGCAATGTAGCGGTCGGCGCACTCGGCGAATGTGACGGCCTTTGCCGCGGCAACCTTCTCCGCAACCTCGGCGACCGCGCGGGCCTCCAATGGGTCCCGGCCCAGCGCCACCACCTTGCGTACGTCGGCCGCCCGCTCGCGGGCCTCCGCGAGTGAAAATACCTCGGCCGAACCAAGGCCCATTTCCCGCCGCCGGCCGCCGGCCGCGTACCGGAAAATCCAGCTTTTCGCCCCCTTGGGCGACACATGCAGATAAAGGCCGCGCCCGTCCGCAAAGGCGCCGGGTTTCTTGAGCGCCTCGATACCCTTAACCGTCAGTTCCTTCGCTCGCTTCGGCATGCCCGCCCCCTTTGGTGGGAAGGCCCGTTGGTGGGAACGCCCGCCCGCGGGTCCTATGGTTGCTATGCCCCGTGCCACCCAGAGCCCGCGCGCTGCGATGCGTTACAGGGTGCAATCAGGGGATGGTGGGAACGCTTTTGACCGAAAATCTATCCCACCACCATTCCCACCATAAAACAGCGATTTAAGGCGGTCAAGGGCGACCTTGAGCGGTCGAATACGACCGCTAGGACGGGAATAGCTTAGGGAATATCGGGGGAATTCGGATTTCTACGGATAGGAGCGGTCACTGCCCTGGCGGATGGGGTGGGATTCGAACCCACGGTGGGTGTTTGCCCACGGCGGTTTTCAAGACCGCTGCCTTCAACCACTCGGCCACCCATCCGGACCCCTGCGAAGTAGCGCGGGTCGCGTGCCGCGGTCGAGCCCGCTGTGAAGGGGCCGGCCGCGCCGTGGCCTTCCTACTGGCTCCGCCGATCCTCCGACGCCGCACCGGACTGCGCCCAGGCTTCTTCGCCGCCGCGGTACCAGAACACCCGCGGATACGCCATCGCCACCAGGCGCAGCGCCGCGTTGTAGCCGCCAATGCCCGCCGGGCCGGTGTCCATCGCGATCACGCCCGCCTCGGCGGCGGTCTTGAGGCGGGCGCCGAAGGGGGCTGCCTCGAGTGCCGCGCGGGTGGCGGGCATGTCGCTGTCGCCGAGGTAGATCGCGCCGGGGATCACCGCCATGCCGCGGCCGACGTCGATGATCGCGGGCGCGGGGTGGGCGGCCAATAATTGTTTCACGTCCGCGGTATCGACCAGGCGGGCGCCGACGATGCCGCAGGGCGTCGGGGTGAATTCGCCGCCTTGCAGCGGGGTGGCCGTGGGAACGCCGGCGCAGTCGCCGTGCTCGTCCGCGGCGCGCGGCATGCCGGCGGCGACCCATGCGTCCTCGATCTTGCGGAATTGCGGCACGCCGGATTGCGCGGGGGTGAACAACGCCGCCTGGCGCCACACGGTACGGTGCGGCCACACCGCATTGTAGGCGCGATAGGCGCGCTGCGCCTCGGGCAGGTCGCCGGCCAAGGCGTGCGCCGCGATCAGATAAACCCGGGTCATTTCGGGTTGCGTGGGGCTGTCCACGTTGCCGGGCGTGTCGCCTTCCTGCGCCGCGGCGCGCAGCAGGTTGGTCAGCGCCTGTTGCGGCTCGCCGTTGAACAAAGCCGCCATGCCGAGCAGCCTTGTGCGGCGGTTCATCGCCGGGCCTTGCGGATCGATCCGCAAGGCGGCCTCCAGCGCGGGGGCAACCTTGTCCGGTTCACCCATGCGCCAGGCGCAAAACGCCACGCCCCATAGCGCCTGCACATTGTTCGGGTCGGTGTTCAGGGCCGCATCGAACGCGGCACGCGCCTCGGCGCATTGGCCGCTGGAAGCGAGGAACCGTCCGCGCGCCGCGAGCACCGCGGGATTGTGCGGCGCCAGCGCCAGGGCGTGCGCGATCACGCGGTCGGCTTCCGCATCGTCCTGCGTCTGGGTCGGGTATTCGAAACCCTGTTCCTTCAGCACCAGCAGCCAACCGAGCGAGGCCAGCGCATCGACGAAATCCGGCTCCGCCTTGATCGCGCGTTCCAGCAAATGCTGCGCTTCGGTCATTTGCTCGAGCGTATTGGCACGGTCGATGATCGAGCGCGCGCGGTTGAACAGATCGAGCGCGTCCGGGTTGTTCGGCCGCTCGCGGGCGGCGCGCGCCACCTCGGCATCGACCAGGGCGACGTTCAGCGCGCTGGCGATGCGGTGCACGATGTCGGTTTGCGCGTCCCACAATCTCGCGGTGCTGGCATCGAAACGGTCGGACCAGACGTGGGTGCCGGTGACCGTATCGATCAACTGCGCGTTGATGCGCACGGTGGAGTCCGCGGCGCGCATGCTGCCTTCGAGCAGATAACGCACATTCAGCGCGCGGCCGATCTGATCGGCCGGGACTTCGCGGCCCTTGTAGACGTCCGAGCTGGCGCGGGCGATCACCAGGGCGCCGGGGATATGCGCGAGATCGGTGGTGAGGTCGTCGGCGATGGCGTCGGCGAGATAGTCTTTTCCGGGGGTGTCGCTGAGGTTGCGGAACGGCATCACCACGATCGAAAGCCGCGGCGGCGCGGGCGGCGCGGCGCGGTGGAAGAACAGCATCCATGCGCCGGCGCACAGAACCACGGCAGCGGCGGCGAGCCGCAGCGCCAGGCCGCGCCGGCGCGGCGGTGCGGCAATCGGGCCTGGCTCGGCGGCGGGTTCTGAAGCGGCCGTCGGCGGCACGACGGCGGTGGGCAGTGCCGCGTCGGGCGCCTGCGCGTCGAGCCGGGCGATGAAACGATAGCCGCGGCCGGGCACCGTGGCGATGAATTTGGCCTCGTCCCCGGTGTCGCCGAGCGCGCGGCGCAACGCGGACATCTGCACGGTGAGGTTGCTCGGCTCCACGTTCACGCCGGGCCAAACCTGGGCCATCAGCTGCTCGCGCGTGACCACGCGGGCGTGGGCCTCGATCAGGATTTGCAGGATGTCGAAGGCGCGGGAGCTGAGCGGCACCGGCGTGCCCGAAACCGTCAAGGCGCGGCGCGACGGATCGAGCCGGTACGGCCCGAAGACGTAGCATGCCGGTTGCGGTTCCACGGCTACCCCTTGAGCGCCAGGCACGGCGCGGGTTGTTACCAGCCTGGATGGGGAGGGGCAAGGGAAGGCTAGGGGCTCTGCCCCTAGGACCCCGCTGGGGCCGGGGGCCCCAGACCCCCATTCGCGCTGCGCGACTGTTGCTGGCTGCTTGGCTACGCCGTCGATTCTAAATGAATGGGGTCTGGGGCCTACGGCCCCAGCGGGTCCAGGGCAGAGCCCTGGCCTTTCCTTCGCCGATACTTCATTCACCGTGATCAACGTCGACTGGGGAGCGAACGGGAATGGATTTACAGCTCGCGGGGCGGCGCGCGCTTGTTACCGGCAGCAGCAGCGGGATCGGCGAGGCGATCGCGCGCATGCTGGCGCAGGAGGGCGCCGCGGTAGTGGTGCATGGCCGCAGCCGCGAAAGGGCGGAGAAGGTTGCCGCCGACATCAGTGCCGCAGGGGTGGCGATCGGCGATCTGGCAACGGATTCGGGCGCCGAGGCGGTGCATGAGGCGGCGCGGGCGACGCTCGGCGGGCATATCGAGATTCTCATCAACAATGCGGGGGGCAGTGCCACGGGAAATACCGCGCGGGCGCCCATCGACATTGGCGCGGACGACTGGATTGCGAATTACCACGCCAATGCGCTGCCGGCGGTGCGGCTGTGCCGGCTCGCGGTGCCGGACATGGTGGCGGCGCGCTGGGGGCGGGTGATCCAGATATCCAGCGCGGTGGCGGTGCAGCCGAACAATCTGGGGTCGGACTATTCGGGGGCCAAGGCCGCATTGAACAATTTCACCGTGAGCCTGGCCGGCTCGCTGAAAGGCGTCGGCGTTACGGTCAATACGGTGTCGCCTGGGGTGATCATGGTGGATGGCATGATCCGGTGGGGACGCAAGAAATATGGCGACGACACTATGACGATCGAGGAAATCACCCGGCGGATGGCGGACGACAAGGTTTTTGATTTGCCGCCGGTGGGGCGGCTCGGGACGCCGGAGGAACTGGCGCTGGTGACCTGCATGCTGGCCAGTCCGCGGGCGGGTTTTGTTACCGGCGCGAATTATCGTGTCGATGGCGGGCAAATCCGGTCGGTCAACTGACGCGCGTATCTGATCCGGGGGTGGTTATGGGCGAGAAAATCTATCGCGTCATTCAATGGGCTACCGGGGTGGTGGGCACGACGGCGCTGCGGCATTTCATTGAAAATCCGGCGATCGAGCTGGTCGGGGTGTACGTCACCAATCCGGAAAAGGTCGGGCGCGACGCGGGGGACATCGCGGGGCTGCCGCGCACGGGCGTGATCGCGACCAACGATGCCGAGGCGATCCTGGCACTCGATGCCGATTGCGTGCTGTTCGCGCCGGTCAGGCAGGATCTCGACATGGTGGGCCGCCTGTTGCGGTCCGGCAAGAACGTGGTTTGCCCGGCGGGCCCGTTTTTCCCGACCGAGCGGTATCGCGCCGAATTCGACAAGATCGAGGCGGCGTGCCGCGACGGGGGAACTTCTTATCACGGCTGCGGCATCCATCCGGGTTTTTCGGGCGATCTGCTGCCGCTGACACTGACGCGGCTGATGAACCGGATCGATCGCATCGAGATTACCGAAGTGATCGACAAGCTCAGGAATCCCATGGTGTATATCGAGGTCATGGGATTCGGGCGCGATCCCGACGAATTGCTGGCCAAGCCGAGCCGCTCGGCGGAGGCGCCGCATATCTTTTCGCAATCCATGGCCATGGTCGTGCAAGGTTTGGGCAAAACCATCGAGAAGCTGACGACGCGTCTCGAAGTCGCCCGCGCGACGCAGGACATTCCCTACCCCAACGGCGTGATCCGGGCCGGAACGGTGGGCGGCCAGCATTATGAATGGACCGGTTGGGTGGATGGCGCGCCGTTCATCACGTATCATTTCTATTGGACGATGGGCGAGCATATCGAACCGAGATGGGACAACGGCGACAGTTGCTACCGTGTGGCGATCGAGGGCGATCCGCCGCTGGAGGTGCGGCTGATGGGCGGCACGGCGGAAGATGGGCGCCGGCCTTTTTATGGGCTTCCCTGGACGGCGCTGCTCGGCGCGACCGCGGTGCCGGCGGTGTGCGACGCGCCGCCCGGCGTGATCACGCATCTCGACCTGGGCGTGGTGCAACCGCGTGGCCTGGTGCGGCCGTGATCCAGAGCGGGCTTGCCCGGTAGGGCGGCCTTGACCCGGGGGGCGGCCAAAGCTACCCACGCGGCCCTCCGTCCCGTTCGTCTAGAGGCCCAGGACACTAGCCTTTCACGTTGGTAACACGGGTTCGAATCCCGTACGGGACGCCACAATGAAATCAACGTGTTATGAGGCGCTTAGGTTTCGGTAGTTGGCAAATTGGCAGTGAGTTGGCAATTACGGGCGCGAACACCACTGCCAGCCCGGTCATGGCGTCTTTCGCCAGCGGCGCGCGGACAACCCGCTTCAGGTAAACTTCCAGGTTCTTGTCGCTGGTATGGCCGGTCAGCGCGCGCAGGCGCGCGTTGTCCATGCCGCCCTGCTTCAGGGCTGTGGGGCCGGTGGCGCGTAGGCCGTGCAGCGTGTAACGCGGCAATTTCAGCCGGCGCAGCAGGGCCGCGAGAGTCTGCTGCGCGTTGTCCATCGTCCAGGGCTTGCCGCGCGGGGTGAAGAAAAGGGGCTCTGCCCCCTGGGCCCACTTCCGACGCTTTCCAGTAGCCCGGTTTTTGCGCGCAACTGAAAATACCTCCGCCAGGCTCTCCGGCACGTGCAGCGTCATGTGCTCATCGGTCTTGCCCTGGCGGAAGGTGAGGATTCTGGCCTCGGCATCGTACTGGTCGGCGGTGAATCGCGTCACGTCACCGCCGCGCTGCGCGGTCAGTAGATAGGCGGTCAGCAGCGCGCGGAATTCCGGGCTTGCGCCGGCGAACACCTTGCTGAGCACAGGCAGTGGCCACGGCTTGTTCGCGTCACCCTTCGGTGCCTTTAGCCGTTTGCACACCGGCCACGGATTGACCGGCAGCACCTTGGGGTGACGACGCATATACTGGTCCACCACCGCCTTCATGCGGGCGCGCAACGCGTTCCACTGGTTGGCGCGGCTCAGATATTTGTCGCGCAGCGTATCCAGCATGGCGGAGTCCATCGCCATCATCTGAATGTGCCCAAAATCGGCCTTGAACTGCCCGAGATAGTAGCTGTAGTCCCGGCGGCTGGCCGGGGCGAGCTGCGAGAAATCAGCGGATGCCAGATACGCGTCGATCGCGACGCCGACCGTGCCGCCATCGGGCTCCGGCGGCGGTTCGAACCGCGCCGCGGCAGCCTCGTAAGCATCCTTGAAATCCGGGCTGCCTTCCGGACCTGGCAGCGGGATACGCTCGGCGCCGCGTCTGTAATAAAAAAATAACCGGCCGGCTCCGTTACGAGTTCTTTCGACGTACTTTAGGCTCGAAGCGGGCGATAGTGTCGGCGCACTCCTGCCGCGCGCGGGCTTTTTCGTCTGCTTGGTGTGCCCTGGTGCGGGTGCGCTCGCATTCATCTAATTCCTCCCGGTTCCAACGAGGCTCACCACGTATCCTTTCACGACCTTCCGGGTAAATGCCAGCCGCGACAAGAGCGCGGAACTGCACGCGCGTGTAAGATAAATATGCGGCGGCATCCGCGGCGCGCAGCAGCAGCGGCCACGCGGGCAATTCGGCGATGGATATGGCGCGCGGCATCAGGTGTTCACCGTCATGCCGGTGTGATATCACATTCAGATGTGTTTGCAAGGCAGACTTAGGCGCGCTGAATTTCGTGCCAGACATCCCTGTCAGTCAGGCCGCGGCGGATGCTGCATATATATACGGCTGCCCGCGGCGCCGCCGGCACGCAGCGCGTGGGCGACACAAGACAGCATGGGCCGGACCAGTATCTGCACAGCGGCGGCCCGTGGTAGGGTGGCGCCAGGGAACGGGAGGCTTACAGGGTGGACGGCGCAGCAGGCGAGCAGGTCTTCCAGGTTGCGGCCAAATCCGACCACCTGAAGCGGCAGGCGAGCACGAGTCCTCTTGCGGCCCTCGCGGAATGCATCTGGAACGCGTTAGACGCGGACGCCACCCTAGTGTCCCGACTCTCAATTGCCTTTAAATAACTCATGCAGCCTCGGCCTTGGCGAGTGCGGCGCGGGCGCGGTGGATTTTGTCCAGTATGGCTTCACCCTTGGCAGTCCAGGTGTAGGG
>Ga0181531_10002370_pt1 | contig 11796 bp, 10 predicted proteins | sample PEATcosm2014_Bin_38_FD_119743 | JGI IMG/M metagenome (GOLD analysis project Ga0181531, IMG submission 119743) | Peatland microbial communities from MTU Mesocosm Facility, Houghton, MI, USA - PEATcosm2014_Bin11_10_metaG | ecosystem: Environmental > Terrestrial > Soil > Wetlands > Peat | place... | reverse complement strand
GGGCTTAACACTCGAGCCACTTCCAACCTGATAGCCGGGCTTAACACTCGAGCCACTCCCAACCTGGTAGCCGGGCTTAACGCTCGCACCGCTCCCAACTTGGTAGTCTGGCTTAACGCTCGCGCCACTTCCAACCTGATAACCGGGCTTAACGCTCGCACCACTTCCAACTTGGTAATTGGGCTTAACGCTCGCACCACTTCCAACCTGATAGCCGGGCTTAACGCTCGCACCACTTCCAACTTGGTAGTCGGGCTTAACGCTCGCACCACTTCCAACTTGGTAGTCGGGCTTAACGCTCGCACCACTTCCAACTTGGTAGTCGGGCTTAACGCTCGCGCCACTTCCAACTTGGTAATCGGACCTAACGCTCGCACCGCTCCCAACTTGATAGCCAGGTTTAACATTCGCGCCGCTTCCAACCTGATAGTCCGGCTTAACGCTGGCACCCTGCGAGATCACTCCATTGTCCGCATAGAACTTGCCATCGGTTGAGTATTGCAGGCCAGAAAGGGAAACAATGGCGCCGGATTGGATCTGATCAGCAGGTAGTGAATGCAGTGCGCCGGTGTAGTCGACTTGCTTAGTTCCGATGCGGAGCGCGCCGTCTGCTTCGTTCACGGACACAACAATTCCCTTGAAAAAAAGCTCCGTTGCGCCGGGAACAAAGTCATGGTCTAAAACCTCGACCGCAGTTATCTTCAAAGATCCATCCTGCTGGATTGATCCATATATAGCCGCAAGCCTACCGATCAACTTGTCCGGGTCGAACTGGCCGCCAATCCAAGACAGCCCAATCGCCTGGCCGAGCACCACAAACTGTTTCTGCGACTTATCTGCACGCTCGACCGGACCCAAAAGCACGAGCCCCTGACTGGCCAAGCCTTGGAGGCTTAAATTTCGCTGATCAACATCGGAGGTCGCAGCCGATGCGACCGGCGTTAGTCCAGCCAATGAAGCGAACGCGAGCACAACGCAAGCGGCGCTACCAATTGGCGTGCACTTATTCATCGTAATCCCCTATTTCAAAACCTTCTTAAAGTCTTTCTCGTCGTTCTCATTGACAACGAAGTGATAAAACCCGACGCCAGTAACTACAACGTTCTCCCGACCAAGCCCAGAACGATCCGTGAGCCAGTTATCGACGTCGTCAGCGAACAACTGGGCCCTCTGTCGCAAATACTTGTCGAATGCGGAAAGCTCACTTTTAGGCAACGTGTCCGACATGACCGCTCGCTCCAGTCGGCGACTTGAGCCGTCTCTGGGCGGGCGAAGATTCAGTTCCAACGTGTCAACAACGTTGTGCAGCACTTGAGCGAAGTGTTGAAGGCTTTCTGCGCTGAGCTGCTCAGGCACATAGGATCGGGTTAGAGCACGATAGAACCCGTTGCCAAGATCTTGAACACACGCTGTGCGAATCAGTTCATCGAGAAGAATCGCCGGATTAACCGTTGGAGTGTATTTCCGCGCAAGCTCAACGAATCCGCCTGCCTCCTTTTTAGAATTCGCATCTGACTTTGCGAAAGCGAGGTCTCTTACTAGACCGTAGGGCCCGATATAGTCGCGGTCCGTATGCCAACCGTTCAGCAGGCGTGCTGCGGCATACATCCGTTGCTGGGCCTCAGGCAGCGCGATGTCGTCGGGTGCCTTGAGGATCGCGTCGGCGGACTCTTGGTCCACGTCAGTCATGACGTATATTGCGTCGGGCGAAACGGGCGCCTTGGCCGCGTCGAGTTCGGCTCGCGCAACCTTTACGTATGCGTCTCGCACAGCACCCACAAAATCCGGAAACATGACGCCATTCCTAAGCGCTATCCGAACGAGAGGTCGAAGTAAATGCCGAAAAGCTGCTAAAAGATTGTGTTTAACAGATTCCGACACGCCGCAACATATTACAAGGTTTTTGTGAGCAACTTCACAGATTCAGGTTTTCCACCAAAGTTCTAGTCCGATTGATGCGACGCAGCAAAATTAAACATAATGCATTGCCTGCCGACTCGTTGAGTAGACAGCGAAGACTTGTGTGTCCTGGCTGGAGAAGGATGCTGAATTTTCCCTCCAGAACACTCGCCCATTTGGCGCGTGCTGGCCTCTTGGCGGCTCTAGCTTGCTGTTGTTTCGCTTCCTGCGGTGGCGATACAAACCGAGCCCGCAGTGAATCATCCAACTTGCGAAGGGGTATTGGTGGTGACCCTTCAACGCTTGACCCGGCGCGTGCTATCGACAGCTTTTCACTCGAAATTATTCTCGATCTCTACGAGGGCCTAGTCGGCGAGCATGCTGATGGCAGCATTTCCCAAGGAGTCGCGAGTGATTGGAGCGTAGATCCGGGTGGAAAAATCTACATATTCACTATCCGCTCGGACGCAAGGTGGTCGAACGGGATGCCTGTTACGGCATACGATTTCGTGAAATCCTGGCGCCGTGTTTTAGATCCCAGTACTGGGTCGCAAGCAGCCGAAATCCTCCGACCAATTGCAAATGCTCGTCAGATCATTGAGGGACGCCTACGACCTGACGCTTTAGCGGTAACCGCCAGTGACAGCCGTACATTGAGGGTCCAACTTGAACAACCCGCTCCTTATTTCCCGCAGCTGTTGACCTACCCTGTTACGTTTCCTATTTTTTCCGACGCTTCGACCAAGACACACAGTGCAACTGGCTGGGTATCGAACGGCCCCTATGTTTTGGCGAGTTGGATTCCGGGCTCAAAGATAACATTGACAAAAAACCATTTTTATTGGGATCGTGGTTCCATCGGAATCAGGACTGTAGATTACATACCTGTTGCAGACGAGAATTCCGAACTTAGACAATACAAAGCGGGCCAAATAGACGTAACTCAAGGTGTGCCCGTTGGCGCTTTGCCCTCCATAAGAAAGGACATCCCGAAAGAACTCTTCGTAGCTCCGTTTCTGGGCGTTGCGTACTACGCGATGAACGTCCGACAGGATAGCCCTTTGCGCGATTCGCGATTACGCCGCGCGCTCGCTATGGCAATAGACCGCGAGAAACTTCAAGTTGCGTTGCTGACCTTTGGCCAAACTGCTGCGTATGGCTTCGTGCCGCCAGGCACATGGAATTATAGCTCGCAGGAGTGGGGTTGGCGGGAGGAGCGAGACAGTCTTCGCGAAGACCAAGCGCGACAGCTGTACAAGGAAGCCGGCTATGCGCCAAACAAACCTCTAAAGCTTCGTCTGTTATACAGCTCAAATTCAAGCATAAAGCAGGTCTCGATCGCTGTCGCAGCGATGTGGAAGGACATTTTAGGAGTCGAGACCGAGCTTACTGAAGAGGAATATCGCGTGTTCTTGGATTCGAGGAGGGATCCTAAGCGATGGGACGTTGCACGGCTCGCCTGGGCTGCGGATTACAACGACGCTGGCGATTTCCTAGAGACATTTCGGAGCACTTCACCTAATAACGATTCTGGTTACTCTAATCCTTCATTCGATTCTCTTATCGATCTGGCGTCGAATACACCTGATCCCGCCCAACGACGCGAAACTTTAGAAAGAGCTGAGAAAATGATGCTGGACGACTATCCAGTTATTCCGATCTATTTCTATTGCTCAAAGAGGCTGGTAAAACCCTACGTCATTGGCGCTAGAACAAATCCCCTCGGTCGACTTTACAGCCGGTACCTTCAGCTCGTTAACTGAAAAATGAGCAATCTCATGCAATCTCGTCAGAAGAGTTCAACTCGAGGCGGACGTGTAAGGGAGAAGGGTGACGGAACGAACACCACCGCCACGATAGATGACGTGTTTGTCGCGCTGCACGACCTCTGCGTCAAATTACAGATTGGCACAACGCGCGCAGCACATCGAACTCTCCCGAAAAGAGCTGCGCGGCGCTCACCCGGGAAGGTGCATTATGCGGAGATGGGACGGTTGCTCGCCGCTTGGTATCAAAATCCAAGTTTTTTGGACGAAAGCGGCAATCCACAGACGTTGCGCATTACTGGTCGTCATTCGTTTGCGCAGCTTGCTAAGTCGACCGCCGCTGGAATCAGCTCTGCATTGCTTCTTTCTGAACTCGAAAAGACAGGGGCGGTTGCTATCGAATCTGGCGGCAATGTCCGCGTTAAAACTCGGTCACTAGATGTGTACACCGACAGGAAACTGGCCACTGAATATACGCTATCCAGCCTGGTCAGTTACATCCGTACTCTCATATACAATTTGGAAAGCAGTTCGTCAATGAGAGGTCAGCTTTTTCACCGGGTAGCCGTGAATGAGGAATTCCACAACGATTTGGTCCCGTTGCTAAATGCTTACGTGAGGAGACGAGGTGAAGTTTTTCTTGTAGGTTTCGACGACTGGATGTCTCGAAAGACCCGAGCGCGCGCGCCGGGTTCGAAGACGAAAGGAAAATTAATAAGAGCGACGGTTGGTCTCTACTTGTCGGTTGACGAGAGGGACGCGAAAAAATAGATCAAGGCTTTCGTCTAAGGTTACTACGCTTCTGTAACGCAGGTCGCCTGACTAGCCGCTCCCTCTCATTGCAGAAGACGGTGACCTTAAATGATTTTGAATCCTTTTTTCGCCTCGAAGATGACTCTTGTGAAAGTGTTTCCTGAACGTCTTCGAGGAAGTTAGCGCCTTTGGTCGAAATTTCTCTTCTGATTATCGGTAGAGAGCGAATAGATACGCCTTGAACTGACACCGTCGCTATGAACTGAGGCATGTCTGGACATTTCATGTTGGCTAGCATTGTCTCTATTAGATCGGTAGCGCGCGCCCCGAAGGAGCGGATTGCAGCGGGACTGATGCCCCGTTCAATTGCCACCGACGACTTGGCTCTCACCTTCTGAGCGTTTATCACTTCCGCCGCTCTAGTCCTTATCAACTCATCCAGCACGGCGCGCGTTGGTATTCCACGACCGAACTCCTTGACGAGCGTTTCGAAAGTGGCTCCGCGGCCGTAGATCCGCAAGTCGGCGGGGCCACCGCGTTCCGAAGCAAAGCGCGGTTCTTGGTGCCAGGCAGCGAGGATATGGCTGATTGAGTTCTGCTTCCCTTCGAAAAGGATCTCGGCGCGTGAGACCGATTTCATGATCTTCGATACTTCGGAGCGGGGGATGCCGGTAATCGCCGCTATACCAGAAATATTTATTTTGTTATTCCTAGATCCCTGCTGATTCGCGATGGAGTTGACGGCAGCGCAACGAACGAGTCGGCAGACATCGCCTGCGCTTAGCCCTGCATCAATTGCGAAGACTAAAAGCGGCTCAAGGAGCTGCAGGAGCGCTTTGCTCGCTAGCCCGCGTACACTTTCGCTGGTTGGCATCCCGTCAAACGCTCGACCGTGCTCAGCACTCTCTCGCGCACAGGAAATGATTTGCCGACCATTGTCCAGACGATAATCTCGTCTTTCTCGCGAAAATTGGCCTCACACGCACCATCCCAGCCCACCGCCCCGTCAGTGTTGGTGCATCATTGCCCGCCTCCCCGCGTAAGTCCATGATTACCAGCAGCCTCCCCGGCATGGCATGGAATTCGCTCGGAAGGCTCCAGGGGGACTTTTGGCAAGTCGACCATACGATGAGATGTATCTCGCTGAGGGCGCCGCGCGTGCTCACTACCAGCAATATTTCGAGTGGCTCCAGGCGCAGCCCTCTGACCGGCTGGTGCACAAGCGGGCCGAGGCGGACGCCCTGTTCCACAGGGTGGGCATCACCTTCGCCGTCTACGGCCAGGAAGAGGGCACCGAGCGGCTGATTCCATTTGATATCGTCCCGCGCGTGCTGCCGCGGGAAGAGTGGATCCGGCTCGAGAGCGGGCTGAAGCAGCGCGTCCGGGCGCTCAACGCCTTCATCCACGACATCTACCACGAGCAGCAGATCTTGAAGGCGGGCCTGATCCCTGCGGAGCAGGTGCTTTGCAACTCGCAATACCGCCCGGAGATGCAAGACGTCGACGTTCCCGGAGGCATCTACGCCCACGTCGCCGGCATCGACATCGTGCGCAACGGCGAGGGCGACTTCTGCGTGCTCGAGGACAACCTGCGGGTGCCCTCGGGCGTCTCCTACATGCTCGAGAACCGCAAGATGATGATGCGGCTGTTCCCCGAGCTTTTCTCCACCCATCGCATCGCGCCGGTGGACGACTATCCGGACCTGCTGCTGCAGAACCTGCGCAGCGTGGCGCCGGTGGGCGTCGCCGATCCGACCGTCGTGCTGCTCACCGCCGGCGCGAACAACAGCGCGTACTTCGAGCATGCCTTTCTCGCCCAGCAGATGGGGATCGAGCTCGTCGAGGGGCAGGACCTCTTCGTGCGCGAGGAGGCCATCTACATGCGTACGACGCAGGGACCGCAGCGCGTCGATGTCATTTACCGGCGCATCGACGATGACTTCCTCGACCCGCTCGTATTCCGGCCCGACTCCATGCTGGGAGTTCCCGGGCTCCTCACCGCCTACCGCGCCGGTCACGTCACGATCGCGAACGCCATCGGCACCGGGGTGGCCGATGACAAATCCATCTATCCGTACGTACCGGAGATGATCCGCTTCTATCTCGGCCAGTCCCCGATGATCGGTAACGTCCCGACCTGGATGCTGCGCAAGCCCGATGACCTTGCCTACGTGCTCGCTCACCTGGCGGAGCTCGTCGTCAAGGAAGTCCATGGTGCGGGGGGTTATGGCATGCTGATTGGTCCCGCCGCGAGCTCGGGAGAGCTCGAGGCATTTCGTGCCCGAATCCTCAAGGAGCCCGAGCGATACATCGCGCAGCCCACCCTCGCACTCTCGACCTGTCCGACGTTCGGCTCACCCGGTATCGCGCCGCGACACATCGATCTGCGTCCGTTCGTGCTCTCCGGCCGCGAGATCACGCTCGTCCCCGGTGGCCTCACCCGTGTTGCGCTGCGCGAGGGATCGCTGGTGGTCAACTCCTCGCAGGGCGGCGGCACCAAGGACACCTGGGTGCTCGAAGACATATGCTGAGCCGCACCGCCGATCACGTCTACTGGATGTCGCGCTACATCGAGCGCGCCGAGAGTCTCGCGCGGCTCGTCGATGCGCATTACCGCATGTCGCTTCTGCCCCAGAGCGGCGAGACGCTCGAGAAGACGCTTGCCGCCACCTTGAAGGCGCTATCCATGGAGGACGCCTATCGCGAGCGTCACGTGCGCGTCGAGCCGCGCCGCGTGCTCGAGTTCGTGAGCCTCGATCGCGAGCACCCCGGCAGCATCATGAGCTGCCTGCGCTCCGCGCGCGAGAACGCGCGCGCCGTGCGCGGCACGCTCACCTCCGAGCTGTGGGAGACGCTCAACTCGACCTGGCTCGATGCGCGCCTGCATGGCGCGCAGGGGAGCCGCGTGGACATCGGGGTCTTCGTCGAATGGGTGAAGGAGCGTTCCCACCTGACCCGCGGCGTGACCGTCGGCACGATGCTGCGTGATGAGGCGTTTCACTTCTCACGCATCGGCACCTTTCTCGAGCGCGCCGACAACACCGCGCGCATCCTCGCGGCCCACCAGAGCGACCTAAAGCCCGGGGCCGATGCCGCGGGCGTGCCCGATCCCTATGCCTGGAGCGTGCTCCTGCGCGCGCTGTCCGCGTTCGAGGTGTATCGCCGCGTCTACCGCGATGTGATCACGCCGCACCGCGTGGCGCAGATGCTCATCCTGCGCGAGGACATGCCGCGCTCGCTCCTGCGCTGCTGCAAGGAGCTCTACCAGAACCTGCGATCGGTCCGCAACGATCAATCACAGGAGACAGAGCGGCGCGCCGGCGAGATGCATGCGGTTTTGCATTTCACGCGGATGGAGGCGATCATCGCCGAGGGCCTGCCGCGTTTCGTGCAGCAATTCCTCGACCGTCTCCGTGACCTCGGCGAGCGGATCGCCTCGGACTTTCTCGTGCCCCCCGTGGAGGCCTGACACCCATGCAGCTGCACATCCGCCACGAGACACGTTATCGCTACGAGCGGCCGATCAAGTACAGCGTGCAGAGCCTGCACCTGACGCCCCGGCGCGATCCCTGCCAGCGCGCGCTCAGCTGGAGCATCGCCGCACCCGGCAAGCGCCTCGAGCAGATCGACGCTCATGGCAACATTGCGCACCTGTTGACCCTGGAGCAGCCCCACCGCGAGATCCATATCGTCGTGCGCGGCGTCGTCGAGACGCTCGATTCCGATGCCCGGCATGACGACGGCCCGCTCTCGCCGCTCGCCTATCTCGCCGCGACCCCGCTCACCGCCCCGAGCGATGAGCTGCGCGCGTTCGCCCGCGATGCCATGGGCGGCGCGGAGGATGCGACGGAGCGATCCGAGCGTCTTGCGCAGGCCGTGCTCGATGCCGTGCGCTACAAGGCCGGCACCAGCGACGTGCAGGACTGCGCCGCCGCGGTGTTCAAGACGGGCGAGGGCGTGTGTCAGGACCACGCCCACGTGTTCATCGCCGCCGCCCGCTCCGTCGGCCTGCCCTCCCGCTACGTGAGCGGCTATCTCTACACGGGCGATGCGAGCGATGCCGCGAGTCACGCCTGGGTCGATGTGTGGCTTGGCGCGGAGCGCGGCTGGCGCAGCATCGATGTGACCCACGCCCGTCCGGCCGTGCGCCTCTACTGTCGGCTGGCCGTCGGGCGCGACTACCTGGATGCCGCGCCGGTGCGGGGCGTGCGCCACGGCGGCGGCGGCGAGCGCATGGAGGCGCGTGTGCTGGTCGCCGAGTCGGCCGCGCAGCAGCAGCAACAACAGCAGCAGGACCAGCAGTGAGGTAGACTGCGCCGCCATGACTTACTGCGTCGGCCTGCTGGTCGACACCGGTCTCGTGTTCCTCTCGGACTCGCGAACCAACGCCGGCGTCGATCAGATCAATACGTTCCGCAAGATGTCGACCTTTCAGCAGCCCCAGTGGCGGGCGCTGGTGCTGCTCTCCGCCGGCAACCTCGCGATCACCCAGGCCGTGGTCAACAAGCTGCATGAGCCCGGGCCCGATCCCAACGAGCCCATCCCGCTCCTCAAGGCGACCAACATGTTCCATGCGGCGCGCGTGGTCGGCGATGCGCTGCGCGCCATTCATGAGCGCGATGCCGAGCACCTCAAGGAACACGGGCACGACTTCAACGGGACCTTCATCTTGGGTGGGCAGATTCGCGGCGAGGAGCCGCGGCTCTTTCACATCTATCCGGCCGGCAACTTCATCGAGTCCTCGATCGACACCGTGTACTTTCAGATCGGCGAATCGAAGTACGGCAAGCCGATCATCGACCGGGTGATCTCGCGCAGCTCGAGTCTTGCGCAGGCGGCGAAATGCGCGCTCGTGTCGATGGACTCGAGCATGCGCTCGAATCTCTCCGTGGGTCCGCCGCTCGATCTCGCCATCATCCGTCGCGATGAGTTTCGCATCGCGACCCACATCAGCATCGATTTTGACAACGAGTACTTCAAGATGATCCGCGCCCGCTGGGGCGCAGCGCTGCAGGAAGTATTCAACGAGCTGCCGAACCCAGGCTGGTAGGGCTGCCGCGCGGTCGCGTACTACCGCGCGTGGCGTACTACGGCGTGGCGGCCTCCCGGATCAGCCGCTCGAGCGTCTCCAACTCCTCGGCCCCCGCATCGGACACCGCACAGTACTCGAGATCCGTCGAGCGCCAACAGCGCATGCGATATCCGTCGCGCGTCGTGTGCGCGGGTAGCTGCGCATCGCCCGCCGCCCAGCTGAACACATTGATGACGTGCGCACCGTGCCGGTATACGAGCACGGCCGCGCGGCGCCGGTCGACGACATCCACCCGTCCGCCGGCGAGCGGAAAGCCTTGCACCGCGAAGTCGACGACGGTCGGCGATGCATCCGCATGCCCGGCGAACCAGGGCTTCACCGTATGCCGATCGGTCGACTGTACTTCGAGCAGTTGATCGGGCAGGAGCGAGCGCAGATGATCGGTGAGGATCTCGTCCGTCATGCGCGCCCCGGCGGCATTGCCGCCGACGCTCTGCAGGGTGCCGCCCGTGAACAGCGCCGCCGTCAAGGCAATGCCCGCGAGCGCCCCGAAGGCCGCCGCGAATGCGGGCCGGCGCAGCCACTCCCCGAGCCACTCCATGAGCCGGCCGCCCCGCGCCAACCCGCGCCCCGGCCCCGCTCCCGCCCTCGCGCCCGAGCCCGCGCCCGCGCCCGCACCCGCGCCAGCGCCAGCGCCAGCGCCAGCGGCCTCGCGGTCGAGAGCCCGCTCGATCAAGTCGAGCGTCGGGCGTGGGACGCGCGGCGCGCGCAGCGGTTCGAGCGCACGTCGCGTCGCACCGAGCTCCTCGAGGAGACGGGCACACTCGGCGCAGCTTGCGAGGTGCTGCTCGACCTCCCGCGCCTTGAGCGCATCCAGCTCGGCATCGAAGTAGGCCTGCACCTCGATCGATCGTTCGCAGCTCATGACACCGCCTCGCGTTCCAGATAGCGTGCCCGCAGCGCCGCCCGCGCCCGGGCGAGGCGCGACATGACGGTGCCGAGCGGCACGCCGAGCACCTCCGCGATCGCCCGATAGTCGAGGTCCTCGACCTCGCGCAGGATGAGCACCTCGCGGTGCTCCTCGGGCAGCAGCAAGAGCACGCGCTCGAGTGCGCGCGTTTGATCCGCCTCGAGCGCCTCCTTGAGCGGATCATCGCTCGCCACGAGCGCCGGGTCCTGCACCGAGTCGGTGTCCTCGGACAGCGGCACCATGTCGCGCGCGTGGCGGGCGCGCTGTGCCGTGAAGTGACAGTTCTTCACGATCGCGAGCAGCCAGGCCTTCACGTTCGTGCCCCGCAGCCGCTCGAACCCGCGGTAGGCGCGCAGCGCGGCCTCCTGCACGAGATCGTCCGCCGCGCCGGGCGCCGGCTCGAGCCAGCGGGCGAAACGATACGCGGCATCGAGGTGCGGCAGCACCTGCGCCTCGAAGCGCGCGCGCTTATCGTCTAGCCCGTCGGACATGGCAGGGTATCTCTCGAGCAAGCAAGCCGCCTGGGCGTCCATTGAAGCAAGACGCGCCGGCCGCGTCATTTATTCCATGGAATAAAGGCGCACCCCCCGGAGTCTTCACAGGCGACAAGCCGCCCAAACCACCCCCGGGAGAATCCGATGTCGCACGAACCCTCGCTCGCTCGCCGCAAGGCCCTGAAGTGTCTCGCCTATGGCGGAGCCGGCACGCTCTTCGCACTCACGGGGGGCATCCTCACCCCGATCGACATCGCGCGGGCGACCACGGATCCGAAGCGTGCGCCGATCAAGGATCGGATTCTCTTCGTGCAAGTGAGCGATACCCACATCGGCTTCAACAAGGAAGCGAATCCCGACGTGAATGGCACGCTCAGCGCCACCGTGGATCTGGTCAACGACCTCGCGGTCCCGCCGGCGCTCATTCTGCACACGGGCGATATCACACACCGCTCGAGGGCCGCCGAGTTCGATCTCGCACAGCAACTGCTCGGGCGCCTGCGCGTCACGGAGCTCCACACCGTGCCGGGCGAGCACGACACGGCCGACGAGAACGTGACCGAGTACTTCGATCGCTTCGGTGCGGCCTCCGGCCGCAAGGGCTACTACAGCTTCGATCACGCCGGCGTGCACTTCGTGGCGCTCACCAACGTGCTCGAGATCAAGGAAGGGGGCCTGGGCTCGCTCGGCGCCGATCAGCTCGCCTGGGCGCGCGCCGATCTCGCGGCGCGCTCCTCGAGCACGCCCATCGTCGTGTTCGCGCACATGCCGCTGTGGAATGTCTACGAACCCTGGGGTTGGGCGACCCGCGATGCCGAGCCCCTGATCGCATCGCTGCGGCGCTTCGGCTCGGTCACCGTGCTCAACGGCCACATCCATCAG
>Ga0181531_10002369_pt1 | contig 11796 bp, 10 predicted proteins | sample PEATcosm2014_Bin_38_FD_119743 | JGI IMG/M metagenome (GOLD analysis project Ga0181531, IMG submission 119743) | Peatland microbial communities from MTU Mesocosm Facility, Houghton, MI, USA - PEATcosm2014_Bin11_10_metaG | ecosystem: Environmental > Terrestrial > Soil > Wetlands > Peat | place... | reverse complement strand
GGCTGGACTGCGCTCAACGAGTTCAAGCACACCTCGATCCCACGTTGAGGGCGTACGCCGGGGCAGGGGAAAGCTAGGCACTCCTGACGGCGTCTCGCGCCTTGTCGAAAAGGGAGGCCACCACTCCGAAGATCACATCGCCCGGAGGAGTCTGGGGTGCGTGAGGATGTGGGTGCGACGGAGCCTTGGCCTTTGCGAGCTCATAGAGCCCGCCCAGGGCGAGGCGCGATTCGGCGTCCTCCATCTCCTTGAGCACTGGGAACGTGGTCGCCTCTTCCGCGCTGGCATGGGCGAGCACCGCCCGCTGCAAGGTAGCGAACTCGATGGCGAACTCCTCAGACGAGGCGTCCAGTTTCTCCAGGGCGACGAGGAGCTTCTCGACCTCGGACTGCTCGGCAATCCGAGCTTTGGCTTCCTGCTCACCGCCCGAGGGCGCGTGGCGGATGATGGGGTAGACGACGCGCTCTTCGGCGACCTCGTGACGCACGAGCGCGGTGACCACTTCGTAGAAGTATGCGGCCCGCTCGGTCCGCTCGGTGTGGTCGAAACGGCCCAGGAGCGATTTGGCTTCCTCGTGGTCGGCGAGAAGCAGCTCGATGACGTCGGTGGTGGACATTGTGGTCATGGGTCGATCGGCCATGAGCGCGCTCCTGTCGTTTGGTCGGCCCCGTGGGGGTCAACTCCATGAGAAATTAACCCATCCGGGTCCTCGGGCGCGCCGGCGAATCGCCCGTGGTCAGCTGTAGGCGGCCTTGGGCACTTCCCGATGGCGGGGGCCCCAGAATCCCCGTGCACGAGACCTGACTACGATGCCCCGTAAAGTACAGGCATGGTCGGGGAGCAGGATTGAGAAAAATATGCCAGCTCGGGGCGGGTGGCAATGGCCCCGCCGGGGTCACCTACTACTACGGAGGGGAACTGAAGTAATGGAGAAGACAACGGTCGATTCGACGTTTATCCGACGGGCGGTCGAGGTGGCCGACCTGAACGCCGTGCGGGTGGCGCTGTACCAACAGACCGGCGACCCCGAACTGGCCCAGCTCCCGACGGCGGCCAACCTCGACGAGAGGCAGCGTGAGCTGCTGATCACCAAGGCCGTCGCGTGGCTGGAGCGGTTCGCCGGGCCGGCCACGGTGGCCGAGCCTCCCGAGACCGAGCTGCGCGCCCTCATGAACATGGCCACCGCCGAGGAGATGGGGGACCTGGAATTCGAGGCCCGGCGCGACCTTCCGGCGTTCAAAGAGTTCCCCTGGACCGCCGAGTGGACCGACGGCAAGCCGGAGCTGCCCGAGGGGTTCAAGGTCGCCATCGTCGGCAGCGGCTTCAGCGGTCTGGCCATGGGGGTCCAGCTGGAGCGACTGGGCATCCCGTACGTGCTCCTGGAGCGTCGGGGCGAGCCGGGCGGGGTCTGGACCATCAATCGCTACCCCGATGTCCGCGTCGACACGAGCTCCATCACCTACGAATTCAGTTTCGAGAAGAACTACCGGTGGACGGAGTACTTCGGGCGCGGCGCCGAGGTGCGCGCCTACCTCGACCACATCTCGCGCAAATACGGTGTGCACGACCACACGTTGTTCAACCGGGACCTCAAACGGGCCACCTTCGACGAGGGCCGCAACGTCTGGACGCTCGAGAGCGATACCCCCGACGGCCCCGAAACCATTGAGGCCAACGTCGTGGTCACCGCCGTCGGTACATTCGCCAATCCGAGGCTCCCGCAGTTCGAGGGCCAAGAGAGCTTCGAGGGGCCGATTTTGCACCCCACCGGCTGGCCACCCGACATCGACCTTTCGGGAAAACGGGTCGCCATCATCGGCAACGGCTCCACCGGGGTACAGCTCCTCGCTCCTATCGCCGAAGAAGCCGAGCAGGTGTTCGTCTTTCAACGCACGCCCCAGTGGATCAGCCCCCGCGACAAGTACGGCGCGCCCATTGAGCCCGAACTCCACTGGCTGATCGAGAACCTCCCTGGTTATTGGAACTGGGCCCGTTACATGGCCATCGCGGCGCTCTTCCAGACCCACCGTTTCCTCCTCCCCGACGAGGAGTGGATGGCACAGGGCGGCAAGTTCAACCCGCTCAACGACAAGATGCGCGACGATCTCACGGCCTACATCAAGGCCCAGACGGGTGGCCGTCAGGACCTCATCGACAAGCTGATCCCCGACTACGCGCCCTTCTCCCGGCGCCCGGTGGTCGACAACGGCTGGTACAAGGCGCTGACACGCGACAACGTCGAACTCGTCACCGACGGCATCACCCGCTTCACTCCCAAGGGTGTCGAAACGGAGGACGGCACGCTCTACGACGTCGACGTCATCGTGACGGCCACCGGCTTCGAGGTCATCAAGTACCTCTGGCCCACTGAGTACACCGGGAAGGGCGGCGTGCGCATCCACGATTTCTGGTCGAAGGACGGACCCCGGGCCTACCTGGGCATGATGACCCCGAACTTCCCGAACCTGTTCATGATCTACGGGCCGAACTCCCAGCCCGTGTCGGGCGGCACCGGCTTGCCCATCTGGTACGTCATCTGGTCGGCCTATTCGGCCCGATGCGTGGTGCGCATGCTCGAGGAGGGACGGTCGCGCGTCGAGGTCAAAGAGGAAGCCTACGAACGCTACAACGAGGCCCTCGACGCCGAGGCGGCCAAGCTCATCCTGTTGCAGGAGGAAGGGGCCCCTGAAAAGAACTACTACGTCAACGAGTTCGGCCGGCTCCAGGTGAACGCCCCCTGGTACGGCCCCGAATTCCACCGCATGTGCACGCAGATCGACTGGGACGACATCGAAATCTCCTGAGCACCCGACCCGGGCCCGGCCTTCCGTTCCGGCGACGCGGCTGCGGAGCGACGGGGTACTGCTGAAATGAACCGGACCTAGGTTTCGAATAGCTTCTGTCCCACCCATTCACCCGGGCGGGCCGCCGCCGGTGGAATCGCCAAGATGGCACTCCCCGTGTGCGTCGTGAACTTCCTCAACGCATCGTTCCTCGCCAACTTCTCGAAGATGGCGACGAAGGCGAGAAGTGGGCTGCGCTGATAGCACGCGAACAGGAGTCCAGCATCGAACGTCTGCGGTACCTGGTTGGCCGACTCGTGATCGATCGACCCGTTGACCCCATCGTCGTAGGCGTAGCTCCGACGCAGCATGGTCGCACCCCAATTCTCCTCCGGGGAGGTGAGACGGACGTGCGCATCAAGGGGAATCAAGAGCTCACCTCGGCTGTCCCTGGCTCCGAGATCGAGTGCGTCGAACTCGCTCGACTTACCCAGTGGCGCCCCTGACGTCTTGTGGCGCCCGATGACGTGCTCCTGTTCGCCCAGAGACGCGGCATCCCAGTGTTCGAGAGAAATCCGGATTCGTCGGAAGACGAGGTACGTGCCTCCCGTCATCCACGCGGGCCCTTCGTAGCCGACCCACACGTAGCGGTCCAGCTCTGAAGCCGTTTTGGGGTTCAGGGTCCCATCCTTGAATCCCAGTAGATTCCGAGGTGTGCCTGACGTCGCTGCGGTCTCGTTGAATCCAGAGTTCGACCATCGAATGGACGCGACGCCGCCGGCGGCTCGGGCAAGTTGGCGCACGCCGTGAAACGCAACCTGGGGGTCGTCAGCGCAGGCGTGGATGGTGAGGTCGCCGCCACACTGCGATGCGATGAGCTGGTCGCCCGGGAAGCTCGGTAGCTCGGTGAGCTCGTAGGGCTGACGACCAAGCAATCCGAAACGATCGGTGCCGTTCTTCGCAAACAAGGTTGGACCGAATCCAAAATTGATGGTGAGTCGAGCAGCACTCAGGCCAAGAGCCTCGCCGCTGTCGAGCCCGGAGTCGGGGCCCTCCGCGTGCTCGGCGAGACGCCCGGCCGGTCGCCCTCGGGTCAATCTGGACGCAACGGTGGTCCAGTGCCGGAGCAGGTCGGCCACGTCGCGTCTCCTGTCCGTGGTTACGTCAAAGGCGGTGACGTAGGTGTACCGCTGCGGCAATGTGAGGATGCCACCCTGGTGGATCCCATAGAACGGCTCGACATCGTTTTGCGGTACACCCTCTCTTGTCGCCGAAGCGGACTTGGTTGTCAGTTCTACGCCGACACCGACGAGCGCTCCCCCGACCGCCACGCCCCCGACCGCCCCAAAGAAAGCCCGCCGCGAGAGTGGGCGTCCGAGGTGCTGGCTGGCTTGGGCGGGTGCACCGTGTGGATCAATCACCGTTCCAGCAACCAAGAATTACCGCCGCGGCGTCGAGGGCAACCTCGCTTTGGGTGCTTGGCGGCGCTCCGATCTCCCCATGCAGGCCAGAAGTGTCCACCAGGAGGATCTTCCAGTCCTTTCGCACCACGATCGACCCATCACGCACTCTGAACGCACCCTGGCCGAGCCCTTCAATCGGCATTGTCTTATGGAGTGTCTTGGCCAACCTGTCGAAGTAGGCGTAGGTCTGGGCCCAGCTGGAGAGCTCCTTCACCGAAAGCAGCATGGTCCCCGTTTTGTATTCGTATCCGCACGCATAGAGATGGCCAACCCACGTCGGAGTGGTGATGGTCGCCTTGACCCCCAGTACTTGCGCGATCTCTCCGGATGCCTTCTTCTGACAGACCATTCGGGCAATCGCCGAAGGTGATTTTCCCGCCGGCTTGGGCGCTTCGGCCGAGGCCGCCACGCCACCGAAACTGATGGCCGCCACGAAGACGGCAAGAGCCAGCCAGCCGAGAGAGGGGTTGGTCCAACCACGCCGTGGGGCGGCGGCTCTCACGAAATGTTTCTCTTCATGTCGAAGGATTCAGTTCCCCCGCTGATCCCAATGGCAATATGGAAGGTCCATTGACCGGGCGTAAGCAGAACGTAATTGACATAGTGGTTTGAGGCGATACGTAGGTGCCGAAGCGACTCGGAGCGCCCGCTACTGAGTTCGGCCGTCACCTCGACGTCGCTAATTTTAGCCGAGGCGTGCTGCGGGTAGACGTAGACATGCAACTCGTTGAGTCCTGGCGCTCCGGGATTGAGGTAGGCCTGCGCGCTGGTCCCACCGCCGAACTGAACGGTCGTGATGCTTGGTAGTTCGGGCAGGAGAGACTGGCCACGAGCCGGCGACACGACCTGCCCGATCACTGTGATCGCAGCAAAGAGAACCACCGGTAAGGCGACCGAGAAGGCAATGCCCCGGGCTCCCCGAAGTACCCGGGGACTCTGCACCTGGGCCAACCCGGATCGCCCGAGGCGTGTCAGTCGAAGGCTGTTGGCTACGACGAGGAGACTCGACAGTCCCATCGCTACCGCGGCCACGAGCGGGTCGATGAGCCCGGCGGCAGCCAGGGGTAGCGCCGCGATGTTGTATCCCATGGCCCATCCAAAGTTCTGGAGGACCACGGCGTAGGTGGATCGGGCGACGTTGATGGCGGCCGGTACGCCGTAGAGGTCATTGCCGAGAAGCGCCACCTCGCTGTTGGCGAGCGCTGCTTGGGAGCCACTCCCGATGGCGCAACCGACGTCGGCCGCCGCCAGGGCCGGCGCGTCGTTTACCCCGTCGCCGACCATGAGCACGCGGCGGTGTGCAATGCGTAACGCACCGAGTGCGTCGACCTTGCCGGCCGGGCTTAACGCGCTCTGTACTTCGCCGATCCCGAGCTCGGTGGCCACGGCTTGGACCGCAGGTTGGCTGTCACCGCTGAGAATTGCGGTCTGCAGCCCCATCTCTTGAAGGTGATGGACACTCGGCCTGGCTTCGGTCCGCAACGGTGTGGTCAGCGCCATGACCCCGATGATCTGTTCCGCGCGCGCAACCGATACCAACGTCTCGCCGCTCCGATAGTGATCCGAGACCTGGTCGAGCAGGGTCCGGGGCAGGCGCGACCGCTCGAGGCGGCTCACTGTTACGGCCTGACCTTCGACGACTCCGGTCACACCTACTCCCGGAATGACCCGGATATTGGTGGCACGCACCGTAGAAGGGCCCGCGGCAACGATGATCGCCCTGGCGATCGGGTGCTCGCTCTCGGCCTCTACGGCCGCGGCGAGACGGATGACCTCGCCCGGCGACAGGCCGTCGCCGACGACATCGCTTACGACGGCCGAACGTTCGGTCAGGGTCCCGGTCTTGTCGAACACGACCGTGTCGACCCGGGCCAGGCGCTCGAGCGTGTCACCGCTGCGCACGAAGATGCCGAGGGCCGAGGCCCGGCCGCACCCGACCATCATGGCCATGGGGGCCGCCAATCCCATCGCGCAAGGACATGCGACCAGGAGCACGGCCACACCGCTCAGGATCGCCTTGCCGAAGTCGCCGACCAAAAACCACCAGATCAAGAAGGTCGAGAGGGCTCCGAGGAGGACCGTGGGCACGAACACGGTGCTGATACGGTCGGCGACCCGCTGGAGCGGGGCCTTGTCGCGTTGTGCCTCTTCGACCAGTCTTTGCAGTCGCGCCAGGACCGACTCCGCAGCCAACGCCTCCACCCTCACAACGAGGGCCCCTTCGCCGTTGCGCGTGCCCCCGATCACCTGGCTTTCCGGACCACGGTCGACGGGCAGTGGCTCCCCGGTGAGCATCGACTCATCGACCGCCGACCAGCCGGACACGACCGTCCCGTCGAGCGGGATGGACTCGTTGGGGCGAACTCTGACGTAGGCACCGACGGGGATGCTCTCGGGGGCGACCAACTCGCCCATCTCGTCCATGACGTCCCGCACGACACGGGCAGTTGGTGGGCGTAGGGCGAGCAATGAGTGCATGGCTCGCGACGCCCGTCGCCGGGTGCTCGCCTCGATCGCTCGGCCGGTGGCGAGCAGAGCGACGATCACGGGAGCCATGGCGAAATGCAGCCGCGAAGCGAAAGCCCCACTTCCGCTTCCAAGGTGGATATGGCGCCCCCCCAGAGCGATGACCTCGACAGCGTTGACGGCAACCGCGGCGATGGTGCCCACGGCGATGAGCGTGTCCATGCTCGTCGCACCGTGTCGGATCTGGCGTGCGGCGTTGCGCAGGAATGGCCAACCGCCGGCGATTTCCACCACGACGGCGAGAACCAATACGGACCAGCCGGCGGCCTGCGTCTCGGGAGCCAACAGCGAAATGAGCAGCGCCCCCAGGGCGAGCGGCGCCGCCACAAGTGAGCGCAAGACCCAGTGATCCGACTCATCCACACCGGGCGGCCCCCCTCCGGCATCGACGGCGTGGGCGGAGTAGCCGATGTCGGCGACCGCCTGACAGACCTCGTCGAGACCGAGCGTCGCGGCGTCGTACGTGATGAACGCCCTTGTGGTCGCCAGATTGACCGATGCGCTCGCCACCGCGGGCAGGCGACCGAGGGTGCGCTCGATCCGCGTGGCGCACGCACTGCAGTGCATACCCCCGAGCTCGAGCTCGGAGGTGACCAAGTACTCCGCCCCCGACTCCTCGTCAGTCGCCGAAACGGCGGGGGCGGCCAACACTACGATTCGGGCGTTCCGTGAGGTGCAGCTCCATAGCCCTCCCGGATCACCGCCGCGCAGAGCGCCGCAACTGCAGTCTCTTCGATGAGTGCCACGTAGGGGCTGCAGGGCGTCCCGGTGAGCACGAGCACTGCTGAGGTCGCATCGGCAACAGCGGGCCGGCCCAGAGCCTCGTGATCAGGCGTCAGCGACATGCGCTCCAGTACCCCACTCCCCGAAGGCCCCGAACTGCTCGTTAGCTGCATTTCCATCCCCACGACCTCCTGACCCTGGGCCACGGGCCTTACTCTTCGGGCTAGGCAGCCCGTGATAGTTCCTCGGGGCGGAAATTATCCAATCGCCGGACCTCTTTGGGCTCGCTCTCCACCTCAACTCCACGTCTTCGGAGTCAAGACACCCTAATCCGAGGACCCGGCAGGCCATTCGAACAGGATCCCTTGTTCAGCATCCCGCGTCGCTACGGGCCATGAGTCCGACACCCCGCACGTACCCGCCACCCGCGACAAAGACGGAATTGTGTCCGACTACTACAGGTGGTAGTAATGCGACCGTTCGTAGCGGCGAGCGGGCGAGGTCAGCGATGAGCATCACCGAGACACGCGTGGGTAGGCCCCCGGCAGCCTCGGCCGGCGCCGCGCGTTCTTCGAACGCTCCAGCCCGTCCGGCGAGGGATCTCCAGCGCACGTTCCAACTTGTGCTGGCCACCGTGTGGCTCCTTGATGCGGTCCTGCAGCTGCAGCCGTTCATGTTCACTCCGGGGTCCAACGGATTCAGCGGTATGTTGCATGGCATCGCGAGCGGGAACCCCAGCTGGGTTGCCGACACGATCAGGTGGAACGCCTCGATCATCGACCACCATCCCGTACTGACCAACGCGCCCTTTGCGCTGATTCAGTTCCTGATTGGCTTTGGAATCGTTTCCAAGCGCACCCTGAAGCCTGCGCTCGGGCTCTCAATTGTCTGGGCCCTCGGTGTCTGGTGGTTCGGCGAGGGCTCCGGCGGCGTCTTCTTGGGCGGAGCCACCCCATTCGGCGGTGGTCCCGGCGGTGTGCTCTTCTACGCCGTGCTCGCCGTCCTGCTGTGGCCGCGCCAGGGCTCCGATCAGCCGTTCGTCGCCGCTCGGGCCGTCGGCGTACGAGCCGCCAAGGCCGTCTGGGTGGCCGTGTGGACCCTGTTGGCCCTGCTGTGTGTCGTCGGGTCCGGACGCTCGCCCGAAGCCCTGCACGACCTGGTCGCCGGAATGAACAGTGGACAGCCCGGGTGGTTGACCCGCATCGACGTGTCCAGTGCGTCTTTCTTCCTCCATCACGGCACGGCCGCGGCAATCCTGCTCGCCGTCGTCTGCCTCATAGTGGCGGCCGGCACCTTCCTGCCCGCCCCGATTACCCAGGCCACTCTGGTCCTGGCCATTGCGGTGTTTGCGGTGATATGGGTGGCCGTCCAGAACTTCGGTGGAATTCTGGCGGGCGGGGCCACCGATCCCAATTCTGGCCCCCTTGTCATTCTGCTGGCGCTGACGTACTGGCCTTTGGCGAACAACCGGGCAACTGCGAGCGACGTTGCCGTAGCTCCGGCATTCGCAGAGCAGGAGGGCTGATCATGACGACAACGCCATCATGGCTGTACTACCTCTTCAGCGTCGTCATGCTCGGGGTTGCGGCCTACTCGCTCGTTCTTTTGGTGTCTTCCGTCGCAACACGCCGGCCCCTTGGATGGGACGTGGATGTCTCCCATTTTTTTATGGGATTATCCATGGCCGGCATGTTCGTAACCAAGTGGGCTTTTGGGGCGAACAACGTGTGGGAGCTAATCTTCACAGGTCTCGTGATCTGGTTCTTGGCGCGCAGCATCCAGTCAATTCAGCGCTGGGGCCTCCATCTCCCACACTTCTTGATTCACGCGTTGATGAGTTTCTCGATGCTCTTGATGTACTGGTTCCCCATGGCGGCGTCGACGGGAGCCATGTCGATGTCGATGTCGTCGAGGGGAGCGAAGCTTGACCCTGGGCTCGCCTTCGTCCTTGCGTTCGTTCTCTTCGCGTCGGCCATCTTCACCCTCGCCTCGCCGAACAAGGGCGCATCTCACCACGGAACGCATGCTCCGGTCTACGCCATGAGCGCGAGCGCCGGATCGGAGATGGCGGCGAGCCACTCCGGAGAAGAGACCACACCCGTCGTTGGCGTTGAACGCCTGCTCGCCACCCCTCGGCTCGAAGACGCCAGCCACGTGGTGATGTGCGTCGCCATGGGGTTCATGCTCATTCTGATGCTCTAAGGCCGGACCGACGGGAAGTCGCCCCTCGGTGGGCTTCAGCTGGCCTGATGCTGCTCGAGCAAACCCAGCGACTTGCGAAGAACTGCCGCCTCCGAGGGCGACAGGATCTCGGTGAAGCGAACAAGTGCAGCCTCAGGATCGTCACCCGCGCTCAACGCCTCACGCATGAGCACAGCGGTATATGCCCCCTGGGTTCCTATGGCGGCAAAGCGAATAGATCCGCGCACCGTTCTGCGACGGACCAAGCCCTTGCGTACGAGGCGATCGAGCACGGTGGCCACGGTTGTGTAGGCGCTCTCTGGAAACACGTCGGCTACGTCGCGGCCAGTCAACTCCTGACTAGGATCCTTCCAAAGGATCTCCATCACGCGCCGCTCGAGATCCCCGAGTCTGGCCACGCCACATACGCATTCAACGCAGCTGCACGGATCGCATGAGCACGCCGGATTGTCGCACTTCATTCCGGTAGCCATCCTGATGTCCTTGTAGCCATCATGATCCCGTCCTTCTGGAGACCACTATAGAACCGATGACGTCGCGTCGATCGGATTCAGGCTCCGTCCTTCGATGGTGGGTTTGAGTTTATGCCAGCTCAGCTGGGCTTTTGGTTGACGTTACCTGGCTCGCCGGGGACGTTCCCGCCTCAGGTCGAGCGAGGGCCCTGGGAGCCGCGTCCGCGGGCAGGCGGCGAACTGCTGTTCCGTCCGTGACGCCGGATCGTCACCCCTCGAGTGCCATCTGATGTGATCACCTCAACTGGGACTCTTTGGGCGCGGTGGTCGCCGAGGATGGCCGGGCATGAAGGACCACAGTCCGGTGTCGATCAGGTGCGCGGCCCGGCGCACGTCCGCGATGACGGCGTCGCGCAGCTCCATAGCCGTGAGGTCGCGGCCGGCGTGGCGAGTCATCGATCCAAACTGGACCCGCCACAATCCAAGGATCGCGTGCGCGGCGATCAGCGGCTCCGGATCGTCAGGATCTGCCCCGGCCCGGGCCGCCATCCCTTCGGCTGCGACCTGGGCCATCCGATCCAACATCTCCCACTGGGCGGCACGTAACGCAGGCGTGTGATCGATCATTTCGGCGAAGCGCCGGATCAGCGCCGGATCGGGTGGATGGTCAGCGCGGCCCCACTCTTCGAACATTGTCTCCACCTCGGTCACGATCACGGCAACGGCCGCCTCGACAAGGGACGAAGAGGTGGCGTGCGGATCGAAGACGCGGCGAATGCCGGCCTCCATGTCCTCGAAGCGGTCGAGGATGAGCGCCTCTTTGGTCGGGAAGTAGTTGTAGACCGTCTTCTCTGCCACTCCGCACGCAGCGGCCACGTCGATGACCCGGACCGCATCGAAGCCGTCTTTGAGGAACATTCCGGTGGCCGTGTCAGAGATCAGCTGTCTGGTCAGCTTCTTCTTTCGTTCCCGTAGCCCCTCATCGGGGGCCCCTCCTGCATTGGGCTGGTAGGCGGATCCCGGCTCCGTCGGCAAGCCAGATCGCGCGATCACGGGCTTGGAGCTCACGACCCCATCATACCGAGGAACCTAGAAACTTCTGGTTGCCCTATCTTTATAGCTACTGTAAGCTGCGGCCGATGCGCGAGCCTCCCTCACGCCCCCCGGCGCCGCTCCCCCCGCGGTATGCCTCTGTCCGATGGCGTCGATGGCGTCGATGACGGGGGGCGACATCGCCGGCATGGCGAGCGTCCTGTTCGCCGGTCTGCTGGCCGGTGAGGAATTCGTGATCAGATACGGCGTCCGGGGCCCCCTCGCCAGCCTCGACGACCGACCGCACATCCTTCTTCGTCAAGCGCTCATCCGCCCCCTACGGGTGCTCGTCCCTTCCATCTATCTGGCCGCACTCACGACTGCGGTGACGGCGACGGCCCTCGACGGGTTCGATTCGAGCCTTGCCCTGCGCGGGAGCGGGATCGGCGCCCTCCTTGTGTGGATTGTGGTGACGCTCGGCGGGACCGTACCAATCAACTCAGCCGTGCTCGAGTGGGACGCCGGCGCGCCTCCGGCCAACTGGCGAGCCCAGGTCGACCGGTGGGAACACCTCGACACGGTGCGAACGTGGGCGGCCATGTTCGCGTTCGCAGT